>Ga0068713_1000243_pt1 | contig 105478 bp, 92 predicted proteins | sample MTBAKSrepl2MetaG_FD_62223 | JGI IMG/M metagenome (GOLD analysis project Ga0068713, IMG submission 62223) | Enrichment culture microbial communities om Arthur Kill intertidal strait, New Jersey, USA, that are MTBE-degrading - MTBE-AKS2 (Arthur... | ecosystem: Environmental > Aquatic > Marine >... | reverse complement strand
CGGGAGATCGGCCCCCACGTCATGTTCGCCCCGCCGCGCATGTATGAACAGATGACCCGAACCGTCCAGGTCAAGTACCTCGATTCCAACTGGACCAAGCGGAAGTTTTATGAGATGTCCACGAAGATCGGGTATCGTCTGGCGGACATGAAGTTCAAAAAAAGACCGATCCCCTGGTATTGGAAACTGCTTCAGAAATTCGCCCACATCACCGTGCAAAAAAAGCTCAAGGACCATCTGGGGCTATCCCGGGTCCGCAATGCCTACACCGGAGGGGCGGCCATGGGCCCCGATCATTTCCGGTTTTTTCACGCCCTGGGCGTGAACTTGAAACAGATTTACGGCCAGACCGAAGTGGCCGGCATCTCGGTGGTGCACCGGACGGGAGACATCAAATTCGACACCGTGGGGCACCCCATTCCGGGGACCGAGATCAGGATCACCAAAGAAGGGGAAATCATCACCCGGAGCCCATCCGTCTTTTTGGGGTATTACAAGAATCCGGAGGCCACCGAAAGCACCCTGAAGGACGGTTGGCTGTACTCCGGGGATAAGGGGTTCATCGACGACGACGGCCACCTGGTGGTCTTCGACCGGACCAAGGACGTTTTCACCCTCAAAGACGGGAGACCCTTTGCGCCCCAATACCTGGAGACGCGATTGAAGTTCAGCCCCTACATCAAGGATTCCTGGGTCATCGGGCACGAACGGGACTACATCAGCGCCGTCATGTGCATCGACTATACGGTGGTGGGGAACTGGGCGGATGCAAAGAAGCTCAACTACACCAGCTATCAAGAGCTTTCCCAGATGCCGGAGGTGTACGATCTGGTGGAAAAGCAGATCCGGCAGGCCAACAAGGATCTTCCGGACGTGGCCAAGGTGCGGCGGTTTATAAACCTTTATAAGGAACTGGATCCGGACGACGACGAACTGACCCGGACGCGCAAACTCCGGCGGGCCTTTGTGGAAAAACGGTACAAGGAGATTGTGGACGCCCTTTATTCGGACAAGGATACCGTGCATATCGATACCACCATCCGGTATGAAGACGGGCGGGAATCCCATATCAAGACGGACCTGAAAATCGTCACCATTGATGATCAGTGAAGGGAAGCAGGTTTTACGTTTTAAGTGTTAAGTGTTAAGTGGGGGGGGGAAGGAACGACGGGTGAAGCGCGGTGGCAAGTGATGCGACGAAATAACGAAATCAACGAAAAGACGGGACGGACCCGATAGACCGGACAGGAGGAAATGCATGGAATTGTTCCTGATGGCACTGACGACGGGAATCATGGTGGGGGGTATTTACGCCCTCGTGGCCCTGGGCTGGGTGCTCATTTACAAATGCTCCGGGGTCCTGAACCTGGCCATGGGCGAACTCACCCTCATCGGCGCCTATACCTCGTTAGGGTTTTATTCCATGGGGATTCCCTTTCTGCTCTCCCTTCTTTTTTCTTTGATCATCGGCTTGATCCTGGGGATTCTGACCGAGCGGATCTTTTTGGACAAACTCATCGGCGAACCGGTCTTGACGGTGATCATGGTGACGGTGGGGCTCTCCTTTTTCTTCAAAGGGACCGTGGAATTCATCTGGGGGGTGGATACCAAGGTATTCGAACCTTCGGTGTTCCCCATCGAACCCATCCGCTTGGGGCCGCTCATCATCGGGCAGGTCTACCTGTGGAGTTTCCTGGCCGCCATGATCCTTTTGGTCATTTTTGTCTGCTTTTTTAAATACACCCGGTGGGGATTGGCCATGCAGGCCACCGCCGACGACGAGATGGCGGCACTCTCCCTGGGGGTTTCCGCCCGGTTCGTCTACGCCGCGGCCTGGGCCATCGCCTTCATGGCCGCCGGTGTCGGGGGAACGCTTTTAGGAAACATCAACGGCCTGAACATCTCGGTGGGATACCTGGGCCTGTTGGTATTGCCGGCCGTGGTGCTCGGGGGGCTCAATTCCGTCCCCGGGGCCATCGTGGGCGGTATCATCATCGGGGTGCTGGAAAATTTTTCCGGCACCTATTTGGACAAGTACTTTCCCGGCGGCGTCAAGGAGATCGCCCCCTTTGCGTTCATGGCGGTCTTTTTGTTGTTCAAGCCCTACGGGCTCTGGGGATGGGAACGGATCGAACGGGTGTAAAAGGAGCGCTTTATGTCGACGACTTGGCTTCCCTGCGGCGATTATCATCAATCTTACCGCGAAGACCATGCCTGGTTTCAGACCGCATTCATCAAGGGAAAAATGTTCCTTCTCGCCGTCGTTCTCTTGGTACTCGTCCCCTGGCTGGCGGACAGCTACTGGATTTCCGTGTGCAACCAGATCGGATATACGGTCCTGGGCGCCCTGGGGGTGCAGCTCCTCATCGGGTTCTGCGGTCAGGTGACCCTGGGGCATGCGGCCTTTGTCGCCGTGGGGGCGTACACCAGCACCCTCTTGATCCTTGAATTCCCGTGGCCCCAATTCATCCTTGACATCGGGCTCGCCTACCCCATCAGCATCGGGGTCGCCGCCGTGGTTGCCGGCTTATGGAGCGTGCTGTTCGGACTTCCCTCGGCCCGGGTCAAGGGATTTTACCTTATTTTGACCACCATGGCCGCCCAGTTCATCACGGTGGATTTCATCATCACCCAGTATGTGTCGCAGATCGGGGGCCGGGGACAGGCTTTTTCGCTCCCGCCCGGGACCATCAAGATCGGGCCCTGGGTGATCGATTCGGACGTCAAGGTCTATTACATGATGATCGTCCTCTCGACGCTGTGTATCATGGGCATGGCCAACCTCCTGAGATCCCGGGCCGGACGGGCCTGGGTGGCCATCCGGGACAACGACATCTCCGCGGAGGTCATGGGCATCAACATCATCAAGTACAAGTTATTGGCCTTTTTCGTCGGCGGGGCCATCGGAGGCGTCGCCGGGGCCTTCTGGATCAGCAACCTGGCCGCCATCAGCCCCGAGCATTTCACATGGTTCTGGTCCCTGTGGCTGGTGGGCGTGATTCTCATCGGCGGCGTGGGGTCCATCCACGGCGCTGTTTTCGGGTCCGTCTTCATGGTCGTGGTCATGGAGTTGCTGCAACTGGCGGTCATGCCGCTGGCCGACGAATACCCCAAGCTGCTGATGGATTTTCTCTTCGTCAAGGAAGCCGCCTTCGGGCTGGCCATTTGTATCTTCATGATCTTCGAGCCCAACGGGCTGGCCTATCGATGGTGGCAGGTGAAAAACTATTTCAATCTCTGGCCCTTTTCTTATTGATGCGCATGGACTTAAATATGCGGGGAAGGAGGTGATGGGCGGCGTCATTCTTTCCGGATAGGGTATCGATTTTCGTTTACTCAACAATCGAAGGGGGATGATTATGAATCAAAGACAGCAATGGTTCAAATACGTGGCGTTATTCTTTATCCCGGCCCTTGTTCTCGGCGTCTCCGCAGGGGTTTTTGCCGCCGAGGTGAAGGTCGGGGCCCTCAACGACGTCACAGGCGCCACATCCGACGTGGGGAAAGATTATGCCCTGGGGATTGCGGAAGCCATCCAATACGTCAATGACAACGGGGGAGTCAACGGCAAACCCATCAAACTATACCAATTCGATTACGGGTATCGCATTCCCGAAGCGCTGACCAAGTATAAATTGTTCAAGCGGCTTGGCACCGTGGCGGTTCTCGGATGGGGTACCGGCGACACGGAAGCGTTGTCTCCGACCATCACCAAAGATAAGATGCCCTATGTGAGCGCTTCCTACAGCGCGCACCTCACGGATCCGAAAAAGACGCCGTACAACCTGTTCGCCGCCACCGACTATTCCACCAATGCCCGGGCCGCCATTACGGCCTGGTTCGACACCCGGTGGAAAAAGCATCCCGATTACGGGAAGCGGAAACCCAAGTTTGTCTGCAGCTACCATTTCGCCCATCCCTACTGCTCCGCCCCCATCAAGGCCATCAAGGACCAGGCCGAGATTCTGGGGTTCGAAGTCGGGCCGGATCAGAACGTGAGCCTGGTGGCCATCGATGCCAAGAGCCAGGTCCTGGCCATGAAAGACTACGGTGCGGACCTGGTCTGGCACGGCAACACCACCATGTCGGTATCGGCGACGGTCCGGGATGCCTTCTCTCTGGGGCTCAAGGCGGATCATATTGTCAACTGCTGGGGTTTTGATGAAAATCTCCCGAGACTCGCCGGAAAGGCCGCCGAAGGCGTTATGGGCGCCCCCAGGTGTGCATTCTTCGGCGAAGATGTGAAGAACATGGACAAAGTCGTGGAATATGCCAAGAAGTATAATCCCGGTGTGCCCCTGGAAAAACGCCTGACCCATACCGTGGGCGCCTGGGCCAACGTGATGGCCCTGTGGGAAGCCATGAACCGGGCGGACAAGGCCGGTGACCTGACAGGTGAAGGCATCCTGAAAAAAGGATTTGAAACCCTGCGCAATTACGACATCGGGCTCGGTGTGGCGCCCCTGACCTACACGCCCACGGACCACCGGATTTCCGGGACGGTTTCCATTTATGAAATCAAGGGCGGCAAATTCCAGGTGGTGGAACGTGTAGACTTAAAGAGCCGCTGGCCGGAGAAGTGGGAAAAGGAATGGCTGGGCTGGTAGCGCCGCGGCGTGCTGACGCGCCACAGCCCGAACACCCCCGAGGAGGTTGACGCACATTGTCCAGCGATAAGATGATCTTGAAGATCAACAATATAGAAGTCAAGTACCATGAGGTAATCCTGGTGATCAAAGGCGTCTCCATCGAGGTGCCTGAAGGCGGCATCGTGGCCCTGTTGGGCGCCAACGGCGCCGGCAAGAGCACCATTTTAAAAGCCGTGTCCGGCCTTTTGAAGCACGAGGACGGTCACGTCACCGACGGTTCCATCGAGTTCGAGGGGGAACGGATCGACCGGATGCCGCCTGAAAAGATCGCCAAAATGGGAATCGTTCAGGTCATTGAAGGCCGCCGGGTGTTCGAGCACCTCACGGTGGAACAGAACCTCAAGGTGGGCGCCCACATGCGCAAATACGGCCGGTCCGTCAAAGAAGGCCTGGAAATGGTGTACCATTATTTCCCCCGGCTGCGCGAAAAGCGGAATGAAACGGCCGGGTTCATCAGCGGGGGAGAACAGCAAATGACCGTTGTGGGGCGGGCCCTCATGACCCAACCCAAGTTGATTCTCCTTGATGAGCCGTCCATGGGATTGGCGCCCCTTCTGATCCACGAGATCTTCAACATCATCACCCGGCTCAACCAGGAGGAGAAAATCTCCATCCTCCTGGTGGAACAGAACGCCAAGCTGGCACTCAATGTGGCGCCCTATGCCTATGTACTGGAAAACGGGCGCATCGTCATGAACGATTCCGCTGAAAGACTCCGGGAGAATCCCGATATCAAGGACTTCTACCTGGGCATGACCGATTTCGGGGGGAGAAAAAGCTTCCGTAATATCAAGCACTACAAACGGAGAAAGCGGTGGCTGACCTAATCCGCGATGGCAAACAGGGAGGATGAGTATGCAGAGAAAATCAACGTTTCTGGCGGTTACCAGCATCTTGGCCGTCGTCGTGTTCATGGCGGGATGCGCCGGCATGACGGCCAAACCCACCGAGAAAAATTTCAAGGCACCCACAGTGACATTGAGCCATGTGGAGGTGCAATCTTACTGGGGATGGTGGTTCTACAGCGCCAAGGTGGAACCCACCAGCGGGAAAGCGGGCAACAACGGCGCCCCCTTGGTGCTGGCGTTTATCTTCGATGTGAACAACCCCAATGAATTCCCGGTGTTGATGGAACGATTGCAGTTCACCGTGGGATTCGAGGCATTTGACATCAACACCCCAAGCATCATGGACACCATATGGATCCCCGCCGGGAAAACCAACCAGGTTCGGGTCGTCGCCGTTCAGGATCCCGGCGTCACCACGGGGAGCCTCCTGGTCGCCAGTGGAGACCAGGTGAAGGCCTCAGGAAAGGGCCCCATGGAACTCATCGAGAACTGGTGGACGAAAATTCCGGATTTCGCGTTTCCGATTCACGTCCGGAACGGATCCGCCGTTTTTAAAGCGGACGGCATCGTCAAAGCGGTGGCATTCAACGCCACATTTCCCTGATTCGATCGAGGCGGTTTTTTTCATTCGCCCCTGATCCGTTCCGGGGCGGGCGTCTTTTCACAAGCCCCGGAACGGAACCGTTCCAGATCGGCAAGGGTTCAACCGCCGGTGATCAATAATATTCTTTGGAACCCGGCATCCGCACGAGAAACCATCATGGGGATACACGATCTCACCTTTTACGACATCATCAATCGAAACGCCACCACCTTCGGTAATCGGCCGGCCTGGGTCGAAGCCGACGACGGCCGGACGCTGACGTTCCGGGAAATCAAGGAACAGGTGGACCGCCTGGCCGCGGGGTTGAAAACCCTCGGACTTGAAAAACACGACCGGATCGGCGTTTACGGAAAAAACAGTCTTGAATATTTCCTCATTTACGGCGCCGCGGCCGCCCGGGGTGCCGTCGTGCTTCCCATCAACTGGCGCCTGAGTCCCGAGGAAGCGGCGTTTAACCTCAACGACGGCACGCCGAAAATGCTTTTCGTGGACCCCGAGTTCGAGGGGCCCTTCCGGGAAACTCCGGACCGGTTCCCTTCCATCGGCGCCGTTTATAATCTGCGGCCCGGCGGGGCGTTTCCCGATTTCAACGCTTTGATGGCCGACCCGTCGGATTTTACTGAAACGAATGTGGCTTCCGATGACGGGTTCGTGATCATTCACACCGCGGCCGTGGCCGGAAGGCCCCGGGGCGCGCTTTTAAGCCACGGAAACGTCCTTTGCGCCGACATCCATCTGAATCTTTGTTTCGGCTTGTCTTTTTCCGACGTGCACCTGAATCTTCTCCCCCTGTTCCATGTTGGGGGATTGTTCATGGCCACCAACACGTTCCACGCCGGCGCCCTGAACGTCAACATGAGCAAGTTCGACGCCGTCAAAGCGGTTTCCCTCATCGAAGAAAAGGGGGTCACCGTCTTTTTCGAATTCCCGCCCATACTGTCTTCCATACTGGAGGCGCACCGGGAAACGAAAAAAGAGATCCGATCGGTGAGAGCCGTCCTGGGATTGGGTGTCCCCGAAACCATCCAGGCATTCCAAAACGCCACGGGGGGCACCTTTTATTGCATGTACGGACAAACCGAAACATCGTGCCTGGCCACCCTCGGCCGCTGGAATGACCGGCCCGGCTCGGCCGGGAAGATCATCCCCCTGTCGGACGTCCGCCTCGTGGACGATGACGACCGTCCGGTGCCGGCGGGCCAGGTGGGGGAAATCGTTATGAAAGGCCCCATGGTGTTTAAAGGATACTGGGGTCTTGAGGAAGATACGGCGTACACGTTTCGGGGGGGATGGCATCATACCGGGGATCTGGGCCGCTTCGACGAGGACGGTTTTCTTTTTTACGCGGGCCGGAAAGCCGAAAAGGAATTGATCAAGCCCGGCGGAGAAAACGTCTACCCGGCCGAGGTCGAAAAGGCGATTCTCGAGCATCCCGATGTGGAAGCCGCCGTGGTCTTCGGGGTACCGGATCCCAAATGGAAAGAGGGGATCAAGGCCGTCTGCCGGCTCAAAGCCGGATCCGAACTGGATCCAAAGGCCCTCATCCGGTTCGTGGGGGAGCGCATCGCCAGTTATAAAAAACCCCAATACGTACAATTCGTTTCGGAAATTCCGGTAAAAGCGGACGGCTCCCCGGACCGCGCCCGGATCAAAGAATTGTACGGCGGCCTCCAGTAAATCCCCCATGTGCCGCCCGCGTCCATTTGCGCCGTCGCCGGGAAACAGGGAGGCGATGCATGCCCGCTGCATCAGGTCTTGAGGACCGGATTCGGATTATTGAAAAGACTTTTTCTTCCGCGGATCTGACGGGGTCCAGGGAAGAAATCCTGGCCGCCCTGAATCGATTCGAAGACAAAACGCGCCCTTTCACCGGCGTGCCGGAATTGGACGCCGTCATCCGGTGGCATAAAAACCTCTTCTTGCAAAAAGTGCACTTTTTCCCCAGAGCCGAGCAGCTCCTGGATGAGGCGCTGCACCTCCTCGAGGATGCCCCGGATCCCCTTCTGCAGCAATGGAAGCTGCGTATCCTCATCTCCCTGGGTTATGTCCACCGGGCCCGGTGCAATTACATGGACGCCGACACCTATCTCCATGAGGCCTTGGCCCTGGCCATGGCCGATCCTGCGTTATCCAGTTTTACGGGGGAAATCTACTCCCTTTTGGGAAGCGTCAACCTCCTTTTGAATCGAAACGACCTGGCGCAACAATATGTATTGAAAGAAAAGGCGATCTCTCGGAATCGATATCAGGAGCAACCGGAGGAAAGATCCCGGGCGCTCGCCTATGGATTTGCACTCATCAACTGGGCCCGTATCCATCGAAAGATCGGGCTCATCGCCACCGTGAACCGCACCGATATCGAAACGGCCCTGGATCTTTTTTCCCGATGCCGCCACGAGATGGGGCAGGCCTTGGCCCAGCTGGAACTGGCCGAATATTTATGCGAAACGAACGCCGTGGATGACGCCCTTCGGATCGCCGAGTCCCTGGAGCCGATATTTGCATCGAACGGAATGCCTTCGGAATCCATCCTTGCCGGGTTGATCACCATGAACGCCTTTCATAAGATCTTTCAGTTCGAACGGGCCCGGAGCAAAGGAGACGCGCTTTTGGCGCTGGCGGACGCACACGGCATGGGGTCCGACCGGATCATGACGGATGTGTATTACGCCATCGGGGTCTGCCGGTATGAAATGAATGAAGAAGACGCCGCGATGGCCTGCTTCAGAAAATCCGCCCGGCTGGGCATGGTGCACGGCACCAAAAGCGCCATCGTCCGCGCCTTTCATGCCGCACGAAAGATCGACCGGTACCGGGCCGAAGCCCTCCTGACCTCGGACCTCGTCTACCAGGATGCCGAATTCGTTCGAAACCGGGTGGAGCGGAGCATCAATCCCTTCAAGGAAACGCGCACGAAGTTGAAAATCCCCGCCTCCACGCTCTTTTTGGACATCGTGGATTTTTCCACCATCATGATGCGCTCCGACGAAGACCTGACGGTAAAAATGGTGGACGAGCTGATCGACCGGATATGCCTGATTGTTTATCTTTACGGGGGGTACATCGACAAGTTCCTCGGGGACGGCGTCATGGCCATATTCGAGCACGGCGAGGCGCTTCGGCCCTCCGTGGCGTTGAATACGGTGAAATGCGGACTTGACATCCTCCGGGCGCTCAAGCACAAAAACTACAAGTTGAAAAAACACTTCGAGGCCAGGCAAAACATCGACGTGCGCATCGGCATCAGCACGGGCGAAATATATGCCATGTTGCTGGGGAACTACATCAAGACCGAATTCACCTACCTCGGAAACGCGGTGAATCTGGCCTCCAAGCTGGAAAAACAGGCTGCCAGCCGCATGGTCCTCATCGATGAAAAGACCCGGAACCTGGCCGAGGACCGCATCCTGTCGGAACCGCTGCCAGTGACGATTCCGGGCATCGGGGATACAACGGCCCATCGCGTGGTCCGGCTGAAACGCAAAAACGAAAGGAGCTGAAAGGAAATGGTCCGGACGGAGATTTCCCTTTTTTTAAAGAATGCACCCGGAGAACTGGGAAAACTCGCTTCCCTTTTTGCCGGAGAAAAGATCAACATCGACGCGCTCACCATCCAGGATGCATCCTCCTATGTACGGGAACTGTTCAAGGCCCGGGGGAAATCCCTCAAACGGATCGCCTCGGTGGCCAGTTACAATTCCATGCGAAAGGATTCGGCCGAGTTCGCCCTGATCCGGCTGCTGGTGGATCAGACCGACAAGGCCATTGACCTGCTTTCCAAAAACGAATATATATTCGACATCATGCCGGTGATCGCCGTGGAGTTGGACAACCGCCCCGGTGCGCTGGCCGAAGTGGCGTCCAAGTTCGGTGAAGAAGGGATCAATATCAATTACGTATACGGATCCGTCTCCTCCCCGGAGGAAAAATGCCTGTTCGTGTTTTGTCCGGAGGACATCGAGCTGGCTTCCAAGTTTTTTCAGTAAACGATAACGATCCGCATCGGTAAAGGAGATTTTTACGCCCATCATGGATATAAATGCCGAAATGACCATTTTGGCCATCGACGATGATCCGGTGAGCCTCCGGTTCATCGAAAAGCTCCTGGGACAGGGAGGGTACCGGAACATCCGGACCTGCAGCAATGCCGCCGATGGGTTCAACGCGGTGGAAAGCGCCCCCCCGGACCTGATCCTTCTGGATATCATCATGCCGGATATGGACGGATACGAGTTCTCCCGGCGCATTCGGGAGAAGGCATCCACAAAGGATATTCCCATCCTCGTGGTCACCGGCGGGGCGGCGGAGGCCAACGAAGCCATTGAAAAGAGCTTTCAGGCGGGCGCCACGGATTTCATCACCAAGCCCATCAATACCACCGAATTTTTCGCCCGGGTGCGCTCCGCCTTATCCATCAAACAGGCCCATGATCGACTCAAGGAAGAGCTTTCCCGGCGGCAACAGGCCGAGGCGGAAAAGGAAAACCTCATTTTGGAACTCAAAGACGCCCTGGCCAAGGTGAAAAAACTGTCCGGGATGCTTCCGATCTGTGCCTCCTGCAAAAAAATCCGGGACGACCAGGGATACTGGAACCAGATCGAAAATTACATCCGGGAACACTCGGACGCCGAATTCAGCCACAGCCTTTGCCCCGAATGCGTGGAAAACATCTATCCGGGCCTGAAAAAAAACGAGGAAAAGGTCACCTGACTATTCGGCGCCGCGGTTAATGGCGGGAGGGTGAACCGCACCAGCGAGCGCATTCCCCGCTGCTTGCGACGGGGTAAGCGAGCGAATCTGAAAATGTCAAAATTCCTTACGGTCGAAGATTCCCCGCTGCTTGCGGCGGGGAACCTTCAATCCGCCGCATACCATGCATTTAAAGTACGCGCTTGTCCTGCAGGATGTGGTTGGAGATGACGACGCGCTGGATTTCGGACGTCCCCTCATAGATGGTAAATACCCGGGCGTCCCGGTAGAAGCGTTCCACCGGATATTCCTTGATGAACCCGTACCCCCCGTGAATCTGAAGGGCTTTGGCCGTCACCCGGTTCACCATCTCCGAAGCGAAGAGTTTGGCCATGGACGCCTGGGCCGTGAAGTTTTCCTTCCGGTCCTTCATGGCGGCGGCGGAAAGCATTAATTGACGGGCGGCTTCGAGTTCCGTCGCCATGTCGGCGATCATCCACCGGATCCCCTGGAACTTGGAAATAGGCTGGCCGAACTGCTCCCGTTCCTTGGCATACCTCACCGAAGCGTCAAGGGCCGCCTGGGCCACCCCCACCGATTGGGCCGCGATGCCGATTCTGCCCGAATCCAGGGCCGTCATGGCGATGGTGAACCCCATCCCCTCCTCCCCCAGCCGGTTCTCCGCCGGGATGCGGCAGTCCTCGAAGACGAGATCCGTGGTGTCCGATGCGCAAAGCCCCATTTTTTCTTCCAGGGGTCCTGAAGAAAACCCCGGGGTCCCTTTTTTCACCATAAAGGCGCTGATCCCCTTGTGCCGCCCGGACGGATCGGTCTTGGCCGTGACGATGACCACGTCTGCGTTTTTCCCCGTGGTGATGAACCGTTTGGTTCCGTTGAGGACGTAATGCTCCCCGTCTTTTTTGGCCGACGTCAATTGTCGCGACGGGTCCGAACCGGCCAGGGGTTCGGTGAGGGCAAAGGCGCCGATGAATTCCCCCCGGGCCAGGGGTTTGAGGTATTTCTCCTTCTGGGTTTCCGTGCCGTAGTGCAGGATGCTTTCGCATACGATGGAGTTGTGCACCGACATCACCACCGCCGTGGCCGCACAGGCATAGGCCACCTCGGAAAGGGCCAATACATAGGCCACGGCATCGGCCCCGGAACCGTCGTACGCCGGGGGGACCATCATCCCCATGAGTCCCAGCTCGGCCAGCCGTTTCAGGTTGTCCGCCGGAAATTCCCGGGTCTTGTCCCGCTCCATGGCGGTGGGGAGGATCACCTCCCGGGAAAAATCCCGTACCATGGAATGGATCATGATCTGTTCGTCGGTCAGTTTGAATACCATCTCGCCTTCCTTTGCGTTTGCCGTCACGCCGGCGGACCGCTGTCCCGTCCGAAAACCAGGCCTTGAGATCCCTTACGGGTTATACACCACCACGATCAGTTCCGCCCGTTCTTCACCGATGTTCCTCAAATGGTGGCGGATGCCGGAATTGAAGTGAAGGGAATCATCCTTTTCCAGGATATTCACGTGCTCCCCCACGGTGATTTCCACCTTCCCGGATAAAACGTAGGTAAATTCTTCACCTTCATGCTGATACCCCACGCCCTTGTGGGACTGCATGGGTTCGATGACGACCCGAAAGGCCTTGAGATGCTTGTTCTCGGCCCCCGGGGTCAGGGTGGTGTAGGCGTAGTTTTCCGTGCGGGTGGTGTAGGCCTTGATCCGCTTTTTCAGGGTCGATTCCTGTTGTCTCAACAAAAATCCGGAATCGACTTCCAGTGCCCGGGCGATGCTCAACAGGGTCCCCACCGGCGGCGTGATCTTCCCCGATTCCACCTTCTTGAGATAATCAACGGAGAAACCGGTTTCGTTCGCCATCCGATCATAGGACATCTTTTTTTTCGTCCGGATCGCCTTGATCTTCTCCCCGATACCGGCCGAGGCGTCGGTTTTTTTCCTGGGCATCCCTCCTCCTTATTCCGTTTTAACGGGTTTGACGGCGGGGGCGACGCATTTTCGAATCACGCGTATTCGTAAAAGCCCCTGCCGCTTTTTCTTCCCAGCCACCCGGCCTCCACGTACTTGCGCAGCAACGGGCACGGCCGGTATTTGGAATCTTTGAATCCCGCGTAAAGGGTCTCCATGATGGCCAGGCACGTGTCCAGTCCGATCAGATCGGCCAGGGCCAACGGCCCCATGGGATGATTCATCCCCAGCTTCATCACGGTGTCGATATCCTCCCGGGTCCCCACCCCGTGATACAGGCAGAAAACCGCCTCGTTGATCATGGGCATCAGGATCCGGTTGGCGATGAATCCGGCGTAATCCTCGGATTTGGCCGGCGTCTTCCCGAACTTGAGCGCCAGATCCCAGGTCGTTTTCAGCGTCTCTTCCGATGTCGTCAGGGCCGGGATGATTTCCACCAGTTTCATGAGAGGGACCGGATTCATGAAATGCATCCCGATGACCTTGTCGGGCCTCCGGGTCTTTGCGGCGATGCGGCCGATGGGAATCGACGAGGTGTTGGTGGAAAGGACGGTGTGGGCGGGACACGCCGCATCCAGGTCTGAAAAGATCTTGAACTTGACGGATTCTTCCTCCGTGGCGGCTTCCACGACGAAATCGGCCTCGCCGGCGGCCCGGATGTCGGTGGCGGTGCGGATGCGGCCGAGAAGGGCGTCCATCTCCTCCTTGGAAAGCTTTCCTTTTTCCACGCTCCTGGAAAGGAAGCGCCGGATCGTATCCAATCCCCGATCGATGAACTCCTGGGAGATGTCCGTCATGATCACCTGAAGCCCGGAGGCCGCCGCCACCTGGGCGATCCCGCTTCCCATCTGACCGGATCCCACAACGCAAAAAGTGTTGATTTCCATGACTGTCTCCTTGCTGAATGAATTTATCGCCGCACCACCATGGCCACGGCTTCCCCGCCCCCCAGGCAAAGGCTGGCCAGCCCGGTGTGCTTCTGTGTCCGCTGCATTTCATGCAGGAGCGTGACCAGGACCCGGCACCCGCTGGCGCCGATGGGGTGCCCCAGGGCGACGCTCCCGCCGTTCACGTTGACCGTGGACGGATCCAGATCGAGTTCCCGTATCACCGCCACGGTGGATCCGGAAAAGGCTTCATTGACCTCGAACAGATCCACATCATCGATGCCGATGCCTTCTTTTTCAAGGCATTTGGGAATGGCCCAGATGGGGGCCACCAGGACGTATTTCATGTCGATTCCGAAGGCGGCCTGGGCGCCCACCGTGGCAAGGGGGGTACATCCCATGGATTCGGCCGTTTCCCGGGCCATCACCACCACAGCGGCCGCACCGTCGCTGATGACCGAGGCGTTTCCCGCGGTGGTCAGGCCGTCGGCCTTGAAGGCCGGGGGCATCTTGGCCAGCACCTCGTAAGGGGTTTCCCGGGGACACTCGTCTTCTTCGAAAAAGACACGCTGCCCTTTTTTGTCTTTGAGGGGAACCGGCACGATTTCTTCTTTGAATTTCCCGCCTGCTTTGGCCGCAACCGCCCGGCGGTAGGACTCGGCCGCATACCGGTCCTGGTCTTCACGGGTGACCCGGTATTTTTCCGAACACAGTTCGTTTGAAATCCCCATGTGGAAATCATTGACGATGTCCCACAGCCCGTCGTGCACCATGTGATCGTCCACCACCGAAACCCCCATGCGGTACCCGAACCGGGCCTTTTTCAGAAAGTACGGTGCCAGGGTCATGTTCTCCATGCCGCCGGCCACCACCACGTCGGCATCCCCCGTCGCGATGGCCTGGGCCGCCAGCATCACGGCCTTCAGCCCCGAGCCGCACACCTTGTTGACGGTGATGCACTCCGCCTCCCAGGGCATCCCGGCCTTCACCGCCGCCTGTTTCGCCGGGTTCTGGCCGCAGCCGCAGGGAAGGACCTGGCCCATGATGACTTCGTTGACATGGCGTTTTTCGATCCCGGCCCGCTGGATCGCTCCTTCGATGACCCGGGCCCCCAGGTCGGTGGCCCCCATCCGGGCCAGGGACCCGTTGAAGCTCCCCAGCGGGGTGCGCACCGCGCTGACAATGACTGCTTCCCGCATGCCGTGTTCTCCTTTGATGGCCGGTTTGGCCGGTTTGGTTTCTGTCTTTTATTTCTCACTTAAAACGTAACACGTAAAACCCGTCACGTCTTTTCCAACACGGCCGGATGGTCAATCCGGCCTTACAACCCTGCTTTTTTTCCCCTTCACGGCCCCTGGAGCCTACATATTCCGCCGGTACTTCCCGCCCACCTCGTACAGGGCCCGGGTGATCTGTCCCAGGGTGCAGTGCCGGACCGTGTTCATGAGTTCCGCAAAGATGTTCCGCCCTTCCAGGGCGGCCTCCTGCAGCCGCTTGAGGGCGCCGGGGGATTCGGCCTCGTGTTGCTTCCGGAAGTCTTCCAGGCGCTTGAGCTGGGATTGTTTTTCCGCCTCCGTGGCCCGGGAAAGCTCTAGATTTTCGCTGAGCTGGTCCGGGTCGGCGTCCGGATCCCGGAAGGTGTTGACCCCGATGATGGGCAGCTCCCCCGTATGCTTCAATTTCTCGTAGTACAGGGATTCCTCCTGGATCTTGCTTCGCTGATACCCGGTCTCCATGGCCCCCAGGACCCCGCCCCGCTCCGAGATCCGGTCGAACTCGGAAAGGACCGCCTCTTCCACCAGGCGGGTCAGCTCTTCGACGATGAAACTCCCCTGGTTCATGTTTTCGTTTTTGGCAAGTCCCCATTCCCGGTTGATGATCATCTGGATGGCCAGCGCCCGGCGCACCGACTCCCGGCTCGGGGTGGTGATGGCCTCGTCGAAGGCGTTGGTATGGAGGCTGTTGCAGTTGTCGTAGATGGCGCACAAGGCCTGGAGCGTCGTCCGGATATCGTTGAACTGGATCTCCTGGGCATGCAGGCTGCGCCCCGAGGTCTGGATATGGTATTTCAGCATCTGGGAACGATCCGACCCGTTGTATTTGTGCTTCATGGCGATGGCCCAGATCCGCCGGGCCACCCGGCCGATGACCGTGTACTCGGCTTCCATGCCGTTGGAAAAGAAGAAGGATAAATTGGGGGCGAAACGGTCCACGTCCATCCCCCGGGAAAGGTAGTACTCCACATAGGTGAACCCGTTGGCCAGGGTAAGGGCGAGCTGGGTGATGGGATTGGCCCCGGCTTCGGCGATATGATACCCGGAGATGGAAACGGAATAAAAATTCCGGACCCCGTTTTCGATGAAATACTCCTGGATATCCCCCATCATCTTGAGGGCGAACTCGATGGAAAAAATGCAGGTGTTCTGTCCCTGGTCTTCCTTGAGAATATCCGCCTGCACGGTTCCCCGGACATTGGAAAGGACCCTGCGGCGGATGGCGTCCTGTTCCGCCGGGGTGGGGGGACGGTTTTTTTCGGCGGTGAATTGTTCCACCTGCTGGTCGATGGCCGTATTCAGGAACATGGCCAGCATCATGGGGGCCGGGCCGTTGATGGTCATGGAGACGGAGGTGTTGGGGGCGCTCAGGTCGAATCCCGAGTACAGGACCTTCACGTCGTCCAGGGTGCAGATGGAAACCCCGGAGGTCCCCACCTTCCCGTAGATGTCGGGCCGGGTGTCCGGATCGAATCCGTAAAGGGTCACCGAGTCGAAAGCCGTGGACAGCCGCTTGGCCTCATAGGCCGCCGACAGGAGCTTGAAGCGGCGGTTGGTCCGGGCCGGGTCCCCTTCCCCGGCGAACATCCGGGTGGGCTCTTCGTCGGTCCGCTTCAACGGAAAGACCCCGGCGGTGAAGGGAAAACGCCCGGGGACGTTTTCCTCCCGGAGCCACCGGTAAATCTCCCCGGGGTCTGTGAACCGGGGGAGACAGATCTTGGGGATTTTCTGGTGGCTCAAGGAAAGGGTGTACAGGGGGACCCGGATCTCTTTATTCCGGACGCCGTAAACCAGCTCCGCTTTTTGATAGGTTCCCCGGATGGCGTCCCAGTCCGAAAGGAGGTTCCGGGTCTCTTCCTTGAGCTGTTTTCCGGCCCGAGCGGTTTCCTCTTTCAACCGGGCGATCAGCGCGGCGGTGTCGGCGTCACCGGTGGACTGTTCCAGGGATTCGACGGTTTTTTTCAGATGCCATTGGGTCCGGATCGCTTCGGCCTGGTCCCGTGTCTCTTCATGATAGCTGCGTACCGTATCGGCGATCTCGCTGAGATAACGGATACGATCGGGGGGAATGATGATGGTTTTGGAAGACGAGGTCTTTCCCGGAGGCCGGGGGAGGCGGGAGTCGAACCGGACACCGGTGCGGCCGGCGAGACCGTCGAGAACGGCGTGATACAAGGCGGTGACGCCGTCATCATTGAACTTGGAGGCGATGGTGCCGAAGACCGGCATCTCTTCCAAGGGGGTGTCCCAGGCCTTCCGGTTGCGCTGGACCTGCTTTCGGACATCCCGGACCGCGTCCTCGCCGCCCCTTTTTTCGAACTTGTTCACCGCCACCAGGTCGGCGAAGTCGAGCATGTCGATCTTTTCCAGTTGCGTGGCCGCCCCGAATTCCGCCGTCATGACGTAAAGGGACAGATCCACCAGGTCCACAATGCTGGAATCCCCCTGCCCGATGCCCGCCGTTTCCACGATCACCAGGTCGTATCCCGCCGCCTTCACCGCATCGATGACGTCGGGGAGGGCTTCGGGTATCTCGGTGTGGGACCGCCGTGTGGCCAAACTGCGCATATACACCCGGGGATTGCCGATGGCGTTCATGCGGATCCGGTCTCCCAAAAGCGCGCCGCCGGTCTTGCGCCGGCTGGGATCACAGCTGATGATGGCCACGGTGATCTCGGGCAGATCGAAAAGGAGTCTCAGGATCAACTCATCGGTCAGGGAAGACTTGCCGGCGCCCCCGGTCCCCGTGATCCCCAGCACGGGGACCCTGCGGTCACCGATTCGTTCCTTCATCTTTTTTCTCAATACCGCCAGGGCGTCGTCTTTTTCGGTAACGGCCTTTTCCACCCGGGAAATCAGGTTCGCCGTGGCCCCCTTGTTCTCCGTGGAAAGCCGGCCAAAATCAAAGGCGCCCGCGTTGACCGTGGAAAAATCGATTTTTTCCACCAGGTGGTTGATGATCCCCTGGAGTCCCCATCTGGCACCGTCTTCCGGGTGATAGATCTTGGCCACACCGTAGGATTCCAGTTCCTTGATTTCATGGGGGACGATGACGCCGCCGCCGCCGCCGAAGATCCGGATATGGGAGGCGTTTTTTTCCTTGAGAAGATCGATCATGTACCTGAAAAATTCGATGTGCCCGCCCTGGTAGCTGGAAACCCCGATTCCTTGCGCGTCTTCTTCGATGGCGGCGTTCACGATTTCTTCCACGGAGCGATTGTGACCCAGATGGATGACTTCCACGCCCGTGTCCTGGAGAATCCGGCGCATGATGTTGATGGATGCGTCGTGCCCGTCGAAAAGGGATGTGGCGGTGACCACCCGCACGAAATGTCGGGGTTTGTACGGCTCGAATTCCCGGTTCATGCCTCCTCCTTTATTGCATCGGCCGTTTCATGCCGTTCCCCGGTTCCCCCCGGCCCCGTCAAGCGGGCCGGCCCACTAAATTTAAAATGAACCGGGTCTGGCAACGGATATATTCCTCGATATGATAATGCCGGGACAAAAACCATCGACGAAAGGTCCACATATGCCCCAGAACCGATATGTTGTGGGCGGCGATCTCCAGGGACCGTTCGTCCATTTTCGGGATTGCTCCCTGCTCCGCCAGCCGGGCCAGGACTTCCACGAAGATCCCGGTGATGCGCAGTTCGTTTTCCAGGACCTTTTTCTGCCACTGGGGGGGCAGCGACCGCGTCTCCTGATAGATCAACAGGATGAAATCGCTCATGCGGTGACATACCCGAAAATATTCCCGGAGCACCGCCGCCAGGGTCTCCTTCCCCTTGCCCGCCCGATTCATGGCTTCGGAAACCCCCCGTTCCACTTCTTCGTGAATCGATTCGCATACCAGGTAGAGGACGTCTTCCTTGGACGCCACGTATTCATAAAGGGACCCGATGGAAACGCCGGCGGCCCGGGCGATTTCCCGGGTGGTGGTCTTGTGGAAGCCGTTTTCGATAAAAAGCCCCACGGCGGCCTCGGCGATCTGGCGGCGGCGGCGGCGCACCAGGTCGAGATTCTTGATCTGGGTGGGGATCCCTTCGGCGCCGTTGGAACTCTTTTTATGGGTGGAAACCGGTTTGGGTTCCGGCATGGGTTGTGCCTTTCGGCCGGTGTTCCGGGCCGCCGGATCACCCGCGGCGGACCCTCCATATGGATTATTGGTGCTACAGGCCGTTTCGTGCCGCAAACCGTCGATTTACGACTGAGCGCTCGTTCATCCGTATCACCCAATTCCGCGCCTGTCAAGGCCCAAAAAAGTATTGACACGCCCCGGGACATCCGGTAGAGTTCAAAAAAGTGACCGAGCGCTCGGTCATAAAGCCGTCACCGGGGTGATGGGGTGTTTTTATCCGCCGGCGGTTCCCGGAACGCCGCCGCATCAGGGTATTTCATTACAAAAGGACGTGCCCATGAATCGTGACACCCTCCTTGTGGAAGAAAAGAATCAGACCGCGGTGCTGACGCTGAACCGGCCGGAGGTCATGAACGCCCTCAACTTTGACCTCCTTTATGCCCTGCGCCGCGCCGTCGAAGATCTCAGGACCCGGACGGATATCCGGGTCCTGATCATCACCGGCGCCGGGGGCAAGGCCTTTTGTTCCGGTGCCGACCTGAAAGAACGGGCCACCCTTTCCCCGGAGAAGGTCCGGGAGTATATTTATACCATCCGGAACCTGTTTACCGTCATCGAGTTTTTAAACAAGCCGGTGATCGCCGCCGTCAACGGGCTGGCCCTTGGGGGCGGCACCGAACTTGCCCTGGCATCGGATATCCGCATCGCCTCAGAAAACGCCACTCTGGGACTCACTGAAACCCGGCTGGCCATCATTCCCGGGGCCGGCGGCACCCAGCGCCTTCCCCGGCTGGTGGGACGGGGCAAAGCCAAGGAGTTGATCTTCACCGGCCGGCGGGTGGGCGCCCAAGAAGCCCTGAATATTCACCTGGTGAACCAGGTCTGCAAGGCGGAGGCCCTCATGGAGGAATGCATGAAAATGGCGGCCATGATCTGTGAAACCGGTCCCATTGCCATCGAACAGGCCAAATACGCCATCAACTACGGCCTTGAATCGGATATCCACACCGGATTGGCCATCGAATCCAACGCTTACTGGGTCACGATTCCCACCGAGGACCGCACCGAAGCCCTGGCCGCCTTTAAGGAAAAACGAAAACCCAACTTCAAGGGAAAATAAAAACGTATGAATCCGAATCATTGGAAAGGAGAGATAACATCATGACCGAGTACGATCTGTGGAAGGTCTTTCCGAGGATGCCCCGGAAAGTGACCCTCGGCGACATCACCGTGCGCGACGGGTTCCAGCACGAAGAGAAATTCATTTCCACCGCCGCCAAGATCTTCTATATTGAAGAGATGGTCTTTGCCGGATGCCGGCACCTGGAGGTGACCAACCTGGCCAACCCCCGGATCATGCCCCAGTTCCGGGACGCCGAGGAGATCCTGACGTACCTGCGGGGGGATGTCTTCCGGAAAAAATGTGAAAAACGGGGAATCAACGTGGATGACGTCTGTTTCACCGCGGTGACCATCCGGGAACCGGGGGTGGACCGGGCCGTGCGCCTCAAGGAAAAAGGAATCGGCCCCGACCGCCTGTTGATGATGGTCTCCACGGAAGAAGAACACCACTATGCCAATTCCAGCACCACCCTCCCCGAGTACTGGAATGAAGCCGAGCGCTGCATTCAAAAATGCCACGACGCGGGCATGAAGATGTGCGGGACCGTGAGCACCATCTGGGGGAGCCCCATCGGCGGCGCCACCCAACTTGAAGACGCCGTAGAATTCACCAAGCGGTGGCTGTCCATCGGCGCGGACGACATCGAGCACGCCGACCACGACGGGAGCGCCTCGGCGCCCGAGGTCTATCGGTATTATTCCATGATCCTGGACGAAATCCCCGACACCCGGCTGCACATCGCCCATTTCCACGAAACCAAGCGCATGGCCTCGGCTTCCATCCTGGCCGCGCTCCAGGCCGGGATCACCCACTTCGAGGCCACCTTCGGAGGGCTGGGCGGCCAGCCGTCCAATTTTTTGGACGACTGCCCCGTGAAGGGCACCGGGGAGTACTATTATGACGATCCCCGTTACGTGGGGCTGGTGACCCTGGAAGACACCCTGGTGCAGATCGATGAAATGGGGATCGAACACGGCTTCGATGTGGACCGGGTGCTGTGGCTCGGGAAACAGATGGAAAAAACCATCGGGAGGCGCCTGCGATCGGAAGCGGTCATCAACGGCCGGACCCAAAGGGAAGGGCACATGGAATACGCCCGGCCCGGCCTCAAGGAGCGAAAGGCCAAGTTCGGTGAGGCGACCGGGCAAAAAATCCCGGCGGACTGGCCCGAAAAGGCGGTATTGCCGGAACAGCACCGGCCGTAGCACCGCCGCTTTTTCCCGGTGGCATTCAGACGTCCCGGTGACCCCTAAACCGCGCGGCAGGGTCTCCTCTTGACCGGAACGCTTCCCGCAACCCCCGCCTTTTAAGGCGGGGTCGAGGGGAGCGATCTCAAAATAGGTACTTACCTTACCGGGGAGCCCCGCCCTTCAGGGCGGGGGCTCCACAGAGTAAACGTATAAGAATATACGTTTACTCAAAGAGGGGGGCCTCCGTGAGCCGGGAAGATACGTCCATCGCATTATACTACCGCGTGGCCGAAACGGTGAAAGGCCGGATCGCCTCGAACCGGTACGCGCCGGGATCCATCCTGCCGTCGGAAAACGCCCTGGCCCGGGAATTCAATGTCAGCAACATCACCCTTCGCAAGGCCATGGCCCTGTTGGTGGAACAGGGGTGGGTCGTCCGGCGCCGGGGGATCGGCACCCTGGCCGCGGACCGCCGGGACGACCGGATTCCCCTGAAAATCACGGGGAATTTCAGCGACTGGGTCGATTCGGCCGTGAACCGGCGCCTGGGACTGGCGGTGGAAGTGCTGGGAATCTCCATGGTCCCCTGTCCCTTCGACGTCGCACGTCAGATGGACGTGGAAAGCGGATCCCTTATATGGGAGATGCGGCGCCTGCGGAAGCAAAAAGGAAACCCCGTTTCTTTTTATATCAATTACGCCCTCCCGGAGCAGGTTCACGGCGTGACGAAAAAAGATGTGGCAAAAAGGCCGTTCATCGATGTCTTCCAGGAAAAAACGGGTTTAAAAATCCACAGAATCGCCCGGCAGGTGGAAGCCGGGGTGGCCGACCTGGATACGGGCGCCCTTCTGGGCGTCGATTTCGGGGCCCCTCTTTTTTTCGTGGCCCATACGTACTTTTCTTATGAAAACGCTCCCCTTCTGGTCACCAAAATGGTCTTCCGGGGGGATCGGTATGTTTATTCCGGGGATATCTTTTTGGATCGGGCAGATCCGAAGACAGGATAAACCTCAATGTTGCATAAAAAACATGGCGAAGAGTGTTTAATATGATGAATTTTTTACAAAATAAAACGTTCTATGCTATCGGTCCAGATATCACCGCGGGTGAAGTCAAGAATCGCGTTCATTTTCGCCATGTTTTTACCCTTCGGGAAAGCCGGAGGACTCCAGATCCTGCGTTGCAAAGGGTTCGCAGTAGACGACTACGGCTTCACCCTTTGCGCCTTGGCTCTGAAGCCCTCCGACTTTTGCAACATTGAGGTGAAGCGAATGGCGTGGATTCACATCCCGGGGATCGAAGGAAAGGTCTATCAGCCGGAAACGGATCCGGCGGCGCCCCGTAAACACGATTGCGCCGATTGTTTTTCCTGCCAGATGTGCGGCGACAGCCGGTGCGAAAAATGCCGGGGGCACGGAACAGAGGGAATTCCTCCCGTATCCCCGACCCCTTCCGAATAAAACGGCGGCGCTAAAAACGGATGCTGCGTCGCGTCAATGCCCGCCGGTCCCCAGGATGCCGCTTGCCGCCACCGCCAGGATCACGGCTTCCAGGAGCGCCAACACCGCATAGACGAGGTCCTTTTTTCTTAAAAGCGTCGGGATGATGACCAGGTAACAAAGCACCGTCACCCCCGCAAGGATGGCGATGCCGATGAAGTTGATGAAATCGCCGTATTTCAGCATGGTCACCCATGCCCATCCGGGCTCGATGCCGGTGTTGTGCAAGTATTCCGTTACATTGGTCCCCCAGTAACGGGAGATCTCATTGAGCGGGATATACGGCTTCATGATTCCGAAGGCGTAAATGGCGAAGGTGACAAACAAAATCCCCAGGCCGACCAGCATCCCCTTTTCCAGGATCTTGGCGTAGACCACCTGTTCTTCGGAAGCTTCCAATTGTATTTGGGACTCTTGGGCCATGTTCGACTCCTTTGTTTCCATCCTTTTGATTTACATGAATTCGATGCCGAGTCCTTTGGTCAGGGCCTTGATCCCCGCAAACGCCAAAATTCCGATGACCATCCACCGGATAAAGGTGGGCTTGGCGATTTTCAACAGCCGCACCCCGATGAAAGAGCCCAGCATGATTCCCACCAGTGACGGAACCACCATCAGCGGGAGGACACACCCCTGGTTCATGTAGATCCAGGCGGCCGACGTGTCGGTGATGGACAGCAGGAACTTGCTGGTGGCCACGCTGATCTTCAACGGCGCCCCCATCACCAGGTTCAGAACCGGGACGTTGGCCCACCCGGCACCGAGGCCGAACATGCCGGCCATGATCCCGATAATGATAAACAGCCCCAATCCCAAAACAGTCCGGTGAATCTTCCAGTCAATGGTCTTCCCGGAGCTGGCTTCGTGGTAAACCCCGTAAATGGCCAGGGCGGAAGAGAGCCGATCCGCCGCCGGGACATCCGGTATCTCCGATTTCTTGGACGTGAGCATCAAGATGCAAATGCCGATAATGGTGGCCCCGAGACAGATCTGGACGATATTGGTGGGAAGCGCCAGGCCGATCATGGCGCCCATGATGGCGCATGTGGAGGCGATGAGGGCCACCGGAATGGCCAGCCGAAGGCTCGCCAGGTTGGCCTTGAGAAGACCGGGCCCCGCGGCCAAGGCCCCTGCCAAAGCCACCAGCAGGCCGGTTCCCCGCACAAAATCGAGATGAAAGGGAAAAAAGCCGCTGATGATGGGGACGAACAGTACCCCGCCGCCGACGCCGCCCAAGACGGCCAGAACCCCCATGATGAGGGTCACGATGAAAAGAATCAGGGCCCACACCCACCAGGCATAGCTTGCGCCGGCGGCAACGGTGGTGGCCGCTTCCGTGGCGTGGATCCCTCCCGGAAATATCCCACCCAGAGCAAAAACGGGAAAAAGCCAAATCAGCAGTTTCGCCTTCGATATCAACCCCATTTTCCCTCCCTTCCTTTCTCTATGAAAACACCCGCCGGACACATCTTTCGGCTCGTTTATCAGCACTCCAATTTATGTGTCAACAAAAATGGCGGCTTTCAGTTGATCCAATCCCGTTGTTTCCCGTTTGTTTTTGATTGCTGCGACGCGGGTTTTTTCTCTTTTCCCGGTTTCCCGGCAACCCGCGGCATTGCCGGGAAAAATTTTCCTTTTCCTAAAGAACAAAACCGGTTACAATCTCCGCCACAGCAATAAGACCACCCAACGAAGGATGGAACCCGGCGGGATGACCCAGGCAAACGAATGGAAAATCGTTTTTATCGATGATGAAGAGGATATCCGGCAGATTTCCCAGATGACCCTCGAAGACGCCGGATACGAAGTCCATACGGCGCCGGACGGTAAAAGCGGCATCGGGTTGTGTGAACAGATCTCCCCCCAGATCGTGATCACGGACATCCGCATGCCCAATATGGACGGCATCCAGGTTCTCGAAACGGTCAAGACACGCTTTCCGGACATGGAAGTCATCGTCGCCACCGCTTACGGGGAAATGAATCTCGCCATTCGCGCATTGCAGCTGGATGCATCCGATTTCATCACCAAGCCCATCAACGCGGAAGCACTCCACCTGGCCTTGAACCGTGCCAAACAGCGGTACACCTCGAGAAAACAACTCCTCGATTACACGGCCCTTTTGGAACGGGAAAAGGCGGAAACGAGCCAGGAACTGGTCAAGATCCTCTCGTTTCAAAAAAACCTCATCGAAAGCTCCATCGACGGTATTCTGGGCTGCGATGAACAGGATCGGATCGTCATTTACAACCGGAGCATGGAACGGTTCCTGGGTTATTCAAAAGAAGAGGTCCTGCTGAAATTTTCTTTACGCCGCTTTTTCGCCTCCGGAGGCCCGGAACGACTCAAAGCCGCCGTGAAAAGCGAACGCTACGGGGGCAAAGGACGCCTCTACCTGTATGAAACCGAAATTTTGGCCAAAGACGGCCATCGCATTCCGGTGCAGGTCTCGGGCACCGAGTTGGCCGACCAGGGAGAAGCCTCCGGATTTGTCTTTTTTTTCAGGGACATCCGGGAGATGCGGAACCTGGAGCGGGAAATGGCTGACCAGGCGCGCATCCTGCACCAGGATAAGATGATGTCCTTGGGACGCCTGGCAGCCAGCGTCGTCCATGAAATCAACAACCCCTTGTCGGGAATCCTCAATTACCTTCGGCTCATGATCCGTATCCTGGGCAAAGGCCCCGTGACCGGCGAACAACTGGAAAAGTTCCGCCGCTACCTGGATCTGGTGGAGCGGGAGACGAGCCGCTGTTCACACATCATATCGAACCTGTTGAGTTTCTCCAGGAAGTCCGCCCCTTCCTTCGAACCGGTCTCCGTGGAAGAACTCCTGAACCGCTGTATCACCTTAAGCCAGCACAAGCTCGATCTGAGCAACATCACGCTCCAGCCGTCCATTGAAGAAGGGCTTCCGCCGGTACTCGGGGATATCAACCAGTTACAGCAGGCATTGATCAATCTGATTTTCAACGCCGTGGACGCCATGTCCGGCGGCGGCACGCTCTCCTTGTCTGCACGGTTTAACAGCAAAGAAAACCAAATCCTGATCACCGTCAAGGACACCGGCGTGGGGATCCGGAAGGAAGATTTATCCCATATTTTCGAACCGTTTTTCACCACCAAGAAAGAAGGCTACGGCGTGGGGCTGGGCCTTTCCACCGTGTATGGCATCGTGCAAAACCACAAGGGGACCATCGACGTGGAGAGCACACCCGGCGAGGGAACCGCGTTTTTCCTCCGGTTTCCTCCGGTGGACACGCCCTCCGCCATCCGGGAAGCCGGGGGGGGTTAATGCCCGAAAAAGGCCTTAAATACAGCAAGAACAGAATCTTAAGCGATAAAATGATCGAGGTGCTGGATGAATTGAACATCGGCGCCTTCACCGTGGATCTCAACCGAAAGATCACCTCCATCAACTATGCGGCCCTGGCCCTGATGGGCAACAAACGCTCCGAACTCATCGGGCAGGATTGCCGGGAAATCTTCCTCGGGGTTCCGTGCATGGTCACGTGCCTGGTTTCGGGCAAAGATGATCCCCAAGACAAGGAGCCGGACGTGCTTGTGGCCGACGAGGAAGGCACGCGGCACCTCCTCACCCGTCTGGCCACCCCCATATACGATTTCAACAGGAATCTGACCGGATGCCTGACGATCCTCCAGGACCATCGCCCGGTGGCCGAGTTGATCGATCGCATCCATTATGAAGAACGCAGCCTTAAAATCATCCTCGACAGCCTCGATGTGGGAATCTTCTCGGTGAATCGAGGCGGGCACATCACCTTTTTCAACAAGGAGGCGGAAAAGATTTCCGGTTATGACCGCAAGCGGATTCTGGGCAAGAAATATACGATCCTTTTCGAGCCGGACACGGCCAAGGAATTCGGCAGCCTGATCCAGGCCATCGCCAAAGGGGTCACCATCAACAATCACCGCCTCAGGATGCTCGCCGGCAACGGAGAACCCGTGCCCATCCGCGTGAACTACATGGCGCTGAAAAATGAGAAACAGGCTGTGATCGGCGGGTTGGCGGTGTTTCACGATCTGACGCTGCTCCGGCGGCTCAAACAGGCCATTTCGGATCAATACACCTTTCACGACATGATCGGGAAAGACCCTGAGATGGCCAATATTTTCGAGAAAGTGAACGTGGTGGCCAAAACCGATGCCACGGTCCTCATCGAAGGATCCACGGGAACGGGGAAGGACTTGCTGGCCAAGGTCATCCATCATTCGAGCCCGCGCTCCAAAAACCCCTTTGTCAAAGTCAACTGCGCGGCGATCCCGGATAACCTTCTGGAATCGGAGATGTTCGGCTACGCAAAAGGCGCCTTCACCGGCGCGGCCCAGGACAAGCCCGGCCGTTTCAATGAAGCCGACGGCGGGACCCTTTTCCTGGATGAGATCGGAGATCTTCCCCTTTCCCTCCAGGGGAAGCTGTTACGGGTACTGGAGGACATGGAATTTTATCCATTGGGAAGCCGAAAGACCCAGAAGGTGGACGTACGGATCATCGCCGCCACGAATCGGGATCTGGCGCAACGCGTGGAAAAACGGATCTTCCGGCAGGATCTGTACTACCGGCTCAATGTATTTTGTTTCAAATTGCCGGATCTTAAAGCACGGCGCATCGATCTTCCGATTTTAATCCGGCACATCCTCAGGCGATTGTGCATCGAAAACGACAACCGGCGGGTGCGCGTCTCCGAACAAGCCATGGAACGGCTCCTTTCATGGGAATATCCGGGGAATGTACGGGAACTGGAAAATATCCTGGAACATGCCCTGGTCATTTGCCCGGGGGACACCATTTTGCCCAAGCATTTACCGGACTATATGCTCAACCGTTTCCCGGAGCCGGTATCCCGGACGGATTCAGGCCCTGCAGCCACCCCCGACGGCGAGGCCTTTCAGGACGAAGGCCGGCATCTTCATCAAATGCTGCGCCGCCATGGTGGGAATCGCTCCCGAACCGCCAAGGCCCTCGGCATAGACCGGAGCACCCTGTGGCGAAAGCTGAAAAAACACGGCATCTCCGGCAATTCCGATTCGGTTCGGACAAAACCCCCGGATTCGCCTGAACGCCGGTCAACCGTCCCTGAGTGATGCACCTGTTGCATCCGATGTTGCATTTTGATGCAACATCGGAACTCCTTGTTTCTTCAAAGAATCCTCTCTCTCCAACCGATGCGTTGCTTTCCGTGCAACACATATTTTGCGTCCCCCTTTTTCCATTCCGGCCTGCAGGATCTTTTTAACATACTGACTTCAATATGTTTCTTCTCTTTCCGGCCGCCTTGGCATGACCTTTGCAAGAACTGTTTTTCCCGCGCCACGGAGACGGTCCGATGGTACCGGCTCAAGGAAACGGTCACAATGGGTGCGGGCCTATTTGCCGCACCGGGACTGCGGAAAATTGAATGGGAGGCGGATGTCCAAGGAAGCGAAGAAAAGGATTCTGGTGGTCGCCGATGACCCGGACACGTTGATTTTTCTGGCGAATCTGCTCCGGTGCGAAGGGTTCGACCCCTGTGAGGCCGAAAGCACGGTGGACGCGGTGCACCAGGCGAAGAGCCGGCCGCCGGATATTGTCATCATCGACATGATGATGGCCGAAGAAAGGGGGATTCACCTGTATCGGTGCCTCAAGGGCAACGAACCATGGAAACGCATTCCGGTCATCATGCTTTGTACCATTGAACGGGAGACATTCTTTCAGTTCCACAACATCCAGAAATTTCCGTCCGGGCGGGCCCTGCCCCTGCCGGACGCTTATCTCATGAAGCCTTTTGAAACCGCGGCATTATTGAAAACAGTGAAAAAATTAACGAGTGCGCGTCGTATTCAGACACCGGCAATGAAAAGGATGGAGGCGTGAATGTCAGCGAGAATCGGATTTTATATCTGCCATTGCGGGATCAACATTGCATACCGGGTCCGCGTGGAGGAGGTGGCCGCCTTTGCCCGGCAACTGGACAATGTGGTGGTTTCCCGGGATTACAAATTCATGTGTTCGGACCCGGGCCAGGAAATGATCGAAAAGGATATCCAGGAGTACGGCCTGAACCGGGTGGTGGTGGCGTCCTGCTCTCCCCGGCTCCACGAGAAGACCTTTCAAGGGGCCTGTCAGCGGGCGGGTCTGAACCCCTATTGTTTTCAAATGGCGTCCGTACGGGAACAGGTTTCATGGGTGACGGCGGATGAAGACGAGGCCACGAGAAAGGCAAAGACCCTGGCCGCCGCCGCCATCAACCGCGTAAATTTCCACGACCGCCTGGAAACCCGGGAAGTGGACGTCCACCCGGATATCCTGGTGGTGGGGGGCGGCATTGCGGGGATGCAGGCGGCCCTCGATATCGGCGCTTCCGGGCACAAAACCTATCTGGTGGAAAAAGACACCACCATCGGCGGGCACATGCTCCAGTTCGACAAGACGTTTCCCACCCTCGATTGCGCCGCCTGCATCGGCACACCCAAAATGGTTTCCGTGGCCCAGGAGAAAAATATTCAGCTTTTCTCCTACAGCGAGGTCAAAGAGGTCTCCGGATATATCGGCAACTACACCGTCACCATCCACAAAAAGCCCCGGTATGTGAAAGAAGGGGTCTGCACCGGCTGCGGCGAGTGTACCAAGGCCTGCCCGGTGACGGTCTCCAGCGAATGGGATGTGGGGATCGGAGACCGGAAAGCGATCTACCGGGCGTTTCCCCAGGCGGTCCCCATCACGTTTTGCATCGACAAAAAAGACCGCGCCCCCTGTGTCACGGCCTGCCCTGCGGGAATCAATGTGCAAGGATATGTTCAGCTCATCAAGCAGGGCAAGTTCAAGGAATCGGTTCAGTTGATCCGGCAACGCCTTCCGTTACCCGGGGTTCTGGGAAGGGTTTGCCCCCATCCGTGTGAAACCCAGTGCCGGCGCAAGGAGATCGACAGTGCCGTTTCCATCCGCAATCTGAAGCGGTTTGCCGCCGACCAGGTGGACCTGGAGGAACTGGAGATATCCGCCATTGAAGACCGTCCTGAAAAAGTGGCGGTGATCGGCTCGGGACCGGCCGGGTTGACGGCGGCGTATTACCTGAGGCTCAAAGGCTTTCAGATCACCCTGTTCGAATCACTGGAAAAACTCGGGGGCATGCTCCGGGTGGGCATCCCCGATTACCGCCTCCCGCCGGAAATCCTCGACAGGGAAATCGGCTATGTTTTGAATACGGGCATCGAGGTCAAAACCCAAACCCGTTTCGGTGCGGATTTCACCCTCAAGGACCTGGAAGCTCAAGGGTTCCGGGCCGTCTTCATCGGCGTCGGCGCCCATGCCTCCATGCGCCTCAACATCCCCGGGGAAGACCTTTCCGAAGGCGTCGTCGATGCGGTGCAGTTTCTCCGGCACGTGAACCTGGGGGATCGGAAACCCCCCGGCAAACGGGTCACCGTCATCGGCGGCGGGAACGTGGCCATCGACGCCGCCCGGGTGGCCAAACGGCTCGGGGCGGAAACCGTGACGGTGGTCTACCGCCGGTCCGAGCAGGAAATGCCCGCCTACGCGGAAGAAATCGAAGGCGCCAAGGAAGAAGGCATCGATTTCTGCTTTCTCACCGCCCCGGTCCGGATCCATGGACAATCCGGAAAAGTCACGGGGTTGGAATGCATCCGCACGGAACTGGGCCCCCCGGATGAAAGCGGCCGGCGCCGGCCGGTTCCGGTGGAAGGCTCGGAACATGTCATCCCCTGCGACGCGGTGCTTCCGGCCATCGGCCAGCGGACGGATATGTCCTGGACCGAGAAAGAACCCGACTTGAAGTGGTCCCGTTACCGGACATTGGAAGTGCATCCCGAAACCATGCAGACCTCCATCCCGCATGTTTTTGCCGCCGGCGATGCGGTGAGCGGTCCGGCCACCGTCATCGAGGCCGTGGGCGCCGGTCACCGGGCCGTGGCGGCCATCCAGCGCTTTCTGGACGGGGAAAACCTCGGCGCCGCCGTGGAGGCGTCCGTTGCCGCGTCCCCGGAGGCGGCGCCTGAATGGCGCGACATTCCCGAAACGTATGCTCCCGCCCGGCGCGCGGTCCCGCCTCAAACGGCACCGGAACAAAGGCTTTCCACTTTCGACGAAGTCGAGGCCGCGTTTTCTGAAGCAGCGGCGGTCCAGGAAGCCGAGCGGTGTTTGAACTGCGGGGTTTGCTGTGAATGCATGGAATGCGTCAACGCCTGCGAGGCCAACGCCATCGATCATTGGATGAAAGGAGAAGACGTCCAGGTCAAGGTGGGATCCATCATCCTGGCCACCGGCTTCGACCTCATGGATCCCTCCCCCATGACGCAGTTCGGGTACAAAAAATATCCCAATGTCTATACGGGGCTGGAGTTCGAGCGCCTGAGCAACGCCACCGGCCCCACGGGGGGACAGATCCTGATCCGGGACGAAAACGGGGACTTCACCCGGAAACCCCGAAGTGTCGCCATCTGCCACTGCATCGGGAGCCGGGACGTCAATTACCATGAATACTGTTCCCGGGTCTGCTGCATGTATGCCCTGAAATACACCCATTTGATCAAAGAAAAAGTCGGTCATGACACCCGTGTCTACGATTTTTACATCGACCAGCGGTGCTTCGGAAAAGGATACGAAGAGTTCTTCCGCCGGTGCCAGGAAGAAGGAACGATTTTCATCCGGGGGAAAGTCTCCGACATTACGGATGAGGCCCTTGATCCCGAAGAGGCGGGGAAACTCATCGCCGTGGCCGAGGACACGCTCCTGGGAAGGCGGTTGCGGGTCCCGGTGGACATGGTGATCCTGTGTTCGGCCATGGAAGCCCGCAAGGACGCCGTGGACGTGGGCCGGATCTTCGGCGTGAACCAGGGGGCAGACGGCTTTTTCCTGGAAGAGCATCCCAAGCTGGGGCCTTTGAACACCGCCACCGACGGTGTGTTCATCGCCGGCACCTGCCAGGGCCCCAAGGACATTCCGGACACCGTGGCCCAAGCCTCCGGCGCGGCGGCGAAGGCCCTTTCCCTGGCGACCCGCGGCACGGTCGAGGTGCCGTCCACCATCTCGTGGATCGACCCGGACATTTGCATCGGCTGCCAGACGTGCATCGGACTGTGTGCGTATTCCGCCATCGAATTCGATGAAAGACGGGGCGTTTCCGTGGTCAACGAAGCGGTCTGCAAAGGATGCGGCAGTTGTTCGGGGTTCTGCCCCAGCGGCGCCGCCCAGGTCAGGCACTTTAAGAAAAAACAAATTTTTGCGGAACTGGATGGGATCATGGATGCATTGGATGCCGTCGGTATGTAACTCAGGAGGAAAACATGGAAAATTTTGAACCCACGATCATCGCGTTTGTCTGCAACTGGTGCACGTATACCGCTGCGGACCTGGCAGGAACCTCCCGGCTCATTTACCCCAAAAATGTCCGTCTGATCCGTGTCATGTGCACCGGCATGGTGGACCCCCAATACATCATCAAGGCCTTCCTGGAAGGCGCCGACGGCGTGTTGGTCTCCGGGTGCCATCCGGGCGACTGCCACTACATCAACGGCAATTACAAGGCCCGGAGAAGAATGAAACTCATCAAAGAAATTCTGGGGCAGTTGGGGATTGAAGAACAACGGCTTCGCCTGACGTGGATCGGCGCCAGCGACGGCATCCAGTTCGCCGAAACCATCCGGGAGATCGTTTCCCAGATCAAGGCCCTCGGACCCAATCAGACCCAATTCAAGATGGCGATGTAGATACGGAGGACGGTATGGCAACAGCGGTCAAGATCGATGTCAAAGAACAAAATCTTTTGGGAGCGTTTCAAGGGTTTTTCAAAACCCTCCTGGGATTGGAGGATATCCACGCCCTCCTGGTTCCCCAGCAGCTTCCGGTGAAGGGGTCGGTGATGCCCACCCTGGTGACGGATCCCGACCAATTGGACGGGGCGGATCCGCTGGCCCCGGCGTTTCCGTTGAATGCCGCCCGGGTGGTCTCCCGGCTCACCCGCAAGCCCATGGGCGGAAAAGCCGTGGCGGTCTTGCGCCCGTGCGAAATTCGGGCCTTTATCGAGCTCGTGAAGCTGAATCAGGGATCCACGGAAGAGTTGATCCTGGTGGGGGTGGATTGCTTGGGAGCCTATTCCAACGCGGATTATTATCGCCTTGCCGGCGAGAATCCCGGAGAAATCACCGAACGGTTTTATCAAAGCGTCCTCGGCGGTAAGGGCACCCAAATGGATGGTGTGGACATCACCGCCGCCTGCAAGGCTTGTGAACACCCGATTCCGGACCAAGCGGATCTCGTGGTGGGCTTATACGGGGTGGACACACAAAGCGGACTGTACGTGGAAAGCAAAACGCCGAAAGGCGAAGACCTGATTCAAAGACTGGGGCTTCCCGCCGCCGAGACGCCGCCCCGCCGGGAAGCGGCCATTGGGGCCCTGATCGCCGAACGCACCGCTTACCGGGACAAGATGTTTGCCGATACCCGGGAAGCCGCGGGCAGTCTGGATCAGATGGCCGAGTACTTTTCCCACTGCATCAACTGCTACAATTGCCGGGTGGCCTGCCCCGTATGCTACTGCAAGGAGTGCGTCTTCGTCACGGACGTATTTTACCATGAACCGGCGCAGTACTTGAAATGGAGCCGGCGGAAAGGCGTCATCAAGATGCCGACGGATACCGTCTTTTACCATCTCACCCGTTTGGCGCACATGAGCACGGCATGCGTGGGGTGCGGGCAGTGCTCCAATGCCTGTCCCAATGACATTCCCGTCATGGAGGTCTTCCGGACCATGGCACACCGCACCCAGCAGGCCTTCGGGTACGAAGCCGGGAAGCATCTTGAAGAAAAACCGCCCCTGTCCGAGTTCCGAGAAGCGGAATTCGAGGAAGTGGTGGGCATTTCATAGGATCATGAATCACGGGAGATAAAATCATGGCTCAAGAAGCGATTCGCATCCACCGGGACAGACAAAGCCCCTTCATGGATAAAGTGGAAGAAATCCTCCCCGAAGGGGGAAACCTGAATCTGTGCCTGACCTGCGGGGCCTGCGTTTCAGGATGCCCCGCAAGCGGCCTGGAAGGGATGGATCCCCGAAAATTTCTGCGCATGGCCGCCTTGGGGATGGATGAGGAAATTTTAAGTACAAATTGGGTCTGGATGTGTTCCGCGTGCCAGCGGTGCATTTATGTCTGCCCCATGAAGATCGACATCCCGCAGCTGGTTTACCATGCACGGGCGTCCTGGCCCCGGGAAACCCGGCCCAAAGGGATTTTAGGGTCCTGCGACATGGCGCTCAAGAACGACAGCTGCAGCGCCATGGGTGCTTCCCCGGAGGATTTCGAGTTCGTGGTCAATGATGTCCTGGAAGAGTATCGGGAAGCCCAGCCCGAGTTTGCGGAAATGACGGCCCCCATCGACAAGGACGGGGCGGAATTCTTCCTGAACCAGAACTCCCGGGAACCGGTGACGGAACCGGACGAACTGGTTCCTTTGTGGAAAATCCTCCACGTGGTCGGCGCCGACTGGACCTATGGCTCCAAGGGATGGGCCGCCGAAAACTACTGCATGTTTCTGGCCGATGATCCGTCCTGGGAACGCATCACGCGGACGGCGGCTAAGCAAGCCGATGACCTGGGGTGCAAAGTCTTTCTCAACACCGAGTGAGGGCACGTCACCTTCTCGGTCCTGGCAGGACTGAAAAAATTCAACATCCCCCACAATTTCGTCGTGAAAAACATCTACGAATATTATGCCAAGTGGATCCGCGAGGGAAAACTCAAGGTCAATTCCGAGTGGAACACGGATCTTAAAATCAAATTTACGATCCAGGATCCGTGCCAGATCATCCGGAAGAGTTACGGCGACCCCATCGCCGAAGACCTCCGGTTCGTGGTGAAATCCATCGTGGGCGAAGAAAACGTCATCGAAATGCAACCCAACAAATCCAACAACTACTGCTGCGGCGGCGGCGGCGGATTCCTTCAATCCGGGTTCAAGGACGCCCGCCTGGAATACGGGCGCATCAAGGACCGCCAGATCCAGGAAACCGGCGCCCCATACTGCATCGCGGCGTGCCACAACTGCCATTCCCAGATTCACGAACTCAGCGAACACTTCGGCGGAGGTTATCACGTGGTCCACTTATGGACGTTGATTTGCCTGTCTCTGGGCATTCTCGGGCCCAATGAACGGGAATATTTAGGAGACGATCTCAAAGAGGTCCTGGTCTTTCATCCGGAATCGGAACACTAGGCATTCCAAGCGATGCCGGAGTCCTTCCGGCGGAAGGATAACGTTGCAGCATCGATCAATGGAAAGGGTCAGACATGAATAGAAAAAACGGCAACGCGCTGGTGGTGGGGGCCGGTATCAGCGGGATCCGGGCCGCGCTCGATCTGGCGGAATTCGGATACGGGGTGACGCTCATCGACCGGGCGTCCCACGCGGGGGGGGTCTTGAGCCAACTCGATTATCAATTCCCCAACAACCACTGCGGCATGTGCAAGATGCTCCCGCTCATCGAACGGGACGCCGCGTCCCAATACTGCCTCCGGAAGGGATTTTTCCACGAGAACATCCAGATGATGCTTGCCACCGAACTCCTCTCGGTGGACGGGGAGCCGGGGCACTTCCAGGTCAGCCTCAAGCAGAAACAAAACTGGGTGGACCCCGATCTTTGCGTGGGATGCGGGCTGTGTACCGAGGTGTGTCCGGTGGAAGTGCCGGACGCCTTCAACGCCGGCTTGTCGAAACGGAAAGCCATTTATCTCCCCATCCCGCACGCCATCCCGAATCCGTACGTCATCGATTTCGCCGCATGCACCCGGTGCGGGGAGTGCGAAAAGGTCTGCCCCACCCATGCCATCCGCCTGTCCGAACAGGAACGGAAAAAATTCCGGATCCTGGTCGTGGACGACGAACTGGTGGTCCGGGATTCCCTCAAGGAACTCCTGGAAGAGGAAGGGTTTTTCGTCAATATGGCCGAATCCGGTCCACAGGCCCTGGAGATTCTGTCCGAGACAGACACGCCCTACCATCTGATGCTGGCGGATATCAAGATGCCCGGGATGGACGGGGTGGAACTGCTCCAAAAGACCAAGGAACGCTTCCCGGATATGACGGTGATCATGATGACCGCCTACGCCACCGTGGAAACCGCGGTCGAAGCCATGAAAATCGGCGCCCTGGACTACCTGATCAAACCCTTTGAGCCCGATGCGCTGATCCCCATGATCCTCCGGGTGTATGAAGATTTCGAGGCCGCCGGGGCGGTCCAGGCGGAATTCGGCGCCATCGTCCTTACCGGCGGCACCGCCTACTACGATCCGGGCGCCGGCAAAAACACGCTGGGCTACGGGGTCTATCCCAACGTGATGACCAGCATCGAGTTCGAGCGGCTGTTCAGCGGGAGCGGCCCCAGCCGCGGCCGCCTCATCCGCTTCGACGGCAAACCCATCCGGAAGGCCGCCTGGCTCCAGTGCATCGGCTCCCGGGACATCCAGCTGGAAGCCGACTTCTGCTCCAATATCTGCTGCATGTACGCCATCAAGGAAGCGCTCATCGCCAAGGAAAAAGCAGCCGATGCTCTTGACGCTTCCATTTTATACATGGATATGCGGACCTTCGGAAAATCATTCCAGCGCTACCGCGATGAAGCGGAACAGGTGCACGGGGTCCGGTTCATCCGGGGCCGGGCCCATTCCATCACCCAGGACCGCTCCACCGGGGATCTTTTGATCCGCTACGGGGATTCCAGCGGACAGATTCATGAAATGGTCCAGGACGCGGTGATCCTGTCCATCGGTCAGCGGCCGGCGGCCGGATCCCGGGTATTGGCCGACATGCTGAACCTTCCGGTGAACCCGTGGGGGTTTTTTGAGAGTCTCCCCTTTTCCCCGGCACGCACCGCGAGAGACGGGGTCTTCATCGGGGGATCCTTTTCGGGGCTCAAGGATATCTCCGAATCCGTGATTCACGCCTCCGCGGCCGCGCTTTCGGCCTCCCGGGTCATCCATGCCTCGGGGGGCGGGCTGGCCCTTCAAGCGCCGCCCGATTCGGAAGCGCAGGATGTCTCCAGGGAAAGCCCCCGGCTTTTCTTGGCGTTGTGCAGCTGCAACGGTGCGATTTTTGATGAAGCCGGAAAAAAATCGCTTCGCGCCCATTTCGAGTCGGATCCCGCCGTGGATCGCGTGGAATTTTTCGAACAGGTGTGCACGTCCCAAGGATGGTCGGCTTTTTCGGAACGGGTGAAAAAGCACCGACCGAACCGGGTTCTCATCGGGGCATGCCTGCCCTATGTTTACAACGCCAAGCTGAACGCCTTGAGCCGGGATACGGGTCTTCCCCGGGCGCTCATGAATGTGGCGGATATCCGCAGTCCCCTCTTTTGCGCCGCCGACGCGTCCATAGAAGAGGTGGATGCCGCCGTAAAACGCGCCCTGGGAATGGGGATCGCCAAACTCAAGGAAACCGATCCGATCCCTTTGCCCTCCACGCCCGTCCGGCAGCGCGCACTGGTGGTGGGGGGCGGGATCGCCGGAATGACCGCCGCGCTTGCCGTCGCCGATCACGGCTACCCCGTGGACCTGGTGGAACAGGCGGCCGCCTTGGGTGGGAACCTCCACTGGATCCGAAAAACCATCGAGGGAAACGAGACCCGATCCCTTCTGGAAGAAACCCTCGCCCGGGTGGAAAAACATCCGAACATCCATGTGTATGCCGACCACCGTGTCGCAGGCGCCTGGGGGGAGGTCGGACGGTTTTTCACCAGCATCGAAGGCGGCGACGGGACCGTGACCACCATTGAACACGGGGTGACGATTCTGGCCACGGGGGGCACCGAAGCCGAAACCCGATCCTATGGACACGGCACATCCGAAGCCGTCGTGACGCAAAAGGAACTCGAAGAAAAATTGACGGAAGGCCGAATTGATCCGGCGGCGCTTCAATCGGTGGTCATGATCCAGTGTGTCGATTCCCGGGAAGAACCCCGGAACTACTGCAGCCGCGTCTGCTGCGCGTCGGCCCTCAAGCACGCCCTTTTTCTGAAGGAAAAGCATCCTTCGATAAAAATCACCATTTTATATCGAGATCTCATGGCCTACGGGTTCCTGGAATCCTATTACACCCGGGCCCGGGCCGCCGACATCCTCTTCGTCCAGTACGACGTCAAAAACAAGCCCGGCGTTGTCCAGGAAGAAGGCGGGTTGCTCGTCAAGATGCATGAGCCGATCCTGGACCGCCCCATTGAGATCGAGACCGACCTGGTGGTATTGGCCACCGGCATCGTACCGACACTTCCCGAGCCTCTTGTGGAGGCGTTCGGTGCCCATTTGGATCCCGACGGTTTTTTCCAGGAGGCGGAGTCCAAGTGGCGCCCGGTGGATGCCCTCAAAGAAGGCGTCTTTGCCTGCGGCATCGCCCATTCTCCCCGTTCCATCACCGAATCCATCGCCACGGCGGAAGCCGCGGCCCAGCGCGGCCTTCGGATCCTCAATCAACAGGTGCTTCCGGCCAGCAAAGTGACTGCCGTCGTGCGTCACAGCCTTTGCATCCTGTGCGAACGCTGCATCGATGCATGCCCTTACGGCGCCCGGACATTTGACTTGGATCACACCCAAATCCGGGTCAACCCCCTCATGTGCCAGGGGTGCGGTTCATGCGTGACGGCCTGCCTGAACGGCGCATCGGTCCTGGAAGGCTTTGAAAAACAGCAGATGCTGGACGTGATTGACGCCGCGCTCATATGAAAGGAGATTCTATGAACCCAGTCCAACACCCTGAGCCTCCGGAGGGGGGGGTGTCCACCGCCGTCCCCGACCCCCTGCACGCCATTCAGGAACGGGTGCATGCCTGCATTCAATGCGGGACCTGCACCGGCTCCTGTCCCAACGCCTTTGCCATGGACTATACGCCCCGGGCCATGTGGCGGCTGGTCCTCATGGGAGAAAAGGAGACCCTTTTCAACAGCCGGACATTCCTTTTATGTTCGGCATGCTATTACTGTACCCTGCGCTGTCCCCGCGGCCTTCCCCTGACCGAGACCATGGAGGAATTGAAACAGATTGCCGCCAGGGAAAACCATCCGGTTCATAAAAAGAGCGTGCTCTTTTACCGCAATTTCCTCGAAAGCGTGCGTCGGCACGGACGGGTCCGCGAGATGGAGTTCATGACCCTTTATTTTTTATCATTGAAAAATCCATTCACCCCGTTGCAGTTCACGCCGCTCGGGTTGCGCCTGATGGGGAAAGGGAAGGTCGGGATACAAGTTCCATCGAAAGGCCAAAGACGACTGGAAGCCCTCTTTCGTAAGGCAGAGGAGCTGGAGGAACAGGAATGAAATATTATTACTATCCCGGTTGTTCCCTGGAGGGAACGGCAAAAGAATACGACATTTCCACCCGAGCGTTCATGTCGGCCATGGAAATCGAACTGCTGGAGTTGGAAGATTGGACCTGTTGCGGGGCCAGCGCCGCTCCCGCCACCGGCAATTTGCTCTCGCTGGCGTTGCCGGCGCGGAATATCGCCCTGGCGGAAAAGACCAATGCCGCCAAGGAAATCCTGGTTCCGTGCAGCGCCTGTTACTTGAATCTGAAGCAAGTGGAAAAAAAGACGGGAAAAGACCCGGAACTGCTGTCTAAAATCAATACCATACTCGAGGAAGAGCATCTGCGCGTTACGGGCGGCCTCCGTGTCCGGCATCTACTGGATGTGCTGTCCAAAGACATCGATGCCGCCGCTGTTTCCCAACGCGTCCAAAGATCCCTAAACGACATGGTGATCGCGCCCTATTACGGTTGCCAGTGCCTGCGTCCTTACATCGAGTTCGACGATCCCGAAACCCCCAGATCCATGGAACCGCTCATCGAGGCGACCGGCGCTACGATTCATGCCTGGCGCAAGGGGGGTCAATGCTGCGGGGCCTCCCACATGAACACCCAGATGGATGTGGGGATCGAGCTCGTGGCTTCCATACTGAACGCCGCCAAAGGGGCGGACGCCATCGTGACGGTGTGTCCCATGTGCCAGATCAACCTGGATGCATACCAGAAAAAAGCGTCCCGGTTTGCAAAAGAAGATCTCGACATGACGGTCTTATACCTTCCTCAGCTGCTGGGCTTGGCGTTCGGACTCACCGAAAAAGAGATCGGTTTGAATTACAACCTGGCTGTATCCGACGGATTCCGAAAAAAGCTCGAGGGATAAGCGTCGTTCGAATTTCTTCACGGCCCGTCTCCGGCGGAGGTCCAACATTCGGGGGGCATTTTGTTTACGCGCTTTAAATATATTCGCTATAACCTCGCCGCAAAATTGATCATCATGCTGGGCATGGTGCTTTTGGGCATCCTGGCGGTCTGGGCGCACTACAACCTCCAATATCAGAAAAACCTGTTGATCGATTACAGTATCAAAAGCACGGATCGTCTCATCAATACCATCAAGCTGGGCGCCCACTATTCCATGCTGACCAACAGCCGGGAAGACATCAATCAGATCATCAAGAACATATCGACCCAACCCGAGTTCGAAGCCATCCGTATTTACAACAAGTCGGGCCAGATCAAGTATTCCAAAAATTCCAAGGAAATCGATCAAACCACGGATACCCGGCAACAGGCCTGCATTATCTGCCACATGACGGAGCCTCCTCTTACGGAACTCACGCTTTCCCAAAGAATTCGGATCTTCGACGCCCCCGAGGGTCATCGTCTTCTCGGAACCATCAGCCCTATCTACAACGAACCGCAGTGCAGCAATGCAGACTGCCACTTCCATCCGCAGGACAAAAAGATCCTGGGGGCACTGGACGTCGTGGTGTCCCTGGAAAAGCTGGATGAACAGATCACGCGGTCGGAAAGGAATTTTTTCGGATTCGCCATGCTGATTTTCCTTTTCACTTCCACGATTATTATTCTTTTTATCATGAAGTTCGTCAATCAACCCATCAAGAAGCTCATCGAAGGCGCCCGACGGGTCGCCAAGGGGGAATACACGGGAACCATTCAAATCGAACAAATTGACGAGATGAGTGAACTGGCCGCCGCGTTCAATCACATGTGCCAAGAAGTGCTCAAGCACGAAACCGAACTGAAAGCAAAGCAAAAGGAATATCAAAACCTGTTCGAATCCGTTCCGTGTCTGATCACGGTCCAGGATCGAAATTTCAAACTGTTGAATTACAACCGGGAATTTTCCGATATGTTCAACCCCGTTCCCGGGGAGTATTGTTTCCGTGCCTACAAGGGCCGCAACCGAAAATGCGATCCCTGTCCGGTGGAGCAGACCTTCAAAGACGGGCGATCCCATCACGCAGAAGAAACCGGCCTGGGAAAGGACGGCACCGTTCGACACTGGATCGTCCGAACATCTCCCATCACCAATGAAAAGGGAGATATCATCGCCGCCATGGAGATCTCCCTGGACATCACGGACAGGCGGAACCTCGAAGTCGAGCTTGCCAAATCCGAAGAAAAGTACCACGCGATCTTCAGCAATATCCCCAACCCCGTTTTTGTCCTGGACGAGGAGAATTATGAGATACTCGATGCCAACAACAGCGTCGAAGCCGTGTACGGCTACAAAACCGAAGAGTTGCTTCACCAACCTTTTTTGATGCTTTTTCCGGAAAAGGAACGGGAACATTACGGCTTTAAGATTTTGGTGTCCAGTGTTCTGGATCGGGTGAAGCACGTCCATAAATCCGGGAAAACACTCTATGTGAACATCCGGATTTCCCCTTCCGGAATCGGCGGGAAAAAAGTGTTCCTGGTGACCACCAGCGACATCACCAAGCGCCTGGAAGCCGAACAGCAGCTCATTCAGGCCGGGAAGATGGCCACCCTTGGAGAGATGACCACCGGCATCGCCCATGAACTGAATCAACCGCTTTCGGTCATCAAGACCGTAAGCAGTTTTTTCATCGATAAAATCCAAAAGAAAGAACCCATCGAGGAAAAAACCCTTTCGACCATGCTGTCCAAGGTGGACAGCAATGTGGACCGGGCCACCCGGATCATCAATCACATGCGACAGTTCGCACGAAAGTCGGAAGTGGAATTGGAAAGGATCCGGATAAACGACGTCATCGAAAACGCACTGGAAATCTTCAGCCAGCAGTTGAAGGTGAAAGGCATCGAGATCGTCCGGAATCTCGATCCCCAATTGCCCTATATCCTTGCGGATCCCGGAAGGCTGGAACAGGTGGTCATCAACCTGTTGGTCAACGCGCGGGACGCCATCGAAGATAAATGGCACACCCATGGGCGCACGCCGGAAAACGAGAGGATCGAACTCACCACCCGTTGTGAAAATTATTGGGTGCGCCTGGAAGTGCAAGACAGCGGGACGGGAATCCCTGAAAGCTTTTTGGAAAAGATATTCGAACCCTTTTTCACCACCAAGGAAGTGGGGAAAGGGACCGGGCTCGGGCTTTCCATCAGTTACGGGATCGTCACGGAGTGCGGGGGCAGAATCGAGGCCAAAAACGTGAAAGGCCGCGGCGCCTGTTTTGTTCTGCGGTTCCCCGTTGCAAAAGCCGAAAGGCCGGATTCTCGGCCCAAAGATTATCCCCAAACGGATACGTAAAGGATTCACCGGTGGCTCAGGAAGGAAAAAAAACGATTTTACTCGTCGACGATGAAGAGGATATCCGGGATGTCCTGCGCATCACCCTTTCCAATTCCGGATATGACGTGCTCACCGCAAAAGACGGGGACGAAGCCGTACGCATCTTTTCGGAAACGCACCCCCCCATCGTTTTGACGGATATCAAGATGCCCGGAATGATTGACGGCATCGAGCTGCTTCAGCGGATCAAACGGGAGAATCCGGACACCGAAGTCGTCATGATCACCGGCCACGGGGATATGGATCTGGCCATCCAAAGCTTGAAAAACGAAGCCACCGATTTTATCACCAAGCCCATCAACGTGGAAGCACTCAGGGTCTCTTTGCAACGGGTCGAAGAAAAGATCCTCATGAAAAAGAAGCTTTTGGAATACACCCAAAAGCTCGAGGCCATGATCCTGGAAAAGACGGAACTTCGGGATCGCCTCTCCTCCTTGGGACTGATGATCGGATCCATATCCCATGGTATGAAAGGGCTTTTGACCAATCTGGACGCCGGTCTTTATCTGCTGGATTCGGGTATCGCCAAGAACCACAAAAAACGCCTTCAGGAGGGCCTGGAAACGGTCCGGCAGACCGCCGGACGCATCAAAAAGCTGGTCCTGGACATTCTCTTCTACGCCAAGGAACGGGAACTGAAAATCCGGCCCGCGGAAGTCGTTTCATTCGCGGCGGAAGTCGCGGACGTCATTGAAAACAAGATCAAGGACAAACCAATGGAACTGGTCCGCCGGTTCGACACGGCACCGAAACAATGGAACATCGACCCCGATTTTCTCCGCACCGCGCTGATCAACATCCTCGAAAACGCCGTGGACGCCTGCCTTGAGGATACGGAAAAGCCTTCCCATCAAATCACCTTTGAAACGCGTGAACAAGGCGGGGAACTCGTCTTCAACATCCAGGACAACGGCACCGGGATGGACAGCCACACCCTGGAAAAGGCGTTCAATTTGTTTTTCTCCACAAAGGGGACGAAAGGGACCGGTTTCGGGCTTTTCATCACGGACAACATCATCAAGCAACACGGGGGCACCATTCAGGTCAAATCGGCACGGGGGAAAGGGACTCAATTCTGCATCCGGATTCCCTCCCCGGATCCCGGCGTATAAACCGCTCTGGAACCCTTTTTCGCATTGATGCAACGTTCAACGCCTAAAGGAATTTAGATTCGCGCGCAAACCCCGCAGCCCCGCACGGCGGGATTCCCGCTTTTCTCCAACAAACAGTGAAAAGCTTCAAGATTCCGACGCCGTTTCACAACCGCGGGCCGATAATTTTCGGCCCGCTTTTCATGACCTGTCCCGGGAGGGGATGGCCGACGATGGACTCCAGGCGCCGGGCCGCCGCGATGAGGGCGTCCAGGTCGATGCCGGTTTCAACCCCCATTTCTTCCAGCATAAAGACCGCGTCTTCGGTGGGGATATTGCCGGCGGCCCGGGGTACGTAAGGGCACCCCCCGAGGCCCCCCAGGGCCGTGTCAAATACGGTGGCACCCGCCAGGAGCGCGGCGAGGAGATTGGCCAGGGCGGTCCCCCGGTTGTTGTGAAAGTGCAGGATCAACTCGGTTTCAACAAATCGGTCCCGGAACGCGTTCACCCGTTTTTCCACTCGATCCGGGACGGCCGTCCCCACGGTATCCGCCAGGATGACGGCGCCGGCGCCCTTGGAGACAAGGGCCCGGGCGATCCGAAAGACGTCTCTTTCCGGGACGTCTCCCTGGAACGGGCACCCGAAAGCCACGGCCACGGCGCCGGTGACCGGTGCATGATATTCCCGGGCCGCCTGGAAGATGGCATCGAGGTTTTTCAGCGCGGCATCGATGCCGCGCTTCATGTTGGCGCGGCTGTGGGCGTCCGTGGCGGAAACCACCGTGACCAGCCGTCCCGCCCCCGCCGAAAGGGCCCGCCGGGCCCCCGTTTCATTGAAGACCATGGCCGACAGGAGGGTGTTTGTTCCGGACACCCGGGTCAACACCTGGTCGGCATCCTGAAATTGGGGCAAGGCCTTGGCGCTGGCAAAGGAGGTGGCCTCCACTTCCGGGACGCCGGCGCCGATGAGGGCTTCGATGATTTCAATCTTTTCCGCCAATGGGATGAGGCGTTCCAGGGATTGGAAGCCGTCTCTGGGGCCGACTTCCCGGATCTTGACGGAACCCGGTAAATTCACGGCGTCGCGGCTCCGTTTCCATCCCCGCCCGTCTCCTCGGTGTTTGGAAAAAAATCGGGGGTGCCGGGGGTCATTCCTTTTCCTTGGCCTTGGCGATATGCCTCATGAGGCCGCCGTCTTGAATGATACGCTGCATAAAGGGCGGAATCGGTTTGGAGGAAAACACCGCGCCCGTGGTCAGGTTCGTGATTCTGCCCGATGACAGATCCGCTTCCACCGTATCTCCTTCGGATACGCCCGCGGCCGCGTCGCTGCTTTCCAGGATGGGCAGGCCCATGTTGAAGGCGTTGCGGTAGAAAATCCGGGCGAAACTTGCGGCGATGACGCACGGGATGCCCCGGGCCTTGATGGCGATGGGGGCGTGTTCCCGGGAGGAACCGCATCCGAAATTGGTTCCCGCCACGATGATGTCTCCGAGCTTGGCGTCGAAGACGAATCGGGAGTCTTCATCTTCCATGCAATGGGCCGCCAGTGCCTCCGGGTCCGACTCATTGAGATACCGTGCGGGGATGATGGCGTCCGTGTCCACGTTGGCGCCGAACTTCCATGCTCTGCCCTGGAACCGCATCGACGTTCCTCCTAATATTGATGGCTTCGTAAAAAGTCCATCTGCGGCGTTGCGCGGCATTCTTCGTCATTGCGGCGTACCTGTAAGTACGCCTCATTTCTCAGAATTTGCGCGCCTTGCATCTGGAGCTTTTTACTTTGCCATCCCAATTTCGACTTTTTACGAGTTCGTCAATATTGAATGCCAAGATCATCCGGACCGGCGAGCCGCCCGAGTACCGCGGAGGCCGCGGCCACGGCCGGGTTGGAAAGATAAACCTCGCTTTTCCGGTGCCCCATACGGCCCACGAAATTTCGGTTGGTGGTGGCCACGGCCCGTTCCCCCTCGGCCAGAATCCCCATGTATCCGCCCAGGCAGGGGCCGCAGGTGGGGGGGCTGATGACCGCCCCGGCATCGAGAAAAACATCGAAAAGACCCTCTGCCAGGGCCTGTTTATAAACGGCGGGGGTGGCCGGGATGATGATAAGGCGCACGCCCTGGGCCGCCTTTTGCCCCTTCAAGACTTTCGCCGCCGTAACCAAATCGGAAAACCTGCCGTTGGTGCAGGAACCGATCACCGCCTGATCGATGGGGATCTCCCCCGCCTCACTGATCCCCCGGACATTTTCGGGAAGGTGCGGGAAGGCCACCTGGGGCTCGATGCCCGACACGTCGATCTCCACGATGTCTTTGTACGATGCGTCCGGGTCGCTTTCATAAAAACGGCAGGGCCGTTTGGCCCGTTGATGCACATACGCTTCCACCACGCGGTCGGGAATGAAAATGCCGTTTTTCGCCCCCGCCTCGATGGCCATGTTGGCCATGGTGAAGCGTTCGTCCATGGACAGGGTGTCGACGGTTTCCCCGGTGAATTCCATGGCCTGATAGAGGGCGCCGTCCACGCCGATCCTGCCGATGGTATACAGGATCAGATCCTTGCCGTCCACCCAGGGCCGGCGGCTTCCGGAATAGACGAATTTCACCGTTTCCGGGACTTTGAACCATAGCCGGCCGATGGCCATGACAGCGGCAAGGTCCGTGCTCCCGACGCCTGTGGCGAAGGCACCCAAGGCGCCGTAGGTGCAGGTGTGGCTGTCCGCGCCGATGACGAGATCCCCCGGCAGGACGATCCCCTGTTCCGGAAGCAACGCGTGTTCGATGCCGGCATTCCCGCCCTCGAAATAATGCGTCAGATCCTGTTCCCGGGCGAACCCGCGCATGAACGCACACTGCTGGGCGGACTTGATGTCCTTGTTGGGGGCGAAATGATCCGCCACCAGGACCACCCGGTTTTTATCAAAAACGGTCTTCCGTCCTGTTTTGCGGAACTGTTCGATGGCAATGGGCGCGGTAATGTCGTTTCCCAGGGCCACATCCACCCGGGCGTCGATGAGATCCCCGGGACGGACAGCCTCTTTCCCGGCATGGGCGGCCAATATTTTTTCAGTGATGGTCATCCCCATCGCAGGTGATTCCTTTCCCCGGTCCGATTAACGTATAAAGGTATATTGACATACTTTTAATTGTTGTCAAGGGCCTTTTGAACGCACAAAAAGCCGGAACACCGCTATCTTTTTCCCGCTCATGGCGGGTGTCCATTGACAAGGGACGCCGGTTTTTATATCCCTGTATACACCTTTTCACCCGAAACAAAAGGAGACGCTTCATGGCCGATGCGCCCCTGGTATTCGAGGCCCTGGGCCGGGAGGACAGAGCCCGGTTCATTCTGGACATCTTTCACCGGATCCTCATCCATTACGCCCTGTGGTTCACGGAAATCCGGCACCAGATGGGGCCGGACAAGGCCCTGGAGATGCTGGGGGCGGCCTGGGATCGGGGCTATCCGATCCAGATGCGCCGTCTTTCCAAGCTCCTTCATTTCAACCTTGAAAACAACCTCCCCGAAGCCCTTCTGAACATGCCCGTGGAAGCGCAAAAGACCCTCCTGGAAGGGGTCGCCGCCAACTGGCTGGCCAATGACGGGGTATGGTTCCAGGCCGTGGAGTTTTCCAGCGGCATGGTGGATGCCAAGCGGTGTAACGACGCCTGCTGGGGACATTTCTCCCCCTTCGAAGCCTGGTCCATCAAGCGCTTTGCATCCATTCCGGAAAATGCGGGCCTGGAAGGACTCAAAGCCGCATTGACCTATCGCATCTACGCCTTGATCAACCGGTATTCCATCATCGATGAGGGTCCCGATGCCTTTATTTTCCAAATGAACGACTGCCGGGTGCAATCCGCCCGGAAGCGCAAGGGACTGGACGATTACCCCTGCAAGTCCGGCGGCACCGTGGAATACACCTATTTCGCCAAGGCCATGGATCCACGCATTCACGTGGAGTGCATCGGGTGTCCCCCGGATCCCCACCCCGATGAATGGTTCTGCTGCTGGCGCTTTTCGATCCCCGGCGCGGCTTCTTAAAACCGGGGATGCAGGAGATCCCATGAACGCCCTGATCCTACGACAAGTCACCGATATGGCCCAAAATCCCGCGCCCCTGGAGCTTGTGGAACGCCCGGCTCCGGTGCCGGGCGAAAACGAAATCCGGATCAACGTCACCGTTTGCGGCGTCTGCCACACGGAACTGGATGAGATCGAGGGTCGGACGCCCCCGAGTGTCTTTCCCATGATTCCGGGGCACCAAGTGGTGGGCAGGGTGGCGGAAACGGGTCCCGGGGCACATCGGTTTCGCATCGGGGACCGGGTGGGGGTGGCCTGGATTTTTTCCGCCTGCGGCGCCTGCGGCCACTGCATCCACGGGGAAGAAAACCTGTGCCCGGATTTCCAGGCCACGGGAAGGGACGCGCCCGGCGGCTATGCCGAGTCCATGACAATCAAAGAAGACTTTGTCTTTCAAATCCCCGAAGTTTTCTCGGACGCCGAGGCCGCGCCCCTGCTGTGCGCCGGGGCCATCGGCATGCGGTCCTTGCGCCTTTCCGGGATCCGAAACGGTCAACGGCTGGGATTGACCGGTTTCGGCGCGTCCGCCCACCTCGTGATCCAAACGGTGCGGCACGAGTATCCCGGCACACGGATCTACGTCTTCGCCCGAAGCGCGGCCGAACGGGAATTCGCGCTGGCACTCGGGGCGGCCTGGGCGGGCGACACCACCGAAGCACCCCCGGAAAAACTGGACGCCGTCATCGATACCACACCGGCCTGGAAACCGGTGGTGGAAGCGCTGAAACACCTCAAGCCGGGCGGCCGGCTGGTCATCAATGCCATCCGCAAAGAAGACGCCGATAAAAAAGAACTCCTCCGCCTCGATTATCCCGAGCACCTGTGGCTGGAAAAAGAGATCAAGAGTGTGGCCAATGTGGCCCGAAAAGACGTGAGCGATTTCCTGCGTGCCGCCGCGGAAATCCCCATCAAGCCGCACATCCGGGAGTTCCCCCTGGCAAGGGCCAATGAGGCGCTCCTGGAACTGAAACAAGGAAACGCCCGGGGCGCCAAGGTCCTGCGGATCCGTCATCCGGACAAAGAATAGCCAACGCCCTCAAACAGCGCCGGTGCAGGATCCCTAAGCGACCGGTTTGCATCCTTTTTTCATCAGAACCGCCGTGATCGCTTCCATGGCTTCTTCCACGGAAAGGTGCTCCATGTTGAGGACCAGGTCGTAATTCAGCGGGTCGGCCACATCCGCGTTAAAGGATTTCCGGATAAAGGCCCGGCGCTTGGATTCCCGGTTGATGGCCCGCCGGCGGGCGTCTTCGGGAGGCACTTCGAAGTCCCTGGATATCTTTTCCACCCGGGTTTCCAGCGGCGCCACCACTCGGACCGCCAGGCGTTCTTCGGGCGGGAGAATGAAATTGGCCCCCCTTCCCACGATGACCGCATTGCCGTGTTTCCCGATGACCCCGATCACCCGCATGAGATGATCCAGGTAGACCCCGGGCCACAGATATTGCTTGTTGACCAGGGAAGAAATAAAGTCCTCGATGCCCGAAAGGCGATGCTTTTCGAGGGTGTCCACCACCGCGGTACTGATGTCGGCGCTTTTTGCGATGCGCTGGATAATCTCCCGTTCAAACAGATCGAATCCCATTTTTTCGGCGATGCTCCGGGCCACCACTTTGCCGCCGCTTCCCGGCAGAGAAGAAACGGTGACCACGGACATGGGACGCACTGTACCGTCGGCCTGCGCTTCTTTGGACTTTTCCCATTTTTCCAGTTGTTCCAGGATGTAGCTTCTAAAATCGTATTCTGTTCGTGCGTCTTCCATTCCACTCCTTTGATGGCTTTGCAAAAAGCCCGCCTGCGGCGCTGCGCGGCATCCGCCTCCCGACGCCGGCGGTCCTTACACCACCCCCTGGTCCATCATGGCCTCCACCACTTTCACGAAACCGGCGATGTTCGCCCCCCGGACATAATTTCCGGGCGTGCCGTAGGCCTCCGCGGCGTCCAGGCAGGTGCGGTGGATACTGCGCATGATCATCTGCAGACGCTGGTCCACCTCCTCACGGGTCCAGGAAAGCCGCATGCTGTTCTGGGTCATTTCCAGTCCGGAAACCGAAACCCCGCCGGCATTGGCCGCCTTCCCCGGGCCGTACAGAATATGGCTGTCCAGGAAAAGATCCACGCCCTCGGGGACGGTGGGCATGTTGGCCCCTTCGCACACCACCTCCACACCGTTTTGTACCAGGTTCCGGGCGTCTTTTTCGTTGATTTCGTTCTGCGTGGCGCTGGGAAAGGCGCAGTGGGCCTTGTGGTTCCAAAGGGGATTATCGTCGAGGGCGGGATCCACGGGTGTGTAGACGGCCTTGGGATACGCATCCGCGTATTCCTTGATCCGGCCGCGCTTGACGTTCTTCAGGCGTTTCACAAAGGAAAGCTTTTCCCGGTCGATCCCCTCTTCATCGAAAATATACCCGGAAGAATCGGAGAGGGTGACGGGCAGCGCCTTGAAATCCAGCAGTTTTTCGACCGTGAACTGGGCCACGTTTCCGGATCCGGAGACCAGGCAGATTTTGCCCTCCAGGGTTTTGTTTTGCGTCCCCAGCATTTCCGAGGCGAAATACACGCTCCCGTAACCGGTGGCCTCGGGCCGGATCAGGCTCCCGCCCCAGTTGAGATTCTTTCCGGTCAACACCCCCGTGAATTCATTGGTCAATTTTTTGTACATCCCGAACAGATACCCGATTTCCCGTGCGCCCACGCCGATGTCCCCGGCCGGAACATCCGTGTTGGGCCCGATATGCCGGAAGAGCTCGCACATGAAGCTCTGGCAGAAACGCATCACCTCGGTGTCGGATTTCCCCTTGGGATCGAAGTCGGATCCCCCCTTTCCACCGCCCATGGGAAGGGTGGTCAAGGCGTTTTTGAAGACCTGTTCGAAGGCGAGGAATTTGAGGATTCCCAGGTTCACGGAAGGGTGAAACCGGAGCCCCCCTTTGTAGGGTCCGATGGCGTTGTTCATCTCCACCCGGAATCCGCGGTTCACATGAACCTCCCCCCGGTCATCCATCCAGGGGACCCGGAACAGGATCACGCGGTCCGGCTCCACCAGCCGCTCCAGGATCCCGGCCTTCCGGTATTCGGGGAATCGATCCAACACCGGCATGATGGATTCCACCACCTCCCCCACCGCCTGATGGAATTCCCGTTCATTGGGATCCTTGTCTTTCACCACCTGCAAAATGTCTTCTTTCATCATTCCTCCTTTTTCATCCTCCCCATATCCTGAACGGCGGAGTCCCCTCCCCGTGATTGCAGTTCATTCTTGACACGTGTCCTGACTTTTGACAAAGCATTTTAAAGAGGATGAACGTACCTGATAAGGCAAATGAAAACAAGCGTAAAGGAGTCCCTCCGAATGAAAAAAGCGCTGAGACGGATCCCCTGGGCCGCCGGGGTCATGATCCTCGTTTTCATGACAACCGGAACGGCTTTCGAGGCGGAAAGCCCGCTATATCTGAAAAACAACATTCACGCCCAGCAGGGAAGGCGCGACATCAAGGCCAGTTATGCCAACTGGACCGACCCGGGGGCCGGACATATCATCATTCCCGTCAACACTCCGGTGATCTTTGAAAAAGGCGGGCATATCCGGCGGTCCGTTTTCACCATCCTGTTACCGGAATCGGGGAAAAAGATTCTCTTCGAATTCGATAAAAAGCGCATGGCCATGGAACCGGAAGAATACTGGAAGTTGATCGCTTCCCCTGTCAAGGTGGACCTGACCCTCTTTTCCAAGATCGATCAAAAGGGGATTCAGGAGGGAAAGGCATATCCCGGGATGACGAAAGACGGCGTCCGGATCGCACTGGGATATCCCGCCGCCCACCAGACGCCCTCGCTCACGGAAAACCGATGGGTGTACTGGACCAATCGTTTCCGGAGCGTTGCGGTGACATTCGGTCCCGACGGCAACGTGGCCGCCGTTCGGTAAGGAGTCTTTCATTCAATCACCTTCCGCTTGCCCATTCGATCAAAGACATCGGTCATGCAATTGCGCGCTCCCCGTAAAATCGCCTTGATCACCGGAGGAAGCCGGGGTATCGGTGCCGCCATTTCCTGCGCGCTCGCCCGGGACGGATTCGACATCTGGCTGAACTACCGCAACAACCACGATGCCGCGGCTGAGGTTGCCCATGCGGTGGAAACGATTGGAAGCACCTGCCGCCTTGTTCCCTTCGACGTGACCGACCCGGAAAAGATCGAAGCACTGCTGGGAACACTCCTGGAGACCCAAACCCCCTATGCTCTGGTCAACAATGCCGGCTTCACCCGGGACGCCCTCATGGTCTGGATGACCCAATCGGAATGGAAAACCGTGCTGTCCGTTTCCCTGGACGGTTTCTTCCACGTCACCAAGCCGGTGCTCAACGCCATGCTCCGGAAGCGGGAAGGACGGATCATCACCATCGTTTCCACTTCAGGCGAAAGCGGCATGCCCGGACAGGTCAATTACAGCGCCGCCAAAGCCGGGCTCATCGGCGCCACCAAGGCCCTGGCCAAGGAAGTGGGCAAGCGGAATGTACTGGTCAATGCGGTGTCTCCCGGATTCATTCAAACGGAAATGACCGAAAAACTTCCAGGGGACAAGATTCTCCCCACGATTCCCTTGGGACGGTTCGGGACCCCCCAAGAAGTCGCCGCCGTGGTCTCTTTTCTGTGTTCGGAAAAGGCCGCTTACATCACAGGCCAGGTGATCGGCGTGAACGGGGGCATCTACATATAACCCATCGGGCGTGCACGGCCCGGTAATAAGGGACCCATGCATCGTGTCGCCATCACCGGTATCGGGATCGTTTCCTGCCTGGGCAATGACATCCGCTCCGTTTCCACGGCGCTCCGGGAAGGAAAATCAGGGATTGTCGTGGATCCCCGGCGTATCCAACTGGGATTTCGAAGTCCCCTCACCGGAATCATTGCGAATTTTGACTTAACGTTTCCCCTTCACCGGAAATATCGAAAAACCATGCCCGATTTTTCCGTGTGGGCGTATGAAGCCGTGATGGAAGCCCTCCGGATGGCGGATCTTGATCCCGGGGCAATCCAAAACGAAGAAACCGGCCTGATATTCGGCTGCGATTCCAGTTGCCGGGCGTCTGTCCAGCAGGTGGACCTGCTGAAAAAACATCGGGAAACCAAATCCATCGGAAGCGGTTGGATCTTTCGTTCCATGACCTCCAACGTCACCATGAACCTGAACACCATCCTGAAAACCCGGGGCGCGTGCTGGACGATCAGCGCCGCCTGTTCCAGCGGCGGGCATGCCGTGGGACAAGCCGCCGATCTCATCGCTTCGGGAAGACAGGACCGGGTCATCTGCGGGGGTGCCCAGGAAATCAACTGGGAAACGGTGTGCAGCTTTGACGGATTGGGGGCGTTTTCCACGCGGATCCAGGATCCGGAAGCCGCATCCCGGCCATTTGACCGGGATCGGGACGGACTGGTTCCCGGCGGTGGCGCCGCCGCCCTGGTGCTGGAACGGATGGACAGGGCCCGAGGCCGGAATGCGCCGATTCTGGGGGAAATCCTTTCCTATGCTTTTTCTTCAGACGGCGCATTTCTCTACGTGCCCAGCCGGGACGGGCTGAAACGGGCCATGCAGCAGGCCTTGACACGCGCCCGCATGACGCCTTCGGATATCGGCTACATCTGCGCCCACGCCACCTCCACCCAGGAAGGGGACGCCGCCGAAGCGGAAAACATTTATGCGGTCTTTTCGGATCGCTGCCCGCCCGTTTCGTCCACCAAGTCCATGACCGGCCATGAACTGTGGATGTCGGGCGCCTCCCAGGTCGTATATTCCACGCTGATGGCCCGAGACAATTTCATCGCGGCGAACATGAATTTCACGGCCCCGGACGAACACACGAAGAAATTGAACATCGTCACGGAGACGCAACACAAAGGGCCCGAAACCGTCATGTGCAACTCCGCCGGGTTCGGGGGGACCAATTCCTGCCTGATTTTGGGGTTTGCCTGATGAAATTCGACTATGCCGTCATCGGCGCCGGGGCATCGGGCATGAGCGCCGCCGTCATACTGGCCAAGCATGGATACTCGGTGGCCCTCATCGAGGCGGCCCGCACGGTCGGGCCCCTTTTGCGGGGTTTTGAACGGCAAGGGATCTATTACGATACGGGATTCCATTACACCGGCGGCCTCCACAAAGGCGGGGTGCTGGATATTTTCTTTAGGTATCTCGGGATCATGGAACATATCGAACCGATACCCTTTGATCCGGAGGGCTTCGATCTGATCCGCTTTTCCGCGCCCGACACGGATTTCCTTTTTCCATACGGATATGGCCGCATCCGGGATCGGCTTTTGAAGGCCTTTCCCAAGGAACGCGCCGCCGTTGACGCCTATCTCGGCGCGGTTAAGGAAAGCTTTCAATCCAGGCCCTATCTCAATTTGGAAAAGGCGTTTTCTCCTCTTCAGGAATTGCGCAGCGTCCACGGCCCGAGCCTGAAAGACGTCCTGGACCGCTTGAGCCCCGATGCGGCTCTCAAACGCATCCTGTCGGCCCACTGTTACCTGCACGGTGCCGCACCCGGCGATGTCACGTTTACCCAGCACGCGGCGGTGGTGGGATCCTACTACGAATCCGTCCACGGGCTCCGGGGGGGCGGCGCCAGGCTCGTTCACGCATTCGAAAAGACCCTTTTCGACCACGGCGTCACCGTATTCTGCGGGAGACGCGTTTCCGGAATCGATCTTTCCTTTCAGGGGAAGCCCGAGAGTGTCCGCCTGGCAGACGGAGAGCACATCTCCTGCAGGGCGTGTATCGTTTCCATTCACCCCCGACGAATGCTCGAACTCTTACCCTCCGAACGTTTCAGACCCTCTTATGTCCGCCGCCTGGAAGGCCTGGACGAAACCTTTTCGGCGTTTATTCTTTATGGAAAAAGCCGGTCTTTAAATCAGCGGCTTAAAGGAAAAAACATTTTCTCCTTTTTTTCACCCGCAGAAAACGGCTTCCGGGAAAAAGGGCCTTTACATCGGCGCCCCCTCTTCATTTCATCGGCCGTACCGAAAAACAGCGCATCCAACGAAGCGGGATTTATCGCCATCTGCCCCGCCACGCTTGGTCAGGCCGGGGCATGGTTGCATTCCCGTCCGGGCAGACGCCCCGTAGGATACCGCATCTTCAAAGCCCGTGTGATGGAGATGCTCAAAGATCGGGTTCGGGAAAGCTGTCCGGATATATCGGGGAACATGGAAATCGTGGAAGGCGCAACCCCCCTGACACTCCGGGACTTTTCCCACAGCCCCGCCGGGAGCCTTTACGGCGCGAAACATCGGGTGGGCCAATACAATCCCGTGTCCCTCACCCGCATCGACGGGCTTTATCTTGCGGGGCAAGCCGTGGTGGCACCAGGCGTTCTCGGGGCCGTCATATCGGCTTTCCTGGCCTGTGGGAACATCCTGGGGCATGACCGCCTCCGGAAGGAATTGAATGCATGCCGGTAAATCGCGTCGTTGTCACCGGGATGGGCGCCGTTTCACCGTTGGGCCGGGGAGCGGGCGCCCTTTTTAAGGGTCTGTCCGGGGGGAAAAGCGGGATCCGGTTTCAACCCGAGACCGCCGCCGTCCCGGGACTCCGGAGCCATGTGGCGGGTCGTGTCATGGATGTGGACCCCAAGGAGGTGCCGCGGAAATATCGCCGGTCCATGTCGGTCGGATCCCTTTTTGCCGCCGTGGCGGCCCAGGAAGCCCTCATCCAGGGAAACCTCCCGGAGAACCTGCGGACCCGCAAAGATTTCGGGGTCGCCATCGGCTCCACGGTGGGGAGTGTCGGCACCCTGGAAGGATTTTTCAGGGAATATTTCTCGGGTTTCTGCCTGGAACGGATGCGGTCCACCCTCTTTTTCAAGATCATGAACCATTCCGCCGCCGCCAACGTGGCGCAGATCCTGGGTATCCGGGGGCGCACCTTGGCGCCGGCGGCCGCTTGTTCCACCGGATGCCAAACCGTGGGAATCGGTTTCGAAACAATCGCTTCGGGGAAACAGCGTTTCATGCTCTGCGGCGGAACCGATGAATTTCACCCCCTTTTCACCGCCACCTTCGATATCATGAACGCGGCCTCCACCCGTTACAACAAACATCCCCACCGAACCCCCCGTCCCTTTGACCGGGACCGGGACGGCATGGTGTGCGCCGAAGGCTGCGGGATTCTCCTTTTGGAATCCCTGGAGTCGGCAAAGGAGCGGGACGCACCGATTTTAGCGGAAATCGCGGGGTTCGCCACCCTCTCGGACCCATCCCACATCGCCAACCCGGATGCAGCCTCCATTGTCGCTTGCATGGAGGCCTGTCTCGAAAATGCGGGCTTGAAACCGAAAGCGATTGATTATATTAACGCCCATGCCACGGCTACCACGGAAGGGGATGCCGCCGAGTGCGAGGCCATCCGCCAACTCTTTGGCGGCGCCACGCCCGTGAGCAGTCTCAAGGGGCATCTGGGTCACACCATGGCGGCCAGCGGGACTCTGGAACTGATGGCGTGCATCTTCATGATGCAGCAAAATCGCATGATCCCCACGCTGAACCTCGATCACGTGGATCCGGTCTGCGGAGGAATCCGGCATGTCCGCCGCGTTGAAGAAAAATCCTTGCAGTGGATCTTAAAAAACAATTTTGCCCTCGGGGGCGTCAACTCTTCGGTGCTGCTACGGAGATTCAACCGTGACGGATAAGGAAATCATCGAAAAAATAAACACGGCGTTGGCCGAGGAATTCGAGCTGGACGAAGCCTCCATGGTGCCCGAGGCGCATCTTTTCGACGAGCTGGAACTCGACAGCCTGGACCTGGTGGACATGGTGATTGTCCTGGAGCAAGCCTTTGGATTTAAAATCCGGGAAGAAGAAGAAATCCGCAGCATCCGTACCCTGGGAGACATTCACGCATTTGTCATCCGCAAGCGACACCAGCGCCTTCAAAGTTCCTAAATGGCTTTCCGCAAAAACCCCGGAAAAAAGGACCACCCACCGAAAACGGTCCCCGGATCCATGTGGGTCGGTTTTCTGATGACCCTGACGGTCTATCCTTTGCTCAGCTTGTGGACACTGGGCTGCATGGCTGTATTCCCCGCGGCCTTTTTGCTCTTCAAGTTCGGCACCCGGTGGTCCACCGAACGGATCGTTCGTTTTTTCATCTGGATCTACGGAAGGGGATGGATCGCCCTGGTCTTTCCCTTTGTCCGGTTCTCGCGGAAGGGCCTTGAAAAAGCCGCATCGATTCAGCCGGTAATCCTGGTGGTGAACCATTTGAGCTTTTTCGACACCTACTGCATGGCGCTTCTGCCGTTTTACAACGTGGCCTTTGCCATCCGGAGTTGGCCCTTTCGCATGTATTGGTACGCGCCGTTCATGCGCATGGCCAATTATTTGGACGTGGAAACATCGGGATGGAATGACGCCTCTTTGCAGGCCAAAAAGATCCTCGAGCGGGGCGGAAACGTGTTGTTTTTTCCGGAAGGCCACCGGAGCCGGAACGGGGCGTTGGGTCGATTCTACTCGGGCGCCTTTCTCCTGGCCGTGGAAACAGGACGCCCTGTCATTCCCCTGGTGATTTCCGGGACGGATGTCCTTCTGCCCCCGGGCCGCCGGAGGCTGCATCCCGCCCGAATCCGGCTGGAAGCCCTTCCCCCGGTGGAGCCGAGGCGTTTTTCAGGCCCCACCGCCCACATCCAACTGAAAAAAGTCGTGCGGGAAGCCATTGGACGGCGCCTCGCGGAGATACGAACAAAGAGATGAAAACATCCTTACGCCTTCCCGTGTCCGCAGAAATCCTGATTCCGCATGCCCCCCCCATGCGCTGGGTGGAACGTCTTTTGCAGTTCGACGGGGAAAAAGGAGAGGCGGCGTCCCACCGTCTTTCCGAAAACCCCCTTTTTTCCGATACCGCGGTCCTCCCCCTTTTTGTCATGGCCGAACTGATCGCCCAGGCCTACGCCGCCATGAAGGGATACCAGGATCTCTCGGCGGGACTCCCCGTCCGAAAAGGCTTCCTGGTGGGCATCCGCAGGATCCGGATATTCGAATTCGTTTACGGGACCCGGACCTTTCTGATTCGGGTCCGGCCCGCCGGAGCCCTGGGAGGGTTTTACATGGCGGAAGGGGAAGTGACGCTGGACGGCAGGTGCGTGGCCGGGGGGAGCGTTAAGGTATGGATACCCGGCGACGCACAGGACGTATCGTTTCAATGAAAAGCATTCCCGCCGTTTTTTTTATCCTTTGCGGCCTGTTTTCAACGGGATTCGCAATTGTTTCGCCATCCGATGCGCCCGGAGAAGAAGCGCTGGAACAAATCCGGGAGGCCATGGAAGACATCCATTCCCTGGCCGGGGATTTTATCGAGGAAAAACGCTTGGTGATGCTCAAGGAGCCCGTCCTCCTTAAGGGGCGTTTTTTCTACGTCAAGCCGGATCGGCTCCGATGGGAATATTTTTCCCCCGAAGCCCAAGGGTTTGCCCTTTCCAAGGACCGGGGCATTCGATGGCAAAAGAATCCGAACCAAAGGATCCCCTTCGACCTGAATGCCGCACCGGCCCTTCAAGGGTTTGTGGATCAGATCTTTTCCTGGATCCAGGGGGATGTGGAAAAAATTCAGAACCGCTATCGTGTTTCCGTATCCTCGGAAGACGCCGTATTCATCCTGCTGACGCCGCGCATACCGGCGGAAAAAGCGGTCCTGGATCGGATCCTCATCCGGTTCTCCCATGATTTACGGTATGTCCGGACCGTCCACATCCATGAAAAAAACGGAGACACCTCCCGGATCCGTTTCACACACGTCCGGATCAACCCCCCCGTGGATTCCAAGCTTTTTCCATGAAACCTTTCTTTACCATTTTTTCAAGAAGTTATGTTTTCTTCTCGCCGCGGCGGAAAATCCTTTACGCCGGGACGCTGTTTATCCTTGTCCTTTTTTTGATGTTGTCCCGAAAGATCCAGGTGACCGAAAATATCGCTTCGTTGCTTCCGGATGACCGGTCCGAAGCAACCCAGCTCTTTTCTCTTTTGGAGCACATGCCTTTTTCCCGAAAGGTCGCCATCACCCTCAGCGCCGGTCCCGGGACGGAAACGGAACGTCTTTTGGATGCCGGCCGGGAATTGTCCCGGAGCCTGGGACCCCCCTATTTCACCCGAGTGGTTTCGGGCCCCGGGGACCTGGCGGACGGCGCTCTTTTCACCTGGATCCTTGATTCGCTGCCCAATCTGATCACGGAATCGGATCTCCGGCGGATCGATGCGGCCCTTACCCCGTCCTCCATCCGTTTGCGCCTCGACGCCCTTTTCCAAAGACTCCTCTTTCCTACGGGAATCGCGGAAAAGGCGCTTCTCAGAGAGGATCCCCTGAACCTGGCCGCTTTCGGGTTGGAAAAATTTCAATCCATGAATCCCTTTCCCGGCACCCGGATCGTCCGAAACCAATTCCTGAGTGCGGACGGACAGAGCACCCTTATCCTGGCCGACACGCCTGTGGAGGCCACCGATTATCAGGGGGGAAAGCGTCTGTGTCAGTACCTGGAAGAACGCATCGCCCGGCATGTCCCCCCGGATATCCGGACCCTTTATATCAGCGCCCATCGGTATACCGTCGCCAACGCCGACGTCATCCAAAAGGACGTGTGGCGGGTCATCGGACTTTCCACGGCATGCCTCCTTGTCATTTTCCTCATTTTTTTGCGCCACTGGCGGGCCGGATTCGTATTCCTGGTCCCGGTATCCTCCCTGGGGGCGGCGGCATGCGCCGTATACCTGGTTTTCCCGGAGGTCTCCGCCGTCACCCTCGGTTTCGGTGCCGTCCTCCTGGGAATCTCCGTGGACTTCGCGATCCATATCTATTTCGCGTTGTCCTCGGGAAATCAGAACCCCGGCGCCGTTCTCGACGAAATCGCCAGGCCCCTTCTTTTTTCCGCGTTGACGACGCTTTCGGCCTTTGCGGTCCTGTGCTTTTCGATCCTCCCGGGGCAACGCCAGACGGCCGTCTTTTCCATGGCAGGCCTTGTCTGGGCCGTGGCCGTTTCCCTGTGGGTGCTCCCGCATCTCCTCCCGCCTTCCGGACAACAATCAACGGCCGGCCCGTGGCGGGACGCCCCCCGCCGCGTTAAAGGCCGGTGGGGGGTTTTCCTTTGGGCCGCTGCAATGGGTTTGGGCGTCTTTGGAATCCGAAACCTTGAGTTTGACGGGGACCTGGGTGCACTCAACCGCGTTCCGGATTCCGTTTTGACAACCGAAGAGAAAACGCAAAGGACCTGGGGAGACTTTCGTCGCACGGCCATGATCCTCTGCCGGGCACCCACCCTGGAAGCGGCGCTGGCGCAAAATCATCGCCTCTTTTCTCTGCTCGAAACGGAAACAGTGCCCCGACACCCGGTGAGCATCGCCCCCGTATTCCCTCCCGTGAAGCGGCAAAAGATGCATCGAAAGGCCTGGGAAGCCTACTGGCGCCATGGAAGGGGCGCCCGACACCTGGCAACCTTGAACCGGGAGGCCGCCCGGATCGGGTTTTCGCCCGGGGCATTTCAACCCTTCCTGGATCGGCTGAGCCGGAAAGTCCCCCCCATTACCCTGGAAACCTTTTCGAAAAACGGGTTGGCGCCGATGCTGGAACCCTTTTTAAGCCGGACCGGAACCGGCTTTTCCGTGGCCACCCTGGTCCCGGACACGCCGGCGACCGCAACCGCCTTTAACAACTTAAAAGACACGTTGCCGGGAGTGCGCTTTATCTCCCAGAGCCGGTTTCGGGAAACCGTCAGTGACGCCGTAACATCGGATTTCATGAAGTTTCTGGCCCGGGCCGCCGGGGTATGCCTCTTCTTGACGGCCCTGCTGTTCCAGAGGATCACCCTGTTGGTCCCGGCCGTGATCCCCGCGGTCTCGGGGGTGGTGGTCATGTTGGGGGGCATGGCGGCGTTGGGCCTGCCGTTCAACCTTTCCAACATTGCGGCATCCATCCTGGTCATCGGGCTGAGCATCGACTACGGGATTTTCATGGTCTGCCGGCTCGCCGGGGGATACCGGCACCACACACAACGGGCGGTCTTTGTCTCCGGCCTGACCACCCTCTCCGGGTTCGCCGCCCTGGCCGCGGCAGATCATCCGGCCCTGTCCTCCATCGGCATCACCGTGATTCTGGGCATCGGGGCCGCCCTCCCCGCGGCGCTCTGGGTGCTCCCTTCCGTTTATCGAATGGGTATGGGTATCGGGGGGACGGATCATGCATCCGCTTGAAGAAGCCATCGCCGCCTGCCGGGAGATCCTTCGTGTGGAACCCGGCGTATTTGTATCGGCGCGGTTTTCTTTTGACAGCCGGTTCATCGGATTTTCCGGACATTTCCCGGGATACCCCCTCCTGCCCGCCTTTGTCCAAATCGCCGGTGCCGCCCGCCTCATCCGGGACACGATGGGCCTGGAAAGATTGGATGGGATCCTCGAAAAAGCGAAATTTCTCATGGAAATCCATCCCGGCAAGACGATCCGCATGGACTGCACCCGGCTTCCGGAAACCGGGGAGGAACGATGGAAGGTGGAGATTCGCGCCCAGGAGGCGCCGGCGGCCGTGTTCCAGTTGATTTTTCAGGCGCCCCCGGAGGGCCTCCGGAAGAAAGGGGGGGCGGCAAATCCCGAAACCACGGAAGGCCAGGATGAACAAACCCTATTTCCCGAAGGCGGATGAAACCGTGGCGCCCTTGCGCCACTCGGTGCCCCGCCGGGTTCGGTTCGAGGAGGTGGATGCACTGGGAATCGTGTGGCACGGCCGGTATGCCAGCTATTTCGAAGACGCCCGTGCCGCCCTGGGGAAAAAATTCGGCATCGGATACCTGGATTTTTATGCCCGTAAAATCCTGACCCCCATCAAGGTGCTCCATGTGGACTATCGCTTTCCCTTGACCTTTGACGAACCCTTTACCGTCGAGGCGGTGCTGCACTGGACCGAGGCCGCCCGCCTCAACGTCGAATACGTGATTCGAAACCGAGAGGAAAAAATCACCACAACGGGATACACGGTACAGTTGATGCTGGACGCCGACGAGGAAATTCTCATGCTCCCGCCGTTGTTTTACAGGGAATTTTTGGATCGATGGAAACGGAGAAAAAAATAAGCCCGGGCGTTTGGGTGACCCAGGTTTCGGCCGTGACCGCCCTGGGAAACACCCTGGATGCCACCTGGCAGAGGCTTGTCCAAGGGGATACCGCCATCCGGGAGGTGAAACGCTTCCCCACGGCGCCGTATGCCTCCCGCATTGCGGCCTGTATCGACGGGCTGCATCCCGGTGAATCCGGCTCCCGGATAGAATCCCTCATCGACAATACCCTGGACGCACTCACCGCTATTCCAAAAGACGCATTTTTGATTCTCGCCACCACCAAAGGACCCCTTGACCTTCTGGAAGAAAAAGGCTTTCGATCCGCCACCGGAACCGAACCGTTTCTGATACCGGATCTTGTGGAATCGGTTTCCCGCAGATGGGGGCTTTCCACTCCGGGCGTCAACATCAACGCCGCCTGCGCGTCATCCACCGTGGCGCTCACTCTCGGAGGGATGCGGATCGCATCGGAAAAGGCGGATGCGGTCCTGGTGGTTTGCGCCGACCTGGTGACGGAATTCGTCTTTTCCGGATTTTCGGCCCTTCAGATTCTTTCCGCGAACCCGTGTGCCCCTTTTGACCGGAAACGAAAGGGCCTTTCCCTGGGAGAAGGGGCCGCCGCCGTGCTGCTGATGTCGCCCCGCCGGGCCCGATCCCAAGGAATTTCTCCCCTGGCCGTGCTCCGCGGCTGGGGCATCTCCGGAGATGCCGCACACATCGTCTCCCCGGACAGGAGCGGAAGCGGCCTTGCACGGGCCGTAAAGCAGGCCCTGTCCGCGGCGGGAATCGGCCCGGAAGGAATCGCCGCCATCAACGCCCACGGTACGGGCACCATACAAAACGACCGGATGGAACTGGCCGCGTTTCAGTCGGTTTTCAAAGACCGTGCGATTCTTATTCACTCCGTCAAGGGAGCCCTGGGACACACCCTGGGGGCAGCGGGGGGGATTGAGCTGGCCGTGTCCGTGAAGGCGTTTCAGGAACAAAAGATTCCCCCCACGGTGGGATGCACGGATCCCGAACCCCTGGGAAAAGGACGGATTTTCCCCACACCACGAACGCTTCCCCCGGGATGCATCCTGTCCACCAACTCGGGATTCGGAGGCGTCAATGCCGCCGTCATTATCGAAAGCGGGGAGATCCCATGAACTTTGTTGTCACCGGCCTGGGGTGGATGACCGCCGCCGCCTGGGGGACGGGGAAAACCGCAGCGGCCTTCCAGCCCGTATCCGGGTCTTTTTCGGATGCCGAGGCGCGGTTTCGCCCCGCCCCCCCTTATCCGCGGTTCAACCGCATGGACGCCGTCTCCAAGGCCGCCTTCACCGCCGTTATTCTGGCCGCAAAAGACGCCGGTATGGACCCTTCCGGGAGGAAAAAATCCGCGGGGATCATCGCCGCCACCCGCTTCGGCTGCCTGGAAACGGACCGGGCATACATGCAGGAACTTTCGTCCCGGGAAGGCGCCGGCGCCCATCCCCACCGGTTTGCCTATACGCTCCCCTCCGCATGCATCGGGGACGCCGCCATCCATCTCGGGTTCACGGGACCGGGGTTCGTGGTCCAGGAAAAAAACGCCCTTTCCCTCAACGGCCTGCGGTTTTCTTTGGATATCCTCCACCGGAAAGAAGCCGTATCCATGGTGGTGGGGGCTTACGACACCGGACTTTTGGCTCCCCCTGCATTCGAGAACAAAACGCCGGCCTATGCCCTTTTTTGGGTGATCGAAAGGGCGGCTGTCCGGAAAAAAGGCTACGGGAGAATCGCGGTCCGGAAAAACGACCACGTCCATTTCCGGGGAAGACGCGTGTATGACCTGTCCGGGATTCTCGACCGGATCCGTGGGGCGTCAAAAGGGAGCGGCACCTCCCCGCTTCCGCCACTTTCCTTTACCCAGGAGCCCATGCAATGAAGATGCAACTCGTCTATCCCTATTGGCCCAAGCTCAACCGGCAGACCGAATTTCACCTGCCGCCCCATGGTCCCGTGGTCTTTGCCGCCCAGGTGCCGGAATGGGTGACCCTCGAGTTTGTCGATGAAAACGTGGACCCCATGATCTTTGACGAAACCGTCGACCTCGTGGCCCTTTCCGTGATGCTCACATGTCAATTGCCCCGGGCCTTTGAAATCGCCGACCGATACCGGCGAATGCAGATCCCCGTCATTATGGGAGGCATCGCCGTGAGTTTGCACGCCGGTGAAGCCGCCGGCCATGCCGACGCGGTCTTTCTTGGAGAAGCGGAAGGTAGATTTGAAAACCTTTTGGAGGATTTTCGAAACGGTCGGCTCAAAAGGCGTTACGATTATCTGCATGATCCCCCCGATATCCGCCGGGTGGGCCCCGCGCGGCGGGAAATTTTGAACCGGGATCGTTATGTGTACCGGGGGGTGCGGATGCTGGATCTGGTGCACGCCTCCAGAGGATGCCGGTTCCACTGCTTTCCCTGCTGCGTGGGATTTTTAGGCGGCCGGAAGTTCCGTCCCCGGCCCATCGAAACGGTCATCGCGGAAATGGCATCCATTCCCAACAACCGGCTGTTTCTCGTCGACAACTCCCTTGCCCAGGACCGGGAGTGGCTCATGGAACTCTTTTCGGCCATGGTGCCGTTGAAAAAAAAGTGGGTCTCCCACCCCATCCTGGACGACGATTCGGTCCTCGCGCTGGCCGCCCGGGCCGGCTGCTGGTATGTTTACCAGGCCGTCTTCGATACTTCCGACGTGATCCGAAATCGGATCCAGCGCCTCAAGGACCACGGCATCGGCGTGGAAGGGACCATCCTTTTGGGCACGGACGACCAGGACGAAGACGCCATTTACCGGCTCGTCGATTTTCTCCTGGAAATCGATCTGGACATGGCGGAATTCACGATCCTCACGCCCTTTCCGCACACGCCCATCCGGGCCAAGTTTCAAAAACAAGGACGGATGCTCAGCGACAACTGGATCGAATACACCTGTGACCGGGTGGTTTTTCAACCCAAGAACATGTCGGTGGAGACCCTTGAACGGATGTACCACTATGCCTGGGACGCCTTTTACGAAAACGCCGCTTCCCAGTGGAAGATGGGGGAACTCTTTCAAAAAGTCATCCGCAAAGAAATGGCCGACGGCACCTATCGCCGATTCGAGGGAAAGGCGCCCCGCAAACCCCGTTTTTTAAGAAATCAGGAATCGTAAACCCCCTTTTTAACAGACGCGATCCTTCATGGCGAAAGCAAACGCGAAGAAAATCCTGCTGGTGCATCCCCTGGGGTATGCCGCCTCCTCGGCGGGAAAAGACATTTCCCGGATGGCCAACATCATGCCGCCCTTGGGACTGGCAAGCCTGGCAGCCTATTTGGCGCAAAAGGGGGTGCAAAGCCGCCTCATCGACTGCTTTGCCCAACCCGGTGCCGGCCGGCGGATCCGGGATTTTCTGATCCGCGAAAAACCGGCGGGGATCGGCATCTCCTGTACCACGTCCGGGTTTTTGGACGGCATCCGCATCGCCCGGATGGCCAAGGCGACCCTTCCCGGCATAAAAACCATCTTCGGGGGCCCCCATGTCTCCGCCCTCAAAGAAAAAACCCTGGCGGATTCTCCCGAGGTCGATTTCATCGTGACGGGGGAAGGAGAAAAGAGCCTTGCCGAGATCATCGAGAACGGATATGAAGTGTCCCCGGAGATACGGGGGATCGCCTTTCGGGAAACCCGGGACGCAATCCGGTGGACCGGCCCCCGGGCCGGTCTCGACCTGGATACGCTCCCGTTTCCGGCCTATGAAAAGCTCGACGGGTTTCCCGGGTGTTATCGGCTTCCCATCTTCAATTATCCCCGATCCCCCCATACGAGTTGCATCTCCAGCCGGGGGTGTCCTTACGGGTGCAGCTACTGTGACCGTTCCGTCTTCGGATCCGGTTTCCGGTTCAACAGCGCCGAATACCTTTATGCCCACTTGAAGTATCTGAAAGACCGGTTCGGCATCCGGCATGTGAATTTTTACGATGACCTGTTCACCTTCCACCGTCGGCGGGTGGAAAAATTCACCCGGATGATGATCGACCGCCCTTTGAACATGACCTTCAACTGCGCCGTACGCGCCGAACACATCGATTCCGGCCTGTTGAGGCAGATGCGGGCGGCGGGATGCTGGATGATCAGCCTGGGAATTGAAACCGGGGATCCCGCCTTGTTGTCCCGGCACCGCCGTCATGTGGACCTGGCGCGCATCGCCGAGGCCGTGCACCGGATCAAGGCCGCCGGCATCCGGGCCAAGGGACTTCTGATGATGGGGCTTCCCGGGGAGACGGAAGAAAGCATCCGGATGAGCATGGATTTTGTCTTTTCGCTCCCCCTCGATGATTTCAACCTCACCAAGTTCACCCCCTTTCCCGGCGCCCCCTTGTATGACCGGATCCGCGAACAGGGACGTTTTGAAGAAGACTGGGAAAAGATGGATTGCATGCATTTTGTCTTCATCCCCAAGGGAATGACCCGGGAGGTCCTGGAAAAACGATTTCAGACTTTTTATAAAAGACATTTCCGGCGCCCCCGCACCCTCGCGGGATACGCGGGCATGCTGTGGCACTCTCCGGAAAGCTGGGTGCGGTTTATCCGGCACCTGCCCGATTTCATCCGGTTTGCAAAGACGAACGAACGCCTGGGAGGATCCTGATATTTTTCCGGAAAAGACGAAAACCCTGGCCGTAATTCCGGTGTACAACCACGCCCGCACCTTAGCCGGTGTGGTCCGGAAAACACTCGCGGTCATCCCCCGGGTGCTGGTGGTGGACGACGGGAGCACCGACGCGGGGGCCGTGGTTCTTTCCGGCCTCGACGTTCCCGTCCTCCGGCACCCCGAAAACCGCGGAAAGGGCGCCGCGATTTTGACGGCGGCACGCCGGGCGCGGGACATGGGCATGACCCACATGATCACCCTGGACGCCGACGGACAGCACGATCCCTCCGATATCCCTTCCTTCCTTGACGCCATTCAAAAGGATCCCGAATCCATATTCGTGGGGAACCGGCGGGTCTTCCCCGCCGGGGCCCCTTTCTTGTCCCGGTTCGGAAAGCATTTCTCCAATTTCTGGTTCCGCGTGCAGACCGGCCGGAAGATCAAAGACACCCAGTGCGGCTTTCGGGCATATCCGCTCTTTCTCTTCGAGGCGTTATCCCTCACCCAGGACCGATACGCCTTTGAAGTGGAAATCCTTGTCAAGGCGGCGTGGGCGGGCATCCCCCTGAAGGATCTCGATATATCCGTGTCCTACCCGTCCAAAAAAGAGCGGATCTCCCATTTCCGGCCCGTCATGGACAACCTGCGCATCTCTCTTTTGAACACCCGGTTGACCTTCCGCTCCTTTATACCGTGGCCCCATCGACAAATCCTCAAGCCGGAAGACCCGCGGTTGCGGATCACCCCGCTGCACCCCATCCGGTCTTTAAGAATCCTTTTGAAACAGAATTTAACCCCTGGAAAAGCCGCCCTCTCCGGCGCCATGGGCGTTTTTTTGGGAACCCTTCCGGCCATCGGCTTTCATACCCTGTCGATCCTTGCCGCCTCCGGGTATTTCCGGTTGAATCGCCTGGCGGCCCTGGCCGCCAGCCAGCTTTGCATGCCCCCTTTTGTCCCGGCCCTTTGCATTGAAGCGGGGTATTACCTGCGCCACGGCCGGTTTTTAACCGAAATCTCCATGGAAACCTTGGGATACCAGGGATGGGAACGCCTTCTGGAATGGGGCATCGGATCCCTGGTGGTGGCGCCGATTTTATCCGCCGCCGTCGGCGGGGTGACGTATGTCGCCGCCCTGGGGATCATGGGCCGCGTTCATGAAAAATGATGCCCGCACCCGTTCCGCCCGTCGATTGAAACGCTGGACCTCCCGGAGCATCGGTTCCCGGTTTCAGCATCGGATCTTTTACGCCCTGATTCGGGCGGGGGGCATCCATCTGGCCTACCCGCTCCTTTACGCCGTCGTTTTTTATTATATGACATGCAGGCCGTCGATCCGGCAAAAGACGGCCTTTTACCTGGAAAAACGCTTTCCGCATAAAAACGCGGCAGAACGCTTTGCGGACAGCTGTCGGATCAGCATGACACTGGGAAAGGTCCTCATCGAACGGGCCAAAGCCGGTATCCGGGGGCCGGAGACCCTTCAGCTGTCCTTTCCCGCCAAAGGGCGCCTCTTCCGCCTCCTGGAAGAAAACCGGGGACTCATTCTCATGAACGCCCACGTGGGGGGGTGGCAGGTGATTCTACCGGCGCTGCCCTCCCTGGGACGTCCCGTGAAGATGCTCATCGAACGGGATGCGTACGATGTGGACCTGCATTATTACGAACACGCCCGCCGCCCCCGGCCGTTCGCCGCCATCGACCCCAGGGGATTCCTGGGGGGGAGTCTCGAAATGATGGGCGCCCTGGAACGGGGGGAAATCCTGTGCGTGATGGGGGACCGGGTATTCGGCAGCGATAAAAACGTCATCCATGTGCCCTTTTTAGGCAAAAAGGCGGTTTTCCCCTTCAGCGCCTTTAAAATCGCGTCCGTTTCGGGTGCCCCCGTCGCGGTCTTTTTTTCCCACAGGATCGGGCCGGACCGCTACGGCATCGAGATCCCGGACGTGATCCGGGTCCCCGCCGGCCTCGGGCGATCCCCCCGGGCCTTTGGGCCGTATGTTCATCGTTTCGTGGCCGCCCTGGACGCCTATACCCGGGAGCACCCCTATCAATTTTTCAACTTCTATGATATGTGGGCGGAATCTTAGAACCTTGCATACGATACCCATGGATATCCAAACCAAACTCAAAACCATCATCGTTGAAGAATTGAATTTCGAGGACTTGACGCCCGCCGAGATTCCCGACGACATTCCCCTTTTCGGTGACGGCCTGGGGCTCGATTCCCTCGATGCCGTGGAACTCGTGGTGCAGATCCAAAAGTACTTCGGCGTGCAAATCAAAAACATGGAGGAAGGCCGCACGGCCTTTCAGTCCGTCAACGCCCTGGCGGCGTTCATCGCGGAGCGACTCCCGGAATGAAGGCCCCGGCACCTGTGGCCGTTACCGGGATGGGGTGTATCTGCGCCGCAGGAGAGGATGTCTCCACCTGCGTGCAAACCCTTTTCTCCAAGGATCCGGATCCGAAACCGCCGTCCCGCTTCATTGCCCGTCACCCGGAGACCCACCCGGTTTTCGAGCTCGAAGCATCGATCCTCACCGATCTTCACTCCAACGAAGCGCTTTCCATCACCGCCGCCCTCGGCGTCGCCGCCGCCCGGCAGGCCCTGGAAGACGCCGGATGGGATCCGGAAGCCTTGAGCCGGGTGCGCACAGGGGTGTGCATGGGCACCACCGTGGGATGCACCATGAACGACGAGGCGTTTTACCGCACCTATCGCTCCGGGGCGTTGCCGGACCTGCTTCCCGTCCGGCGATTCTTTTCGAGCAACCCGGCAGAAGCCGTTGCAAGAACCTTCGATCTTTCCGGACCCTGCCTCACCCTTTCCAATGCCTGCTGCTCCGGTGCGGATGCCATCGGAACCGCAATGTCATGGATCCGCCGGGGGATTTGCGACGTGGCGATTGCCGGAGGCGCCGACGAATTGTCCCGGGTGACCTACAACGGGTTCATCGCACTGATGATTACGGATACCCGTCCCTGCCGGCCCTTTGACCGGGATCGGAACGGATTGAACCTGGGGGAAGGCGCCGCCGTGATGATCCTGGAACCGGACACCTCCCGGCGGGTTCGGAAACGGGCGCCCCGGGCCTTTGTCCTGGGGTATGGATCGGCCGCCGACGGGTACCACCCGACGGCGCCGGACCCCGGCGGCGCCGGACTCCGGCGCGCCGCGGGCCATGCCGTGTCCGCGGATGGAAAGACCCTTTCCCGCATCGCTTTCGTGGCGGCCCACGGGACCGGAACAAAGGACAATGACGCCGTCGAAGCCCGCGTCCTGGACGCCCTGCTCCCGGGAATCCCCTTCTTTTCCACCAAGGGGCACACCGGGCACACGCTGGGAGCCGCCGGGGCGATCCAGGCCGTGCTGGCGGCCGCCTGCCTCAATAAAGGAACGATTCCCGGAAGCGCCGGTTTTTCCACCCCCGATCCCCAACTCCCGGCACGCCCCACGCGTCATCCCCGGACGATCCACGGCGATCTGGCGCTTTCCGGGTCCCTCGGATTCGGGGGCGCCAACGCGGTGTTGCTCCTGAAACGCGGAGGGGATTCCTCTTGAAAGCCGTCATCCGGGGAATCGGTGTGGTGGGGGGATTCGGCACCGGGATTTCGACCCTGGAAAAGATCCTTATGGATCATGGGCCCTTCATCGAATCCTTTGCCGTTCCGGACGGCCAGCCCCTGGGCGGAGAACCCTACGTCCCCGTCGATACCCGGAATTTGAAAGAACGGTTCCCCCCGAGATCCCTCAGGCGGATGGATCATCTTTCCCGGACGGCCCTGCTTGCCGCCGCCCTAGCTCTGGAAGACGCGGCGGATCCCGGGGGAAACGCCGACACCGGCGTCGCGGTGGCCAGCGGATACGGCGCCGTCCGTACCACATTTGCCTTTTTGGATACGATCCTGGAGGGGGGGGATGCCGGTGCCTCTCCCACCCTTTTTTCCAACTCGGTGCTCAACGCCCCGGCCGCGCACATCTCCATGCACCTGGGGGCGAGGGGCCCCAATCTCACGGTGAGCCGGTTTGAAATGTCCTTTTCGGATGCCCTTTCCATTGCCGTGCAATGGCTGGAAGAAGGGCGCGCCCCTTCGGTCCTGGTGGGAGGGGTGGATGAATGGTGTCCGGTTTTGGGCCACTGCCGTCATCGTTTTTCGAAAACCCGGGACGCGGCGGCCTTTTTGAGCCCCTTCGGCACCGGCCGGGGACGTGCCCGGATCGCCGAAGGGGCGGTGTTTTTCCTGTTGTCCCCGGAAATCGCACCCGCGTCGGGATACGGTGTCGTGGAATCCGTTGAAAGCGGACGTTTGCCCCGGGATGCACCGGCCTTCCCGAAAGACGCCGTGATTCTCACCGGGATCGACCACCACCGGGATTCGGCCCGGCACCCCCTCCCCGAGGATCGCAGGGTCCTGGACTACACCGGCTATTACGGGACATTGCCTGTGGGGACGGGATTTGATATGGCCATTGCAAGCGTGATCGTGCGACGGGGACGCCTCTTTTCCGTACCGGATTCCACCGGAAGCGAAACGGTCATCGACGGGCTTCAAGCCGAAAAAGCGCCGGAAATCCGGAGGGTGTGCTGCGTGAACATCACCCCCTCCGGCGCCTACGGCCTCATCACCCTCGCCTCACGCCCGGATTTTTCGAAAAACAGCAGGCCGTAAGGAACGGTTTTTAAACAGGAAAAATTGGGGTCAGGATATGGGTTTCAGCATCCCCGGTTACGTGGGCAGGCAGACGCTTCGCTCCGGGAACCACCTGCTCGATCTGGCGGCGTTCGGATACCGCATCGCCGGCGGCTTTTTCAGTCAACGGCCCGGAGATCCGAAGATGTTTCGGCGATGTCTCCTGGAAGAAGTCTTTTTTTCCTGCATCGAAGCCTTGAGAATCATCGTTCCGGCCGCCCTTTTGATCGGCGGCACCCTGATGCTTTATCTGAGCCGGGTATCGGATCAGTTTTTCATGGGAAAAGCGATCCTCTTCGTGATCGTCCGGGAGGTCGGCCCCGCGCTCACCGCTCTTTTGGTCATCCTCCGCTCCTCCACCACCATGACCGGCGAGGTCCTTTGCATGCGCGTCTTCGAAGCGGACGGCAATCCCCCCGCCCCGATCCCCGCCGATTGGCAGGCGATCTGCAGCCCCCGGATCTTCGGCCTGATCCTTTCTCTCCTGTTGCTCTTTATCGTCTTTGACGTGGTCGCCATTTTCGGAGGATTCGGCGCCGTGTGGATCGGGTCCGACATTCTGTTGGGCGACCTTCCGTCCCAGATCGGCAAAGCCCTGGTCCTCACCGATATTGCGGTTCCCGTGGTGAAAGCGTTTTGCTTCGGCACGCTCATCGGCGTGACCAGCCTGTTCTATGGGTTCAACCGCCGGCCCGAAATGTTCGCCGTTCCCCGCGCCGCCTCCCGGGCGGCCATGGAAAGTTTCTTCTACTGCCTGGTGGCCAACGTGGGCATCTCGGCGGCCTTTTACTGATCCGCTTTTAAAGGCAACGGAGAGTTATGGAGCCTGAATTCACCGACAAGGAAAAGGCCGCCGGCGCCTTCATCGTCCTGGTGTGTATCGTCCTGATCGCCCTCGTGGCCGTCATCGGAAAAGGCAAGCACTGGTTCAAGCGCTCGGTGATTTACTACACCACCTTCAACGAAGGATACAACCTGAAGGTGGGGGCACCGGTAAAACTCCTCAAGGCCGACATCGGAAAAGTGGAAGAGATCACACCGGTGGAAAACCAGGTGAAGGTCACCCTCGCCGTGCTGGAGGATTTTGTTCCACGGATCCGGCAGGATGTGACGGTCACGGTGGAAAGTCCCACTCTCATCGGATCCGAATACGTCTCCATTCAGCCCGGGACTCCGGATGCCCCCGTTCTTCCGGAAGGAAGCCTCCTTCCCTCAAAGGAAAAGAAATCGGTTTCCGACATCCTGGAAGAATTTCAGGTGGAAGAAACCGCCAAACAATTCATCCGGGCCGTCCGGGATCTTTCCGGGGCCGCGGAACTGCTCCGGGATCCCAAGGGACCGCTTTTTTCCGCCCTGGAGAATCTGAACCAGACCACCGGCCACCTGGAGCGGATCGTCGCCGATCTGGACGCCGGGAAAGGGACCGTCGGAAGGCTCCTGAGGTCCGACGCCCTGTATGACGCCATGACCGCGAACATGGAAACGATTGGGGAAACGCTCGAAAACATCCGCCGTGCCTCGGAAGCGGCGCCGGATGCCATGGCCCGGCTGGAGGACAACCTGTCGACTTTGAAAAGGGTGCAGCGGGAACTCTTCGAACGGATTCAAAGCGTTCGGTCGCTCATGAACGCCGTGCAGGAAAATTTGAAACAGATGAAAACCATCCTTTCCAACCTGGAGGAAGGGAGCCGGGACATCCCGGAAATCACCCGGACGGCCAAGGAAGGCATCCGGGAAATCCGGGAAGGCGTGGAACGCATGGACCGGGTCATCCACTCCATCCAGGAGAATGTCCTGATCCGTTCCAACCTCCCTCCCCCGGTGGAAGGCAAGAGCCTTGACGCGGATCTGAGACAATGAGATATGTGCCCGTAATCAAAATAAGGAGGAATGAATTATGGATTGGGGAATGAAAAACCGGCTGTCCCGGCTCATCCAGAAAGACGGCCGCTGCATGTTTTTACCCATCGACCACGGTTACTTTCAAGGGCCCACCCGGAAGCTGGAACGGCCCGGAGAAACCATCGCCCCGCTGATCCCTTACGCGGACGGCCTCTTCGTGACCCGGGGGGTGCTCCGGGCCTGCGTGGATCCGGACAACGCTCCCCCCGTGATCCTTCGGGTCTCCGGTGGCACCAGCATCATCGGGAAGGATCTTTCCCATGAATCGTTGGTGACCTCCGTAGAAGACGCCATCCGGCTCAATGTGTCGGCCGTGGGAATGTCCATCTTCGTGGGGAGCGACTACGAGTACGACTCCCTGGTCAACCTGGGCACCCTCGTGGACGACTGCGAAACCTACGGCATCCCCGTCATGGCCGTCACCGCCGTGGGGAAGGAACTCGAAAAACGCGATGCCCGGTATCTGTCCCTGTGCTGCCGCATCGCCGCGGAGTTCGGTGCCAAAGTGGTCAAGACCTACTGGTGTGAAAACTTCGAAAAGGTCACCCAGGGATGCCCGGTGCCGGTGGTCATGGCGGGCGGGCCCAAATGCGAAACCGAACAGGAGGTCTTTTCCTTCGTCCACGACGGGATGGAAAAGGGCGCCATCGGTGTGAACCTGGGCCGCAACATCTGGCAGCATGCCCACCCCGTGGCCGTGATGAAGGCCCTGCGGGGCATCATCCATGAAAAGGCCTCGGTGAAAGACGCCCAGGAAATCTATGATCAGGAAAAGAAAGCCTAATCCCGCATGCCCGCTTCTTTCACGGAAACCGCAGTCCGGGAGCTTGCGAAAACACTAGCCGGCCACCCGGGGGCCCTCGCCGCCCTGATTCACGCCTCCCGTCTGATCGGGAGCGATCCCGAACTCGTCCTCCACGGCGGCGGGAACACGTCTGCCAAGGTGACGACGACCGATATTTTCGGAGAAACGGAAACCCTCCTTTATGTCAAGGGCAGCGGGATGCACATGGCCGACATCGGGCCGGAAGGGTTTTGCATCCTCCGGCTGGATCCCATCCGGCGGCTGAAGGCGATTCCGGATCTTTCCGACAACGCCCTCGAAAATCACCTTTTTTCCCAGCGTGCCGTCGCCGGATGCCCCGACCCTTCCGTGGAGACGTTGCTGCATGCCTTTTTGCCGCACCGGTATGTCTTCCACTGCCATGCCGATGCCGTTTTGATCCTCGCGCACCAAAAAGAGGCAAAACGGATGATCCGCGACGTGCTGGGAGAAAAGGCGGCGGTGCTGCCCTACCGGCATCCCGGCTATCCGTTGGCCCGGGCCGTCGCCGCGGCCCATGAAAAGGCGCCCGCCATCGACACCCTGGTGGTGCTGCATCACGGCATCTTCACTTTCGGCGACGACGCCGGGCAGGCCTACGCGCGGATACGCACCTGCGTGAATCAAGCCAAGGCCTTTATCCAGAAGGCCGTGAAACGCGTCCCTTCGACATCGGCGGCGCGTTCGAGAAGGCGGCGCACGCCCCGGATTTCCGATACCGCCCGGGTGGCCCAGGTCATCCGGGGGATGTGCGCGCGCCGCACCCCTGACGGTTCGGCATTGCGACGCCTGGTGGTCTCCCGGCAGGGTCCGGCGATGATGGACGCCTCCCTTTCCCGGGAGGCGAAAAAAATCTGTGAAAGCGGGGTCCTGACGCCGGATCATGCCATCCGCACACGAAACCGGATGGTATATCTCGATGCGGTACCGGAAAAAGACGAAGCCCTGAAAAGGGTCGTGGAAAAGGCCGTGCATCAATTCCGCGCCGCCTACATGCGCTATCTTTACGGACAAGGGCGTTCGGGCCCGGAAGGAAAGCCCCCGGAAAAAGCGGATCCGGTTCTGTTCCTGGTGGCCGGCCTCGGGCTTTTCGCCGCCGGTGAAACCCCGGCGGCGGCCCGAATCGCCGCCGACATCGGCGAGCGCACGGTGATTGCCAAGCACCGCGCCATGGCCATGGGCGATTACCGCCCCATTCCCGCCGCCCACGTGCGGGACATGGAACGATGGCCCTTGCAGACGAAAAAACTGAAACCCCCGGCGGCGGCGGCCTTGGCCGGGCAGGTGGCCCTGGTTACCGGCGGCGGCGGCGCCATCGGGTACGGCATCGCCCGGCGCCTCCTTTCGGCCGGTGCGGCGGTGGCCCTCGGGGACAGGGATATCCCCCGGCTGGAACGCGGCAAGGATCTGTTGATCCGGGAATTCGGCCCCGAACGCATCGCTTCGGTTGCCTTTGATGTCACCGATTTCACGGCGGTACAGAAAGGATTCGACACGATCAGCACCCTCTTCGGCGGCGTCGACCTGGTGGTCCCCAACGCCGGAATCGCCCATGTGGCCAGAATCGAAGACCTGGATCCGAAGATCCTCGACCGGACCGTCGCCGTCAATTTGAACGGCACCTTCCACACCATCAAGGCGGCCATCCCCCTTTTCCGGCGCCAGGGAACCGGAGGAAACATCGTGGTCATCAGTTCGAAGAATGTCTTCGATCCGGGGGCGGCGTTTTCCGCCTACAGCGCCTCCAAGGCGGCCGCCCACCAACTGGCCAAGATCGCCGCCATGGAGCTTTCCGAACTGGGGGTCCGCGTGAACATGATCAACCCGGATGCCGTTTTCGGGGATCAAAAGACGGCATCCGGGCTGTGGGAGGCGGTGGGACCGGAACGGATGCGCGCCAGGGGATTGAGCCCCGAAGGACTGAAAACCTACTACCGGCAGCGAAGCCTCCTCAAAACGGAGGTCCTGGCGGAACATGTGGGAAACGCCGTGGTCTTTTTCGCTTCCGAAAAAACCCCCACCACCGGCGCCTCGCTCCCCGTGGACGGGGGCATCCCGGCGGCCTTCCCCCGGTGACGGCCTCCGGGTCCCGGGGACTTTCCATCGTCTCTGCGCGTTCGGGCCCTTTTCGTTTCCGGCGTATTCCATTTGGGAGGAGATCATGAAACTGCTGCACGCGGCCCTGGTTTGTGAAACCCGGGAAAAAAGCGACCGGTTTTACCGCGCGCTTTTGGGACTCGAGGAGATGGGTACCAAGACGGTTTCCGCCGATTTGATGCACCGGCTTTTCGGCGTCGATACCCCGTATACCCTGGTCCTTTACGGCAATGCGGATTTCTGTCTGGAGATTTTTATCGGCCCGAGACCGGCCCCGCGGCCCGCGGGGGTGGAACATCTCTGCCTGGAAGTGGAAAACCCGGCCGCTTTTTTGGAGACGTGCGCCCGATCCAATGTATCCATCCTGCGGATTCCCAAGCCCGACGGCACGGACCTGGTCTTCATCACGGACTTCGACGGCAACCGGTTCGAAATCAAGGGGAGATGATCCACCTGTTACACCCTACCCCCGCTCCATCGGAGCTTGTTTTTCAACAGGTCGTAATAATGCCTGCCCGGCAGGGCGATCATGGCCACGGGATCGCGCGCTTTTTGAATCGTGATGATATCCTTTTCGTGGACTTCGATCCCGGCCTGGCCGTCAAAGGTCAGCATGATATGGGCGGCCTCCTTGGCGAGCTGGATGGTGATCACCGCCGTATCCGGGAGGATCAGGGGGCGGTTGGTGAGGGTGAAGGGGCAGATGGGGGTCATGACCACGGCGGGTACCGCCGGGTGGAGGATGGGCCCCCCGGCCGCCAGGGAGTAAGCCGTGGAACCGGTGGGGGTCGCCACGATGAGCCCGTCGGCGCTGTACGTGGTGAGATACCGGCCGTTGATGGAGGTTTTGATGTGCGCCAGCCGGGCCAGGGCCCCCTTGTTGACCACCGCGTCGTTGAGAACAACCCGTTCCGCAATACATTCCCCGCCCCGGAGGAGTTGAACCCAGAGGCGCATCCGCCGTTCAATGGAAAAATTCCCTTTCAAGATCGCTTCCATGGCGGGAAAAAGATCCTCTTCGGTGATCTCGGCCAAAAACCCCACTTCGCCGAACTTGATCCCCAAAACCGGAATGCCTTGATTCCCGACCCAGGCCACGGCGCTTAAAAAGGTGCCGTCCCCGCCCAGGACCAGGACGCAGGAGAGATCCGACGGGGCATGCGCCTTTTCCTCCAGGAAAATATCCCGGGGCGGCGGAACACTCGGTTTTCGAACCACGGAAATCCCCCGGCGGGTCAACCAGGCTTCCAGGGTGTCGGCCGTCTCCAGGGCTTTGACGTCGTTTTTCACCACCAGACCGATTTTCTTCATTCGCTTACCATCCCTTTTTGATCCGTGTTTACTAAAAATTGCCGCACATGAAAAGAGACGTCACCCGGTTTGATGATCGAAAAATCTTAAATCCATCCGTTTTGACTTTGCCGTTATTTCCGGGTATTGAAAAGGCGTATGAAAGCATCCACCTGCATTTTGATCGTGGCACTCGCCTTTCTGTGGTCCTGTGCAGGCGTGAAACCCGCTCCTGAAACCTCGGACGCCCAGCTCTCGGGCCACCGGGAAACGGCCAAAGGAATCGATTGGCTCCGGAAGGGATGCCGGCGCCGCGCATGGGATGCCTTTCTCAAGTCCCACCGGTATTTCACCCTGGCCGGAGATGCAAAAGGCGCGGCCATGGCATTGAACAACATGGGGACCGTGTACCGTACCGCCGGAGAAGTCTCCAGCGCACTGGTTTTCTTCGAAGAAGCCATTGAAATGTATCGACAGTTTCAAGATGATGACGGCTTGCTCCAGGCGTTGTCCAACCGGGCGGCCGCCCTCATCGACGGCGGCCGCCTGGAAGACGCCGCCCGGGCCATGGACGCGGCCCGCCGGATCCAACAGCGTCTGGGGATCCCGTTCCCGGCCCTTGGGGTCAACGCGGGGCTCTATTACTGGAAAAAAGGGAACCTGGAAGCGGCGAAAAGCGCCCTGGAAGCGGCGGTTCAGGAGACCGGCCCGGGCGATTTCCTGCAAACCGCCAGGGCCCGAAGCGCCCTGGGGCGCCTCCTTTTGGAAATGGACCGGGCCGATGCCGCCCTTTTCCACCTGGAGTCGGCGCTTGCGGCGGACCGCGCTTTCCAAAATTTTCCGGGCATCGCCGGTGACCTGGAAACCATTGGGCGGGTTTACCTGAAACAAGGCGATCTTTCCCGGGGGGCAGCCTATCTGAAGCAAAGCCTTTTTGCCCATGCGGCCCTGGGGGACGGGAAAAAGGCGGAAGCGATCCTCAACCTGCTGGAAAGGACCTGTTCCCCGGACACCTGCCGGCTCGAGGGGGTCCGCCACTTGCTCTCCCAGTTTCTCGAAGACCCCTTATCCCGGGGCCTGTGCGACTGAAGCCGGCGGGGTTTCCATCCTTATGCCTCTTGCGCCGTTTTTTTCACGACATCCAGCAGGGGCGGCGTCAACGGCCGCCATGTGGGACGGATGGCTTTGCCTTCCATCCAGACGAATTCGACTCCGTCGTACCGTTCCGGGATGAAGCGCTCGTCATGGGTTCCGTAGTGTACGGCGGGATAATGCTCCACGTACACCATGCGCTGGGGCTGGATATTGAATTTTTGGGTGACCTGCGTGGCGATGTGCCCGGCGCAGCTGCGCACGGACATGGGGCTTTCGGGAACATCCGTCACCAGGACGATGATGGGCTTGAGGTGGGTGAGCCCCGGCCCGTTCGGGTCTTGGGATAAATCAAAGATGCGGAGCCGGCATCGGCCGCTGGCCAGCCGCAGCATGCCGCCCCATCCTTCCCATGAAAAGATATCGTCATAAATTTTGACCACGACGTTTCCTTTTCCCACACGCCGGCGGGCGGCGCCGGTTAAAAAGAGCATTGCACCGTTTATCTTGATGTGTAATATTTTTGTCTTATTTTGTAAAGCAGCCTTTCGAGGACAGGCGATGCCGCGGCCCCAGGTGAAACAAACCCTTTAAATGGGAAAAATGAATGGAAAACGAACCCGAAGACGCTCTGGTCCACCCCCTGACCTACAAGGACAAAGAGATCCTCCTCTTGGGGACCGCCCATGTCTCCCGGGACAGCGCCCGCCTTGTCCGGTCGGTCATCGAATGGGAGCAGCCGGACACGGTGGCCGTGGAACTGTGCCGCTCCCGGTATCAGACCCTCGTGGAACGCAAGGCATGGGAAGACACGGACATCTTCAAGGTGATCCGTGAAAAAAAGGGCGCCGTGCTCCTCTTGAACCTGGTACTGGCGTCTTTTCAAAAACGGATCGCCAAGACGCTGGGGGTGACGCCCGGCCAGGAGATGCTCCAGGCCGTGGCGTCCGCCGATGCCGTGGGCGCCGCCGTTTATCTGGCGGACCGGGATCTGCGCGTCACCCTGACCCGGGTCTGGCGCTCCATGGGATTTTTCACCAAGCTCAAGCTGTTCTTCCAGATGCTCCTCTCCCTGGGAGAGGCCGACAAGATCAGCGAAACGGAAATCGAAAAGATGAAGCGCCAGGACATGATCGAGGCCTTCCTGGCCGACATGGGCGCCCAACTGCCGGTGCTCAAAGAAATCCTCATCGACGAAAGGGATCGATACCTTGCCCAGAAGCTGAAAGACGCCCCCGGGAAAAAAATCGTCGCCGTCGTGGGGGCGGGACATCTCCCCGGCATCCGATCCCACTGGAACGAAACAACCGATCTCAAGTCCCTTGAGACGATTCCGCCCCGAAGGCCGGGGGCGGGGCTGTTGAAATGGTTTATCCCGCTTTTCGTGGTGGGACTGGTGACCGCCGGGTTCTTCTTTTCCGGCAGCCGCGCCGCAAAGGAAATGATTTCCTGGTGGATTCTCGCCAACGCGATTCTGGCCGGGCTCGGGGCGGCGGCGGCGTTGGCCCGCCCCCTGACCATTTTGTCGGCCGTGCTGGCCGCCCCCTTGACGTCTTTGAACCCCCTGCTGGCCGCAGGGTGGGTTTCCGGAATGGTGGAAACCCTTTCCCGCCGGCCGAGAGTCAGGGATTTTCAGAATCTGCCCCTGGATATTCTTTCCATCAAAGGGTTTTGGAAAAACGCTTTTACCCGGATCCTGCTCGTGGTGGTCTTCACCAACCTGGGGAGCACGCTGGGCACCCTCGTGGCCCTGCCCCTCATGATCCGCGTGTTGTAATCACACCAGATCCGGTTTCAGGAGGATGGAAAAATGGCACCCCGAACGCTTCCGATCCCGCCCCACTTCGACCCTGAAAACGCGGGCCGCGTCTGGCGCGTGGATTACCAGGCCCGTGCCGCGGCGGCACGGCAATGGGCCGCAACACACGGGATTCGCCCCGCTTCCGCCGACCGGCATACCGTGTGCCTGGTGCTGGTGGACGTCCAAAACACGTTCTGCATTCCGGGATTCGAGCTTTTCGTGGGCGGCCGGTCCGGAACCGGGGCCGTGGACGACAACATCCGGCTGTGCCGGTTCATTTATCAAAATATGGACCGGATCACCCTGATCGCCCCCACCATGGACACCCACCACGCCATGCAGATCTTTCATCCGGTTTTTTTCGTGGACGCCGACGGCCGCCATCCCGATCCTTTCACCCGCATCACCGCAGCAGACATTCAAAACGGGAAGTGGACATTCAACGGGGATCTGGCGTTTGCCCTGGGCATCGACGAATCCTACGGGAAACGGCATCTTACCCATTATGTCCGGACCCTCGAAGCCGGCGGGCGGTACGATCTGACGGTGTGGCCCTATCACGCCATGCTGGGCGGCATCGGCCATGCGCTGGTCTCCGCCGTGGAGGAAGCCGTTTTTTTTCACGGCATGGCCCGGTTGAGCCGTCCCGATTTTCAGATCAAGGGGGACCGCACCTTCACGGAAAACTACTCGGTGCTGTGCCCCGAGGTGACCCAGGGCCCCGACGGCGCATCCATCGGCGGGAAGAATGTCGCTTTCATCGAACGCCTGATGACCTTCGACGCCGTAGTCATCGCGGGACAGGCCAAAAGCCACTGCCTGGCCTGGACCATTGACGATCTGTTAACGGAAATCCGGCAAGGGGATCGGCGGCTGGCCGAAAAAGTTTACCTCCTGGAGGACTGCACGTCGCCGGTGGTCATTCCGGGTGTCATCGATTACACCGACCCGGCGGACGCCGCATTCAAGCGCTTTTCCGATGCCGGGATGCACGTGGTGCGCTCCACGGACCCCCTTTCCGCCTGGCCGGGCATCCGTTTGGAATGACCCCAACGCCTCCCGCAGCCCGTGCATCCGGGATTCGGGAAAACGGATGCCTTGATGCAAGGTGCCGTTTCTGATAATCAGGGTTTTTCCGACCGTTGCGCCCCCGTAGCTCAGTGGATAGAGCAAAGGATTCCTAATCCTTGTGCCGCGTGTTCGATTCACGCCGGGGGCATTTTATTATATTATCAATAAGTTATAATCAATGAGGGTTTTTCTTTAATTTTTATTTAACGCGCTTTTAATACCATAAAAATATGTTATTTTAGTCTTTTACGGTCAATGGATAAATCATCCTTGTTCCAAGACATCATCGTTTTTGGGAGATGGGAAAGGCGGTTCCTTACCGGTACCTTGTGATTCGCCTTTCCAAGACCCTCAAGCGGTATGTTCTGATGTCGGACTGAAAGCTGCGGTCAGAACTCTGTCGTTGTGGCTGGGATAGCGTGACGGCCTGTTTCAATGATCTTTCCCCTGCAAAAAACATCTACGGAAAACCTGATGCGCTACACTTGTCCGCCTATGGAGGATCGCCATGCATCTTTCTCCCAGGACCGGATAACCGATGTGCCGGTGGTCGACTCGGTGATTTATCAGTCCAAAGGCAGACTTAACACTTGCGTTTTCGATCCCCAGGATGGTTAGCCTTTATGATCAACCATATCTCCAATGAAGGTGAGCAAATGTGGCCTTAACCGGGAACCGAAGTGCTTGTGAAAACGAGTCGTGTTGAACTTTTCCAGTTTCCAGTCCGGTATACGACACATGGTACATACATTTAAAAAATGTTTTTTTCTCAGCCATCTCGCAGCTCGGCTGTTGCGGGAATTATTGGCTGTAAAGTTGCGGTTGCAATGAGTAGTGATAAGAGCAACATCTCCGTGTCGCTCAATCGAACGGATCCCATGAAGCTTGCCGGTTCGGGAGGGCCACAGTTTGATCTTCTCGATCAAAGCAAAGAGTTCCACCCGTTTACGATAGTAGCGCTTGGCCGGTTTCTTTTTAACGGATCCCATGTTCATTGGTTTTATCCTTGATGCTGTGAGGCTTCGGTCATCTTACCGTAACATGCGGCCAGTAGCATGGTGGCAACCCCAAGGGGGAGATTGTCGTGGTAGCACCGTGATCCGATACGCTCCCGGGCGTCAGCTGTGAGACCCAGGGGAACTCCGGGAGCGGTAATCACCGTACCAGGCCCGATTGCTTCCGCCGGTATGAACTCGCCCGAAGGTGTGGCCTCCACGGCCAAAGAACACGTCTTTAGAAGATCCATCGCATCAGAGACGCAGATTGCCTGCACATGCCTTTCTTTCCGCAGACGTGCGGCGAGATGCCTTGCACGTGGTTCATCGAGATCGCAGAGGGTAAGATCGCCCCCCAGGGCGGCCAGGCGCAGCGCAGCATGGGTTCCCACCCGCCCGCAGCCGATCACCCCGCAGGGTCTACCGCGAACACCGCCGGCCATCATATCAAGCAGGGCGGCAAATCCTTCCCCGGTTGCCCGGTCATTGTCGGCCACGAAACCAGACCTGATATTGATGGCCACAAACCGGTTATCGTCGGCCATGATCACGATATCGTATTTTGCGGAATAGGCTTCCGCCAGACCTCCGACATCCGGGCTCCGGGTCACATCCGCATCGAGGCCGACGTGGTGGGCAATGGAAACGAGGGTCTCTACAAAACGGGGGATGAGACCAGCACCCGTGGTTATGGGCACCACCGCCACACGCAGCCAGGGCAGCCTATCTTTCTTTTTCGGACCCACATCGATGGTGTGCAGCGCAACCCCTTTAAGACCGGTTCCAGTCCGGATCCTGAGCCCTTGGTCGATATCGGCCAGATGGTCACGCGTTTCCTCTATATAGGATTGGTTCAGCCGGGTCATTCGACATTATCCTGAAACAGGACAACCGGTGAAGGATCCATGTAGTAGTCGATCTTGAACCTGCGGCAAATCGCCGAAATCGCCTCTTGGTGGCGGGCCCAGGCGTCGGCCAGATTCGACCCGCTGCAGATCAGGGTGGCCACCCAGTCCTCTTTGCCCTCCGCATAGTCAGTAATGGCCTCATTGGCACCAAAGAAGTCCTGCTGCACCTGAAGTCCAGCGGCAGCGGCCATGACATGTTCGCCGGTAACCTCCATGCGGCCCGTGGTAACACGGATGTGCTCGAACACAACCCCGCGTTCGAGTTGCGAGACCTCTCCTATGATCGATGCTTCTTCTCCCAGGGCGGTTTTGACCAGCACTTCGACCATGTTGACCCCGCTGGACCAAAAAACGGTGATGGGGGTTTGGCTGGGAAAGCGGGCGTCGATCTCAAGCACATTCAGTTCCCCATCATGCAGCACGGCTTCCACGTCCATGATGCCTTCTAAATGAAATGCCTCGGCCATGGTGAGGGAGAGGCCGGTCAGCCTTTTTTGCAACCCGGTGGGAAGCATGGTCGGCGCAATAACCTGCTTACAGTCGAAACCCTTATCCATGTGCAGGTCTGTAACTTGAAGGGCCCGCAGATTTTTGCCCGCCCGCAGCACTTCAATTGAATAGGTGGGGCCGGAAAGGAAGGATTGTACAACCTAACCTTGTGCTTCAGGATCCAGGCCAATCACCTGTTCAAGTTCTTCCTGGGTCGAAAAAAGGCGAATTCCATCGCTACCGCTGCCAATGCTAGGCTTAGCAATTACCGGAAAACGGCAGTCCGGCCAAGTGCTCGGAACCGGGATGCCGAGCTGCTTAAAAAAACGCTCGCTAGCAATCTTGGAGGCAGAGACGGCATAGGCCTCGGGGTCATGTACAATGGGGACTCCGCGTTGTTGGGCATAATCGTAAAGATGGGTGAGGGCGTTCAGATTCTCCAGGGCAGGAAAAAGAAGTTCGACATCGGCAAGGGCTTCTGCCATGGCTCCCGCGTCAGTCACGTCGACATGCCGGAAATCAGTGCAAAGGTAAGATGCCGGTACGGTCGCCCGGTGATCGAGCAGCACGGCCTCGATCCTGGCTTTGCGCGCAAGGTAGGCCACTTCTAACCCTTGCAGTGCACCGCCGACTATCGCTATTTTCATCGCGTTTCTTCCATTCGACTAAGAATCCGAGCAACTTTAGACACTCAAACTAGTGCCGTCCAAGTAGTGCAAGTTTCGCCCCAAACGCCCAAGACTGGGTTTTCCGCTGGCAGCCATTACCAGGCGCTCGATCCCGAAGCCCACCCCTATCCAGGCGGTCTGAATGCGCCAGGCGTCATCCAAGGTGTGCGGGCCCATGGCCGCCGACCCCAGTTCCATGCCGTCGGGACCCTCGATGTCAATGGTTTCGCCATAGACTTCCGAAGAGGTGGATATCAACTTGTAGTCGCTGAGGCCTGCTGCGGTCATGACCAAATCGGTTAGTTGTTCCAATTTCGGCCGCCGGTCATCGAGGGCCAGCCCCATCTCCACAATGTTGAGTATGGTAAACTCGCTGGCGTGTTGGCCGCCCTTTGTCTCTTTGCGGAAACAGGACCCCACTTCGAAAATGCGAACCGGGTGCTCCCAGATTCGCAGCAAGTCCTTTAGTACAAAGTATAGGTGGGGTGCCAACATGGGCCGTAGGCAGGATTTTTGGTCCAGCCAGTAAACCTGGGAAGATAAGGGATGCTGCGCATCAACCCCCATGCGCTCCAAGTGACCTCGAGCCATAATCGTTGGGGTTGTCACCTGAGCAAACCCCTCCTCTACGAGACCTTCGACAAGCTGACTCTCCAACCGGCACCATGTTGGTCGACGGTGGGTTTGTCGGAATACGGAAAGGCTCTCTTTGGCCTGGGCGACCAAACCAGCCTCGATCTGTTGAAACCATTGGTTCCGTTGAGCTTCATCCGAAAAAGTACGTTCCATATTCGACTTATCGGCCTCCAGCTCCCTGAGTCGGGCCGCCTGTGTATATGTCCACCTAACCATTTTTGCTCCTCATGATGCCTATGCCTGCCTCATTGTAAACAAACCACCCCTTCCAATGATGCTCCGCGGTATATGAAAAAATGGCGGGGAGTCCGGGAATCGCACCCGGCTGCGCGGATTTAGAGTCCACGTGATCTCATGCCGATCCACCCCCCGCTTATTTGTCCAAGTAACGGGAAATATCCCGGTCATATTCCGGCGCTAATGCTTTCCCGGTTGTTGCTTCCATTCGCTGGTTAAAACGTTGATGGGCTTTTTGAAGTATGTCGGTTCCACCCCTTTTTTTCCAGACTTCGTAAGGATTCCAATCTGAAATTGCAGGCATCCACACCTTGCGAAAATTGGCTATCGTGTTTGAATGCATAATGTAGTTACCACCGCATCCTATTGATTTTATGTTTTCTAAAGCGGTTGAAGACGTCATTTGTTCAAAACCTTTTTCCAAACAAAAAACTCTCTCCAGCAGTTCTTCATCTAAAATCCACTTTTCAAAGGAAGTGACCATGATAGAGTCCATGACTCCCAAGCACTCATTGATGATATTGGCACCTGCGAGGCTATATAGTGTAAGATTTTGCATGGTCTCTGAACCGGCCTGATAATCCACCTTTTTTGAATCCGTCATGCCGGCCATGGTTCGGCAAGGAAGCCCATAATATTGTCGAGCCATCTGCAGGCCGACAACGTTGACGATGTTTCCTTGCGGTGATGCGGTTATTGTATAAAAATTCTTCATGTTAACCATGAAAGTGCCGGAAGAATAGACCAGCGGAGTACCCGGATTGATGAATTGGGTAAAAACGAGCGCCGCCAGAATTTCAGCGTTGGACAAAACTACCAAACCGAAAAGATCGAGAGGACCGCTTATACCAGCCATCAATCCGGGTAGAATGAAAAGCGCTTGGCCTCTTTGGGCATAGGCAATCATAGTTTCACAGCTTAATGGCTCAAAGCGTAACGGACTGGCGGGATTTACACTGTAAGCAATCGCCACATGGTTATTTAGAAACCCATTACATCCAAAAGCAATTTCAATTATATCGAAAACCTGTTTCGCTTCCTCCTTCGTAGCAGCAACGCCGATCAGGGGTTTCGTACTATACTGCATTAAATGGTAAACAAGTTTTGCTGGACGCCCCCGTGTAGGTAAGTCAATGGGTTCTACGGGAACAGCGCCAACTAAATGAACATAAGGGCTTTGTTCGCAAAGTTGGGTAATCATGTTAAAATCGCCTAAGGTTGCTTCTCTCCTGTTACCTTCTAAATCCTGTATAAAAAGTGTACCGTTCCCTGGAGATACCAATATTTGCGGTTGCCCTTCACCAACAAGGACCGTTGCCGCATCCCTTCGACCTACCATTTTAAAATTTCGAGGACATGTTTTTAAAGCGGTTTCTATTTCCATTTCGGAGATAAATACTTTTTTTCCCTCTGTTTTGACACCATGATACTTAAATACTTCAATGATCTCGTCAGATTCAAAAACAACACCAACGCTCTTTAGCACGCTGACCGTTTCGTGATGAATACGGTTTAGAATGTCGTCGCCAACGAACTTTATTAAAGGAATGTTTATACTCATTATCAATATCGCTTGAATATTTATCGTATATCAACGATAAAACAGAACAGGGAACACCGATAACTATGTGGAGCCCTCCTGCCCTAAAGGGCGGGGCTCCCCGGTAAGAAAATTACCCGTTTTTTTTGAGAGCTTCCCTCGACTCCGCCTTAAAAGGCGGGGATTGCGGGAAGCGTTCCGGTCAAGAAGGCGCAATTATACTTTTTCCTTCCTGCTGCCTCTCTGAGAGAAGATTGTCCAACCAATCGGGATCCATTTCTGGTATCGACGATAATAGCAATTTGGTATAATCATTACTAGGATTTCTGAACATTTTCCGTTTATTACCTCGTTCTACAATCTCTCCTTGATACATGACAACGACTTCATCGGCAATAGCGCGAACAGTAGCTAAATCGTGAGTGATGAATAGATAAGAAACCCCCAGATTATTTTGAAGATCATGAAGCAGCTTTAGAATACCCTCGGCAACTAGTTGGTCCAGGGCACTTGTAATCTCATCACAAATAATTAAGTCGGGTTCAGCGGCAAGAGCCCTTGCAATGCAGACACGTTGTTTTTCCCCTCCGGATAGCTCCGATGGATAACGGTTGTAATAATCGGAAGGCAGTTCGATAAGGTCTAACAATTCTTGCACACGATTCTCTTTTTTTCGGCCTGTGGTTCCAAAATAAAACTCCAGGGGACGTCCAAGAATGCGCCTGATCTTTTGCCGGGGATTCAAAGCAACATCCGGCATTTGGTAAATCATCTGCATGTGGCGTAACAATTCGCGATCCCTTTTGGCCGCGTCTGGAGGAAGCTCCTTGTCATAAAAAAATATCTTGCCTTCCCACAAAGGAAGCAATCCAGTAATGACGCGCGCCAAACTGGTTTTGCCGCTTCCTGATTCACCCACCACGGCTACGGTACGCTTACGATGTACCTTCAGGCTGATATTTTTTACAATTGTCGTTTCTTTTGTATATCCAGCGATTACGTTGGAAATATTCAACACCACATCCTCTATCGGTTGTGAAGCTTCTTTGCGCTGCCGTCGGACATTCAACAGATCCCTGGTGTAGGCTTCTTTTGGAGATTCCATCATCTCACGAGTGATGCCTTCTTCAATTAATTTTCCGTTCTTTAGAACTATAATACGATTCGCCAACTGAGCCACAACAGCTAGATCGTGTGTGATGTAGATGGCTGAGCCGCTTTGCATTCTGATGGCTTCTTTGATCGTGGCGAGAACCTCTATTTGTGTGGTGACGTCTAATGCTGTGGTGGGCTCATCAAATATAATCAGATCAGGATTGGTAGCCATCGCCATGGCAATCATTGCTCTTTGCAGTTGACCTCCGGATACCTGGTGTGGATAGCGGTACCCGATCGTTTCGGGATAGGGAAGATTAAACCTACGATACAGTTCAATCGCCTTTTCTTTGGCCTGGGTGTAATCCATAAGGCCGTGGCGAAGCGGACTTTCGACAAATTGTCGAAGCAAGCGATGAGCAGGATTGAATGATGCCGCGGCGCTCTGGGCGACGTATGTGATCCGATTTCCTCTGAGTAGATTCAATTCATTCTCGGAAGCCTTTGTCAACTCTTTTCCGTCAAACTCAATGGAGCCTGACGCAATGTGGCATCCCGTCCGCACATATCCCATGGAAGCCAGCCCTAAGGTACTTTTGCCAGCCCCGGACTCCCCGATCAGACCGAGGACTTCACCTCTATCCAAATGGAGACTGACATTGTCGATCAATACTTTTATATTATCGTCCCAACGGCCTTCGATCACCAATTTTTTGATCGTGAGCAAACGTTCCATTTTGCTCCTTTATTTTCCAATGAATTGTCATTGAGCCCTGATCTGCGCGCTGATATGCAAAAACCAATCGACTACAAGATTGATACCAACGGTAAGGAAAGCAATTGCGGCAGCAGGATAAAGCGGAACAAAAATGCCAAAGGAGATGGCGCCGGCATTTTCACGTACCATGCTACCCCAGTCAGCCGCCGGTGGTTGAATACCCAATCCGAGAAAACTCAGGGCACTGATAAAAAGAAAAATGAAGCAGAAGCGCAGACCGAATTCTGCTATGAGAGCAGGAAGCGCATTGGGCAGAATCTCCTTAATAATAATCCAACGCAGACCTTCCCCTCTCAAACGTGCCACCTCGACAAACTCCATCACAGTAATGTCCATCGCCAGCGCCCTAGCCAGACGAAACACTTTTGTGGCATCTAGCAACGCGATGACAATAATCAGAACGGGTATAGAGGTTCCAAGAATGGATAAAATCATCAGAGTGAGAATTAATGCTGGAAAGGCCATAAAAACATCTACGATTCTGCTAAAAATCATATCGAGCCATCCGCCGACAGTGGCGGCCATCAATCCGGTAACCACCCCCACCAGAAAGGCCAAAAAAGTTATAAGCAGCGCAATCGCAATGGTATTCCGCGCACCGTAAACCATACGGGTAAACAAGTCGCGGCCCAGTTGGTCTGTTCCGAGAATCGTCTTTCCGCCTGGTGCCAGCCATATATCGCCCACCTTTTCAGCCTCATCGAAGGGAGCAATGACCGGCGCAAATAGGGCTGTCAGCAACGTTATGGAAACCATTAGTATTCCAATTTTGGCACTCCAGGGAGCGTTTTTGATCTTTTTAACACCAACCATACAAATACCCCCATCTATTTCGGAATCCTGAGCTTGGGGTTGGCCAAAATGGATAGGATGTCGGCTGTCAGGTTCAACAGGATGTAGGTGCACGCAAAGATGAGCCCGCTTGCCTGCACCACAGGCAGATCGCGTTTGGATACTGAATCCACCAGAAGCTGTCCTAAGCCGGGATAAACGAATACTACTTCGACCACAACAACACCTACGATCAACCAGGCCAGGTCCATAATGACAACATTAACGATGGGCGCCAGTGCATTCGGTAAAGCGTGTTTGGTAATGATGGCTCTCATTTCGACGCCTTTCAGTCTTGCCATCTCAATATAAGGGCTTGTAAGTATTCCAATTACTGAAGCACGGGTCATCCGCATCATATGGGCGAGCACGACGAGCATAAGCGTTATACAAGGGAGGACGATGACATTCAGCTTTTGTAAGAAAGACATTCCGTCGTTGATACTCGCCACGCTGGGAAACATATGGAGTTTGACGGAAAATATCGCGATTAGAATATATCCTACAAAAAATTCAGGAAACGATATGGCGGAAAGGCTTGCGATGGATAAGGATTTATCGAGCATTGTGTCCTTGTAAAGCGCTGCCAACAGGCCGAGTGATAACGCCAAAGGAACCGCTATACAGGCTGCCGAGAGAGCCAAAAACAGGGTATTGGAAAAGCGCCACCCAATCATTTCCGATACGGGACGTTGATTCGAAAGAGACCGACCTAAATCACCATGAATAAAACCGTTCAGCCAGCTGAAGTATCGGATATGGGGCGGCAAATCCAACTTCAATTCTTTGCGCAGGGCCGCCAAGTTTTCCTCCGTTGCTTGTTGGCCTAGGATTGCAGTAGCCGGATCTCCGGGGAGGGCTTCAATTCCGACAAAAATTAAAGCGGAAACCACTAAAATAGTGACAAGTCCCGCGGCCAGCCTTTTAACTACAATCCCAAATATTGAATTCATGGCTGTTCCTCTGGGTATGAACTTGAGAAGGGGGCTGTCCTAATCGTCAAATCCTCAGTGAGAGGCGTTTTCAACAAATATCACCGAGGAAGAATCCTGCGCGGTGAAGCTTTGTTGCCAGAAACACCGCCGCGCAGGATTCAAAGACAATCAGGCCTCGAACCACCATCGTTCGATGGCGCGTAAGCCATCCAATTCCTGGTTACCGGCAGGATTTTTAAATTGGACCTTTTTATTGACCGCATCAAGCATATTGGCAATCATCGGGATAACCACTCCTCCTTCATCCCGAACGATCTGCTGCATCTCTGCATACATTTGAGCCCGCTTTTTTTCGTCCAATTCTCCCCTGGCTTCTACCAGCAATTTGTTGAATCTTTCGTGTTTCCAATGCATGTCATTGGCGGGTGCATCGACGGCATAGGCCATGGTGAACATCCAGTCCGGAGTAACCCTGGTAAACCAGAAGCAGGCGCTGAAGCCTTTTTTATTCCAGACGTTATCCCAGTATCCGTCGACGGGTTCTCGGACCACTGTGATGTCGATACCTCCCTTTTTGGCATGTTCACGCCATAAGAGTGCTGCGTCTACGGCACCGGCAAAAGCGGCATCCGACGTGTGCAACGAAATGGTTTCACCTTCCAAGCCTGCCTTTTTAAAGTAGAAACGCGCTTTATCCGGATCATATGTCCGCTGGGGCAGATCGGCGTGGTATTTCACGATGGGAGGTATGGGCTGGTCGTTCCCGACAATCCCATAGCCTCGAAGAATCGTATCCAGCATTTCTTGGCGGTTGACCGAGTACTTGATGGCCAAACGCAGGTCATTGTTATCAAATGGCGGAGTGTCCGTCAGCATTGGGAAAGTATAGAGAAGCCCGCCTTTGACGTTGACCAGTTTGACATTGGGAGACCTTTCGATCAGATGGGCTGTCTTGCGATCCGGCCGGTTTATGACATCCACCTGGCCTGTCTGGAGGGCTGTCGTTCGGGCATTGACGTCGGCCATGATCGTGATTTCCACCTCGTCGAAATGTGCACGATTGGGTTTGAAATAATTGGGAAAGCGCGTGGCCAGGGTCCGCACACCGGGTTCGTATTTAACAATAGTGTAGCCGCCTGTGCCGATGCATTTTTCGAAATCGGTGGTGCCCGCCGGCACGATGGCGGCTCGAGTGTCGGCCAAAATATAAGGGAAATCAGCATTGGGATCGGTCAACTCGAAAATCACGCGGTTGGGGCCGTCTTTTTTGAAAGTGGTGATTTGTTGCACCATGGATTTAATTTGAGAGGCCAATTTCTCGTCTAAATGACGTTTTATGGAGAAAATGACATCATCGGCATCCATGGTTTTCCCGTTGTGAAATTCGACACCTTTTCTTAGATTGAAGGCCCACACTTTGGCCCTTGCGTCCGGTTCCCAACTCTCGGCAAGGTCGGGTATAGCATTACCGTTGTGATCGATTTCCACCAGCGGGTTGCGCAGAAACCCCATACTGGTCATCTGGACATACACGTCGTTGAATTTGGCCGGATCCATGGAATCGCTGGTTGATCCTCCCTGTAGTCCCATGCGCAGTCGCCCACCTTTTTTCGGTGAGGCGGCAAAGACTTTGGTTTCAAGAAGACCAACCGGAAGAATGGCACTGGCACCCATAGCTGCACTGATAGCCAGGAACTTTCTGCGGGAAATCTCTCCACGTGCAAACCTTTCTTTTAATTTTTCCATCGTAAACACCTCCTGTAAAATAATTTTATAAGTTGGAACGACGTTTCCGGATGACAGGCCCGTCTATTCCACCCCGGTACCGAGAAAACCGGGCGTACACAAACAGGGTAAGAAACCTTTTTTGGTAATGGCATTGACATTAAGAGTTGTTCTCTCTGTTTTATACGCCATGACAGCAATCTTGATCGCGACTGATAACATCGTTTGCTGATACGAGAGGGTTTAAAAACTGCTCCACAGAAGTCAGTGTTGAAAAGGAGTTTCAAAAGGTATGCCAAACCGGGATGGATTTATTATGATAGTAAATTCAAGATGTTGTTGATTTCGGCGTCGTCTTCCAACCAGAATCAATAGAGCTTTTAAGATTTTAGTAGAAAATTTGCGATTTTCTTCGTGGTCTATACTCTGGGTGATGCCGGAATATCCTGATTAAAAAATACAGAAAAAAATCGCTTCCTGCAGAGTGGTCTGATCGAGAGATCTTTATGCAATTGACCGGAACGCTTCCCGCAATCCCCGCTTTTTAAGGCGGGGTCGAGGGAAGCTCTTAAAAAAAACGGGTAATTTTCTTACCGGGGAGCCCCCTCTTCAGAGCGGTGGGCTCCACATAAATCTTATTGCAACGCGTATGTTCACCACTGAATATTATTTTCCATCAATGAAACCGCTTCGATATGCTTTCAGGTAATTCGTGCAAAAATCATCTTTACCACAGAGAGCCTCAGCCGCTATGATATTGGCCATCATCTGCTTATCCAGCGGGTTCATGATCGCTCCGTCCAACCCTTTGGCAATGGCCATCACCATGAAGATGCGGTTCATAAACTTTCGGGCAGGCAGGCCGAAGCTGATGTTGGAAAGCCCACAGGCTGTATGAATTCCTTCGAAGGTACTGACGATTTTTTCGATGGCGTTGATGAATTCCATACCGAAGGTGCTGTTCACCGACACTGGCTGCACCAACGGGTCTACGAAGATGTTTTCCATCTTGACATTGTTCTGGAGCAGGCCATTCACCAATTTGTCCGAGATCTTCATGCGTTCTTCCACGGTCTGGGGCATTCCATCGTCGCTCATGCACAGTGCGATCACCTTCATGTCCGTGCCAGCGATGATGGGCATCAGCTTTTCGTAACGTTCCTTCTCCAATGAAATAGAGTTGATTATGGGTGTGCCTTTGTGTACGGCAATAGCTGTCTCAATGGCCGTCGGGTCCGGGCTGTCGATCGCGCAGGGTTTGTCCGTTATCGACTGGACCATCTCCACAAGCCATTTGAGGTAAGCGGCCTCCTTATCGAGAAAAATGCCGGCATTGACGTCGATGTAGTCCGCTCCGGCTTCGGCCTGGCTTTTAGCGATATCCTGGATCGTTTCGAAATCTTGATCCTCAATCGCCTTGGCGATTACTGTACGGCTGGCATTGATAAGTTCTCCTATGATGATCATCTTTTCTATCCTTTTTATCCGATGTGTTTTAAACAATTGTTTACTTATCTAACTATCGGTCTCCGCCCAATCTGGACATGCCACTTCCAGATCAGACGGCATAGATACCTCCTCATTTATCGGTGGCAGTTTATCAGTCGGAGATAGTAGCGGTGGTGAAACACGGACTGTTTCAGGATATTTTAAGCCGCTGCCCGTATTAAGTATTACAACTTTTTCGTTTGTTTTAATCCATCCAGATTCCCTGAGTTTCATGGCCGCACTGAGAGTAGCCGCCCCCTCGGGACAAATGAAGGTTCCTTCAGTTCTGGCCAAAAGAGTCGAAGCCCCCAATAACTCCTTATCGCTTACAGCAATGGCGCAACCTTCTGTTTTATAAATGGCATCCAGGACCAAAAAGTCTCCCAGCGCTTTGGGAACTGTAATACCGAATGCGCACGTTCGCGCCATTTCCCAAAAGTCAGACTCTACTCGTTTTTCTTCAAATGCCCTGACAATTGGGGCGCAGCCGGTGGCTTGTACAGCAACCAGGCGCGGCAAACGACCGTAGACCCAACCGATTTCTTTTAGTTCTGTTAGGGCTTTGTAGATACCGATGATGCCGACGCCGCCCCCTGTGGGATAAAGAATAACATCCGGCATGACCCAATTGAATTGTTCGACCAACTCGAGTCCCATGGTTTTCTTGCCTTCGATACGATAAGGCTCCTTGAGGGTGGAGGCATCGAACCAGCCATGTTCAGCAACAGCCTGGGTGACTATCTTTCCTGCATCGGATATAAGGCCATTGACAAGGTATAGGATGGCCCCTGAGGCAGCGCACTCTACCCTGGGAATGGGAGGGGCGTCCTCAGGCATGACAACCACCGCTACAATACCTGCGGGGGCACAATATGCCGCCCAGGCGGCACCGGCATTGCCGTTGGTGGGCATGGCCAGTACTTTCACCCCCAACTCCTTTGCCCGTGAAACACCGACCGCGGCACCGCGGGCCTTGAATGTGCCGGTAGGTATGATCCCTTCGTCCTTCATGAAAAGGTTGGACATTCCCAACCGAGGACCCAGACGTTTAAGGGGCAGAAGGGGCGTCATTCCTTCTCCAAGGCTGACGATGTATTCCTCATCTTTTACTGGCAACAACTCCCGATAGCGCCACAATGTCGGTGGACGTTTCTTGAGCATTTCTTTTTTAAATACAGACTGAACTCTTTCCAAGTCGTAGTTCACCAGAAGCGGCGCACCGCACTTACACAGCTGGATCAGATTCTCACTTTCGTAGGTCGTACTGCATTTTGGGCATGACAATTGAGTTACATACATAGGTTTCTCTTTGATTTCATAGGTTTATAACAACCCCACAGCCTCTATCTCGAAATTGGCATCCTTGGGAAGACGGGCCACTTCAACACAAGCGCGAGCCGGCGGTTCACTTTGAAAGAACTCACCGTAAATTTCATTGATTATGGGAAAGTCATTCATATTCTTAATATACAGTGTTGTTTTAACCACTCTTTCCAAGCTGCTGCCGGCTGCTTCAAGAATATTTTTCAAGTTGTTCATGGCCTGGCGTGTTTCCGATTTGATATCACCGGCAATCAGGTTTCCGTTTGCGGGGTCCAGCGCAAGCTGACCGGATACAAAGACCATGGCCTCTGTTGTAACAGCCTGGGAATAAGGGCCGATGGCCTCCGGCGCTTTGTCAGTGCTTACGATTCGGTGGATTAATTCTGTCATTGTAATTTTTCCTCCATACTATTTTATTACTTAAAGAATATTTCTTCAGCCATCTGCCGGATAATCTTTGCAATGATTCTGCAGTCATCCAGCGAAAAGGTCAACGGCACTCTAAAATCACACATGAAATCCAGAATTTTTTTGGTGTGAGGTAACGGCTGATACGTTTTGACATACTGCCAGCTTTCCCATGTACTAGTAAAACCAACCGGCTCATTGGCACCAAACCACTTGATCGCGACACCTCTCTCGGCACAAGTGTTTACAAAAGTTTCTACGGCAGGTTTATCGGTGTCGATTAATGAAAATTGGAAAGACGATCCGACATATCCCTCCTTGGGGTGTCTTTTGGGAATACGTATATGGGGAGTGCCAACCAGTTCTGCTTCTAAAAGATCATATCGCTTGTTCCAGCGCCGAATGCGTTTTTCCAGGCAGACCAATTGCGATCGGATAAGCGCTGCCGCCAGGTTGGTCATGCGAAGGCTATAATTCGGAATCTCCCTTTTATACCGCTCAAACACTTCCAAAGACGGTCTTGAGATATGGCGCTCGTAGAGCATGTACGATCCGGAATACAAAATCGCTCTAGCGATCACCTCATCATCATCTGTCACCAGAAGCCCACCTTCACCCGAATTCAGATGTTTATAAGTTTGGCTGGAATAACAACCGACCTTGCCGAAACGTCCGGTGAACGTCTCACCCCATCTGCATCCGACCGTATGAGCGCAATCTTCAACCAAGACAATGCTTGACTCCCGGCAAAGTCGGGTTATCTGATCCATATCCGCGATATGCCCCCGCATATGGGACAAAACAAAATATTTTGCTTTGGACTTTTTCGCCTTTTTTTCCAGGTCATCCAGATCGGTCAGATAATCGCCGGTTATTTCAACAAACACTGGATCGGCGCCAGCATTTTCGATGGCTCCGGGAACCGGTGCTAAAGTAAACGCGTTGCATAAAACCTTGTCCGCCGGCAAGACGCCCACACTCTTCAGGGCTACATAAATGGCAGCACCGCAGGAAGAAAGCCCCAGACAATATCGGGCGCCTACATAGTCGGCATACTCTTTTTCCAGCAAGGCTGCGTCCGAAATTTCGTCTGCCAATGTATTATAGCGGTGCAGACGGCCAGATTGCATCAGTTCCAGTGCCCGTTTTATGCCGGGTTTCGGTATCGGCTCCTGCCGGGTGAATTCTTTTGTAAACCTTATAGTTTCCTCGCATTGATCCTTCATGAATATTATCCTCTTGATCGGGTGTTAAGAATAATACTTCTGATCATATACTTCAAAATCGAATGTTTCATCGGGAAAATATCTACGCAGGCGAATGTCGGCAGCACGAGCATGCCCTTCCATGCCTTCGTAACGCGATATGCGGGACGTCACCGCTCCGATGGTACGGTTGGCATCCCTGGTTAGCTTTTGATACGTCAGGGTCTTAATAAACTTGCCCACATTGAGGCCGCCGGAATAGCGGGCTGCTTTTTTAGTAGGCAGGATGTGATTCGTGCCGGATGTTTTATCCCCGTATGAAACGGTGCACGCTTCTCCAAGGAAGAGAGAACCATAGTTTTTCAGACGTCCCAAATACCAGTCCAGATCGTCGGCAAGAACCTGGACATGTTCGGCGGCATACTCGTCACTGACCCTTGCCAATTCTTCACGATTTTCGCAGAGCACGACCTCACCGTATTTTACCCAAGATGAAGCGGCCACCTCCGGGTTCGGAAGGTCGGCAATAACTTTGGGCATGATTTCGATTGTTTTTTCACATAATGCCTTCGAATCGGTCAACAGCCAGACCGCTGAGTCATATCCGTGTTCACACTGACTGACCAAGTCCACAGCTACGATCATAGGATCTGCCGTCCGATCGGCAATAATAAGGGATTCAGTGGGACCGGCAAAAACATCGATACCGATCTCGCCGTAAAGCATCCGTTTGGCTTCGGCCACATAGGCATTGCCCGGCCCGACAATGATATCCGCCGGCCTGCCGGTGAATAAACCGAAGGCCATTGTACCGATAGCTTGAACACCTCCCAGGGCCATGATGACATCGGCACCAGACAGCGATAATGCGTAGGCGACTGTCGGGTTGATACTGTCACCTCGAGGCGGTGTGCAGGCCACCACAAAGGGCACGTCAGCAGCCTTGGCTGTCGCGACACTCATAATGGCGGATGCGGTATGAGCAAAGCGACCACCGGGCACATAGCAGCCTGCACATTGACAGGCAACCAAGCGTTGTCCCAGGGTTACCCCGGGCGACATTTCCGTTTCGAATTCCTGCATGCTTTCACGTTGTTTCACGGCAAACCCGTGCACTTGTTCATAGGCAAAGCGAATGTCGTCCCTGGCTCTTCCGGGTACAGCCTGGATCAGTCTGTCGATTTCATCCCGGCTGAGGATGAAATTACGCTGCCAGCCATCAAACTGGCGCGCCAGTTCCCGGACCGCCGTCTCACCGCGGTTACGTATATCATCCAGCATCTGCTTGACCCGTTCGCTGACGTCATCTGTCTGCCGCTCTTCGATTGGTTTTGCTTTTTTAAAACAAATAGCCATATTACTTTCTCTTCTGTTTAGATTTGAACCCCATCAAGGGCAATGAAGGATCCATACCGCAAATTTTTCTACTAGAGGATTGCGCATTCATTGATTCTGCAACAGCCCTCATCCTCCTGGGGCGCCCGTACCGGTTCCTCGGTAAAATACAAAATATCCATCTATCCGTCTGAACCAGTTCAGCGATGGATACCTGAATGCCCTTCGGCCCTGAAAGTCCGGCGCTGATCGATCCATTGACGATATTGCGTTAATTTAGCAGGAATTAGGCGGCATTTTTTTAGCACTTTAATGACTCCCTCCGGAGTTCGTCCTCCGTCCTCAATGTCAAGTTCCCTCTGGGCCACTCCCGCCAGGCCTTGCCCCGGCGTCACTAGGGACGTCACCACATTGGCACCAGCGTCCAAACGTCGTTCCAATCCCGCCAAACCGTCGATATCCAGTGAAGCGGGAATGAGCCTGTCAGGCATGCACAGGCGCATGATCGCTATCATTTTTAGCTCCAACAAAGGATCCGGCCATGGCCGTGAGGCCATTGGTGTCCCGTTCTGCGGAATGAACGTCATCGCTCGAACCTGGTCGGCCCCCATCTTCTGCATCACAGAAATTGAATGAAGCAGGTCGTCATGGTTTTCGCCAGTACCGGTAAGAACGCCCTCTTCGATCAGCAAACCCTGCTCGTGAGCCTTTGATTTTATCAGCATGCGTCTGTCGTAGTCCTGCCCCTCCCGCAGGTGTGCAAAGTGGCCACGGTTGTGAGTTTCCTGGTAACAGGCATACCAGTCAGCCCCCAGTTTGACGAATTGTCTAAGAACATGCGTCGGCACTACACCGGGAGAGACCATCACCGGCAATTCAGTGGCATCGATTACACCCTCAACCGTGTTTAACAGGTCAGCGAAACCTTCACCGTTCGTTTGGTAGAGGGTCGGATCTTCGCCCATGGTCAAATCGATCAGATGGATGCCGGATTCTGCCATTTTTACGGATAGCGATATGATTTCCTCACGTGTTTTCCTATATCGCGGAGCCTCAGAATTTCCGCTACTGTAAAGGCAAAAGTTGCAGCGATTGCGACAATGGGTGGTTATATATAGAAACCCATAAAGAAATACCCGATTGCCGAAATGGCGCATTCGAACGCGGCGCGCTGCGCTAAAAAGGGCTTCAATGTCTTCCGGCCTTTCGAGTCCAAGTAGACACCTCATGGTTTCCATTGATAAATCACCGGACTTCTCGGCGCTTTGCAACAAAGCATTCCATTTGCCCAATTTAGAGGCGGATTTTTGCATTAGCCAGCGGAAATAAACCAAGTTCTAATCCATTTTTATTAGGATTAGGATGAAAAATCGAAGCATCGCCTGAAGGATTCTTTTTGTGACGTATTGATGTCAAGCACTCAGCAATGATTTGGCCAATCTGGCCGCAGAGCCGGCATCCGGCGCATACCCATCGGCACCGATTTCGTCGGCAAAACGCTGTGTTATGGGCGCACCGCCCACCATGATCTTGATTCGCTCTCTGAGGCCAGCTTCATCAAGCGCTTCAACAGTGGCTTTCATCATCGGCATCGTCGTTGTCAACAAAGCTGACAGACACACCATCTCGGGCTCCAGGGCTTTGACCTGGTTCACAAACTCTTCCACTGGTATATCAACGCCGATGTTATGTACCTCCATTCCTCCGCTTTCCAGCATCATCGCAACCAAATTCTTCCCGATATCGTGAAGATCACCCTTGACTGTACCGATGATCACTTTTCCTTTTGAAGATACTGACTGATTTGCCAACTGCGGTTTGAGCATTTCCAATCCCGCTCCCATGGCCTGAGCCGCCTTTAAAACTTCTGGAATGAACATATCATCATTTTCCATGCGTTCTCCCACGATATCCATTGCTGCTATCAACCCCTGATTGAGGATATCAGTTGCCGTTTCTCCCCGATCCAAGGCCTCTTGAACTTTTACTTTAACAGTCTCTTTATCGCCCTGAATGACTGGGTCCATGATCGATTGTGCATCTTTCATTTTTGATTCCTTCCAAGTCCGTTCTGTATCCATTCGAATCGTCTTAACCATTGCTTACTCAGCAGATAGACGCTTGACTATGCCTTTGGTAATCACGGCAATTAAATTAAATTGTCCGTTTTGCCCACAGTAATTTTCATGCGTGCTCATCATTGTTCCGGTGTATCCCGGGAGATATTTTAGTGGATACTTATCTTTTTCGATTCATCTGTTCACTTTCAACTTCGGCCTCTTTGACAATCTTCCGCAATGCCGTCTTTGCGTCTTCACTCAACGGCATGGGTTTATGGTTGGCCAGTATCTCACCGGCTTTTTCTGCTGCACGGGTCGCCATATCCTTTCCGCCCTTGGCCAGCCATCGCTCTCGATTATGGCGTTCTATAAGGTTTGGGGCTGAGGGCAGTGTTCGCATATATTTTGCCGTATGTTCTTGCATTAGGAAATCTCCACCGGGTCCTACCGACTTGATGATATCCACTGCAAGATTTTCATCGTCAACTAGCATTCCCTGCATAACTTTGCGAACCATTTTGAAGATGTCGTTATCGATGACGAGCTGGGTGTAACTGAATATCAGTCCGGAATCGAGCATCCCGGCACCGTATATCAAGTTCGTACCTGCCATGGCGGCACATATGGCGGTTAGAGTTTTTTCATGTCCCGCCTGTGCATCGGGCAGTTTGCTGTCAGCCTACCCACCGGCCGAGAAACTAGGAAGCATGTACTTCTGCGCCAGACGAGGGGCGCCAGCGTTGAGAAGCCCGCATTCCGGTGAACCTACAGGCGTTGTGGTTCGCTTCAAGTCAAATCCAAGCGAAGAACACCCATACAAAACAGGCGCACCCTTGCAGGTCAATTGATGGAGAACAATTGCACCGATGATTTCGCAATTGTGCACAACCAGCGAACCGGACAGCGTAATGGGTCCCGACATACCGGCCATGACCATGGAAATTAGGTTACAAGGTACGCCGGACCGCGCGCAAGCTATGACACCTGTACAGCAGTTTGCATCTAGGGTTAAAGGGCTTGTGGGAGAGCAGTTGATGGTACAGATCGGTTTTTCACGTAGGGCATCTTCACCCCCTACGATGGCCTGCGCCATTTTGATGATCTTCTCAGCCCGCCATCCGTTTCCAGGTCCATATACCGTGTGCTTGCTGGTATTGGCGAATACCACTTCGGCCTCGTGAATGGGTGCGACGTTGTTTGGCGCATCCCCGGCGTTCAACGAACGTTCACATACATCCACCTCCTCCATGGCATCTGTCAACAGTGCTGCCTTGCCCACGTCTTCTTTCACGGATTCCCTAACCGTTCCGTCAAGTTCCATGATAGAAACACCCTGCCCAAAAGTACAGAAATTCACCCGCTTCCCCTCCAACACCACATCATGCCGAGGATCCCGACCATACAACACAATTTTTGAAGGTGCCGAGCGTATACAATCTTCAATTAGATATTGGGGGAATTTGACATTCTTTTTTGCACGGTCAACCCTTGCCCCTCCCTTTTCGAGGATATCCAATGCTTCTTCGGTTCCAACGAAAAGCCCTGTTTTTTCCATTATTTCTATAGTGGCAAGGTGAATTCTGTTAATCTCCTCGTCGGTAAACACATTAAAGCCGAAACCACCCGAAATGAGCAGGTCTGAATAAATATTTCTTTTCACCATTTATTTCACCTCCAACTCATTGAAAATATTATTTTCCTTTCTTGGTTGCCAACAACCTGTCAGATGAATCCACCTCCTTTGTTAGAGTTACCAGTTAGCCGGATCTTGTAGCCAGTTTTAAATCGGCCTTTTAAACCGAAAGGATACCGCCAACCGGCATGCATTCTTTGAAATGTCGTTAGCAGGGAGTATGCCAAGGCCATCAAAAATAAAATTATAAATATAGACAAATAGTTAGATATCGGTGATATTGGATGGACGTCGGGGGGAATTGAAATTTTAAGACTTCCATCGAAAAATTGAGATAAAGTAATTCGATGGAGGCAAAGTTCGATTGAGCGAAATCCTTGATTATTTTAACGGGAATGATATTGAACCGAACAATTCTGAAACCTATGTGGACTGCAATATGGATAGGGAAGCAGAAGCGCTACTTCAAATTCAGCTTTTTGCAGTGATATCGGAAAGTGTGATGGTTGATGTTCAGCAAGCGAGCTGCCTGAGCTTCATTGCCGTTGGTTATCTGGAGTGCTTTTTCAATATAGGCCCTCTTGGTCAACTCCAGGATCTCGTTAAAATCGACACCTTCTTGGGGGATCACCACCTGATCGACATCCAACGAGTGCGCCGCATCAAGACCATCTTCAACCTTCAGATCTTCGGCACTAATTTTATTGCCTACGCTTATCAAAACGGCACGTTCGAGGCGATTCTTTAGCTCGCGTACATTTCCCGGCCAACTGTATTTTACCAGCCATGCCTCGGCGGAAGCATCAAAACCGGCAATGTCGCGTTCGAATTTACGACGGTAGCGGTCAAGAAAGAAACGTGCTAAAGGCAGAATATCTTCCCGTCTTTCTTTGAGGGATGGAATTCGTACCTTTACGACACCCAAACGGTAGTATAAATCCTTCCGAAAAATTCCTTTAAGGGTCATCTGATGAATGTCCTTGTTGGTGGCAGAAACTATTCGCGTCTTGATTTGTTGCGGCACCGTAGAACCTACCTTATAAAATTCTCCGCTCTCCAGAAAACGTAGAAGCTTTGCTTGTGCCTCAAAACTCAGATCGCCAATCTCGTCCAGAAACAGTGTTCCATCGACAGCGGACTCTATCAGTCCTTGCTTGCCAGTCGACGATGCACCGCTGAAAGCGCCTTTTTCGTAGCCGAAGAGTTCGGACTCGATCAAATCGTTTGGAATGGCCGAACAATTAACACTGACCAACGTTCCCCTAAAGTTCGGGCTGCGGTAGTGGATGGCACTGGCAATTAATTCTTTGCCAGTGCCAGTTTCACCAAGGATCAGCACTGGTGTGTCCGGACTCTTGGCCACTCTGGAAATGAATTCCATGACTTCTTGAATGACATCGCTTTCTCCAATAAAGCAAGGCATGTTCTCCTGGAGGAGATTTTCCTGGAGAAATTGAATCTCCTTTCTTAAATGGATCGTCTCCAAGGCGTTTTTGATTGTGATTTCAAGAGCGTCCAGTTGGATCGGTTTAATGATGTAATCATAGGCATTCAACTTCATCGCTGCTATGACCGTCTCAACATCTTCATAAGCAGTAATCATAATGACCAGCAACTCAGGATAGCGTTCCTTCATATTTTTTAGTGCTGTAATACCGTCCATACCAGGGAGACCGATATCCAACAGCACCAGATCCGGCTGATTCTTCTTCATGCCTTCCAAGGCCTCCTCTGCGCAGGTGAATGTCGATACTCGATAATCACCGGCGAGAGCGGATTTAATGCCCGTTCGAATGCTTTGCTCGTCATCCACTACAAAAATGGTGTACTCCATCATGGAGCCTCCTTGATTAAAGGCACACTTAAGACAAATACCGCGCCTCCGGAAGGATTTTGTTTTACCACGAGAGCACCGAGATGATCCATAGCAATGCGACGACTGAGGCTGAGTCCAATACCAGTGCCGTCCTTTTTGGTCGTATAAAACGGTTCGAATATGCGTTCGGCATTGAATTCTGAAACTCCCGGACCCGAATCGGCAACACGAATTACAGCCTGGTCACCCATCTTCGATGAAGTCACGATGATGTTTTTTTCACCCGAAACATTTTCCAGGGCTTCGGCAGCATTCGTTACCAGGTTTAAAAGGACGCGCTGAATCAAATTGCTGTCAGCCCGGCAAAGCAACGGCTCCGACGTCAAGTTAACCGTCAACTGAACGCCGATCTTTCTCAAAGCCACGGCACACAGCTGAATTGCCTGCTTTACGGGGTCATTGATATCGAGGGGCTTGAATCTGGGCGCGCCGGGTTTGGCAAAATCCATCACCCGCCGGATGACCGATTCGATGCTATGGGAGGCTTTCTTAACCTGTTTCAGGCTTTCATGGATTTGGCTCATATCAACGGTATGTCGCCGCAGCCTGTCGATAGCTCCGAGGTGAAGATTGATGCCTGAAAGGGGGTTTCGGATTTCGTGTGCAATGCCTGCCGCAACCCGTCCGAGAGAAGCCATCTTGTCCTGAACACTCAGAAACTGCTCCAACTCTCTTGCATGGGTGACATCCAGCATATTCAAAAGCAGTGATTTACGTCCTTCGTACTCGATCCGGGAAACCCGGCAATGAATCCATCGGCATTTTGTCTCCAACCCATTTGACCCGTAAGGAAAAAGTCGGAAATCCAGTTCAGAGGGCTTTTCATCCCCCGCTTCGGCGACTGAAAGAAACCCTTTGACCTTTATAGTGTCATCGGGATGAATGTTTGCACATTCCAGGATGTCGAAATCGTTCGGTAGGCAACCAAAAATTCTCTTTTGCTCGGGGTTTTGAAAGACGATGCGCCCGTCTTGAATAATCGAAATGCCGATAAGGGAATTAAGCACAAGATCCTGAAAGAGCTGGCGACTCCTGGTCAATGCTTCCTCGGCCTGTTTAAAGGAGCTGATGTCGGTAACGAAACCCTCCACTTGAATGACATCATCCGACTCGGAGTAAATGCCGACTCCTTGCTCCCAAACCCATTTGATGTTGCCCTGCGCTGTCACGATGCGGTATGTAAGGCGAAAAGGCTCCTGGCGAGACAGGGCACCCTTGATGGTGCGCCTGATTTTGGCTTTATCTTCCGGATGGACAACTTTGTCAAAAAATTCTGTTTCACTGCCAGGTTTGCAAAGATCTTCGTAACCTGTCAGTTCTTGGCAACCGCTGCTGATATAATCCATGGGCCATCGATCTTCGGATTCAATATGGTGGCGGTAAGCCATTCCGGGTAAATTGCCGATGAGTGTCGCCAACCGAGTTTCACTATCGCGCAACGCGGTTTCGATACGCTTGCGTTCGTTGAGTTCTTGGGTCAATGCCATGGTCTTGTCATTGACTTTATTCCTAAGGGTCATGTTCCAGATGAAAACAGCCGCCGCCCCCCCGGCGACTGCCACAAGAGCTATAATGGTCCAGTACCAGAACCGTTGGCTATAATAGAAGGGAAAATCGCCCAAGTTGATCCATCTTTTGTAAATAGCCTCCTTCTCTGCTCTTGAAATGAGGGCAAGCCCTTTTTGCATGATGCGGGCCAAAATCGGCCAGTCATTGCGTACACCAATGCTCAAGACTGCACTGTACCCAGTTTGGCCGGCGACGCGAAGATTAGTGATTTTTTCTTTCTCGATAGCGTAAGAAGCGATCGGCAATTCGGCGATCATGGCATCCAGTTCACCAAAGGACACCATCCTCAGTCCTACCAAATCGTTAGGCACATAGATCAGCGGCACTTCGGGATGATTGTTTTTGATCCAGTCTGCCACAACATATGCCAGGGTTACACCCACCCGCATTCCTTTCATGTCGTCCAGGGTGAGTTCCCCCTCCCATGATTTACGGGTTACGATCACTTCCGGGACCTCCAGATAAGGTTCGCTCCAAATCATGAATTTCCTTCGCTCGGGGGTGTCATATGCGGCACTGATGACATCGATCTTTCTATTCTTGGCCATTTGAAGGACTTCATACCAGGTTTTTGCTTTGACAATGGTAAATTTAAATCCAAGTCGGTCTTCAATTAG
>Ga0068713_1000232_pt1 | contig 106803 bp, 86 predicted proteins | sample MTBAKSrepl2MetaG_FD_62223 | JGI IMG/M metagenome (GOLD analysis project Ga0068713, IMG submission 62223) | Enrichment culture microbial communities om Arthur Kill intertidal strait, New Jersey, USA, that are MTBE-degrading - MTBE-AKS2 (Arthur... | ecosystem: Environmental > Aquatic > Marine >... | reverse complement strand
AGGAAAAAAACGTCTGCCCCTTTCGCGTGGTGGACGATTTCAGGTCCGTGGGAATCGTGGATTTGAAACGGGAATGGACAATTCGATGATTTCAAATCAGTTGACCGGCCGAGAAGATTGTATATGGAACGATTGAAGTTCGACACCGATGTCCATAATCCCATGGAATTGAGCAATCACGTGGCGCGGTATCTCCCGGCCGCGCCTTATGTAAAGGGAAAAACCGTACTCGATATCGCATGCGGGGAAGGGTGGGGGAGCTACTTGATGGCAAAGCAATGGGGCGCCGCCTTTGTGCATGCCGTGGATCGATCCCCATCCGCCATTGAAAAGGCCCGGAACCGGTTTCAACTCCCCAACGTGAAATGGTCCGTCATGGACGCCGAGCATCTTGACCCGGGCGACTTTGAAAATGCGTTTGATGTGGTCATCAGCATCGAAACCCTCGAGCATCTCAATGCACCGGAGGCGTTTCTCAAGGCCCTTTCCCGGCTGGGCAAACCCGGAGGGATGTTCCTGATCTCCTGCCCCAATGATCAATGGTTTTACGGACCCGGCGGATCCAAAAACCCCTACCATGTACGCACGTATTCCTTTCAAGATTTCAAGGCAATGACGGAAAGTGTCCTGGGACCGGCGGCCCACTATCTGCTCGGAACAAAAAACACCGGTTTTGCGGCGGTTCCATCGGCCGACAAAGAGGCGTCATCCCGGGACATGCTCGACGCCCTGGATAAATTGCAGCCCATCGAAGGCATCCGGATCCCGATCAGCCCGGAATTGGCCCTTGATCCGGCGCATGCCTTGTATTTCATCGGTGTATGGGGCCGGGTCCATCCGGCACCGGTTTTCACCGTTTCGGGCATCCACCCGGAAAAGCGATTCCCCCTGGACCATCTCCGGCCACTGGGCATGGATGTGGCCGGCCCCAAGAAAAAGATCACGCTGGTCGCCGACACACCGGGATGGGCATACGACAATATCAGCCGAAACATCCGAAAACACCTCGGGGACACCTTCGATATCCGGATCGTCCACGTGGTGGATTACAAGGATTTCGACACCGCTTTTCTGGATCTTTTCTGCCTGAATGAAACCGATTATATCCATTTTTTCTGGCGGGAATATCTTTTTGCCATGTTCCAGGAGATTTCCCCAAAAACCATTGCGTCACGTTTTCCTTTTGATGGCGCCATGGATCGATTTTGTGAAAAAATCATCACCCTTTCCATTTATGACCATCTGTATCTCAGTGAAACCGAGATCCGCGACCGGCAAAGCCTTTTCGCCGTTACGGATGCCTATAGCGTCTGTTCACGGCGGCTTTTCGAAACCTATGCCCGGCATTTTCACATTCCTCCGGATGTCATCATCGAAGACGGCGTGGATCCGGACCTTTTTCCGCCGCGGAATCTCGAGCGGTTTCAGGAAACGGGACGGGCGCTTGTTGTGGGGTGGGCCGGAAACAGCCGCTGGCATTTCAACGACAAAGAAGATCCCAAGGGTCTGCACACCATTTTAAAACCGGCGATTCAACGGCTCCAGGAGCAGGGGATTGACGTCCAGGGGCGTTATGCCGATGTGTCGGAGAAAATTCGTCCAAGATCCCAAATGCCCGATTTTTACAACAGTCTCGATGTGTTGGTCTGCGCCTCGGCCATCGAAGGAACGCCCAACCCCGTCCTGGAAGCCATGGCCTGCGGGGTTCCCATCGTATCCACGGACGTCGGCATTGTCCCTGACGTTTTCGGCCCGCGGCAAAGAAACTATATTCTTTTCGAGCGCACCGTAGAGGCGATGGCCCAACGGCTCGCCCATCTGGCACGGAACCGCATGATTTTAAGTGAACTTTCAAAGGAAAACCTTGATCGGATCCGGCATTGGACCTGGGCCCACCACATGACCAAATGGATGCTGCTGTTCAAGACGGCGTCCTTTCGTCATGACACCCGGGCCATGCATCGAAAAAGACGGTTCCTTAAAAGTTATTTGATGTCAAAACCGGTCCCGAAAGGATCCCGGCTGAAGGCGTACTGTAAAAAAGCGGCCTACCGGGTGCATCCGGATACGCTCTTTTGGCGAAACGTGAAGAACCGGGCGATGAAGCCGTGGCGAAGGATTCGAAACGGACGGTCAAATGATTAACACCCACCGTGCGAATCCCGTTTCCCGGAATGCGCCCCTCCGCATCCTGCATCTCATCACCACCCTGGATGTGGGGGGTGCCGAAGTCATGCTCTGGCGCCTGCTCGGCGCCCTCGATCCGGAACGCTTCTCCAACCGGGTGGTCTGCATGGCGACCCCCGGAGAAATCGGCTCCCGGATCGCCGCATCCGGGGTTCCCGTGGACGACCTGGGGTTTCCACTTGGAAGATTTACTTTTGCCGGTATCTTGAAATGGATTCACCTGTTGCGGCGTATCCGCCCGGAAATTGTTCAATCCTGGATGTATCACGCCAACCTCCTGGGCCTTTCCGCGCCCCTTTTCCTGGGCCGGACCCGGCTGTTCTGGAATATTCAGGCATCCGGGAGAGAGCCTTCGGAATTCAAGGCCCTCACCAGAGGCGTGATCCGTGTCACCCGCTGTTTTTCCGCGTTTCCGGAGGCCGTCATCGTCAATTCGGAAAAGGGGAGGGCGGATCACCTCCGGATGGGATACAAGGATCACAACCTACACGTGATCCCCAACGGATTTGACCTTTCAGCATATGCGCCTCTTAACGCGACGGCCCGGGGGCAGGTCCGGCGGGCATGCGGCATTGATGAGAACGCCTTTTGCGTGGGCATGTTCGCCCGGTATCATCCGGTCAAAGACCATGCCACGGCCTTCAGGGCGGCCCGCCATGTCCGGGAGAAAGGTTTCAATGCACACTTTTATTTTGCCGGTGCGGGGGTGGACAGCGATAATCCGATGCTCTCCCGGCTGATATCGGCGCTGGACCTGGATCCGTATGTCCATCTTTTGGGATATCAGGAACACGTGGCGCGCCTCATGGCGGCCATGGATACGGTAATCTCGTGCTCCCACAGCGAAGGCCTTTCCAACGTCATCGGAGAGGCCATGGCCGCAGGCGTGCCGTGCATCGTGACGGCCGTGGGAGATTCGGCGCGCGTGGTGGGGGATACCGGGAAAATCCTACGGCCCCGGGACCCAGAAGCCTTGGCCCGAGCCGTGATGGAGATGATCCGCATGCCGCTGGAAGCGCGGCGGCGCCTGGGGGAAAGGGCCCGGGACCGGATCCGGCGCCATTACGCCATATCCGCCATTGCCGAGGCGTACACGCGGTTGTATGAACAAAAGACGTTCTTCATGGAATCGCAAAAATAAGGACGCTGAATGGACTCGACAATTCGTGGTCTTCAGGAAAAAGGGGTGCGGTTCACGCACCCGGAAAGTGTATCCATCGGCCCTGAAGTGGAAATCGAACGCATTTCAAGACAAGGCGTGGTCATCCACGGCGGATGCCGGATCTACGGAAAAAGCACGTGCGTGGCGGATCATTCCGTTCTCGGCGAGGAAGCCCCGGCCACCGTGGTGGATTGCCGGGTGGGTCCTTATGTACGCTTGAAAGGCGGCTTTTTCAAAAAAGCGGTTTTTCTCAAAAACGCCTCCATGGGCTCCGGCGCCCATATCCGGGAAGGCACCATCCTGGAGGAAGACGCCTCCGGCGCCCATGCCGTGGGCTTAAAGCAAACCATTCTTTTTCCATTTGTAACCCTCGGGAGTCTCGTCAATTTTTGCGATTGTCTGATGGCGGGAGGGACCAGCCGGAAGGACCACAGTGAAGTGGGAAGCAGTTATATCCATTTCAATTACACGCCGTACCAGGACAAGGCCACCCCGTCGCTGTTGGGGGATGTTCCCGGGGGGGTCATGCTCAATCAGCCCCCCATCTTTCTCGGAGGGCAGGGGGGATTGGTGGGGCCCTGCCGCCTGGCCTTCGGCACCGTGACGGCCGCCGGGACTATCTGTCGAAAGGATGAACTCCGACCGAACAGGCTTCTCCATTATGGTTACTCAAGATCTGTCAATGTTGAATTTACAAAGGAACTGTTATTAAAATCTACGCGCATCGTTCGGAACAATATTATTTTTATAGCAAATATAATCGCTTTATCGCATTGGTATCGACGGGTCCGAAGCCTCTTATTGACGGATTTATTTTCAAAAGCATTGCACGAGGGATTGTTGGAAAACATTTCTCTGGCGTTGGAAGAACGGGTTTTTCGACTCAAAGACTATCTCCTGAAAACCGCAAGCAAAGAAACCCGTTTCCATGTGGATACACTTGAAGAAACCGTTGGTATATTGCACGCCGTTGAATCCACGGCCGCGGACAGGGATGCCTTTTTAAACGCATTCCAGGCATCCATAAGCCGCAACGATAACGATTATGTATCCGGCATCAAAGGCCTCGATGACAAGGGACGCGCCGCCGGGACGGCATGGCTCCGGGATATCGTCGACACGGCCTTTAAACGATTGAGCACCGCCCTGGGCATTGAGGCGGGCGGCAAGGGGATATAAACAAGATGGAACGGATTTTCGGAACCGACGGCATCCGGGGAGAAGCCAACCGTCCCCCCATGACCGTAGAAACGGCGGTTGCCGTGGGCAAGGCGGTTGCGCGGCTTTGGGCGCAAAACAACCGGAATTTCATTGTTCTGGGAAAGGACCCCCGTCTTTCCGGAGACATGTTCGAGGCCGCCCTGGTGTCGGGCATCCTGTCCCAGGGTATTGATGCGTGGACCACGGGGATTCTTCCCACTCCTGCCGTCGCCTTTCTCACCACCTCCCTGAACGCCGGTGCCGGCATCATGATTTCCGCATCCCACAATCCCTTCCACGACAACGGCATCAAGATCTTCAGGCCGGACGGGTATAAGCTCTCCGACGCCCAGGAGGGGGATATGGAGGCGCTGATTCTCAACAATCGGCCGTCGGAGGCCCTCTTTTTATCCGGTCACCGCGTGGGAAGGGTATCCCCGCTCAAAGACGCGGAGGATCGGTACGCGGATTTTTCGCTCCGCACGTTTTCCACGCTCGATCTCAAGGGGATGAAGGTGGTCATGGATTGCTCCAACGGCGCCACGTTCCGGGTGGCGCCCCGCCTCTTTGACACCCTCGGCGCTGCACTCGAATGCATCGCAGTCGCGCCTGACGGGAAAAATATCAATGCCGGCTGCGGATCCCAGCACCCGGAAACCGTTTCCCGGCAGGTGATCCAATGGGAAGCGGATATCGGCTTGGCTTTTGACGGCGACGGAGATCGGCTCATCGCCGTGGATGAAAAGGGCAGGGTGATCACCGGGGACCAGATCATCGCCGTTTGTGCAATGGTGATGAAGAAACACCGTCAGTTGAAAAACAACACGGTGGTAACCACGGTGATGAGCAATCTGGGGTTATGCCGCGCGTTCAAGGAAATGGGGATCCACCACCTCATGGCGCCGGTGGGTGACCGTTATGTGCTTGAAAAAATGATAAAAAGCGGTGCCGTGATCGGGGGTGAGGATTCGGGGCACATGATTTTTCTCTCCCATCACACCACGGGGGACGGCATTCTGACCGCCCTCAAGCTGATCGAGGCGATGCAGGCGGAATCAAAACCCTTGTCGGCCCTGGCGGATATCATGACCGTTTTTCCCCAGGCCCTTTTGAATATCCCGGTGCAGGAAAAGCCCCCGGTGGACGCCATCCCGGAAATCATGGATGCCGTCCGTGCCGCGGAAGCCGAACTCGGGGAAATGGGGCGGGTCCTGGTTCGGTATTCCGGGACCCAGCCCCTGTGCCGCGTGATGGTAGAAGGGCCCACGGAACAAGAAACCCGGGCCCATTGTGAGCGGATCGCTGCGGTGATCCAAAAAAGGATCGGAATACCGGAACCTATTCCCGGTTCCCCAGGATCCGCAGGAGCATCAGGAACAAATTGATAAAGTCCAGGTACAGGGAAAGGGCCCCCAGGATGGCGCCTTTTCGGACCACTCCGGCGTCGAGCCCGGCCGGTTGCGTCATGGCCATGCCCTTGAGTTTCTGGGTATCATAGGCCGTCAACCCCACGAACACGATGACGCCGATGTAGCTGATGATCATCTGCATCCCCGTGCTGCGGAGGAAAAGATTCACCACCGATGCGATGATGATCCCGATGAGCCCCATGGCCATGAAACTCCCCATGGAGGTCAAATCCCGCTTGGTGCTCATCCCGTATATGCTTGCCGCAATAAAGGTTCCGGCGCAGATGAAAAAGGTCGATGCGATGGATGTCTTTGTAAATACGAGGAAAATAAATGAAAGGGTGACGCCGTTGAGCCCGGCGTAGAGGACGAACAAGGCCGTGGCCGTCCCGGCTTGAAGGCGTTGGATCCGCGCGCTGAGATAAAATACCAGGCCCAGTTCCGCGATGATAAGCCCGAAAAAGAGGATCTGGTTGCCGAAGATCAGCCGGATCATGGAGGGGCTTCCGGCCACCCCGTAGGCAATGGCGCCGGTCAGGGCGAGCCCCACCGCCATCCAGTTGTAGACGCTGCGCACAAACTCATTGACCCATACCTGGGTTTGTGTTCTTTTTAGCGAAATGGAATCCATGACACCTCCTGATTGTTTTTCGTTTTTGAGGACAGTTTGAGATTTTTAACGCTTTTACGATCTTGTCAATGATAACCTTTTCTGCGCAGATTTCAAGACAAATCCAATGAAATCCGAAGCGATTTACGAGGGGCTCAAGGATCTGGCCCAACGCCTGGGGATCTCGGTGTCCGAGCAGAATTTTCGCCGCATGGGGGTTCGGGCCAAAGGGGGGTTTTGCATCGTCAAAGGAAAACCCGTGTTTTTCATCGACAAGAAAAGCCCCCTGGCGGATAAAATCGAAATGCTTTCGGCCCACCTGTCCACACTCCCCACGGATCACATCTATCTCGTTCCCGCACTCCGGCGGCGCCTTCAAGGCACAGGGAAGGGCACAGAAACCTTGATCCCCGATGAAACCGATGACGCACCAAAAAGTTAACATAATATATCTTATCAGACGTTAAGTCCTCACGCGCCCCATGGACATCTTTACCGACCCCATGTCCCCGACACCGCCGCCGCCCCCGGAGCGCCGCATCTTTACCGTTTCCGAGTTGACCTCAAAGATTAAATCAATACTTGAGAATCAATTCGATTTCATATGGATATCCGGAGAAATATCCGATTTTAAAATTCCGGCGTCCGGCCATTTCTATTTTACATTAAAAGACGAAAACGCCCGAATCCAGGCGGTCATGTTCAAAGGCCAGAATCGACACCTGGCCTTCCATCCCGAAGACGGCATGCAGGTGGTGGGCCTCGGAAGGGTCAGCGTTTATGCGCCCCGCGGGATCTATCAGGTCATTTTCGAACTCCTTGAACCCAAAGGCGTTGGCGCACTCCAGGTGGCCTTCGAACAGCTCAAGCGCCGGCTTTACGAGGAAGGCCTGTTCGACGTGCGTTTCAAAAAACCGGTTCCCTTTTTTCCGGAAAGAATCGCTGTCATCACCTCTCCCACCGGTGCCGTGATCCATGACATCCTGAATGTGGCCCGGCGCCGGTTCGAAAATATCCGGGTGATGCTGTTGCCGGTTTCGGTCCAGGGGGAAGACGCCGCGACACAAATCGTTTCCGCCATCGATACCCTGAACACGGGCGGTCCGGGCGGTCAGCCCCTTGCGGATGTGGCCATACTGGCCCGGGGCGGCGGGTCCCTGGAGGATTTGCAGGCCTTTAATTCCGAGATCGTGGCCAGGGCGATTTTCAATTCGAACATTCCCATTGTTTCGGGTGTCGGCCATGAAACCGATTTTACCATCGCCGATTTTGTCGCGGATCTCCGGGCGCCCACTCCTTCGGCCGCCGCTGAGATCGTCGTCCCGAAAAAGGCGGATTTGCTCTTAAAACTCAGGGAATGGGATCTGGCCCTCATCCGGATCATCCGAACCCGCGTCAAAGAAAAGCATCAGCGTCTGAACGAAACCGTTTTGCGCCTGAAAGATCCCAGGAGGAAAATCCTAGACCAGCGCCTCCAGCTGGATGACACCACATTCCGTCTGGTTCACACGGCCCGGAACAGAATCCGCATGGAACGTGAAAAATTAGGCTGGCGCACCCAACACCTTTGTGCCAAGAGTCCGTTGGCAGGGATCTTAAAATATAAAGAAACAATTGATAAATTAGAAAATAAATTATTGAATATATTTGAATTATATTTTTCATATAAACAAGGGTCCTGCCAGGGCCTCTCCGCCCGGTTGACGGCGCTGGGCCCCATGAACGTGCTGAACCGGGGGTACAGCATCGCCCGGACGTTTCCTGAAGGGCATATCCTCCGGGATTCGAATCAGGTCGGCACCGGGGACGGCATCGACCTCACCCTGGCCAAAGGAACCCTTTTTTGCCGCGTGGAAAGGAAACCAGATGGCGAAACAAACCTTTGAAAGTGCCATGAAGCAATTGGAAGAGATCGTCAAAGAGCTCGAAACCGGGGATCTTCCCCTGGAAAAGGCGCTCCAGCGTTTTGAAGAAGGGATGAAGCTTTCCAAGTTCTGTGCGTCGAAACTCGATGAAACCGAAAAAAAGGTGACCCGTCTGATCCGGGACCACCAGGGCACGGTTGTGGAAACCCCTTTCGTTGAAAACGCATCCGACCCCCACGATGAACCGGAGTGATCTTTCCGCATATCTCGTCCAAAAGCGGACGGTGATCGAGACGGCGCTGTTGAAGATCATGGAAACCTTCATGCCGGAAAAGACCCGGCTGAAGGAGGCGATGATGTATTCCCTCATGGCCGGCGGAAAGCGGATGCGCCCGGTTTTATGCATCGCCGCGGCGGAATCCGTGGGCGGCACCCAGGACCATGCCATGGCCGCCGCCTGCGCCGTGGAGATGGTGCACACCTATTCCCTGGTGCATGATGACCTCCCTGCCATGGATGATGACGCCCTGCGGCGGGGAAAACCCACCTGCCATGTGGTCTTCGGCGAAGCCACCGCCATCCTTGCCGGGGATGCCCTCTTGACGCTGGCCTTTGAAATCCTTTCCTCCGAAGGACCGTACCGCATCCGAAATATTCAAAAGATACCCGAAGCGGTTCGGATCCTGGCCCGGGCCGCGGGTCCGGGCGGCATGATCCAGGGACAGATGGAGGATATGGCCGCCGAAGGGGTGTTCCTGGACCTCGATGCCCTTCGACACCTCCACGCCCTCAAGACCGGGGCCCTCATCGAAGCCTCCGTGGAGCTGGGCGCCGTCCTGGGCCGGGGATCCGCCGGGCAAGTGGCGCGTCTCAAGGCATTCGCGACGAATATCGGGTTGGCCTTCCAGGTGATCGATGATATCCTGAACGTGGAAGGGGATCCCAAGATCATGGGAAAAGCCGCGGGGACGGACCTTCTCAAAAAAAAGAGCACCTACCCTTCCCTCTTGGGCGTCGATTCCTCCAGGACCTATGCGGCACGTTGCATCGATTCCGCCTTGCAGGTCTTGTCGGGGTTTGATAACAAGGCGGATCCCCTGCGGGCCATGGCCGCTTATATCCTTGAACGGAAGCGGTGAAGGATCATCTGAAAGGAGGCGTAAAGAACACGTTGGGTTTATTGGAACGCATCGACTCACCGGCGGATCTCAAGGGGTTGCCCCGGGCGGAGCTCCCGGCCCTTGCCCGGGAGATTCGGGAACGCATCGTAGAGGTGGTCTCCAACAGCGGCGGCCATCTCGCCCCCAGCCTGGGTGCCGTTGAAATCGCCATCGCCGTCCATTACGTCTTTGAAAGCCCCAGGGACCGGATCCTCTGGGACGTGGGGCACCAGGCCTACGCCCACAAACTGATCACCGGACGGCGGGACCGCTTTCACACCCTGCGGCGCCACGGGGGACTCTCCGGATTCACCAAAATGAGTGAAAGCCCCCATGACGCCTTTTCCACCGGCCACAGCAGCACCTCGGTTTCGGCCGGGCTGGGGATCGCCTGCGCCAAGGAGCTGAAAGGGGAAAAATCCAAGATCGTGGCGGTCATCGGCGACGGTTCCATGACCGCCGGGCTGGCCTACGAGGGGTTGAACCAGGCCGGAGATCTTCAGAAAGATCTCATCGTCATCCTGAACGACAACGAAATGTCCATCTCCAAAAACGTGGGGGCCCTTTCCTCCTTCCTTTCCCGTACGTTTTCCAAAAAACGCCTCCTGGAACTCCGCAAGGACCTCGGGGAGTTTTTGAAATCGGTCCCCCGCTTCGGCGACGACATCTACCAGTTCGCCAAGCGCTGGGAGGAATCCCTCAAATCCTTCATCACCCCCGGCATGCTTTTTGAAGCCTTTAATTTCAATTATTTCGGACCCATCGACGGCCATAACCTGAATCATCTCATCGACATCCTGGGGAACATCAAGCATCTGGATGAACCGGTCCTGCTCCATGTTTCCACAAAAAAGGGAATGGGATACCCTCCGGCCGAATCGAACCCCACCTACTTTCACGGCGTGGGGTGTTTTGAAATCAAAACCGGGAACTGCATCGATCACCCGAGTGCCGTCCCCACATATACCCATGTGTTCGGGAAGGCCATGGTGGCGCTGGCCCGGCAAGACCCCAGAATCATCGCCGTCACCGCCGCCATGCCGGAAGGGACCGGGTTGACGGCCTTTTCCGAAATGTTTCCGGAACGTTTTTTCGACGTGGGCATCGCCGAACAGCACGGGGTGACGTTTGCCGCCGGCCTGGCCACCGAAGGCCTCAAGCCGGTCGTCGCCATTTATTCCACATTCCTCCAGCGCGCCTACGACCAGATTCTCCACGATGTCTGCATCGAGTCCCTGCCCGTCGTCTTTGCCCTGGACCGGGGCGGCATCGTCGGAGAAGACGGGATGACCCACCAGGGACTCTTCGATCTTTCCTATCTGCGAGCCCTTCCCAACATGATCGTCATGGCCCCCAAGGATGAAAATGAACTCGGCCGTATGTTGGCCACCGCCATCGCCCACGACGGTCCCATCGCCGTCCGCTACCCCCGGGGAACCGGCGCGGGTGTCCCCATCGATGAAACGTACCCGGTGTTGCCCATCGGGAAAGCCGAAGTCCTTGAAGAAGGCGACGATGTCCTGATCCTGGCCGTGGGGCGATCGGTTCAGGAAGGATTGACGGCCTGCGCCGCCCTGAAGCGCGAGGGCATTTCAGCCGCCCTGGTCAACTGCCGTTTCGTGAAGCCCCTGGATACGGACCTCATCGGTTCCCTCGCGGAGCGGATCCAATCCATTGTCACGCTGGAAGAAAACGCCCTTCACGGCGGGTTCGGAAGCGCAGTTTTGGAATTCCTTTCGGATCAGGGACTCCTGGGTCACTGCCGTGTGGTCCGCATCGGTGTCCCCGACGTGTTCGTGGAACACGGGAGCCAGGATGTCTTACGGGCCAAATACCGCATCGATGCCCCGGCCGTCGTGGACGCCGTAAAACACCTTTTATCCGGCGCATCCGGCCGCTGACCCCGCCTTTTTTCCCTCCCACCCGACAAAAACCCCGATGCCGGCATAATCGAAAAAGTGGTTTTCAAATATGATGGCTTCGTAAAAAGGCTTTTGTGAGCGCCATTCAAGCCTTTTCGGAAAAAGAGAGACAACGGGTTGAGCGTTAAAAATCTCAAGCTGTTTGAGTTCCTGCCGAAGGCGGGAACGAGTTCTTGAGATTTAGCGCAACCCGTTGGATCTCCCGAAAAGGGTTGCGGCGCGAACAAAATCGGCCTTTTTACGATCTTGTGGAGCTCACCGCTCTGAAGAGCGGGACTCCCCGGTAAGGAAAGTATCTATTTTAAGATCGCTTTCCTCGACCCCGCCTTAAAAGGCGGGGCTTGCGGTAATCTTTTTGGTAAAATATATATTTATATTAATATATTAACTCACAATTATGATAAAGAAGGTTAAGAAACGACTGGACCGGCTTGTGGTGGATCAGGGTCTGGCCGATACCCGGGAGCGCGCCCGGCGGATGATTCTTTCCGGGAGTATCCTGGCCGACGGCCGGCCGGCGGATAAACCGGGGGCACTGTTTGCGCCGGAGACCCGGGTGGCCCTGGTGCGGCCCCCAAGCCCCTATGTGAGCCGGGGGGGAGAGAAGCTGGCCGGCGCTCTGGACGCCTTTGCCCTGGATGTTTCCGGGTGGGTCTGCATGGACGTGGGGGCTTCCACCGGAGGGTTTTCCGATTGCCTGCTCCAGCGGGGGGCCGCCCGGATCTATGCCGTGGATGTGGGCTACGGCCAGTTGGCTTGGAAACTTCGCACCGACCCCCGGGTCACGGTCCTGGAACGGACCAACATCCGCCATCTTCCGGGAACCGCCGTCCCCGAATCCATGGATTTCATCGGGGTGGACGTCTCCTTCATTTCCTTGAAAATCGTCATCCCCGCCGTACGCCGGTTTACGCATTCCGAAACCGTCATCGTGGCCCTGGTGAAACCCCAGTTCGAGGTGGGGAAAGGGATGGTGGGAAAAGGAGGCGTGGTCCGGGACCCGACGCACCACGACGCGGTTTTGAAGGATCTCATCGCTTTTTTTTCCGCCCAGGGGATGGCCTGCAGCCGCCCGGTGCCTTCCCCCCTTTTGGGTCCCAAGGGAAACCGGGAGTTTTTTTTAAGACTTGAAGTGCCGCCCATGGATCTTGACTTTTCACATTCGGATCGATAGAAAGGCCGATATTTTCAATTCCAGAGAACGAGGAAGGATGGACTATGACAATGCACTTGAAAAACATTGCGCTGGTGGGTCACGGCGGATCCGGGAAAACGACTTTGGCGGAAACCCTGCTCTTTACCGCCGGAGTCCTTTCGCGACTGGGGCGGGTGGAAGACGGGAACACGGCGATGGACTTCGAGCCCGAGGAGCTGAAGCGCCAAAGCAGTATCAGCAGTGCATTTCACCAGTATACCTGGGCCAAACGGATCGTCAATATCGTCGATACACCGGGGGACCAGAATTTCTTTGCCGATACCCGCAATTGCATTCAAGCGGCCGACGGGGCCCTTTTGGTCATCGACGCGGTGGACGGGATAAAGGTGCAGACCGAGCTGGCCTGGGACCTTGCCGCCGAGTTTCATCTTCCTTGCACCATTTTCATCAACAAGCTGGATCGGGAACGCGCCGATTTCAACCGTGTCTATGAAAGCGTGACGGAAGCCTTTTCTCCGAAACCCGTTCTGTTGCAACTGCCCATCGGGTCGGAGTCGGAATTCAACGGCGTGGTGGACCTGGTTCGGATGACGGCGTTTGCATATGATTCCGGCGGAAAGCGGAAAGAAATCCCCATCCCCGAGGCCTTGAAGGACCAGGCGGAAACAGCCCGGGAGAACCTCATCGAATCCGTGGCGGAAGCCGACGATGCCCTCCTGGAACGGTACCTGGAGGGGGAAACCCCTTCCGGCGACGAAATCCGGGACGCCCTGAAGCAAGGACTTTTTTCCAGGAGTCTTATCCCGGTCTTTTGCGGCAGCGTCCTGAAAAACGTGGCTATCGACCTGTTGATGGACATGATATCGGAATATTTCCCTTCGGCGGCGGAACGGGGTCCCTGGCAAGGGATCGATCCGGAAACCGAAGAGACCGTCGAACAGCCGCCGGATCCGAACGCCCCGTTTTCCGGACTGGTTTTCAAAACCGTCACCGATCCGTATTACGGCCGGCTTTCCATTTTTCGGGTGGTTTCCGGCACCATCGGCGGAGACGGCGCCTTTTTCAACGTGAACAAGGGCATCAAGGAACGGTATTCCCAGCTACTCCAACTGGCGGGCCGGGAACAAAAGCCCATCACCGAAGCCGGCCCGGGCGCCATCGTGGCCGTGGCGAAACTCAAGGAGACGGGTACCGGAGACACTCTGTGCAGCGAGACCCGAAAAATCCGTTTTCCCGTGGTGGATCCCCCCACCCCGCTCATTTCCTTTGCGGTGAAACCCAAGTCCACGGGGGACGAGGACAAGGTGTTCAGCTCGCTGGCGCGGCTCAACGAAGAAGACGTGGGACTGGCGTTGACTCGAAACGCCGAAACCAAGGAGATTCTGTTGTCCGGGGCGGGGCAGGTGCACATCGAGACCACCGTGGAAAAACTCAAGCGGAAATTCGGCGTGGAGGTGGTCCTGGAGCTCCCCAAGATCCCGTATCGGGAGACCATCAAGAAGAAGGTCCGGGTTCAGGGGCGGCACAAAAAACAAACGGGCGGCCACGGCCAGTTCGGCGACTGCTGGATTCAACTGGAACCGCTTCCCCGGGGGGGCGGGTTTGAATTCGTGGACGCCATCGTGGGCGGCGTCATCCCCCGCCAGTATATCCCTGCGGTGGAAAAGGGGATCGTGGAATCCGCCCAGAGGGGCGTATTGGCCGGATTTCCGTGCATCGATTTCAAGGTGACCCTGGACGACGGATCCTACCACGCCGTGGATTCCTCGGAAATGGCCTTTAAAATCGCGGGTTCACTGGCCTTCCGGAAAGCCGCCGAACAGGCCCAGCCGGTCATCCTGGAACCCATCATGGAGGTCACCATCACGGCCCCGGACGAATACATGGGGGATATCATGGGAAATCTGAACAGCCGCCGGGGACGGGTCCTGGGAATGGACTCCAAAGGAAAAAACCAGGTGATCCGGGCCCATGTCCCCATGGCGGAGTTTTTGACCTATGCCCCGGATCTCAACTCCATGACCGGCGGCCGCGGCACATACACGATGAAATTCTCCCATTACGACGAAGTTCCGGCCCAGTTGGCCCAGAAAATCATCGAACAGACCAAAAAGGACGCCGAGTAAAAATTCTTCCCGGAAGCCTTTCCCGCTTCCGGGAAGACCCTCTTGCATCTCCCTTCCCGTTTTTCCTGGTTTTTTTCAGATCCCCCCTTCCCTTCCCGTTATCGCCTTTCCAGGCCGCACATTTTTTCGGCGGCCGCATCCAGCATTCCCTTGATCCCCCCCATGCGGCGCGGTGTTTTTCCCAGCGCCTGTTTCCACACGGCATCGTCTTCCATGCAACAATAGACCGTCGTCTCCGGTGCGGTCTCACGGATCCGTTTGACCATTTTCCGGTACAGTTGAATACGTAACGGCTTGAAATAGCGCATCTTTTGGTCCAATCCCCGAATGAATTCCCCGTAAATCAGCTTGGAATCCGGGTGCCGTTTTTGGATAATGGACTTGAGTTCCGGGGGAAAACGGAAGGCTCCGAGACTGATCCATACGATGTTTTTCGGATGCACCGAAGCAAACAATTGATCCAATACGCCGATGTATTCCGCCTCACACCCTTCGTAGAGAACCAGAGGGTCAAAGTGAAACGCCAAAGGATATCCGTCCCTCTGGCATCGACGGGCGGCGGAAAGCCGTTTTGACAGGGATGCACTCCCCTGCTCCTCCGCCGCGATGACGCGGGGGGTGTTCAGGGACCATGCAACGATGGTCTTTCGGTGATGCGCCAACCCCTCCAGGGCGGAGACATCCGCCGTCTTGGTCTTCAGCTCCAGGGCGCAGGAAGATTGTTTTGAAAAGGCCGACACCAGGATTCTGGAAAGATCGGTCCACGGATCCCAAATGAGGCTGTCCGTAAACTCCCCGGTTCCGATCCTGTGGATCCCGGGGGCTCCAAAGACCTGCTTCAACTCCGCCAGCATGTCGTCTATATTCACAAAGAAAGTCAACACCGGTGGATGGAAATACGCCTGCAGGATACAATAGCTGCAATCCATGGTGCAGTAGGTCCCCACGTGAAGGATTTTGTACCCGCAGCAATTGTAGGCCCGGGTTCCGGGGCAGGCCTTGACAAACGCCCCCCGGTTGCGGGTCAGGATCAAGGTGTGCTTTCCCTTGGCAATGGGATCCGGGTCCTTCAAGAGGTCGGCATAGGCGTCTTGAACGTCGGTGATGATCCTTGGGGAAAGGGATAATTTGGATTGGATGGTTTTAACCCATGGAAGGGATTTCACCGAGTCGTGGACATAAAGGGTGGAAATGGAAACGGGCATGGATGGGTCACGGGGCATGACGGCGGAGGTCCTTTGCGGGATGCGGTTTTCGGGAAAAAAATTTACGCCATACCGCCCCCGGCGTCAACGGAAAAAGCCTCTGCGCTGTTTTTCCGTCACGTCAGCCCGGTAAAATCGAAGTCGAGTTTGGCCTGGAACTTTTCGATCCGTTTAAAAATTTCTTTCAGCATGGTTTGTTCGATCCGGGACAGCTTCTTGGGGACGACGTAGTTGTCCGGTTTTTCGTTTTCTTCGATAATGGCGGTGACCTGGCGCACGAAACGCAGCTGCATCAAAAAGCTGTAGGCCTGTTCCAATTCGTGGTACTCCTCCCGGGACAACACGCCTTTCAGGAAGAGCCGGTGCAACCGCTCCTGGGTATTGGTTTCTTCGATGCGGTGGTGGAGGGCGTAGATGCGGGCGAAATCCACGATGGGCATCATGGCGTCCTTGATATTGAAGGCATCCCGATGTTCCCCCTTGGATTGCACCACAAAATTGCGGAAAAATCCCAGGGGCGGCTTGAAATGCAACGCATTCTGGGTGAGGTGCCGGAAAAAACCGACCCATCCGGAAAGGGAATCAAACAGGTGCTTCCGCAAATCCTCCACCAGCGTCATGTCACCGAAAGCGCCCCGGAAATCGAAAAAGATGCTGGATTGAAGGAGGTCTTCGGCTTCGGCCGTGTGAATCCAGTGTGAAAAATACTGCTTCCATACGGACAGGGGCTGGCACCACTTGGGGTTCTTGGCCATGACGCCCCCTTCGCAAAAGGCATACCCCGCCTGGTCGAGCCAGGTGCATACTTTTTCCCCAAAGGTCTCAAAATACGTCTGAACCGTTTTTCGGGAATCCCCGGAAACATCCGCATACGCGACGGCGTTGTCCTGGTCCGTCTTGAGGGTCTGTTCTTTTCTCCCCTCGCTTCCCATGATCATAAAGACAAAGGGACAGGGCGGTTCCCCCATGGCGTCAAGAGCGAAGCGGATCAGTTTCTGCAGGATCGCATCCGAAATGGTGGTGACCAGGCGGTTGATGATCTTGGATTTTGCGCCGGAATTGATGAGGCTCTGGATGACCCACGGGAGACGTTCGTGGGCCTCCGTGATGCTTTCCATGTCCCCGGCGGTGCTGATCTCCCGGATCATGAGAAGGGGGGAATGCCCTTGTGCGGCCAGAAGATCACTGTTGGTGACCACCCCCACCACCTTTCCGCCCTCATCGGTGGCCGCCAGGTGCTTTACGTTTTGTTGCATCATGGTCATGAGGGCTTCGAATACCAGGGCCTGGGCGGGAATGGACACCAGCGGGGTCGACATGATCCGGGAGACCGGGGCATTGATATCCATCCCCGCGGCAATGACTTTCCGCCGGAAATCGTTGTCCGTCACCAGGCCGATGAGGTCTCCATCCGGGTCTTTCACAAAGATGGAACTGCATTTTTCCCGGCTCATGACGGCGGCCGCTTCCTGGATGGAGACATCCGCCCCGCAAATCACCAGGTCTTTGGTGAGATGAAGGGAAACGGGCTGATCGAAAAACTGGGCTTCGTCCCGGGGGCGGAAAGATTTCTTGATGACGGCGGCGTAGGATTGGTCCAGCATCCGTTTTCCGAAGGCATCGGTGAAGTATTCGGAAAAGGAAGGGAATCGCCGGCAAAGGTCAATGAATTCCGCTTTTGGAAGCGTGTAAAAAAAGGTTTCTTCCAACGTTTTCAGGGACCGGACGGCGATGCCGTCGTTGATCAGGATGGAGATCCCCCCGAAAATGGCCCCTTCTCCCAGAAGCCCCCTGAGGATTTTCCGCTGGTTCTGCTCGTAATACCGCTCGGCGGCGCCTTTTTGAATAATGTGCAACTGTTCCACCCGGGAGGTCCCCTGGATGAAGACCCGCTCTTCCGGCGGGTATCGGACGATGGATATCTGTTTGGCAACCCGTTCCAGCGCTTCTTCGGGCAGAAAAGAAAACGGCGCCAGTCCGGACAGGAACGCAAAGATCTGATTGGCGGCCACCACGGCGGCGTAAGAGGCATCCATCATGCGCCGGCTGAAAAGGTCTGCAAAGTGTTCATACAACGTATTGTACCGGCGGCAAAGATCGATGAACACGTCTTTCGGAATTCGATAACACTCGGTGTCCGTCTTGGCCTTCACGGTGCGGATGGCGTTTCCTTCGTTCATCAAGATCGAGATGCCGCCGAAAATCTCTCCCCGGTTCAGCACGTTTGTCAGAATCTTTTCCCCTTCTCCGGTGTCGTAATAGATTTCAAGAGCCCCTTCCTTGATGATGTGCACGGCATCCACGCGGGAGCGCTTCTGGGTAAAAAGGGTTTTTCCCCGGGGATAACGCTTCACCGTCACCAAACCGGCGATGCGCCGGACCTCGGCTTCCGGGAGGAATTCGAAGAGGGGTCTTTCCGATAGAAAGGCAAAGGCGGTCTCGCTCATCCTCAATACCGCTTCCTGGCGTAAAAGGTCTTTTGAGAAAGGGCTCTTGCCTCCTTGAGGGTGCGGATCCCCATCTGCTCCAGAAGCGCCATCAACTTGAGAAAGATTTCACCGGTGACGATGGCATCCCCCAGGGCCGTGTGCCGGCCCATGATGCTGACGCCCAGGCGGCGGGCGATCGTTTCCAGGTTGTGGTTTTCCTGGGCCGGGTGAATGGCGGCGGAGAGCAAGAGGGTGTCCAGGACCGGATTGGTGAAGCGCACCCCGGCCGCCGCTTCCTTCATTTGGATCATCTTCATGTCGAAGGCCGCGTTATGCCCCACCAGGACGGTCTTTTCCGCAAACCGGTGGAACAAGGGAAGGACCTGTTCGATGGTCGGTTGTCCTTTGAGCATTTCGGGAGAAATGCCGTGAATCCGGGTGGACTCCGGAGGAACGGGGCGTTTCGAATCCACGAGCTGGTCGAAGATGTCTTCTTTGAGGAGGCGGCCGTTGACGATCCGGACCGCACCGATGGAGATGATTTCATCTCCGCCCCGCAAATCAAGCCCGGTGGTTTCGGTGTCAAATACGGTAAAGGAAAGCTCCCGAAGGGGGCGGGCGTCCATTTCGGAATCCTGCCCGTAATGATCGAAAAGATCGAAATCAAAAAATTCGGGCCGGCTTCCGGGCGCAAGGGTCAATGGGGTCCGGAGGCGCTTTCCTTCCACGACCTGGGCTTCGGGGAAAAGGAGTCTCAGTGCGGCAGTACCGGCGTCCTTTTTTTCCGGAAGGGGAAGGAGTTCCGCATCATGGTGCCGGATGACTTCCCCCAGCGGAAGGAGGAACAATTCATTGTTCACGGAAAGGGTTTCCGCGTCCCATTGATTGAGAGTCTCCATGCCGACGGGGGGTCCGGGCCAATGGATATCCAGGCAAATAAAACCGTCTTCCTTCCCAAGCGCAAGAGAGAATCGGGGCTTTCCCGGCCTGCCGGGTCCCCCTTCCCTTTCCCCGCCAAAGGCGTGGCCCTTTAGCCGGTGCAGCAAAAAGAGCATGGCCAAAAGGGCGGAATACGTATCCAGCTCAATCCACGCTTCCAGGGGTTCCCCCTGGATTTCCACTTGGATGCCGAGTTTTGCCTGGGCCTGGCGTTTCACCGCTTCCACGAAATCGCACGCCGCGGTTCGGGTCCGGGGCCAACGAATAAACAGCCGGGACGAGTATTTGGAAGCGGCGTCGTTGACCCGGTCTCCGATGGTCAACGACTCATGATGGATGATTTCCTGGAACCGCTCCCGCCTTTCTTTTTCCATATTCGGATAGGCGATCATGGCTTCGGCGGCGGACCGGATGGCGGCCAGGGACGTCCGGATTCCGGTGGTCAACCCCTGGAAGAGCCCGTCGATTTTCGCCTCCTTTTCCATGCGTTCGGTGATATCTTCGAGAATCAGGGCAAATCCGGTGCAGATACGCTCGCATGCGTCCAGGATGGGGACCACTTCCACCGTAATCAGGTTTCCGGCCGGAGACACGATGACGAAACGGGAGGACACGTCCGCTTCATTCCGATCCAGCTTGAATGCAATTTCATCCAGGGCGTGGACGATGCGGTTTTTTTCCATGACGCCGAATATGGAGCGCCCCAGCCCGATGAAATGCCCCGGGCGGCAGGAAAGGTCCGGGCCGGAAGATTCCGGTTCGGCCTCGAGGAATTGGCGAGTCTGTTTGTCGTACAGCAGGATCTGTCCTTCCGCATTGCAGATCATGACCCCCTGGGGCAGTTCGGAAAGGATGGCGGCGAAGATGTTCCGTTCTTCCTCGATTTCAGTGCGGACCCGCCCGATTCTTTCATCCACGTCCTGTTGCAGGCCTTCTATCCGATCGGCCCATCCGTTCAGGAGGCGGGCCACTTCCCCGAACCATTGCCCCCCCTCTCCTGAAATCCGGTGGGACGGATTCACCGACTGAATGATCTGGATCTCTTCCGTGAGGCGCTTGATGGGAAGGATGTACAGATGGAAGATGCCGTCCAGGATCAATCCGAGTCCGAGCAAAAGGATGAATCCGGCCCCGAAAAAGTAGATGAACCGGGCCTTGACGACCTCGAAAAAAATATTCTTTTCACCCAGGGCCAACTGGTGCCAGAACAAAAGGGCGATGAAGCCCACCGTCACCAGGGTAAGGAGGAGGGCGGCGGCGGAAAACCACCAGAATTGTCGCGTCGTCTTCATTTTGCATTTTCCAGGAGTGCCCTGACCTTGGTGATGATTTCCGTGTTGGAAAACGGCTTGATGATGTATGCGTCGGCCCCAAGCACCATTCCCTTGGCCACATCCACATCCCGCCCCTTGGCGGTGAGAAAGATGATCTTGATGCCCCGCCACTGTTCGTTCAAGCGCAGGATCTGGCAGACTTCGAATCCATCCATGCCCGGGAGCATGATGTCCAGAAGTACCAGATCCGGCCGCCACCGGGAAATCGATTCTAGGGCCTCTTCCCCGCTGTAGGCGACGTCCACGGCATAGCCGTTTTGTTCCATCAGAAACTGCAATGGGACGACGATGTTGGGTTCGTCATCGACGATGAGTATTTTCTTGGGCATAGAAAGGGCCTTTTGTCAACTCTCGGTCGGGAGAAGGATGTGAAGGGGGTGAGGATGCTTCAATAGGCGCGGGGAAACACGCAGGGAATGAAAGCGCACCTCCGCCCCTGGGAGCCGTGAAAGGGTTAAGGCGGCCGGAAATAAGGAGTTCCGGCCGCCGCTTTTTCATGGGATCAATTTATCCCCACAATCCCATGCCGAAGGTTGCGGTGAACAGGATGCAAAAGGCCACAATGCCGATCATCCACAGATCTTCCGGTTTCATATACACCTCCTTGAAGGCAACGGGGTTTAGGCTTCCTTGACCACGATCATGGTATCCGTCTCGGCGCGTTCGATCTGTGCCTGGGACGTGGTGGACATCTCGGCCTTGAAGGTCAGCGCCCACATCATGATGATGCCCAGGATCCACCAGAAAATCTGCCAGGACCACAGGGGCGGGAACCCGGCAAAGGAAAAGGCGCTGTTGCCCAGGATGCAGGCCGGTCCGATGGCGAAGAAGTACCAGACCGGGACCAGGATCTTCATGGCGTTGCGCCATTTCTGTCCGGATTCCGTGGGTGCATCGATGCTGTCGAGGAAGGCGCGCACCTCGTTTTGCCGCTTGATGGTCTCTTCATTGTCTTTCACGCCCAGGCCCCGGAAGATATACGCCACCACCAGGCCGACGAAGGTCCCCCAGAAGGCGCAGTGCATGGAAAGCGGGTAGACCCAGACATAATAGGTCAAGAAGACCGCGATCATCCCGGCGAGGACCCCCAAGTTGGCGCCGATGCTGGGGAAACGGAATCCCCAGTGCACCCCCATGAGATAGACGTACATGACGAACCCGAAGGCGGTGGCCAGGGCCCCCAGGATGACCAGGGCCGCCTTGGAGGTGAGCCCCACCAACAGGGCCGCGGCGGTGACCACGGTGGCCAGGAGCCGGTTAACCCAGATCTGCTCGGCGTGCCCGGCTTCCTGCTTGCGGATATATCTCCAATACACGTCCCGGAGCAGAATGGTCCCGCCGGTGCCGATGTACGGCGCCGCCGTGGAATGGATGGCTGCGATGGCGCCCATGAAGACGAGGCCCAACACAACGGGCGGCAAAAAGTTCATCATGAGGATCGGGACCACGTCGCTGTCTTTGGCGAACTTCAGTACCGTCCCGTCCGCCAGGGTGAGGCCCGCGATTTCCATGACCCGGGCCCCCATGCCCTGGAAAGCGGTGAAGTAGAACAGGGCGAAGCCCACCACGAAGGTGGACATGAAGGTCTGCTGCCAGGCCAGGGGTTTCGGGGACTTGATTCCGAAGTTCCACAGGGTGAAGGCCGGAGAGGACTGGATCCCCATGAGGGCGAACATGTAGGTCAGGGCCATGACGGCGGTCCACACGGTCGTCTTGTTGGCGCCGGCGTATTTCGCCGCATCGAGGACCCACCAGCCCACCGCCGGGACTTCCAGCATCCGCGCCCGCATGTTCATCCCGTTGAGATCCGTGGGCAGTTCCCTCATGTGCTGGGTAAAGGCCGTCCATCCGCCGATGGCTTCCGAGGTGACGACATAGTACCCCAGGAGGATGATCCCGCCCACCAGAAGGATGAACTGGATGACGCCCACCCAGGTGGAAGCCCGTAAACCCCCGGCGCACACGTAAAACCACACGATGAAGGCCATGAAGATGGCGCCGAAGGTGACCGGGACGCCCGCCACGTAGTGAAACAGGGCCGCCGAGGCCATGAGCTGGACCGCGGAGTAAAACATGGAATATAGAAAGGCGGTGAAGACCGTGAGCCACCGGGCGGCTTCGGAATTATAATAATAGGCGAACATGTCTCCGGGCGTGATGAACCCGTAGCGCTTCCCCATGAGCCAGTTCCGTTTCGCGAAAAAGGTCCCGGTGATGGGGATGGTCAGGACATAAAAGGACGCAAAGGCGTACGGCAGGCCGTCCCGCCAGATCAGGCCCGGATGGCCGATGAAGGTCCATCCTGAAAACGAGGCGGCGGTGGCCGCCATCAGGAAGGCGATGAAAGGGATGGAGCGACCCGCCACGGCATACCCGGCGGACGTTTTTTCGGTGAAGTACCCTTTCAGCCCCCAGTAAAAAGCATAGATGATGTAAATGCCCAAAAAGATATAGACCCAAGTGGTTTGACCCATAGCTGCCTCCTATGTTCTCCGATGATAGGGTTGGTCGAACATGGCATCTTTTACCGGATACGGACTTTTCATCACCTCCTTTTTATGAATTTGAGTCCCTTTGTTTGGCTGCCTATTCTTTTTTTCTTTAAATCTTGGAATCGGTTCCGGGAGGATCACCCCCCGGAACCGCCAGGGGATTATTTTTGCACCATTTCCTTGATCTGTTCCACGATCTCCGGATTGGCCAGGGTGGTGACGTCGCCCTCCGGCTGCTTGTTGGACAGCGCCCCCAGAACCCGGCGCATGATCTTCCCGGATCGGGTCTTGGGCATGTCCGGAACGATCCAGACATGGCGGGGCTTGGCGATCTTCCCGATCTCGCTGACGATGGCGTCCATCACCTTTTTTTCGATCTCCGCACTGGCCTGGTAGCCCGGTTTGAGGCTGACATACAGATCCGGCTCCCGCCCCTTGATCTCGTGTGCCACGGGGACCACGGCGGCCTCGGCCACCTCCTCCACGACGAGGGCCGCGGATTCGATCTCTTTGGTCCCCAGCCGGTGCCCGGAGACGTTGATGACATCGTCGATGCGCCCCAGGATTCGCACGTACCCGTCGGCGGCCACCACGGCGGCATCCCCGGTCATGTAGGGCCAGTCGCGCCAGTCTTTGGAGTCGGGGTTCTTGCAGTAGCGTTCATAATACTGCCGGACATACCGGTCCCGGTCTCCCCAGATGGTCTGGAAGGCCCCCGGCCACGGGTTCTGGATGCAGATGTTTCCGGCCTTCCCGGTGCCGGGTTCCACCACGTTCCCTTCGTCGTCATACACGATGGGGTGGATCCCCGGAACCCCGGGTCCCGCGCTCCCCGGTTTCATGGGGGCCAGGGCCGGGAGCGTGCTGCACAAAAACCCGCCGGTTTCGGTCTGCCACCAGGTGTCCACAATGGCGGCCTCCCCCTTCCCCACCACTTCGTAGTACCATTTCCACACTTCGGGCTCGATGGGCTCGCCCACGGTGGTCATGTGTTTGAAGTGATAGTTGTATTTCTCGGGCTCGTCGGGCCCGATCTTCCGCAATGCCCGGATGGCGGTGGGGGCGGTATGGAAGATGTTCACATCGAGTTCCTGGGCGATGCGCCAGGGACGCCCCGGATCCGGGTAGTTGGGGATCCCTTCGTAGACCACGCTGGAAGCGGCAACGGCCAGCGGCCCGTAGACGATGTAGGAATGCCCCGTGATCCACCCGATGTCGGCCATGCACCAGTACACGTCCGTGGGATGGATGTCCTGGACGTATTTGGAGGTCCCGGCCGTGTAGGCCAGGTATCCGCCGGTGCTGTGCTGGCATCCCTTGGGTTTGCCTGTGGTCCCGCTGGTGTACATGAGAAAGAGCGGGTCGGCGGCATCCATCCGTTCCGGCTCCACCCGGGCCCCGTAATAGTCCTTGAGAACGTCGTTGACGAAGTAATCCCGCCCGTCCTTCATGGGGGTCTTGGCACTGTATTTCCCCGGGTACCGCTGCCAGACCAGGACCTTGTCCACCTTCTGGCCGTCTTTTTCCGCGGCGGTAACGGCCTCATCCGCCTTTTCCTTGTGATCGAGGAGGCCGCCGCCCCGGTAGTAGGCGTCCATGGTGATGAGGACCCGGCTCCCCGAATCCACGATACGGTCGGCACAGGCTTTCCCGGAAAATCCACCGAAGACCTGGGAATGGATGACCCCCAGGCGCGCGCAGGCCAGCATGGTGATGGGCAGCTCCGCGGTCATGGGGAGATGCAGGGTGACCCGATCCCCCCGTTTGAGGCCCGCGAAATCCCGCAGCAGCGCCGCCATTTCGTTCACCCGGACATAGAGTTCCTGGTAGGTGATGTGTTCGATCTTTTCATTTTCCGGCTCCGGGACAAAATGGATGGCCGCCTTGTTCTTGTACGCTTTGAGGTGCCGGTCCACGCAGTTGTAGCTGGCGTTGATTTTCCCGCCCACGAACCATTTCCAGCACGGCGCGTCGGAGGTGTCCAGGGTGGTGTGCCAGTACTCGTACCAGGTGAGCATGTCCGCGTATTCTTTGAAGCAGTTGGGGAAATTGTCCAGGGAAAACCGATCGAAAATGGTCTGGTCCGTCATGTTCGCCTGGGCGATGAATTCCGTTGACGGGTAAATATACTTTTCCTCTTGCCAGTGTACGGCGATCTGGGCCTCGGATGTTTCGACTACTTCTTTTTCCGCCATAAATCACACCCTCCTTGATTGGTTGATGATTGACCCTCGGGATGGTTATTGACGCTGCCGGTTTGAACCACCTCCTTTCCTTAACGGGATAGGGTGAACCACTAGACGACGCGGATTTCAGGCATCTACTGTCGAACAAAAAGCCGTCGGAACAGCTTCAGACACAAACGCCCCGCCAGAATATTTCAAAGGCCAAATCAAGCGTCGGCTTCAGGTAATTTTTGTTGTCGTCGATGATTTTTTTACTTTCTTCCCAAAGGACGATTCCGGAAAAAAGGGCCCACAGGGAATCGGCCATGGCCGTGGGGTGGCGTTCGATGAACCGTTTTTCCTTGATTCCCTCTTCAAACACACGGGCCATGGACCTGAGGGATTTTCGGGACAACGTTTTGATTTCCTGAATGAGTTCGTCGGACAGGTTCTTGAGCGTTTCGCTGGATTGCAGGTGGAACATGTTGATGAGCACCAGAGGATCGAAATCGTAGACGTCATACAGCGCCTTTTTGAGGACATGAAACTTTTTTTCAACGGAAAGCGTCCGTTTTTGTTCCAGTTCTTCCAGTCGGATATTCAAGAACTGGAGCATCCGAAGGGACAAAGAGGCAAAAAGCTCGTCTTTGTTCCTGAAATACAGATAGAGCGTCCCCGGGCTGAGTTCGGCTTCCTTGGCGATGTCTTCCATGGTGCTTTTCTCCAGGCCTTTGGCGCTGAAAACGCGCCGGGCCGCCACCATGATCTGCTGCCGCCGCCGTTCCCTTTCCCGCTCCTTTCTTTCCTGTATTCCCATAATATATTGAATTCAATTTAGTCGTTTAAGTGGCCTGTAATTCCTATTTTTGTTTTAGTCAAGAAAAAAATGCCGATTTTGGGGTTGCCAATGGGGTCAAAAAGGGTTTAAGGTGCAGCCGGTGATTTAAAGGCGTTTCCCCCGAGAAAAAGGAACCGATCGCCGTGGAATTCCAATGGCCGGACCTGAAAACCTATCCCCCCACCGTACGCAGGGGAATCCTGTTGTTGTGGGGCGGGTGGGCGATGCACTTCTATTTTTATTTTTTTATTTATCTCAAATACTTCACGAACATTTCCTCCAGAGAAATGTATCTGCAGTTGGCGGTGGGCATCGGTATCTGTTATTTCGTGGGAATCCTCAAGAAATGGGCCCGGACCCTGAGCCTCTTTTTCAACGCGGGGATCCTGCTGATTCATACGGCAGCGAGCCTGCGTGCCTTTTCGAACCAGAATCTCCATGTGGCCCTGGTCACGGGCGCCACGGCAGCCCTTTTTGCCGGGTCCACCTATTTTTTACTCAAAAAAGAGACAGCGGCGTTTTTTGCACAACAAAACCCGGTCCCAAAAGCATCGGAGCCCGTTGAAAAGTAAAAGAAAGGAATCCGTTTATGCCCCGCCCTCCAAAAGAGGTCACGTGCCGATGCGGCCACACTTCCACCCTGACGATTCCCAAGCTTTTATGTATCAAATGCGGAAAATATATCTTCTATGACGATCAAGAAAAACGGCGCCACCGGATGCACTCCCTTTACGGGCTGGCCATGTTCGCCGCCGCCATCACCCTCGTCACCTATTTTTTCGTCGAAATGATCGTGGAACCCCTTTTCCGCAAATAGAACAGGTGTGGAGCCCTCCCGCCCTGAAGGGCGGGGCTCCCCGGTAAGGAAAGTGTCTATTTTAAGATAGCTTCCCTCGACCCCGCCTTAAAAGGCGGGGTCGAGGGAAGCATTCCGGTCGCCGGGGCATCCGGGACCCGGTTCACGGCTACGTATCCAGCAGCACCGGAAAATCCGGATCGTCCAGGATCCTTTGGATGGCGGCCTGTTTTTCGGAAAGCTCATGAAGGGTTTTGAATTGCAGGTGCAGGGAAAAGGCGGGGCCTTCGAAATCCCGGGGCGGTGACAGGACCACGCCGGGCCCGAGCCGTAATTTTTTGACCCATTCGTTGAAGGCGTCTTCCCGTTTCACAAGATGCGGGAAGCGCCGTCTTCTCAAGTACCGCCGGATCTCATGGCTTTTTTGCACCCGATCCCGCCTTTTATCCTTTAAGGTCCTCTCCAGGTACGGCGCGTTCAGGATATCCAGGGGCGCCGCGTCTTCCCGCCGGGCGATCTCCGTGGTCAACAGGAGGATTTCCCGCTGCAGGTTCAATCCGAGTCTCAGGTCCCGGAATATTACGGTCAATTCCACGGCGGTGCCGGGATCGAGCGTCGCCAGTTCCAGGGCCGTCGGGAGGGCCACCAGGCCGCATGCCACCGCGTCCTGCACCGGTTGGGGAAGCCGTCCCAGGATCCTCAGCTTTTCCACGAGGGCGCGGTGCAAAGGGAAACCCACCCGGGTGGCGGCGTCGGCCAATGCCCCTGGATCCGGATAGATTCGAGAAAGCAGGGTCACGACCCGGGAGGCCTCCACGGGGTTGAGGGAGCGCTGGAAGGCGTTGTCCGCCACGGCCCATCGGATGGCGGCGGCCTCGTCCATCGAGGCGGAAAAGATCCGCGCACGAATCCGGGAAAAGCCCGCCCGCCGGCAGGCCTCCACCCTGCGGAATCCGCTGACGACGATCAAGCCCGGGGGGTTTTCCCGGAGGATCGGGGGATTGACGAGATTGCAGGTGCGAATGGACGCAACCAGCATCTCATCGCAGGGCTGGGTGGTAATCCGGAACCGTTCATCCGAAAGGTCGATCCGCTCCAGGGCAACAACGGTTTCCGTCCATCCCGGCGGTTCGGGTTCCCCGGGGTGAAAATCAGGCGGCAAGGGATTTTCCGGTCAACTGTTTGAGGGCTTCCATGTACCTGGCTCGGGTGTTGTCGATCACGTCCTTGGGAAGGGGGGGTGCCGGGGGCTTTTTGTTGAAGCGGATGGAATCCAGGTAATCCCTCAGGTATTGCTTGTCAAAGCTTTTCTGGGGGCCGCCGGGGCGGTATTCCGCCTTGGGCCAGAATCTCGAGGAATCGGGGGTGAGGACCTCATCGATGAGAATCAATGCATCGTCGACGAGCCCGAATTCAAATTTGGTGTCGGCAATCAGAATTCCCCGTTGCTCGGCCAAATCCGCGCCCTTTTGGTAGAGGGCAAGGCTCAAGTCCCGGACCCGCTCGGCCAGGGGTTTTCCGATGCGCCGGGCGGCTTCATCGAAATCGATGTTGATGTCGTGCGAACCGAGTTCCTCCTTGGTGGACGGCGTGAAAACGGGTTCGGGGAGGCGATCCGATTCCTTCAACCCTGCCGGGAGCCGGATGCCGCATACGCTCCCGGTTTCCTGGTAGGCCTTCCAGCCCGACCCGCTGAGGTATCCCCGCACCACGCATTCGATGGGAAGCGGATCCGCCTTTTTCACGAGCATGCTCCTTCCCTCAAGGACCGTCGCATAAGGGCGGCACGACGCGGGATACGCCGTCACGTCCGCCGTGATCAGGTGATTGTCGACCACCGGCGCCAGGGTCTGAAACCAAAACAGGGATATTTGGGTCAGGATCTTCCCCTTGTCCGGAATGGGATCCGTCATGATGACGTCAAAGGCCGAAATCCGGTCCGTGGCCACCATGAGGAGGGTATCCCCCAGATCGTACATGTCCCGGACCTTTCCTTTTTTCATGAGGGTCAACTCCGGGAAATCGGTTTCAAAGACAGTCTTCTTCATGATTGTTTCCTTTGTGAAATCGTAATATGCTGGTTTACAAGGGTATGATTTTTCCCGTGATGCGCTCTTTCAACTCGAGAATGCCCACAGAAGCGTTCGAGCCGAGTAAAAAACTCCCCGAATAGGCGCCTGGGTTGAACATGAGCACCCCGCCTGCCACATGGTTGGCCGCCTGATGACTGTGGCCGTAAACAATGGCGTCCACCCCCTTAAACTGCGTTCGGACCCGCTCTTCGAGTTCGTTCTTGGATCCCCACCCGTGAATCAGTCCGATCCGGAATCCCGCCGCTTCGATGAGCTCCCGGTCTTTGAGGCGTCCCGCCACATCGCCGCGGTCCATGTTGCCGCAAACCGCCACCACGTCCTTTTCCGAAAATGCGTCCAGAACCGCCAGGCGCGTCAAATCGCCGGCGTGAAGGATCATCTCCACATCCTTGAATACGGTTTGCACCAGCTGAAACAACGCCGCATCGGGTGCCTGCAGGTGTGTATCCGAAATAACACCGATTTTCATCATGCTTCTCCGTAAAAGAGCCCTTAACGTGATTCCCCGACCAATGTCAACACGCAAAGCCGGATCGGATTCGGTTGACAAATCGGAAAAGGGAGCGGATAAATTGAAGATGAAAAGGGGTCAAGGAGCCAAGGGTTCAAGGAGTCGAGGATCCAAGGATTCAAGGGGCCGAGGATCCAAGGGGCCGAGGGGCCGACCCGATTCATCCGCTAAACCGAATCAATCAAGATGAAATCGTAAAAAGGCTGATTTTGTCAATCAAACGGACCATATAAAAAGGAGGGGAACATGGACAAAAAAGTCACGGTGGTGGGCGCAGGGAACGTGGGCGCCACCGCCGCCCAGCGGCTGGCAGAGAAAGAATTGTGCGACGTGGTGTTGATCGATATCATTGAAGGGGTGCCCCAGGGAAAAGCCCTGGACCTGGCCGAAGCCGCCCCCATCGAAAAGCACGACGCGCACCTCACCGGCGCCAACGGGTACGAACCGTCGGCGGATTCGGATATCGTCATTATCACGGCGGGAATCCCCCGTAAACCGGGAATGAGCCGGGACGATCTCATCAGCACCAACGCCGGTATCGTTAAAAACGTCACCCGGGAAGTGGCCCGGTATTCTCCGGACGCGGTCCTGATCATCGTGAGCAATCCCCTGGACGCCATGTGCCACGTGGCCTTTGACGCATCCGGGTTTCCGAAAACCCGGGTCATGGGGATGGCCGGAGTCCTCGATTCGGCCCGTTTCCGGGCGTTCATCGCCATGGAACTGAACGTCTCCGTGGAAAACACCCATGCCTTTGTCCTTGGCGGGCACGGCGACACCATGGTCCCCCTCCCTCGCTACTCCACAGTGGCGGGAATCCCCATCACGGAACTCTTGTCCAAGGATCGCATCGACGCCCTGGTGGATCGGACGGCCAACGGCGGCGCCGAGATCGTCAAGCTGTTGAAAACCGGAAGCGCCTACTATGCCCCGGCGTCGGCGGCCGTGGAGATGGCCGAGTCCATATTGAAAGACAAAAAAAAGATCCTCCCCTGCGCGGCCTACCTCGAAGGAGAGTACGGCATCCAGGGCCTTTTCATGGGCGTTCCCGTGAAGCTGGGGAGAAACGGCATCGAAGAAGTCATCCAGATCCGCCTTTCCGAAGACGAACAGGCGGCCCTGAACCGATCCGCCGCCGCGGTGCAGGAACTGGTGGGTGTTTTAAAAAAGCTGCAAACTTAACGAAATGTAGAGTCGAAATTGGGATGGCAAAGTAAAAAGCTCCAGATGCAAGGCGCGCAAATTCTGAGGAATGAGGCGTACTTACAGGTACGCCGCAATGACGAAGAATGCCGCGCAACGCCGCAGATGGACTTTTTACGAAGCCATCAAACTTGATGGCTTCGCAGAAGCTTATTTTATCTGATTCCGAATCTAACCGAGGTCGTGAAAAGGTTTTTGTGAGCCCCGTTCAAGCCTTTTCGGAAAAAGAGAGACAAAGGGTGGCGCGTGAAAAATCTCAAGCTGTTTGAGGTCCCGCCGGAGGCGGGAACGAGTTCTTGAGATTTAGCGCAACCCTTTGGATCTCCCGAAAAGGGTTGCGGGGCGAACAAACTCTTTTCACGACGCCACAATAATTTCCTCTTCCGGATTCAGTTCCTCTACAACAATCTCCTCTTGCGCCTTTAAGGCGTCCAAGAGGATCCGGGCGCTGTTTTCCGTCATGGAAGGGAGTGTGGCGATCTCATCCAGGGAGGCGCGCCGGATGCCGTCGACCCCTCCGAAATGGGCCAGCAGCACCTTTTTTCTTTTTTCTCCGATCCCGGGGACGGCGTCCAGGGCCGAGCGCAGGGCCCGATCCTGCCGTTTTTTTCGATGAAAGGCAATGGCGAAGCGATGGGCTTCGTCCCGGATGCGCTCGAGGAGCCGCAGGAGATCCGCGTCCCGTCCGAATCGCACCGGGTCGGCCCGCTGGAGGGTGTAGATCTTGTCTTCACCCTCCCCTTTTTTCCGGTCTTTCTTGGCGATGGCGATAATAAAAAAGGCGTTTTCTATTCCCAGTTCTCGGGCGACGGCGGCGGCGATGTTCAGCTGCCCCTTCCCGCCGTCCACCATCAATAGATCCGGCATCTCCTTTTTTTCCGTGTCCTCGAAGCGCCGGCGCAGCACTTCTTCCATGAAGGCGTAGTCATCCGGCGCACCGGCGGTACGGATTCGGTAATGTCGATATGCGGAAGGTTTGGAGGCCCCTTTTTCAAAAACCACGAGACTCGCCACCGGCTCCACCCCGAAAGTGGCCGACGTGTCGATGCACTCGATGCGCTCCGGAAACCCGGGCATCCCCAAGCGCCGCTTCAGCCGCAACAGGCGATCCAGGTCCGACGCTGCGGCCTCGGCCAGCGTTTTTAAACGGTTTTCGGCGTTTTGGACCGCGATGCCCACCAGGCGCGCCTTTTCCCCGCGACGGGGGGCCGACAGATGCACCCGGCGCCCCTTGGCGTCGGAAAGGGTTTTTTGAATCCACCCCCCCTCTTCCAACGCCACAGGCGTTAAAATCTCTTCGGGGATGAAATGCCCTTTTTCATAATATCCGCGGATGAAAGACCCCAGGGCTTCCGCATCCGTGGACAGGACCCGTCCGAATTCGAAGTGTTGGGTCCCCAGGAGAAATCCACCCCGGACGTGAAGACGCGTCACCACGGTCAACTCCGGGATCCGGGCGACGGCAAAAACGTCCCGATCCCTGAAATCGGTGCAGACGGAGACCTGTTTTTCCAGGGTCCGTTCCAGGGCGAATTTCTTGTCCCGCAACACGGCGGCCGTTTCGAAATCGAGGCGCCGGGCCGCCGTTTGCATTTCTTTTTCGATCTTTGAAATGAGCTGGGGGGTGCGGCCTTTGAGAAACAGGACCACTTCATCCACAATCTTCCGGTAATCCTTTTCCGGGACCTTTTGGCCGCACAGGCCGAGACATTGGCCCATCTGGTAATTCAGGCAGGGCCGGGTTCGGGGTTTGAGGGGATAAGTTTTGCATTTCCGAAGTTTGAAGGTGCGGTGGATGATCCGCAGGGTCTCCCGGACCGCCTGGGCGGAAGCAAAGGGCCCGAAATACCGGGCGCCGTCCTTTTTGGTCCGCCGCACGACCTCCAGTGCCGGATAGGGATCGTTCAAATCCATGCGCAGGGAGGGATAGCGCTTGTCGTCCCGATGAAATACATTATACCGGGGATGATGCCGTTTAATGAGGTTGGCCTCCAGGAGGAGGGCTTCCTGCTCCGTTTCGGTGAGGATGGTCTCAAAGGAATGGATCCGGGTGACCAAAAGTTCCGTCTTGGGATCCAGCCGGAGGGATCCGGAAAAATAGCTGGATACCCGTTTCCTGAGATTCCTGGCCTTTCCCACGTAAAGGATTTCACCGGCCCGGCTTTTCATGAGATAGACGCCGGGAGAATCCGGGAGCCGCTCCAGAAGGGCTTCCAGGGGACGGTCTTGACTGTCGTCTACCACTCGAACACCATGCGCTTTTTCAGGGCCCGGATCCGATCCCTCAGTTCCGCCGCGCGTTCAAAAGCCAGTTCCGCGGCGGATTCTTTCATCTGCACTTCCAGCGAGGCGATGTGCGATTCCAGGTCTTCGGTTTTCCCGTAAGGAACGGCGGGCTCCCGGACCCGATTCACGGTTACGTAGTCGGCTTCGTAGATGGATTCGAAAATACGGGCGATTTCCTTCTCCACGGTTTCCGGCGTGATGGAATGGGCCTGGTTATAGGCCATCTGAATGGCCCGGCGCCGGGCCGTCTCCTCGATGGCCTCCCGCATGGACTCGGTGACGGCGTCGGCATAAAGGATCACCTTCCCCCGGACGTTTCGGGCCGCCCGCCCGAAGGTCTGGATCAGGGAGCGCCGGGACCGGAGAAATCCCTCCTTGTCGGCGTCCAGGATGGCCACCAGGGCGACCTCGGGGATGTCGAGGCCTTCCCGCAGGAGGTTGATCCCCACCAGGACGTCGAACACCCCCATCCTCAGTTCCCGGATGATCTCCATCCGCTCGAGGGTGCGGATGTCCGAATGGAGATAGCGCACGCGCACGCCCAGGTCGGACAGGTACTCGGTGAGATCCTCCGCCATCCGCTTGGTCAGGGTGGTCACCAGGATACGGTCGTTTTGGCGCGTCCGAACCAGAATTTCCTGGAACAGGTTATCCACCTGGTTTCGGGCGCTCCGGACTTCGATCTCGGGATCCGCCAGGCCCGTGGGCCGTACGATCTGTTCCACAACAGCGTCTCCGGCCTGCATCCGTTCATATTCGGCGGGCGTGGCCGAAACAAAGACCACCTGCGAGATGCGGACGGTGAATTCCTCGAATCTCAGGGGACGGTTGTCGAGGGCCGACGGGAGCCGGAATCCATACGCCACCAGGGTTTCTTTCCGGGACCGGTCCCCCAGGTACATCCCCCGGAGCTGGGGGACCGCGATGTGACTCTCATCGATGAACAGCAGGAAGTCTTCGGGAAAATAGTCCAGGAGGGTGGGCGGCGGTTCCCCGGCGGCCCTTCCCGTGAAATGCCGGGAATAGTTCTCGATGCCGGTGCAGTATCCCAGTTCGGCGATCATCTCAAGATCGTACCGGGTCCGTTCTTCGATCCGCTGGGCCTCGATGAGCTTTCCCTCGCTTCTGAAGCACTCGACCCGTTCCTTCATCTCGACCTTGATGGCTTCCATGGCGCGCAGGGCACGGTTTCGTTCCGTGACGTAGTGGCTGGCGGGAAAGAGGGAGATCTTCTCCAGCCGCCTTTTCGTCACCCCCCGCAATGGATCGATTTCCGCGATCCCGTCGATCTGGTCTCCGAAAAATTCGACCCGGACGGCCAGTTCTTCTTCGTAAGCCGGAAAAATCTCCACCCGGTCCCCCCTCACCCGGAAGACGCCCCGGTGAAAATCGATATCATTCCGGGAATAGTGCATGGCCACCAGGTCGGCGAGGAGCCGATCCCTGGACACGGTGGCGCCGTTTTTCAACTCCACCCGCATGGCCAGGTAGTCTTCAGGATCCCCCAAACCGAAGATGCACGACACACTGGCCACCACGATGACGTCCCGCCGGGTCAGCACGGACCGGGTGGCCGAATGCCGCAGCTTGTCGATCATTTCGTTGATGGAAGAATCCTTTTGGATGTAGGTGTCGGTGGATGGAATGTAGGCCTCGGGCTGGTAGTAATCGTAGTAGCTCACGAAGTATTCCACGGCGTTTTCCGGGAAAAACCCCTTGAATTCGTGGTAGAGCTGGGCCGCCAGGGTCTTGTTGGGGGCGATGACGAGGGTGGGACGTTGGATCCGGGCGATGACATGGGCCATGGTAAAGGTCTTCCCGGACCCCGTCACCCCCAACAGGACCTGGTGCCGGTTCCCTGAGGCGATGGCATCGCAGAGGGCGGCGATGGCCTTGGGTTGATCCCCTTTCGGCGTGAAATGGGAGGTAAGCGTGAACTCGGGCATGGGGAATCTGCGTTACTTGAGCTTCCAGATCGTCTTTTCCGGACGATCCTCCAAGACGACATTCATTTCTTCGAGCTGCCGGCGGATGGCATCGGCCCTGCCCCAGTCCTTGGCGCGCCGGGCCGCGGCGCGTTCGGCCACCAGCGCTTCCACGGCGGCGGTGTCCACCGGCTTTTCTTTTTGCAATTGCACCTGCCGGGACTCGAAATAGGCTTCCGGAGAGTCGGTGAAAAGCCCCAGAACGTCTCCCATCCCGCGGATTTGCGAAACCGTATCCCCGAGCTGCCGCTGAAAATCGTCGCGCCCGGGATCCGATGTTTCGTCCATGAGGCGGTTGGCGGATCGGGCGGCATCGAAGAGCACGCCGATGCCTTGGGCGGTGTTGAAGTCGTTGTCCATGGCATTGCAAAAACGGTCCCAATACGCCCCGGAAAACATTGCTTCCGCCTTCATGGTATCGGGTTTGAGAGCCGCCTGCGCCCGCTGCAGGAGGGCGTACAGCTTGTCAAGCCCGCTGACGGCTTCTTCCATTTGCCCGGGGGTAAAATCGATGGGGCTGCGGTAGTGGCTGGAAAGGAGAAAAAGCCGGACGGCTTCCGGGGGATACGTTTCGAGCAGATCCCGGATCAACAGGAAGTTCCCCAGAGATTTGGACATTTTTTCATGATTGATGTTGATAAAGCCGTTGTGTACCCAGTACGTTACGAAGGGCCGGCCAAAGGCCGCCTCGGATTGGGCGATTTCGTTTTCGTGGTGCGGAAAGATGAGGTCCTTCCCGCCCCCGTGGATGTCGAAGGTTTCTCCGAGGTATGCCGCACTCATGGCCGAACACTCGATGTGCCACCCCGGCCGGCCGGGGCCCCAGGGGCTTTCCCAGGCGGGTTCCCCGGGCTTGGAGGCCTTCCAGAGAACAAAATCGAAGGGGTCGCGTTTCCGTTCATCCACTTCCACCCGTGCCCCGGCCTCCATATCTTCCAGCTTGCGTCCCGAGAGTTTTCCGTAACCGGGAAACGCAGTCACGGAGAAAAAGACGTCTCCGTTCGCTTGATAGGCGTATCCTTTTTCCATGAGACGCTCGATGATCTGAACGATCTGGGGGATATGCTCTGTGGCCTTGGGTTCTAATGTGGCCCGCGCCACCTTCAGGGCGTCCATGTCCCGGTGGAATTCCCGGATGTATCGCTCCGCCAGGTCCTTGGGATCGACCTTCAGTTCCGCTGCCCGGCGGATGATCTTATCGTCGATATCCGTAAAATTCCGGACGTAAATCACTTCGAAGCCCCGGCGCCGGAGGTACCGGGCCATCACGTCGAAGACCACCACGGATCGGGCGTGCCCGATGTGGCAGGCGTCGTAAACCGTGGGCCCGCAGACGTACATCCGGACCTTTCCGGGTTCTGCGGGAACAAAGGGCTCTTTTTTCCGTGTCAGGGTATTGTATATGGAGATGCTCATGCGTCTTCTATTCAATCCACGGTTTCTTCCAGGAGGACCACGCACAAGGCGCTGATCCCCTCTCCTCTTCCGATAAACCCCAGTTTCTCGGTGGTGGTGTACTTGATATTGACACGGGTGGGTTCCACCTCCAGGATCTTTCCCACGAGTACCACCATTCGTTCTCGAAAAGGAGAAAGCCGGGGCGCCTGGGCCGTCACCACCGCATCCACATTGACAATCCGAAAACCGGTGTTCCGGATCTTTTCCCAAACCCCGGATAACAGGGTCCGGCTCGATATGTCCTTGAATCGCGGGTCCGTGTCCGGGAAATGTTCTCCCATATCCCCGAGCCCGGCCGCCCCCAGGAGGGCGTCGCAAATCGCGTGCAGGAGGACGTCCGCATCGGAGTGGCCGGACAGGCCCTTTTCAAAAGGGATTTTTACCCCGCCGATGACCAGGTCTCTTCCGTCCACCAGGGGGTGGACATCGTATCCCATCCCTACACGCATCGGTGCACCGTGTCCCGCAAATAAAATTAAAAATTTAGGTTATCAAAAGCCCGGCGTGGAGACAAGGACGGATTGTGTCGCGGGCAAAACGGGTCTTTTTGCGATTTCTTCCATGTTTAAAAGTGTTCTTCCAAGGAACTTCAACGTGTTGTTTTCGATACCGATGCCGATTTCGATACCGATTTCGATTTTGCAATAAATTAAGAATGTTAAACATTTTTCGCCATGTTTTTTATCTAACATTGGGGTTTTCTCTGAACCCGTGGCGAAGGGCGAGCTTTTCCAGCATCCGGGCCAGGCCCACGCCCAGGGTGAACAGGGATCCGATGTCCAGGTTCTGATCGGCGCACCTATCGAAGAAGAGGTTGAGGCTGGACCCCATATTCTCTTCGGGTCGCCAGTAGCAGATCATCAACGGGATCTTCGGCAGCGGGTGCAGCACCACGGAGATGTCCGACTGGAACCGGGGGGAGACGGCCTTTCCGTCAAAAAGATGCACCATGTCGTCGAATAAGCCCGTATAGGTGTCGGCCACCTGCTTCATGGCCGCCTCGCACCGTTTTTGAAAAAGGGGATATCGCTCTCTTCCCCCTTCCAGCTCACGGAATGAAACCCACTCCCCGGACGGGGAGACCCCTTTTCCGTGAAGCACATGATTCAGAAAGGGAACGGCGATCCACGGGTTCACATGGATATCCCCGTAAAAGTTTCCGCGGGCATCCACGCCGAAGGGTTTTCCCATCACGGGAAGGATCAACCGGTCGCCGGTAAAGCGTCCCCCGGTTCTTTGCGCCGCCTCGACGAAGTCCACGGATGCCATGGCGGCCTTTAACGCATTCAGGTACGCTTCCCCCTCGGGTGTCGGTGCCTCCCGCAGGTCCTTCTCCGGAGTGAGCCGCCGGAGGGTGTCCCTGTCCAGCTTCGGACATGCCTCGAGGGGTTTTCGCCCTTTAAAAACTTCGCTTGCAAAGGCCAGGCACGTCTTCTCGCCGCATTCCCGGCAGTTGGATTTGTCCAAGTGCTTGAAAATATCCATGACCGATTTGGCCGTCATGAAGATGCACCTCCTTAATCTTTCGTGGATTTACGCCGCAGAACCTCTCCGCCCTGACAGGCGGGGCTTGCGGGAAGCCTCCCCCTCACGCTATACAAGGCAGCCGAACAGGACCGTTACGATTTCATCAACTCAACTATAATGCAACACGAACCATTTTTAAAGGATACGCAGGAGGTGTGACATGGCGGCAAAGACAAGGGTGCGATGGATCGAAGGAAAGCATTTCGTGGGGATCGATTCCACCAACCATTCGGTGGTTCTTTCCGGGCAGAGCGACGGCATCGGCGTCAAGCCTTCCGAGATGCTCCTTGTGGCGCTTTCGGCCTGTTCTTCCGTGGACGTGGTGAATATCCTGGAAAAAAAGCGCATGGCGCTCTCGTTCCTGGAAGTGACCGCCACGGCGGAACAGGATCCCGATCCCCCCTGGACCTTTCGAAGAATCCACCTGGTCTTTCGCCTGGCCGGAAAGGGCTTGACGCCCAAGGCGGTGGAACAGGCCATCGCCCTTTCCCAGGACAAATATTGCTCTGTGGGGGTGACCCTCAGGGGCGTGGCGGAGATCACCACAGCGTACCGCATCCTGCCGGAAGAAGATCCCGCGCCGGGTTAAGTCCCGGATCCCCACAAGGCGTCTTTCAGGCCGGAACGCCGCTGGATCCGCCGTGACACCGCGCGGCGGATAACGTCTTCGCCGGCGTACAGGGTCAGGCGGTGACGGGCCCGGGTGATCCCCGTGTACAGGAGTTCCCGGGTGAGAACAGGGGCATCCTGCTCCGGAAGGATCAAGAGGATGTCGTCGAACTCCGATCCCTGGGCCTTGTGCACCGTCACGGCGTAGGCGGTCTCATGCTCCGGGAGCCGGGGAATGGCCACGCGCCGGCATTCCCCGTCCGCTTCGGGAAAGACCGCATGGAGGCCGCTATCCGGGGCACGCCAAATCACCCCCGTATCGCCATTGAAAAGGCGGAGCTCATGAAGGTTCCGGGTGATGAGAATGGGCCTGCCCGGATATCCGGCGGCATAGCGCTGACGCCCCCCCGGAATCCATCCCCGGCGGCGCAGGAGGGTCTCCGCAAACGCATTGAGGCCCGTGACGCCGAAGGGTCCGTGATTGACGGCGGAAAGCATGCGGAATCCCTCCAATGCCTTCAGGGCCTGCTCCGGATGAGGCGCGTTCACGCACGGCCCGAACCCTTTGACAATCGCCGCGGAAAGACGCGATTCCCATCCTTTCGACGGATCGTCTCCCACCCACTGGAGATCGTCGAAGGCTCCGAAACGAAGAATCTCCATCACCGCGTCTGCTTCCCCCTGGACAACGGCCCGGCTCAGCCGGCGGATGCCGCTGGTGTCGGAGAATCGATAATTTTTTTCGAGAAAAACAATGCAGCCGGAAAGTCCGTCTTCCGGGCCGTCGGCGGCATCAGAGGCTTTTCCGGGAATACCCGCCCCTGTTTTTTCGACATTCGGCGCCCCTTTCGCCTTTTCGGCAGGAAAAGCCCCTTGGCAGATGTCTCCCAGGACATACCCGGATTCCACGGAAGCCAGTTGGTGGCTGTCTCCCATGAGGACGATTCCGGCCGATTCCGGTACGGCCTTGAAAAGCGCCGATGCCAGGAACAGGTCCATCATGGATGCTTCGTCCACGATCACCAGGTCCGCAGGGAGCGGGTTGTCCTCATGAAAGCGGAAACCGGGCCTCCCGGGAATACGCCCCAGGATCCGGTGGAGGGTGGCGGCGTCCTCAGGAATCAGGGTCTTGAGTGCATCGCTGATGGGAAGTGAGTCCTTGACGGAACGGATGGATTCCCTGAGGCGGGCCGCCGCTTTTCCGGTGGGAGCGGCCAGGAAGATGCGGGGTCTCGGGAAAATTTCGAGAAGGAGGATCAGGGCGAGGATCTTTGCCGCCGTGTAGGTTTTTCCCGTTCCGGGACCTCCGGAAAGGATGCAGAGTCTTCGGGCGGCGGCCACGGCGGCCGCCGCCGCCTGCCGGTCGTCGAATGTTCCGGTGCCCCCGGGGAAAAGCCGCCCAAGGGCGTCGTTGAACCGATGCGTGGAAACGACCGGATACCGGGAGCGGGCCCGTTTCAGGAGATGCGCGGCGCAGGTGGTTTCCGCTTTCCATAACCGGTAAAGATACAGCCGACCGGCATCGTCCAGCACCAGTGGCGTAAAGGCCGTTCCGTCTCCCACCACGGGACTTTTGGACAATGTTTTCCTCCAGGCCCCGGCCTTGGGAAGCACCTGTTCCGGCGGATTTCCCGGTGCATCCGTGAAGGGTTTCCCCCCGATGGATTCCAGGTCGACACAGACGTGCCCTTCTCCGGCGGCACGGCTCGCCAGGGCCGCCGCCAGGAAAAGGCTTTCGTCTTCGGCACCCGAAAGACGGCGCATCAGCCGGCCGAAACGGACGTCCAGATGGGAAAACGTTTTGTCCGCAAGGAGCCGATTCGCCAGGGTATCGGAAAATTTGAAATGATTTTCCATCGGTTCAGACAGACGGCATCAAGGCCTTTTCCAGGGCCTCGATGCGTTCCAAATCCGGGAGGTCGTAGTATACACCCGTCCGGGACGCACCCGTTTCCGGGTCCGGGTGGATCCCGCGGATAAAAAGATAATAGACCCCCCCGAATTCCTTTGTATACGAAAATCCGGGTTTTTTCCGCCTGAGGTGCCGGTACAGGGCCAGCACGTACAGATGATACTGGAGGAAGTAGTATTCTTCTTCCACGACCCGGGCCAGACGGGTTTCGGCATAGGCGTTGTACCCGACCCCAAGACGGTTCGATTTCCAGTCGATGAGATAATACCGCCCGTCGTAGAAGGCGACGAGATCGATGAAGCCCCGGAGGTATCCTTCCCAGGGGAAAAAGAAGAGTTTTTTCATGCGCCCGGAAAAGTCAAACCCCTTTTTCGGATTCCCCGGCTTTTCGAAGGCGTCGGCCAGGACTTCCGGTGAAACCGGTTTCACCGGAAAGTCGAATTCCATCTCATGAATCCGATCCGCCGGTGAGAGTGCTGCCAGGCGTAACCGCCGTTCATCCGACCGGAGACAGGCGGAAAGGACCCGGTGGACCGCATCACATATAACTTCCGTCCATTCCTGGCCGAAACCGTAGGCCGCCAGAATCGATGAGACCAACGGCGTTTGTGCCGCAGGGGGAATGGAAAAGTCGAGGGATTCGAAAAGGGCGTGGAAGCATCGCCCGGCCAGGGCCCCGGACGGAAAAGCGAAGATATCCGGCCCGTGGAGGCCTTCCGGCGCCGGAAGGGGGGGATCCGTATGGTCTTTGTGGTCCATGTCCAACGCGTCGGCATCGGTGACAAGGGAAGAATAACTGGCGGTTTTCATTCCCGGGAGGATCTTTCCCGAAAAGCGTCGGCACGCCAGCGCCGGAGTTTTTGTTTTTTCCGGAGGCCGCTTTCCGGCTCGGGGTTCCGGGAGCATGGAAACGGTAATGCTTCCGTCCGACCGCCGGGACAGCGCCTGCAACGCGGCCAGGAGCGCCGCGTCGTTTTTTTTGGAAACGGTTTCCGCCAAAACACCCAGGGGAAAGGCATTCGGATCATCCAGGACGGTACTCCGGAAAGGGTGCAGTAAATAGGCCATGGCCGATGTTTCGGCCGATCGAACCCTTCCCCAGGCCACGACGCATCGATTTTTTGCCCGTGTCACGGCCACGTACAAAAGGCGGATGCTTTCGGCGAGGCGTTCCTTCTGGGTCAGGTGAAGCGTTTTGGGATGGGGTTTTGGATCGAGATCGACCACCAGGGGGAATCCCGATTCGGGATCGTGAAAAGCGGGAAGGTCTTCCTTTTCCTCTATCCCTTCCCATGCAAAGGGGCAGAAGACCACGGGGTATTCGAGTCCTTTGCTCCGGTGCATGGTGACGATGGTCACGGCGTTTTCATCGGATTCGAGGCGGAGTTGGTGCGCTTCCGATCGGGGTGCATTCCGATCCCGGCGTTCAGATATCCATTTCACCAGGCGTCCCATGGCATGCGGGTGCCGCCACGAGACTTCCTGGAGGAGCTGGGCAAGATGTGACAGATTGGTCAGGCGCCGTTCTCCGTCCGGATAGCGGATCAGGCGGGGGCTTACCCCTTCCTGCGCCATGAGTTCGGCGAACATGGGGATGAACCCTTTGGTGCGCCACAAGTCCTGATAGCGTCTGAACCGGGCCAATGCCGCGTCAAAGACCGGATTTTCCGTATCCGCCGTATCCAGGTCACGGGCCGTGAATCCCATCATGTCCGTGGCCAGGGCGGCTTTTACCCGTGAAAGGTGCAGGGGGTTTTGAATCCCCGTCAGGACCCGCTCCAGTTCCGCCGCTTCATGGGAATCGAAAACGTTCTTGTCGCTGAAAAGGACCGCCGGAATCCCTTTTTCGAAAAGCGCTTCCTTGATGATTCGGGCCTGCCGGTGGGTGCGCACCAGGACGGCCATCTCCTTTTCCTGGAAATTTCCGGTCTCAAGGAGCGCAAGGATCTTTCCGGCCACGGCGCGGGATACCGCTGTTGTCGCTTCGGTTTTTCCCATGGGTTTTTCGTTTTTCCCGGGAACGAACCAAATCTCCAGGGAGGCCGGTTCAGGCGCCGGTGTATCGCTTTCATTTTCAGCGGCGCTTCCTTTTTGAAAGGGGATCTCCTTGAAGACAAACGGCAACGGCGCATCGGCAAAGAGGGTGTTGACGGACCGGACCAATCCCGGCGTGGACCGGAAATTCCGGATCAGGGTGTGGCGTTTGTGCGCGCGCCTGGCGGCCTCCATGTAAGAAAAAACATCGGCGCCCCGGAATCCGTAAACCGCCTGTTTGGGATCCCCGATCATGAAAAAGGCCTGTCCCGGGTGCGAAAAAAGCCTGGAAAAGATGTCGTACTGGACCGGATCCGTATCCTGAAACTCGTCCACCAGCGCCGCTTGATACTTTTCGGCCACCGTGCGGATCAGCCGGCCTCCCCCTTTGCCGTGAAGGGCGCGTTGCACCGCTTTTAAAAGATCCTCGTAAAATTGAATCCGGTGCCTGCGCTTTTTTTCGGCCAGCCGGGTCTCGGCAAAAGAGAAAAACCGGGTTTTCAGGAAAACGAGCCGCCGGTGCATCCGGCGATCCAGAATCTCGGCGGCCTCCCAAAGCCTTCCGCACAGGTCGAAAAACGGATGCACCGGCGGCCGTCCCCCTTTTTTTGTGGCGTCTTGTAGCGCCCCGGGCGTGAGCCGGCCGACGGTTTCCATCACGGGGAATCCCGGTGCCCCGGATTCCATCCAATGGTCCACATCCGCCACCAGTTCCCGGCAGCGCTTGAGCGAATAGATGCGCCGATTCAAAGGGCTTTTTTCCAAAAGTAAGGCAACGGCATTCTTGGATTCGGGCCATGCCGTCTTCACCCGGCGGAAGCATCGCCGGAATTCCATCAGCCCGGTAAGGGGGGCGGCCTCGATTTTCGGGAGAAATTCGACTTTCGGTCGACGGATTTTCAAAAGCATGGCATGAAGCGCTTCAGGCCCTTTCAGGTGTTTCTGACAGAAGGCGATAAATTCAGGAGGGGCATGATAAAAATGAATCCGCCAGAAATCGTCGCAAACCTCCTGGACCAGAGAAACCGGATCCGTGACAAGCGTCAGGTCGAAAGGGGAACCGGTTTCGAAGGTCCACTCCTGCAACAGCCGGCGGCAAAATCCATGGATGGTGAAAATGGCGGCGGTATCGAAATCCCGGAGCGCATCGGTGAGGGCGGTCCTGGCCTTTGGATCGCCGGCGTATTTTCGGGTCACGTGGACCAGTACCGCATCCTTCCGGGGCGCCTTCCCCAACGCAAGGGCGTTCCGGGCGTCCAGAAGCCGTTTTCGGACCCTTATCCGCAGTTCTTCGGTGGCGGCGTTGGTGAAGGTCACGACTAAGATTTGGTCCACCGTCAGGCGTTTTTCCAGGATAAGCCTCAGGAACAGGCCGGTGATGGACCAGGTCTTTCCGGTCCCGGCGCTGGCTTCGATGAGGGTGGTCCCTTCCAGGGGAACGGTGCAAATATCGAGTTCTTTCATGCCCCTTACGCCTCCTTTTCCAGGTGCGCCAATAAGGGGGAGAAGACGGATTCGGCCGTCTGTTCAAAGGCCTCGTCCAGCGGCGCCGCCTTTCCGAAGCACCGTTCGACGGCCGGGTCCCGGGAATCTCCTTCAATGAAGTCGGTTCCGGTCCATTTTTTGAGCGCCCTTTCCAGGGCCTCTTTCCGGGAACGCCCCTTTTGAAACCGCTGGCATGCATATTCGTAAGAAGACCGGGGAAAAAGGGGGACCGGCGCGGATCGGCCCTTCTGGTAAAGATCGAGGATCGGTTCCAGCAAAGAAGACGCGTTGTGCACCGGAAGAAATCGGTGGCGGGCATCCTTTGCCAGGTAAACGGCCCCGTTTATGGGTTTGGGGGAAACGGCGTTCAAAAACAGGTACCGGGTCCAGGTGTCCAAAAGATCTTTCCCCTGGGTCTTGGCATACCGGTATCGGAACAGCCGCCCTTTCCTTACCCCGTCCACCTTTCCGGTCAGGATCAGATCCCCGAAAGCCATTTCTCCGGAAACGGTTTCCGGGGGTATATCCTCGAAAAGTGTTTTCAGGGCGGTGCTGAAAGGGGCGACCTCCTGCGCCGTTCGGTGGAATTGAACGCGCCCCACGTTTCCATGGGGAAGCCGGCCCCCGAGGCGCCATGTCCGGAAGACGGTTTCTGCGGAAATGCCATGAAGGCGCGCCTCGATGAGATCCCGGGCCATCCGGTAGGCCTCCAGGCCTTCCAGGGAAAACGGCTCGCGTTCCGGAAAAAGCGCCTCTTCTTCGAATAAAAAAATGCCGAGTCTTTCTTTTAGAAAATAGGCGGCCGGATGGGAGATGAAGCGGCAAAGGGCTTCCAGATCCACAGGAACGGCAGCGGATTCACGGTCCTGGAGAGGGGCATCGAGAAAAAAAGAGGCGTCTGATGTGACGGTGTTCTTTTGCGCTGCAGCCGTAAAATTTTCCCGGGAATAGCTGAATAATGCCGGATCGCCTTGAAAATAGGCGCTTGAAAAGGGGTGGAGGCGGTGTTGCACCACCAGTTCGGTTTCCGGGATGCCGTATCCACGACGAAGGTATTCCAGGAGTTGGGTCACCAGGACCGACGGCGCGAGGGGCGAATTGTCCTGCAGGCTCCGTCCCACATAGGTGATATAGAGTCGCTGCCGGGCCGAAAGAAGGGCTTCCAGGAAAAGGTATTGGTCATCCCGCCGGCGGGAGCGGTCGCCGGCCCTGGGATGCCGCGCCATCCGGTCGAAGGTCACGGAAAAATCCTCCCGGGGAAAGGCCCCGTCGTTCATCCCCACGAGGCAAATCACCTGGGCCGGGATGCTTCGCATGGGAAGGAAGGTACAAAACGTGACACCCTCCGAGGCAAAGCGGCGTCCCTCTGTTTTCCGTTCCAGGCGTTCTTCCAGAAACGACCGGATGATTGAAAAATCCAATGTTCGGCGGAATTCCGCCTGGTTCCCCGCCCATCCGAGGCGATGAATCGCTTCCCGGATGATAAAAACCCCCTGGTCTTCCGACGCATCAATATCCAACAAATCTTCTACCAGTTGATTCAAAAAATGTATCCAACCATCTATATTTTTTAATTTATTGAATTCACTATATACGGAGACAACATGATCAAAAAAGGCCGTAAAAGACGCCAGGACGGAAGCCGTTTCACCGGATAATGGACCGTATGGCAAGATCCCGGCCACGTCCTGATCGTCGTCTTCGGCCATGGCGTATCCCATAAGGAGGCGTTCCACTCCGGCTTCCCACGTGTTTTCAAAGAATCCGGGAACCTTCCATCGGCGCCGATCCTCGGCATCGACCCCCCACCGGATACCGGTCTCCCGGATCCATTGCCCGATGGTTTTAACGTCTGCCTCGGACAAGCCGAATCGCCGTTGAACAGCGGTGTAATCCAGAATCTCCAGGACTTGGGCGGCCCCCAGACGGGTGTCGTAAAGGGAAAGGATGGACAAAAAGGCGGCCACCGCCTCCCCTTCCACCCCGGCTCCCCGATCGGCGATGTGAAAAGGGATTCGGACATCCCCCCCGGCGGAGCCCCCGAAAACGGCCTGGATGAAAGGGGCATAAACCTCGATGTCCGGGGCCATCACCAGAATGTCCCGGGGAGAAAGATCGGGTTGGGATTCGAAAAGATCCAGAATCAGGTCCCGGAGAACCTCCATTTCCCGCATGGGGCTGTGACAGGCGTGAACCCGGATGGAGCGGTCCACCGGTTTCGGTTGATGGGGTGTTGTGTCCCGGTCCATGGAACCTTCCGGGTCCGACAGGGTCAGGATGTCGCGTTGAATTCCGGAAAGGAGGGAGTCGCTCACGGGTTCCTGGAATCGCTCTTCCATCCGTGCTTCCAGGGCGTTCACGGCGGAGAAAAATTGCTTCCCCTGGACGCCCCAGGCCGACAGCAAACGGTTCCCCCGTTCCATGTGCAGGTCCTGTTTTAAACGGGCGGCCTCGGGATAGTCGGCCTGGATGCGGCGAGCCTGGAAATCGGAAACGATGTCGGACCAGTATTCCCGGCAGGGATTCATTAAAAAAAGGAAGACAGGGACCTGGCGGGACACTTGGGCCAGGACCTGGAGGTAAGCAGGGGGAAGATAGGAAATTCCGAAAATGCAGACCCGGTGGAAATGGGCGTCGAGCCGGACGCGCTCCTTTCGGATTTCCTCGACCAGGCGTTTCATCCAGAAGGCCGGATGAAAATGGGGGGGATCTCCCGTCAAATCGCGCCACAGCACGGCCTGCCAGTCGGTATCCTTTCCGCTTTCCCAGGAAAAGATCATGTCGGGACGAAAGACGAGATACTGGTCGAAAAGATGGGCGATCCTGCGGGAAATGCCGTAGTGTTTCAACGAATCGGCGTCGTCTTCCAGATACGCCCAGAGGGGTTCAAAGGCCGGATGCCCGGTGTATTTGTCGAGGCGGTCCAGGATGCGAAAGGTCAGGACGTCCGGATCCGAGAGAAAGGAAGGAAGATCGTCTGAAAAGCATCTTCGGCAAACATCCTCCAGGAAGGCCTTGGGAAACGGGAAGGCAGCGTTGGCGCAGATGCCGTTGATCCGGGCCAGGGCCATGCGCACCCACCGCTCCATCCCCTTGCTCTGAACGACGATGATGTCCGGGATGAGGGGGTCGGATACGGCGGGCTGTGCCACGACCTCCGCCAACGCCTCGACGAGGCGCTCCAGCCGATTTCCGGTGATAAGGCTCAGGTGCGCCATTCGGCAAGATTATGCGCCTGGAGAAAGGACATGGCGTTCGAGGACGAAGCAGACAAATTCGCCCTCGAAAACCGGCACTCCCTCCCGGGTCACGTGGACGGCCACCACGTGTTTTTTCCCCTTTACTTCGGACACGCGGGCATCGGCGGTGAGCGTTTCATTGACCCTGACCGGCTTGATAAATTTAACGCCGGCGCTTCCCAATACCACATTGGGGTCGTTCACGGCGAGCATGGCGGCATAATCCGCCAATCCAAAGATGAATCCGCCGTGGACCAGTCCCGTTTCATCCACGGCCATCCGTTGGATCGTTGTCATGGACGTCCGGCTGTGCCCCGGTTCCAAAAGTATCGTTTTTCCGAAGAGTTCGGGATCGATGCGTTGATGGGTGCGGATCTCCATGGCGCCTCTCTTTTGAATATCCCTTGTTTGACAAAATCAGCCCTTTTGCGAAGCCGTCATAATTGAAACCCGCTTTCCGAAAAAACCCGTCGGCAGGCCTCCACGGCGCCGGAATCATACTTGTTCCCGGCGTTTTGCATCACCTCGTTCAGGGCTTCATCAATCCCCAGGGCCGGGCGGTACGGACGATGGGTGGCCATGGCCTCCACGGTATCGGCCACCGCCATGATGCGGGCTTCCCAAAGGATCTGGTCGCCGGTGAGCCCGCGGGGGTATCCGGATCCGTCCATGCGTTCGTGATGCTGAAAGGTGACTTCCGCGATGGGCCAGGGGAACTCGATGCCTTTGAGGATATCGTATCCGGCCTGGGGATGGATCTTGATCAGTTCGAATTCCATTTCGGACAATCTCCCGGGTTTGCTGAGAATCTCTGCCGGGACGGCGATTTTCCCGATGTCGTGGATGAGCGCCGCCATGAAAATCCCCTCCACCCGGTCATCGGAAAGTTCCATTTCCAGGGCGATGGCCTGACAAAGCCGGGCCACCCGCTGCTGGTGTCCGGCGGTATAGGGATCCCGTCGTTCGACGATATTCGCCATGGCTTCGATGGTCCCCACCATCGCCTTCTGGAGTTTGTCGTAGCTTTGGGCAATGTCTTCTTCCATGCGTTTTCGTTCGCTGATATCCCGGATGGACGCCAGCAGCGCCTTGTCGCCTTCCCACTCGGTTTCCACCACCTGCATTTCCGCCACCACGGAGGGGCGGTTGCTGTTCTTGATTTCGATCTCCGTGGTTTTTCCCACGTAAACCGGATATTCAAAGGGACGACCGAGCAATTCCGTTCCGTGGACGGCAAAGAGGGCTTCGGCCGCCGGATTGAGGAACCGTGTGGTGTTTTTTTGATCCAGGATGACGATCCCGTCCGAATTGTTGGTAATCATTTCCCTGAAGTTTTTTTCACTTTCTTTTAAGGCCATCTGGACACGGGTCCGGGTTTCGATTTCTTCCGACAGCCGTTTATTGGCTTCCATGAGGGATACCGTACGGGCCTGAACCCGTTCTTCCAGATCCTGCATGATGGATCGGTATTCCCGCTCCACCCGCCATTTTTCGCTCAGGGCGGAGGCGAACTGAAGGATCTCCTGGGGATAAAAGGGTTTTTGGAGATACAGGAGTTTATCCACGGGTAGAACCGTGCGCGCGGTCTCCAGGATGTTCACGCGAACCTGCCCCGTCACCAGAACAATGCCCACGTCCGCGTCGATTTCCCGGATTTTCCGGGCGGTCCAAATGCCGTCCGGCCCCGGGGGCATGTTGATGTCGAGAAAGACCACGGAAAACGGACGGTCGTTTTCACGGCCTTCCTGAACCATCATCACGGCCTGATCGCCTTGACGGCTCTGGGACACCTCGAAATACGGCACTTCCTCGGCATCCCCGGCCAGATCCCGGCTGGAAGAAAGGATCTGGTAGTAAAGATCGAGGATTGTTTCTTCGTCGTCGACGGTAAGAATATAGAAGGGTTCTTTCATTCGTGGCACGGCAACACTCCTGCTGACTGCGGTTTTAATGGGCCAGCAAAATAACACATTCCACCGGAAGGCACAAGAGGGCTTCAATGTTGAATCCCTCGCCCTGAAAGCGGGATCCGGGAAGCGGTCCGGACGCTCTTGTGAACCGCAACAGCGAGTGCGTTTCCCGAAGGTTCTGCCTGACGGCAGGGCTGCGCGTGCCCGCGTCGCGCCAAACCGGGAAGCACTGCCGTCAGGCAGAAATCCCGCCGTGCGGGGCAGAAGGGAAGCTTCAACGAAAGACTGCCAGAAGAAGGTTTACCGCTAAAAAGTGTTGCATTGATGCGGCGTTGTATGTAATGGAATCCGTCGAGAAATAAAAAGCGGAAAGATATGGAATAGAAGAGGGCCTATCGATGCAGGATCAGTTTCGGCGGAAATATATCCGGCTGAAGGTGTCCCGTCCTGTGGAATTTGCCACTGCCGGTCGTGTCTACCACGGCGTTATCACCGATGAAGGCGGTGGCGGGGTTTTCATCGAAGCCAGGGGAAAATTCTCTGCGGGGGATCGGATCAAGATGACGTATGTGACCCACCAGTCCGTCCAGGTGAGCCGGCATGGAAAAATCGTCCGGGTTGAGCCTTCAGGATTCGCCGTCGCCTTCGACAGTCCTCAGTACGCCCGATAATCTGTGGAACCCCCCACCCTGAAGGGCGGGGCTCCCGGTAATGTAACTACCTGTTTTAAGATAACTTCCCTCAATCCTTGCAATCGTTGGCTTCAATCGCTAAGAATGGACGCGGAATCAATTGATCTGCGTTGGTGACCTCTCTTCCACAGAATCTCAACCGAGGCAATATCCGGCGTAACAAAGGGGGCTTTATGGATGGATTCGGGACCAGGACGGGAGCAGAAAACAGAAGGTTGATCAGATACTAATCTATTGAAATTAAATATAAATATGGCGGAAGTGCATGGGAATCGAACCCACCCGAGACGGTTTTAACGCCTCACACCGGATTTGAAGTCCGGGAGCCCCACCAGTGAGCTGCGCACTTCCGCATATGAATGATTTATATACTATGCGTGTTTCATTTCTGTCAAGCCGGAGCAGGAGCGTGGACGAAAGGATTTGGTCATGATCGACCCCAATCGTTTGAAAACCACATTTTTGACGTTGGTGAAGACCGGGAGCGTTAGTAAGTCCGAAGGGGGTTTTTCCCGATTGCTTCAGGGACTGCTGGAGGATTTGGGGGCAAAGACATGGGTGGATGATGCGGGAAAGGCCACAGGAAGCGATACAGGGAACCTCCTGGCCGCGCTCCCGGGGAACCGGCCCGTCGAACCCCTCCTGTTGAGCGCCCATATGGACACCGTGCCGCCCGGTGAACAGATTCACCCCATATTTGAAGGCGGTGTTTTCAAAAGCGACGGGAAGACGATATTGGGGGCCGACGATAAGAGCGCCATCGCCATCCTCCTCGAATCCCTCCGGGCGGTTCAGGAACGGAATCTGCCTTGCGGCCCCCTGGAGCTCGTTTTCACCGTGTGCGAGGAAGACGCCCTGGCCGGCGCCAAGCATCTGGATACGCGTCGAATCTCCGCAAAATGGGGATATGTCCTCGACGCCACGGACACCGAAGGGATCATCACCCGGGCGCCCGCCGCCAACCGCATGACCTTCCATGTCTTCGGAAAGGAAGCCCATGCCGGCGCCGCACCCGAAAAAGGGATCAACGCTATTCAGGTGGCCTGCCGGGCCGTGGCCGCGTTGCAACTGGGGCGCATTGATCGGGAAACCACCTGCAATATCGGGGTGATTCAGGGCGGATTCGCCACCAATATCGTTCCGAATCGGGTCACCCTCATCGGGGAAAGCCGAAGCCACGATGAGGCCAAACTGGAGAAGGTGACCGGGGCCATCGCGGATGCCTTCAAACGGGAAGTGGACGGGTACAGCGGACCCGGCGCCGGAGCGGGCCTTCCCCGCCTGGAGGCCCGTGTGGAGCGCTCCTTTTCCAAAACAAACATCCCGGAAGATCATCCGGTGGTTCTTTTGGCCCGGCGGGCCGCCGATACCCTGGGCCGGAAAATGGTCTGCAAAGCCTCCGGCGGAGGCTCCGACGCCAATATCTTTTATGAAAAAGGGATCACGGCCGGTGTGCTGGGAACCGGCATGCGCGACATGCACACCGTCTCCGAGTGGATCCGCCTGGACGACATGGTTCGGATGTCCGAACTGATGGTGAAAATTCTTGTCCTTCATGCCGAAACGCCCTCCGACAGCCTGTAAAGGAAAGAGACCGTGTTCGCCTATTTTGACTGTTTTTCCGGATTGAGCGGGGACATGATCCTTGGAGCGCTTATTGATCTGGGCGTCCCGGTGAAATGGCTCGACGCCCAGTTGAAACGCCTTCCCCTCACCGGTTTCACGCTGGACGTCCATTCAGTGTACCGCCATGGGATCCGCGGTACGAAATTGACCGTGAAGGTACAAAACGATGTGCCGGTTCGAACCTTTGCGGACATCCGCCGCCTGCTCCAAGAGAGCCCCATGCCTCCGGATATCCAAGGGTCGAGCATGAAAATATTCGATCGGATCGCCGCGGCCGAATCCATCCTTCACGGCTGTCCAAAGGAGCAGGTGCATTTTCATGAACTCGGCGCCGTGGATGCCCTGGTGGACGTGGTGGGGTCGTGTCTGGGCCTGGACTACCTTGGACTCCGGAAAATCATCACTTCCCGCATCCCTTTGGGAACGGGCTGGATCGATTGCGCCCACGGACGCCTCCCGGTCCCGGCGCCGGCCACATTGGAAATTCTGAAGGGGGTGCCGGTCCACCAGACAGAGATCCCCCATGAACTGACGACCCCCACCGGGGCTGCGGTCATCGCCACGCTTTCCGAAGGCTTCACCCGGATGCCGGAGATGGTCGTGGAAAAGATCGGCTATGGTGCCGGAACACGGGATCTCAAGGAAATTCCGAACCTCCTCCGGGTTATGGTGGGAAAACCTTCTCCGCCGCTGGAGAAAACCGCGGAACACATCGTCGTGGCCGAATGCGCCGTCGACGACATGAATCCCGAGATTTTCGGGCATCTCATGGAACGCCTCTTCGAGTCGGGGGCCTTGGATGTGTACTGGATTCCGGCCTTCATGAAGAAGAACCGGCCGGGGACCTTGATCCAGGTGTTGTGCAAGGAAAAGGAGCGGGAGGCGGTGCTTCGATGCCTCCTCAGTGAAAGCACCACCCTCGGCGTCCGCTTCTCGGAGGTTCCGCGATGGACGTTGCCCCGCGAGCCGGTGACCGTCGAAACGATCTACGGTCCCCTTCCCGCCAAGCGGGTCCGGGAGCCAAATGGAAAATGGCGGATTGTCCCCGAGTACGAGAGCTGTCGAAAAACCGCGAAAGAACACGGGATTCCGCTGAGAGACGTCTATGACGCCGTATCGGATGCAGGGAAAGGCCTGACCGTTTCGGACGCCGTCAGCTCATGAAGACATTGAAGGCATCGTTCCGCGCATCCACGTGCTGAATGGTGATCCGGATCACATCCTCGGGTTTCAGTTCATAGCTGGCCGGAACCGAGACCCGGCATTCCATCATATATTCCGGAATCAACGCCTGGTAACCGCTCCGGGTTCTTCCCAGAATGATGGCCTCTTCTTTCTGGCCGATCCGTTTTTCCAGAAACTTCAGGAGCCAGTAGCGGCTTCTCCGGACCTGTACGGCGATGACGCGGGCCATCACCGGTTCCAGTTCCGCGATGATCCCTTCCACCTCTTCCCGTGAATAAGAGGATTCGAGACCGAACGCCGAACGGATCTGTCTCTGGGTGACCAGGTCGAAGTACTTCCGGATGGGGGAGGTCCCGGTGACATAGGCGTCCAGGCCGAGACCGCTGTGGGGTTCGGCCTCGGAACTCAAAACGAAGCGGCTCAGCAGTTTCCGTTGCATCCAGTTCTGGAAGAGGGTCCCCTCCTCTCCTTCATAGAGCCGCTCCTTGGGTCGGGGCTGGGACCGGAAGACGGCGGGGATGCCTTTTTCCCTGAGAAATGCGGCCATGAGCGCGTTCGCCATGATCATGACTTCCGCCACGGCAAGACGGCTGGGGCTTTCCCGGTTGATCCGGTTCAGGGAAACGTTCCCCGATTCATCCAGGTGGATGTGAATCTCCGGAAGGGAAATATGCAGCGCGCCTTGCTCCAGGCGCTTGCGGCGATACTGCCGGGCCACATGCACCAGACCCTGGAGCGCGGGGTCTTTTTCCGCCGAAAAATTGGCATCCTGGTAGGTCAACTGATCTTTCACCCGAATGTTGCTGGGGACGATCTCCCAATCCAGGATTTCGGCGTAAGGATCCAGTTCCACCAGGATGCTCAAGGCCGGCCGGATTTCTCCGGAACGCAGGCTGCACAGATCTTCCGATAATTCCGGGGGAATCATGGGGATCCGCTGGTCCGGCATGTAAATGGAACTCCCCCGCGAACGGGCTTCCCGATCCAAGGGCGTATCCTTTTGAATCACTTCTCCCACGTCCGTGATGTGGATCCCCACACTGAGCCGGTTCCCAAGGTCTTCGACGCTCAGGGCATCGTCAAAATCCAACGTGGCCTGGCCGTCGATGGTGATCACCGGCAAATGGGTCAGATCTCTCCGGTTTTCGGCCGGAAGACCGGGATGAAACAGGGGTGTTTCCCGGATCAGCCCCTTTGCCGAATCGATCGTTTCCGAAGGAAAGTCGGTCGGAATCTCCAGGCGGATCAGATCGATGTTTTCGTCCGGGGACCAGGCCCCCACCTTGACCAGGAGCCGGAAAATCTTATCCGGGGTGTCGATACCGGTATCCGCCAATACGGCGCGGCTCAGCGCATACGAGGGGCTGTCCTTTTCATACAGGTAATGGGCCTGAAGCATTTCCACCAACGGTAAATCCGTATCTTCGAGGCGCGGACGGGGGCTTTCCATGACCCGTTTCACCCATCGCCTTCCCTGCTCGATGATCTCCTGGCGGCGGTTTTCCTCTTCGGCCCGGGCCGTCAACTCCTGGACCTTTTCTTCGGGATACGGGAAAAAACGCCCGGTATCGAACTTGAAATACAGTCGTTGATTAAAAACGGCACGCACCACGGCGGATTCGTGGTCTTTGTCGGCGGCGTCCGGGAAACAAAGCCCGGTCATGGTGGGAAGGTCGATCCAGTCCGGTTCGGTATTCAAGATCTCCCACAGCTCCCGGATGTCCACGCGGGTCGTGAGTCTCTCTCTTCGGGCGGCGATTTCTTTGAGGCGGGCGACCAGTCGATCCCGACCCATGAACGTGTCCAATACCGTGTCGCTGAGATGGGAGAGGCGCTTGAGTGAGAGGTTGATTTCTCGATTCCCCTCGGTGATCACGTGGAGTCGGTCGCCTTTGAGCTCCATGACCACGGCACAAGTCATTTTTTGACGGTCGATGAACTCGACGACGGTACCGATTTTCATGAAGATACCTTAACAACCGGAGGAAACAAAGTCAACGCGCGAAAAATACCGGCGGTTGTTGTCTCCCCGGATCGATTCTGTTATAGCTCCCGGCATCCCACCCGTTTACGGTGCATTACCGTGGGTCGGCACGACACACCCATGCGAAAATTTGACCTCATCAAACCGTATTTTCATGCAGACCGTTTCAACATTGCGGCGGGGCTCCTTTGCCTGATCGCTGTGGATATCCTCCAGCTTTTCATCCCGCGGATTTTGAAACTGGCCGTGGATGATCTCACGGCGTTTCGTGCATCTGATCAGGATTTGCTGCGATACGCCGGGCTCATTGTCGGGATTGCCCTGGCCATGGGCCTTCTCCGCTATGGATGGCGCCTGCGGCTGATGGGGCTCTCCCGCAGGGTGGAAGAAGGACTGCGAAATCGCCTGTTCGCCCATATTCAAGGCCTTTCCCCCTCATATTTCGACAAAACCGCCGCCGGCGACCTCATGGCCCATGCCACCAACGACATTCAAAACGTGCGAATGGCGGCGGGAATGGGCTTGGTGGCCTTGACGGACGCCGTTGTCCTGGGGACCGCCGCCGTGGGGTTCATGGCGTACATCCACGTACAGCTGACGCTTTTTGTCCTCATCCCCATGCCGCTGATCGTCTTTTCCACCAAATTTTTCAGCAAGCGGATGCACCGGCGCTACCAGGAGGTCCAGGGGGTCTTTTCCGAAATGACGGAAACGGTTCGGGAGCGGTTTGCCGGAATCCGTATCGTCAAGGCATACCTCCTCGAATCCAAAAACGCCGAGGGTGTGGCCGACGTGTCCCGGCGTTACGTCCGCGTCAACCTGGCCTTGGCACGCCTGATCCAGTCCTTTTTCCCCATGATGCTCTTTTTCGCCAATTTGAGCCTGGTTCTTGTGCTGTATCTGGGCGGCCGCCAGACCATCCGTTTCGCCATCACCCCCGGCGATTTCGTGGCGTTCATCAGCTATCTGGGGCTCTTGACCTGGCCCATGATGGCCCTGGGATGGGTCACCAATCTCATTCAACGCGGGGGCGCATCGCTGAGCCGCATTGAAAAAATTCTGAACACGCTTCCGGAAGTCCCGGCTGTGGAACCGGGGAAAACAAAGACCCCCAACGGATGGGATCTGTGTTTCAAAGACGTTGCCTTTTCTTATGATTCCCCGGCGGATGCGGAAAGTCCCTCGCCGGCGGTGGCAAAGATCAACCTGAAGATTCCACAGGGAAGCACGTTGGGGATTGTGGGACCGCCGGGTAGTGGAAAATCGACTCTGATCAGCCTGATACCCCGCCTGTACGACGTCTTTGAGGGAACGATCACCTTGGGCGGCGTCGATGTCCGTCATATGGAGTTGGACCGTCTTCGGGCATGTATGGCCTTCATGCCCCAGGAGGCATTCCTTTTCGCCGATACCATTGAATTCAATATCACCCTGAAAAGACCCGGCGTCACCGAAAAACATCTCCGGGATGTCTTGCATCGGGCGGCCCTGGACGATACGATCCAGGGATTCCCCGACGGGTTGAAGACCCTGGCCGGAGAAAAGGGCCTCGTATTATCGGGGGGACAAAAGCAGCGGGTGGCCCTGGCCCGAACCCTCCTTTCGGATGCTCCCATCCTGATCCTGGATGACCCCATCAGTCAAGTGGACACAGTCACGGCCCACCGGATCATCCGGGAGCTCTATTCCGTGACCCGGGAAAAAACCCTGATCCTCGTTTCCCATCGCATTTCGGCGGTACGTCCCGCGGATCGGATCATCGTCATGGATCAGGGCCGTATCGTCGATTCCGGAACCCATACCCAACTGCTTTCCACCAGCGACTATTACCGCCAAACCCATCAACTTCAGTCCATCGAGGAAGAATTCGATGCACGGTGATTTCGGCTACTTCGATGAAGATCGACTCGGAAAACCCGACAACCTGAAGATAATCGGGAAGATATACCCCTTTGCCCGGCCGTATCGCTGGGGGTTCGTTCTAACCGTCGCATTGGTCTTCATGCTCACCCTTCTCGACCTTTCCATCCCGTACGTGACCAAGGTGGCCATCGACCGGTACATCGTGCCGCCCCAAAAGGATACCGGCACACAATCTCCCGCTTCGCCGGGACCCGCCTCGCGTCTTTATGCGGTCGATTTGTCGGACCCGGTGAATCGCCGTCTCGTGGCCCGGTATCCGGCGTATTTCGTCGTGGAAGCGGATACGGCGACAATTCCTTACGACCAACTTCGGAATCTGCACCCGGAAGATCTCAAGACCCTGCGGCGGAAGGACTTGTCGGGCGTGGGGATCGCCGCCGGCGTCCTTTTCGGCCTGGTCGCGGCCAGTTTCGCATTTAATTTCTTCCAGGTCATGGTGCTGGAATATACCGGACAAAACATCATGCACGACCTTCGCATGGCCCTTTTCACCCATATTCAAGACCAGGCCATGCCCTTTTTCACAAAGAATCCCGTGGGAAGGCTCGTGACCCGAGTGACGAACGACGTGCAAAACATGCACGAGCTGTTGACGTCGGTCATCGTCGTGGTCTTCAAGGACCTCTTTTTGCTTTTCGGAATCGCGGGCGTCCTTTTGGTGATCGACTGGGAACTCGCCCTGATCTCTTTTGTTATCCTGCCCTTTGTCGTTTTCGCCTCTTTCCGGTTCGCCGATCTGGCCCGGGGTGTGTTTCGAACCCTGCGCATCAAGATCGCTGAAATGAACACCCATATCGCCGAAACCATCGCCGGTATCCGTGTGATCCAGCTCTTCCGGCACGAAGCCGAAAATTTCAAACGATTTCAAATCCTGAATCATGAAAACTACCTGGCCGGCATGCGCCAGATCCGGATCTTCGCCCTTTTCATGCCCGTCATCGAGCTGTTGGGCGCGGTGGCCATCGCCGTGATCATCTACTACGGGGGCGGCGCCACGGTTTCCGGGCGCATCAGTCTCGGTTCCCTGGTGGCGTTTCTGTCTTACATGCGGATGTTTTTCAACCCGATCCGGGACTTGGCGGAAAAATACAATGTCATGCAAAACGCCATGGCTTCGGCCGAGCGGATTTTCATGATCCTGGATAGCACAGCGTCCATGGAAAAGGCGGTGGTGCAGCCGCCCCCGGGAGTGCCGCCCGACGACCGCATCCGCACCATCGCGTTTGAAGACGTGTCGTTTTTTTATGTGAAAGGGGAACCGGTCCTGGACCGGGTTTCCTTTACCGTGTCCCCCCGGGAGACGCTCGCCGTCGTCGGCCCCACCGGGTCCGGGAAGACCACCCTGATCCACCTGATTCCCCGGTTTTACGATCCGGTATCCGGAAAGATATTCATCAACGGAATCGAATCGACCCGATGGGATCCCTATCGGTTGCGCAAGAGGATGGCCCTGGTAACCCAAGACCCCTTTCTTTTTTCCGGGACTCTGGAAGAAAATATTTTTCAAGGAAACACGGGATACAACAATGAGGAAAAACGGCGCATTCTGGAACAGTCCGGATGTATGCCGTTGATCCAGCGCCTTCCGGACGGGATCCACACCCGCGTTTCCGAGGGGGGGAAATCCCTTTCCAGCGGGGAACGCCAGCTCGTTTCCATTGCCCGGGCCCTCGCCCGGGATCCGGATTTGATCCTCATGGACGAAGCCACGTCGTACATCGATTCCCAAACCGAATCGCGCATTCAACAGGCAATGGCAACCCTGACGGCAAAAAAGACGTGTATTCTGATCGCACATCGGCTTTCCACGGCACGTCAAGCCCATCGGATCCTCATCCTGCACCACGGCCGGGTGGTGGAAACGGGCCCCCATGACACCCTCATGGAAAAACAGGGGTTTTACTATCGTCTTTATCGACTCCAAGCCGATGCCCCATTATAAAGAAGCACCGATGCTTTCCAAAACGAACCCACCCCATCCAAGATGCAAAATGCGATTTATCCCTTGCAAAAGGGTTTTTGAAATGATAGCGGTGCATCCTTTAGGTGATTCCCTTCCCTGCGGGCGTTCACGCGTCGTCGGGCGACGATGCGATTCTATTTCCAAAACGAGACAAAAAAGGAGGAGTGAAACATGGCGTACGATGCGACGAAGATGGCGGATTGGCAGATTTCCGAAGCCGCGGAACAGAACATGCCGACCCCGGAAGAATGGCAGGAAAAACTCGGCCTTCAGAAAGAGGAAATGCTTCCGGTGGGAAGACTGGCCAAGATTGATTTTCTGAAGGTGATCGATCGGCTCAAAGACAAACCGGACGGCAAATATATCGAGGTGACCGCAATCACGCCGACGCCGCTGGGGGAAGGAAAGAGCACTACCTCCTGCGGCCTGATGGAAGGCCTGGGGAAGCGCGGCGTCAACGTGGGGGGTGCGCTCCGCCAGCCTTCGGGAGGACCCACCATGAACGTCAAAGGGACCGCCGCCGGGGGCGGGAACTCCCTCTTGATCCCCATGACCGAATTCTCCCTGGGACTCACCGGCGATATCAACGACATCATGAACGCCCACAACCTGGCCATGGTAGCGCTCACGTCCCGCATGCAGCACGAGCGAAACTACAACGACGAGCAGCTCCAGCGGCTCACCGGGATGCGGCGCCTCAATATTGATCCCACCCGCGTGGAGATGGGATGGATCATCGACTACTGCGCCCAGGCCCTGCGGAACATCATCATCGGCATCGGCGGCCGGATGGATGGTTTCATGATGCAATCCCGGTTCGGCATCGCCGTCAGCTCCGAGTGCATGGCCATCCTGTCCATCGTTCGGGATCTCGCCGACCTGAAAGAACGGCTCAATAACATCACCGTCGCCTTTGACAAGAGCGGCAAACCCGTGACCACCGGAGACCTGGAAGTGGGCAACGCCATGACCGCATGGATGCGGAATACCATCAACCCGACCCTCATGTGCACCGCCGAATACAACCCCTGCTTCGTGCATGCCGGTCCCTTCGCCAATATCGCCGTGGGCCAGAGCTCCATCATCGCCGACCGCATCGGTTTAAAACTCTTCGACTATCACGTGACGGAATCGGGTTTTGCGGCCGACATCGGGTTCGAGAAGTTCTGGAACGTCAAGTGCCGTTACAGCGGGCTCAAGCCCCACGTGTCGGTACTCACCACCACCATCCGCGCTCTCAAGATGCACGGTGGCGGCCCCAAGGTGGTGGCGGGAATCGCCCTCCCGGAAGCGTATACGAAGGAGAACCTGGAACTGGTGGAAAAAGGGTGCGAAAACATGGTCCACATGATCAACGTGATCCGCAAGTCGGGTATGAACCCGGTGGTCTGCGTGAACCGTTTCTACACCGACACCGACGCGGAAGTGGCCATCGTCAAGAAAGCGGCGGAAGCGGCCGGTGCCCGGTGCGCCGAGTCCAACCACTGGCTGAAAGGCGGGGACGGGGCCCTGGAGTTCGCCGACGCCGTCATCGATGCCTGCAATGAAAAATCCGAGTTCGATTTTCTCTATCCCATCGAGATGAAACTCCGGGACCGGGTGGCCACCATCGCCAAGGAAGTCTACGGCGCCGACGGCGTGGACTGGACGCCGGACGCCGAAGCCAAGGCCAAGATGCTGGAAAGCGATCCCAATTACGACGACTACACCACCATGATGGTCAAAACCCACTTGAGCCTGTCCCATGATCCCACCCTGAAAGGGGTTCCCAAGGGGTGGCGCCTTCCCATCCGGGACGTCCTCATTTACTCCGGGGCCAAGTTCCTATGCCCCTGCGCCGGGACCATCAGCCTGATGCCCGGAACCAGTTCGAACCCGGCATTCCGGCGGGTGGACGTGGATGTCAATACCGGAAAAGTCTCCGGTCTCTTCTAACGCGACAACCATTGCGTTTTAAAACCACCGAGGGCCTGCAATAAACTGCAGGCCCTCGATTTTGGAACCGATTTTTAAAACCTGTTTTTTACCCTCTTTTGTTTTTTGGAAACGCCGAGGGCTTCACCTCAACGTTGCAAAAGTCGGAGGGCTTCAGAGCCAAGGCGCAAAGGGTGAAGCGGTCGTCGTCTACTGCATTGAGGTTTACTGTGATCCCGTCCGCCGGTCCTGCCTTTGCCAATAGGGATTGATGAGGTCTTCGAAAATGGCCATGGCCGCTTCGGCGCCTTGACCGGCGGCGGTCACGATCTGCTTATACCCCCCCTCCACGTCCCCGGCCGAATAGATGCCGGGAATGTTGGTTCGGTGCCGTTCATCCCGCCGGATATATCCGTCCCGCGTGAGCGCCACCCCGATCTTTTTCGCCAATTCAACGGCAGGGGTGTATCCGATGGCGATGAAAACGCCGTTGACGGGAAAATTCTGGGTCTTTTTCGTCTTGTTGTTGATCAGGCGGACCGCCTCCACCCGCCTATTCCCCAGGATTTCCTGGATTTCCGTGTTCCACAGGATCGGGATCCGGTTTTCCTTGAGCTGTCCGGCCAAAAATTCCTGGGCCCGCAACGTGTCGCGCCGGTGGACCAGGGTTACGGATACCCCCATATGGTGCAGGTGCAACGCTTCGGTGACCGCCGAGTTTCCGCCCCCCACCATGACGGCCGCCTTCCCTTTGAACAGGGGACCGTCACAGGTGCTGCAGTAACTGACCCCCCTTCCCGAGAGGCGTTCCTCCCCCGGCACCCCGAGCTTTTTATGCACGGCGCCGGTGGCCAAAAGAACGGCCCGCGCACTGAACCGCCGGCGGCTGGTGTTCACTTGGATGGGGGTCCCGGGTTGAATATCCAGCACCTCTTCTCCCGGAAAGATACGAACGTACTGGAGGGCGTGGCTGACCAAGATATCCACCAGGGTCTTTCCCCCCACCTGGGTAAATCCGGGATAATTTTCGACAACAGGGGTCGTGGCCACTTGTCCCCCCAAGGCGCCGCGCTCGATCACCACCGACTTCAGGCCGCTCCGGTCCGCATAGATACCCGCGGTGAGGCCGGCGGGGCCGCCGCCCACGATGACGAGGTCCGTTTCCACGAAAGCGGCATCGATTTCCGGGATAAAAAGGGTCTGCGGCTCCAGTTTTTCCAGGGATGAAATGAAGACCTCCTCGGTTTGGGCCCCGTGCCCGATGAGGACATCATTTGCAAAGGCCATGGGGACGCTGTGGGCATCGTAGGCATCCGCCAGACCCGGCCGGACTTGGATATCGATGATTTCCAGAAAGATCCGGTCCGGCCGTTCGATGGCGGCCTTGACCGCATTCACGGCCTGCTGGGGACAATAGGGACACGTGGCGCTCACAAAGACTTTGATACGGCGTTCCTCTTCGATCCGGTGCACCATTTTCAGGGATTGTTCGCTCAAATGGCTCTTTCCCATCCCCACGAGGATCAGGGTTTCCAGAAAGGTGCGCCCTTCTTCCCCCATGGGGGCCCCGAGCCATCGGATTCGATACCGCTCCGGATCGATGAGGAGCGTGGGGGCGCTGTCCACATTCCATTGTTTCGCCGAGTCGTGGTCCAGAGTATATTCCCGGAAGCGGATCTTGTCCGTCAATGATCGAAAGGCCCGGACCGCTTCCCGGATGACCTGGCAGAAGACATCGTCTTTACCCTTTTCCGTAAAGAGGAACAGCGGAATCTCGCTGGAGATGTTTTTAAATATCGACTGGAGTTGACGGACCAGGGCGGCATCGTCGCGAAGGGCGTCGTCGGATTTTTCCGCATTGTTTTTTTCCATGCATTCCTCCGATCAGGCAATATTTCGAGAGCGCGGGAAATCCTCCGGTGCCATCAACGGGAAAAGCACCTTTGCCATGACAAGGTCTTCCGGAAGGGTGACCTTGATATTGAACCGACTTCCGTGAACCAGGGTCACGGGGTATCCGGCCCGTTCCACCAGCTCGGCGTCGTCCGTGGCCGTATATCCGGTTTGCCTGGCTTTTTCATGGGCGTCCCGAATGATGGGGTATCGAAAGGACTGGGGGGTCTGGGCGATCCAGACTTTTTTTCGGTCAATGGTCTCCCGGACACGGAAATGTTCGTCGACCCGTTTCAACGTGTCGGTGGCGGGAACCGCCAAAACCGCGGCACCCGTTGATGCGGCACAGTCAAGGGTCTTTTGGATATGCCGCGGATGGACCAGGGGTCGTACACCGTCATGAATCGCCACCAGTGAAACCGACCCGCCGGCGGTCAACAGGGCGTTGTAAACGGATTCCTGGCGTTCCGCGCCCCCGCGGACCATTGTCACGGGGCGTTTCAGGGGGATACAGGGGAGGATCTCCTCGCGGCAGTATGCGGTGTCTTCTTCCGGGATAACAAGAAGAATCCGGTGTATCTCCGGGCACCCATCAAATGCGGCCACGGCATGGCACAGGAGGGGAATCCCTTCCAATCGCATGTACTGCTTGCGGATACCCGCGCCCATGCGGATCCCCTTACCGGCTGCCACGATGATCCCGATGGTTTCCATTAGTACATGCGAAGGTTTCGGTGTTTGTAAGGATGCGTCCCGAGTACGGACAGTGTCGCATCAGGCCAGATAATGGAGTTCCTTGGGGAGGGGGACGCCTTTACCCATGGTGTCTTCGCCGTAGTTTACGCCGGCCAGGATCTCGATGTCCTTCAGGGCCCGGGTGTCTCCTTCAAACCGGACTGTCGTGATCTGCTCCTTTTGGATCTTCCCCCCCGCCCACTGGATGTCCAGGACGCTGCTGGCATCGAAACGATCCTCCCCCACGCACAGTTCCACGTGACCGCCGTAATGCTGGACGATCTTGGCCACCAGGAGGCTGGGACGGGCGTGAAACCCCAGGTTCATCGGAATGCCCACGGTGACGGTGCCCCGCTCGATGTTCTCATTGAGGATCTCCCGGGCCAGGGCTTTCCCGCCGGTCAGGAAATGGCAGGTATAAAACAGGCAGCAATTGACGATGCGATCCAAAAGCATGTCCGGATCCACCAGGTTCACCATCCGTTCCCGGACCTGTTTGTAAACGTGTTTATACCCCGCATCGATTAAATGACGCTCGTAAAAATGCAACAGCCGGCCCGTGGTTTGGAGCAGGTGGAAGACCAGAGAAAAATATCCCCGGAGTTGCTTGAGTTTTCGGTTCCCGAATCGATACCCCCCGTGGATGACATACGTGTCGAAGGAGGATTGCAGGTTGTGCACCAACATTTCGAATCTTCGGATTTCCACCTCGTTGACCCGGGAGGGCACGATCCACCGGATTTCCTCGGCGCTGTAGTGCTTATACACCCCCAGCTGATCCACGGCGTCGGCCACCTGGAGAAATTCACTGGCGATTTTGACGATGTTTTCTTTTTGCTGATCTTTGTCGAGATCGTCGATATCGAAATCGAGCATTTCGCTCGTGGCAACCCCCGGAAACGCCGACGCATCGAAGCCGCTTTCCGGCAAAGGGATCTCCAAACGCCGGGCTTCTTGGAGGATGACCGGTGTCAGCTTGAGAAGGGACTCTTTAATGAATTGATGGGTCGCCTGCCGTTCCCGGTCAAAATCTTCCGTGTCCGGAAGATCGTAAAACAAAAGACGGTTCGAAATATGCTGCTGGGAGTAGCCGGCAAGGCTCAAGTGCCGAACGGCGGCGGAAAGTTCCCGGTAAAAATACCAGTTGCTGCTGTTTTTGGCACCATGGAAGTCCAGGAAATCCTCCAGCAACTGGGAGGTTGAAATCAACGTGGTATAGAGTTTCTTTGTAAAGATGGGGGCGTCCGGCGATAGACCTTCGAGATAGAGACAACACCTCAGATAGTCATGGGAAAAAATTCTGACTTTTTCCTGAAAAGATATTTCACACAGCGTTTTATTGTTTTCAAATTTCAGGAGCATGCCCTTTAATCGTTTCTTCAATACATGGTAAAAAAAGACGGCCGAAGCAGCCCATAAGCCGAATTCTGTTCCCGGTTCGGGTTGCCGCGAACCGGGCAGCGGTCATTCATCTGAGGGAACCGGTTCCCCGGTTCCTCTTGCGACCTACCCGGGAACTCGGGCGGGCCACCCTCAAGCGTTCCCCTATTTGGTCTTGCACCGGGTGGGGTTTACAAAGCTTCCCCGGTCACCCGGGGAACTGGTGCGCTCTTACCGCACCGTTTCACCCTTACCCGGTCCCACCAAAAGGTCGGTACCGGGCGGTATCCTTTCTGTTGCACTTTCCTTCGCGTTGCCGCGACTCCACGTTAGGGAGCACCCTGCCCTGTGGTGTTCGGACTTTCCTCCGGGCGCTCAGCGCTCCGGCGACCGCTTGTGCTGCTCCGGCCGTGCGATTTTATAATGACGATTTTACGGACGCTTCCCCGGCCTCGCCCCAAAGGCCGGACTCGTGGGAAGCGTTCCGGTCAAGCCCCTTTGGCCCGAAGCGGGGCTGCCTCAAAGAGCGTTTCTTCTTTCGTCCAGTATATCATTCTCTGGCAATGGGGACAATAGGCGATGTCGTCGCGCTGCTGGAGTTCGTTATACATCTGGGGGGGGATGTTCAGATGACACCCGCGGCACACGGCATCTTTCACCAAGGCCACGGCCATCGATCCCACCCTTCCCTTGATCAAACGGTATTTGTCAGCCAAATCCCGAGGGATTCTTTCGGAAATTTCGCGCCGGTTTTCCTGCATCCGTTCCAATTGCGTTTCCATGTCCTCCCGTTCGAGCGCCAATTCGGCTTTTTCCTCTTGGGCCTGTATTTCGAACCGGCGGCAGGCCGCTTCTTTTCCTTTCATCGCCTCATCTGCCTTTTCGATTGCCTCCAGGTGTTCCAGCATCGCATCTTCCATGGACCAGACCCGGTTTTTGTGATCATCGATCTCCTTGAGAAGGGATTGGTATTCCCGGTTGGTCTTGACGGATCTCAAGGCGGCCTCACTCTTTTGAAGTCGCGCCTGAACCGCCTGAACGTCCGATTCCATCGCCCGGTAGGCTTTTCTCATTTCACCCAAAGCCGATTTTTCATCTTCCAGCGTTTTCCGGGCGGAAGCCACCTCGCCGTCGATGGCATCGAAGCGTCGCGTGAGTGCGTCAAGGGATTCCTGCAGGTGATCGATCCGGATTTCAATCTCCTGGAGGGCCAGAAGGCTTTTCAACTGTTCATTCATGCGCCATCCATCCGATCTTCAACTGTGTACTGATCTTTTCCCCAACATCATAATACCGTGAAGGGATCGGTCTCCCTCGTGCAGCGTTCGACATCCACGTCCCATTTGTTTTTATCGATGGCCTCCCGAAGTTGATCGATCCATACGTCCAGGAATAAATTTTCGGAGTAAAAGTGTCCGATATCGATAAGGGCTCTCCCGTGATCTTCGACCTTTCGCGCATCATGATACTTGAGGTCACCGCTGACAAAGACACCCGCATCCGAATCCAGAAAAAGGTCGACAAAACCGGATCCGCTCCCGGCGCAAAGGGCCACCTTACGGATGGCCGTCTTTGCCTCTCCGGCAAAGCGGAGATGGGGAATCCCCAGGCGTTCTTTAAGGCATTTTGCGTACTCGGAAAGGTTTTGAGGCGGGGTCAAGATCCCGATTCGAAAAAACCCGGCGTCTTCATCAACGGATTCCGAATTCACGGGAAGCGCATTTTCCAACCCAAGGCGCCGGGCCAGGGTATCGTTGATGCCGCCGGTCACCCGATCGAGATTGGTGTGCGCCGAATATATCGCAAGACGGTGGTGAAAGGCCTTTTCGAGGATACGACCGATGGGAGTGGAAAAATCAAGGGTTTTAACGGGTCTGAAGAGGAGCGGGTGATGGGTGACAAGCATGTCGGCGCGGTCGCGGATCGCCGCGTCGATGACGGTCCGGGCGGCGTCCAGGGCCACCCGGACCCGGTGCACCGGCCAGTCCCGCCCCCCGATTTGAAGTCCCACGTTATCCCAATTCGCCGCCAAGTTGCAGGGTGCAAATGCTTCTATCAGACCGGCGATATCTTGGACGGTGGCTTCCCTCATGTCATTTCAACGGGATCGCCGCATCGAGGATCGGCGACAGTCTCCGCTTTTTCCGTCATTTCCCTGTCGAACCCTTCTTTCCCCTTGTTCTTGAACGGGTCCCGGACCCTGCGAACCCGTTTTCATTTTAAAGGCGCCCTCGACTTTTTTGAGAGCTTCCCTTGACCCCGCCTTTTAAGGCGGGGTCAAGGGAAGCGTTCCGTTCATCCATGACATGCGATCGGACTCAAAGTGGGCCCACCTGGATTCGAACCAGGGACCGACCGGTTATGAGCCGGTGGCTCTGCCAGCTGAGCTATGGGCCCCATCCTTGGATCGTATGGGCCTGTTCCCACGCACGGGGTTTAAATCGGCTTTTACCGTTGACGGGTCGTCTTGTCAACGGCCCATCCTTTCCACCGGCACCTGTCTGTGTATTTTTCCGGAATGCTTCCCCCACCATTTTTTAATGGACTTTCCTTTCAAAATGGACAAGATCGTAAAAAGGCTTTTGTGAGCGCCATTCAAGCCTTTTCGGAAAAAGAGAGACAAAGGGTTGAGCGTTAAAAATCTCAAGCTGTTTGAGGCCCCGCCGAAGGCGGGACGCCGAGCTCTTGAGATTTAGCGAAACCCTTTGGATCTCCCGAAAAGGGTTGCGGCGCGAACAAAATCGGCCTTTTTACGATTCCATCGAAATTGATACGACGCCATCAGTTTTCAATGAATCCCTTCAGCCGACGGCTCCGGGTGGGATGCCGGAGTTTCCGGAGCGCTTTGGCTTCGATCTGCCGGATCCGTTCCCGGGTAACGGCGAAGTCCTGACCCACTTCTTCCAGTGTATGGTCTGCCTTTTCGCCGATGCCGAAACGCATTCGAAGAACCTTTTCCTCCCGCGGCGTAAGGGTGGCCAACACCTTGCGGGTCTGCTCCGCCAGGTTGAGATTCACCGCCGCTTCCGAAGGGAGAAGAAACTTCTTGTCTTCAATGAAATCCCCCAGATGACTGTCTTCTTCTTCTCCGATAGGGGTCTCCAGGGAGATGGGCTCCCGGGCGATCTTGAGAACCTTGCGGACTTTGTCGATGGGAATCTCCATCTTTTCGGCGATCTCTTCGGGTGTGGGTTCCCTCCCGAGTTCCTGAACGAGGTAACGGGAGGTCCGGATCAGCTTGTTGATGGTCTCGATCATATGGACCGGGATGCGGATGGTCCTGGCCTGGTCTGCGATGGCCCGAGTGATGGCCTGACGGATCCACCAGGTGGCATAGGTGGAAAACTTGTATCCCCGGCGGTACTCGAATTTGTCCACCGCTTTCATCAGGCCGATATTCCCTTCCTGGATCAAATCCAGAAACTGGAGCCCCCGGTTGGTATACTTCTTGGCGATGCTGACAACCAACCGCAAATTGGCCCTGGTCAACTCGCTTTTGGCCAGTTTGACTTTCTTATGCGCCTCTTCCACTTTGACGATAATGCGGCGAAGGGCATGGATGTCGGCCCAGTTCTCCCGTTCCCGTTGCTGGATGGTTTCCCAAACCGCCTTCGTTTCCGTGAAAAAGTCCGTCAATTCGGCGCCTTTCAGGGATGTCCGCTGCCGTGCCCATTTTAAGAATTCGGACTTGGAGCCGAGGTTTTCACAAAGGGTGGTAACGGAAACGTTGAGAATGGATGCCCTGCCGGCCAACGCATCGCCGAGTGTCTTGAACGTCTCGATCTCCTTTCGGATATCTTCTTCGATCCCTTCCATCACCGATTGCTCGAGCCGCCACTCCTTGAGCAAGTTGAGAATCTTGAGATTCCGGCGGCTGATGTTCTTGCGAATGGCCCGCTTTTCTCCTTGGGGAAGGACGTCGAAGAAAAGCCGTTTCCGATACGCCAGGTTCTCTTCGTGAATCTTTCGGATCTCATGAATGGTTTTCACGAAGCCTTCGATCTTCACCGCCTCGTCCACATAGGCATCGCCTTCGTCGATGTCCCGGAGGACGTGCTTGGGGCGGATCAGGGCGTTTTCGATCTGTTCCCCGAGACTCAAGATGCGATCCACACCGATCTGGGTTTCCAGAAGGCATTTCAAGACTTCCTGTTCGCCCAATTCGATTTTCTTGGCGATTTCCACTTCGCCTTCACGGGTCAACAGGGTCACCATCCCCATTTCCCGGAGATACATCTTGACCGGATCCGTGACGCCGCCCAAATCCGTCACGGCGACAGTCTCAGTGTCCCCAAACGTTTTATTTTGATTTTCCGGCAGGTTTTCCTTGACCTTTACATTCTCTTTGTTCAACACATCCATGTCGAACGCATCACCGGCCCCCTCTGAATCTTCTGCCGCTGGACGCGAAAAACGATTTTGGGCTTCTTTGTTGTCATCAACTTTTTTCATGGAGTCTTTCTTTCGGAGACGTGTACCATCGCGCCGGACCGGTTTTTTGTGCCTGGAAGCCGGTTTTTCATCTTGGGTGAGTCTGCCGGTCCCCTGACGGGCAGGCTCGGTCTGTTTTTTTCGTTCTTTCCCTTTTGTTTGCTTTTTCGGCATCAGCAATGACCTCCTTGGGAAGCATCAATCCCGTTTATGGAGCATTTTCTGTTTCTCTTTTAAAAGGGCGGCCACGAGGGCGTGATTGTTTTCCTTTTGGGCTTCCTGTATCCGTGCATTCAGCGCATCTTTCCGGGCCCGGTCACAGTGTTGTTCAAACTGGCGGATCAGTTTCAGACACCCCTCGGTGTTCCAGGAATCATCCCCCGCGGCCAGATGCGCAATCCGCTCACCGATCTCCGGGTCCTCTACCATAGAGATGAGTTCCGGAATCAACCCCTCGGAAGGGCCTCGATATTCCAATATCCGCCGGCCGATCGCTTTCAAACGATCGTCGGCAAAATACTCCAGGATGCCCCGCTTTTGAATTTCAGGAACCATGAGAGGATACTGGAGCATCATGGAGAGGATTTTCTTTTCGAAACGGGCCGGCGGCGTCTCGGAGGCGTCGGTGGAAAACGCGCCTTCAGGCGTAACCACCCCCCCTGTGTATTGGGCTGCGGTGCCTTTTTCCCGCACGCGGGACACCTTTTTCAAGAGCAGGTCTTCCGGGACACCGATTTCTTCTGCAACCGATTTCACAAATATAGACCGGGATATCTCGTCGTCAATGGACGCCAGGACACTTTCCAGCTCCGCCGCAATACGGCTTTTCCCGGAAGGGGAAAGCCCGTGACGGGCTTTTGCGGATTCGATGAGAAAAGATACCGCCGGAGCGGCCGTTTCCATGAGCATGAAAAAGGCATCCGGCCCCTTTTCCCGGATAAAGGCATCCGGATCTTTTCCCTCCGGAAGCGTGACGATGCGAGCGGTGACATCTTCCTGGACAAGGGCCGGGACAATCCGTTCCACGGCTTTGAGCCCGGCTGCGTCGGGATCGAACACAAAGTAAAGCCGTTGTGCAAATCCCTTTAAAAGCCGTATATGGTCCCCCGTCACCCCGGTACCCAGTGTGGCCACCGCATTTTCCACTCCGAATTGATGGAGGGCGATGACATCGAAGTACCCTTCCACGAGAATCACCGCATCAAAACGGCGGCACGCCGCCTTTGCCCGGTCGAGTCCGTATAGCGAACGTCCCTTTTGGAATACCGGTGATTCGGGAGAATTGATATATTTTGGAAGGGAATCGTCCATCACGCGCCCCCCGAAACCGATCACGCGCCCGCCGAGATCTCGGATGGGGAACAGGATGCGGTTCCGGAATCGATCGTATCCGCCGCTTCTTTTTTTTCCGGGGATAATCAGCCCGGCTTTAAAAGCCGCATCCAGGGGGATCCGCTGTTGATTCAGATGCGATATAAGGGGGTCCCATCCTGCGGGGGCGTATCCGATTGCAAAGGCCTCAAGGCTTTCCTCCTTGATTCCGCGATTGTGAAGATATTGCCTGGCCGCCCTTCCGTTGGCTTTGTCCAAAAGGCGCCGATGATAATATTCCATGGCGATCCGGTTGATTTCGAGGATCCGTTCCCGATCCGTTTTTTGACGGCGTTGTGCACTGGATACCGATTTTTCAGGGAGGGAGACGCCGGACCGATCGGCCAGGGCGGTGACGGCTTCAAAGAATGCCATTCCATGGTATTTCATTAAAAATGTGAAGATATTGCCTCCTGCCCCGCAGCCGAAACAGTAAAAAATCTGTTTTTCAGGACTCACCGTGAACGAAGGGGTTTTTTCGGCGTGAAAGGGGCACAGTCCGATGAAATTTCTCCCCGCCCTTTTCAGGATCACCACTTCGGAGACAACGTCAACGATGTCGGATGCGCTTCTGATCTCCGATAGCGTCTCTTCAGGGATCCATCCGGCCAAAGGAGGCATCCTCCAGAATTGGGCAAGGGTGTTGACGCGTATGGGAAGGACCGGTCAGGATTGTATCATTGTCTCCGCTCGCGCTTTTCATCGGGATGATGTTTTCGAACGGAAAAAGACCTTGCTTCATAATTTAATTGAAAACCTTATAAAAATATATGTTTAAATTTTATTTGTCAAGGGATTTTCTATAATTTTTTCGAAAAAATCGGTTTGCCCGGGGATGAAGACGGATTGAACCGTGCCGGTCAGCGCAGTTCCGCATGTCGTTTGCCGGCGCGGATGGCTTCCGCCAAATCGAGGCTTCCACTGTAAAGGGCTTTCCCGGTGATGACGCCCGCAACTCCCGCATGTTCCAGGGGAAGGAGGTTTCGAATGTCCTCCAGGGAGGACACCCCCCCCGATGCAATGACCGGAGTGGATATGGCCGAGGCAAAGGCACGCGTCGCCTCGATATTGGGCCCGGTCTGCATGCCGTCCCGGTGAATATCGGTAAAGATGACGGCGGAAAGGCCCAGCCCCTCGAACCGTCTGGCCAGGGCCGTCGCTTGCATCCGCGTGGTTCGGGTCCATCCCTCCACAGCGACCCATCCCTCTTTGGCGTCGATACCCACGGCGATGCGCCCCGGGTATCGGGCCGTCGCCTGTTCCACGCGGTCCGGATTCGATAGCGCCGTTGTTCCCAGGATGACCCGATCCACCCCCATATCCATGTACATGGAAACGGCGTCTTCGTCCCGAATCCCGCCGCCCACCTGAATGGGAACCCGGACACTTTCGCGGATGCGCTTGACGATGGACGGACTCACAGGACGTTTTTCAAAGGCGCCGTCCAGATCCACCACATGAAGCCACTCGGCCCCGGCGTCGACCCAGTGCCGGGCCGTTTGAACCGGATCGTTCGAAAAGACGGTCTCCTCCTCCCGCCGTCCCTGCTTGAGCCGGACACACTTGCCGCCTTTGATGTCAATGGCGGGAATAATGATCATGGCATGACATTCCGTTGGGTTCCAAAGACCGCTTACAAGACGCCCTTGGTGGAACGGACACGGGAAATGCGTGCATCCATCGCCGTGGCCGTGCCGAGGGCCCGTCCGGCCCCCTTGAAAATGGATTCGATGATATGATGGGTATTTTCCCCATACGGCACATGAATGTGGAGGTTCATCCCCCCCCGCGTGGCCAAAGCCCGGAAAAACTCCTTGGCCAGGGACAAGTCGAATCCGCCCGCACCGCTGACAGGAACATCCACTTTGAAAACCGTAAACGGGCGATTGGAAAGATCCACGGTGACGGCGCTGATGGCATCGTCCATGGGGGTGACCGCATGACCGAAACGACGAATGCCTTTCCGGTCTCCCAAGGCCTCTTTAAGAACGTCCCCGAGAACCAGCCCCACATCTTCAACGGTATGATGGAAATCGACTTCAATATCCCCGGACGCCCGGATGGAGAGATCAAAAAAACCGTGGACCGTAAACAAGGAGAGCATGTGGTTGAAAAAGGGGATGGAGGTATCGATTTGTGCTTGCCCGTTTCCGTCCAGGTCCATACGGACCTGAATGCGGGTTTCCCCTGTCTTGCGGCTGATTTCGGCGGATCGATTCATTGGGGCCACCTTTTGCGGCGGCGTCTCGAAGGTCAGGCCGCCGATGCGCGATCAAGGTGAAAAACGGCGGATTCGGTACACCCTGTTGTATCCCTCCCCGAAGCCCGCCGTTTTTCCAAGTACTTGATTTTATTGGTGGAGATGAGGGGGATCGAACCCCTGACCTCGGCGTTGCGAACGCCGCGCTCTCCCGGCTGAGCTACATCCCCATTTAAACTTTTATGTATAGCACTCCATCAACAGCCGGTCAATGAAAAAAACCTTGTATTTCCTACCTTCCGAATCTACTATCTGTTATCGTTTAATAAACGCCACGGCTGCATGAAACACATGACGAAAAATGGTTCATATGTTTAAATTTGATGAACTCGTAAAAAGGAAAAAAGACGCCATGCACGCCACAAATCCGTTTCTTGAAGATGCCGTCAAAGGATTCACCGAAGATCAGGACAAGCTGTTGCCGCCGAGTGAAACGGTGCACAGGGTCAGGGAAAAATTGACGTCCGCAGGACTGCAGCTGTTGGAAGAAACGGTCCGAATCGATACCGGTCGGTTGGGGATTCCGGTCTTTTTCAGCATATGCGGGCACGACGCGGCGGCCGTCACCGGAACCCGGAAACAAATGGGCAAGGGGGCCACGCCGGAACAGGCCGAAGCCAGCGCGGTGATGGAGCTGGTGGAACGATTCAGCTTCTTCAGCTTCATGAAAAACCCGGAAAATTTCACACTTGGCTGCCATGACGATTTCGGGGAGGATGCCCTACCCTTCAGCCACATCGCCAAAAGCGTCCATGATGAAAGCGATGACCTGGAAGTCGATCATGCGTTCTTTCGATCCCTGCCCATGAAATGGGCGAAGGCCTATAACCTGACCCGTGAGACATTTTGCCGGATCCCCTTTGATTGGTTTTACGCCATCAACGCCTTCAACGGTCCGTCCGCCGGGAACTGCCGGGAAGAAGCCATCTGCCAGGGGATCTGCGAGGTGGTGGAGCGCCACGTGTCGGCCATCGTGAGTCGAAACGCCCTTCCGGTACCGGCCCTTACCACCCGGGGCGTCACGGACACCAAGGTCCTGGAGATGCTCGCCAAGTATGAACGCATCGGGGTGCGCCTGGTGCTTTCCGATTTCACCCTCGACATGGGGATCCCCTCCGTGGGGGTGCTGGCCGTGGATCCGGAAACATTCCCGGAAAAAAGCGAGATCGTATGGACTGCCGGGACCACGCCGAATCCCCAAAAGGCCTTGAGCCGGGCACTGACCGAAACGGCCCAGCTCGCCGGGGATTTCAACACCGCGTCCAATTATGTGGCCTCCGGCCTCCCCAAACCGCGGAGTCTCCGGGAGGTGGCATACATCACTGATCCGCCGGGCGCGGTGGACATTTCCCAACTTCCGGACCTTTCGGACCCAAACCTCAAGGTGGAAGTGCTGCGTTGCGTGGAGGCCTTATCGAAAAAAGGACTGGACGTTTTCATCATCGACGTCACGCACCCGGTGTTGCAGATTCCGGCGTTTTATACGATTATCCCGGGCGCCCATTTCCGTGAACGGGCCGCCGGCGGCAGCGTGGGAATGTTTTCCGCCAAACTGTTAACCGAAAACCATCCGCCCCAACGGGCCATCGTCGAGTTGCAGCGAATGGCCGAAAAACGCCCGGATAAACACTACATTCCGTTTTACCTGGGATCCTGTCATCTTTCGTTAAACGACCCCCAAACCGCGCTGGGGTATTTTCAGCGTGCCCTGGATCTGGCCGCCGGCGAAGAAGACCTGGCCAGTATTTGCGCCTTCATGGGGGTTTGTCTCAAAGACCTGGGCAGGTTCAGGGAAGCCATCGACGTCCTTGAAACAGGCCTTGCCTACGATGCCGAGCGGACGGATCTGCACAATCTTTTGGGGTTTTGTCATTTCAAACTCAAGGCCCATGAAACGGCGATCCGGCACTTCAAGGAAGTCATCCGTCTCGATCCCGCATCGGCCATCGATTATGCCAATATCGCCTCCAATTACCGGGATATGGAAGATTACCCAAGAGCCCTTCGATACTATGAAATGGCCCTGGCCCTGGATCCGTCCATCGAATTCGCCCAAACGAATCTGGAACGCCTCAAGGCGAAAATGGGGCCATCCACCGGAAACGCATAACGGCGGGGGCGGGCGGGCCGTCCTTACCCCTTTGTTTTAAGGAACTCCTCCGCCAGATTCATGAAATCTTCGGCGCCGAAGCTGTGCTTTCGGTAAAACACCACGGGCTTTCCCGAAAGGGCGCTGTCGGCGATGGTGGTGTTCACCCGGATCCGGGTCTCAAAAAGCAACGGACCGTACCGGGGATCGTTGCGTAATTTTTCCAGGATCCGGTGGCTCACCCGGGTCCGGGCATCAAAAAAGGTGGCCACGATACCTGTAATCGAAAGCGCCGGATTGATCTCCCGGCCGATGGCGGAAACGGTGTCGAAGAGCTCTTCCAGGGCATCAAAAGAATAGGGATGCGTCTGGCAGGGCACCAGGACTTCCCGGGCGTAGGCGAACACGTTCACCGTTAAAAGGGAAAGGCTCGGCGGCGTATCGATGAAGATGAAATCATAACGTTCCGAGAGCCCTTCCAGGGCCTCTTTCAATCGATATTCCCTTCCGGCCACATTTACCAGTTCCACCTCCGCCCCCGCCAGATCCACCGTGGAAGGGACCACATGGAGTCCTTCCCACCGGGTTTCCACCGTCCGTTTACGCACGCGGCCGGGGTCCGGATCCTTCATGAATTCATACAGGGTGGGCATCCCTTCCGGCACCTGTATTCCAAGACCCCGGGTGGCGTTGGCCTGGGGATCGGCGTCTACGATCAGGACCCTTTTTTCTTTCGTACTGAGGGCGGCTCCCAGGTTCAACGCCATCACCGTCTTTCCGACGCCCCCCTTCTCGTTGGCAACAGCGATCCTCCGGCAATGACGCGTCTCTTCCATGGCGCCTCCTTTCATGGGGGGGATCCGTCGATGCCCTCCCGAATCCCGAGCATCCGGTCCCGAATTTCAAGCACAAGGGCCTTTGACGATTGGATGGTTTCCAGGGTTTGGGTCCGTTCGCGGCGCTGCCCCTCCACGACGCGCCCCAGAAGGGTCAAGGTGGAGGCATAGTCCTGGAGGCGCTGGAAAAGGGTATCCATCAGATAACGGGACGCGGCCTCCGAGATCTTGAAAATGTACTGGAATTTGATGTTTTCCCGGTAGTCCTTGAAATGGAGAAGGACGGTTTTTTCCGTCTCCGACTTCATCCGCGACACGCCTTTCCGGAGGGACCGGATCCCTTCCCGTTGCGTTTCGGATACGGGTCGCTTCAGGAGTTTGGCGATCCATCCGGTAAAGGAAAAAAAACCGAAGTGCAACAGCGCGTCCGAGCGGATCTTTGCGGAGTAGCGTAATGCCATGTCGTTTTGGGGGAGGCGGATGCCGGCGCCCTGCCGGATCCAATCCATGTCCATCTTTACGGACCCGGCCGACGGCTCCACGGATGACGGAATATCCAGCGCGTCCATGTTTCGATTGTAGTCTTCCAAGGCATCGCGTACCATGGCCTCAAAGGGGGCGGCCATCCCCGCAAAGTACCGCGCCATCTTTGTCTCCGCGTCCTTGACGAAGCGGATCACCTCGGGATTGACGGTTTCGGCGATGAACGTGTCCAGGTTTTCCTTGAAATCCGAAAACAATTGAACCATGGCCTGGGAAAAACCGCTCTTTTCCACCAGTCCTTCGTAGCGTTCATAATGGGGCGTCCATTCCCGGATGAACCTGAGGATCCGGTTTCCGATCCCCGGGGGGCGCACATCGAAAAAGCGGTCGATATCGGATTTTAACTCCCCTTTCATTTTCAAAACAGACCCGTCCAGCGTGGTCTGAATCACGGACCGGATCTGTTCGGTGCGTTCCTGGTGCGCTTTCAGTTTCGCAATGAGGTCCCCCACATCGGAAGTGCGTTGGGTGAGCCCTTTTTCCATGATCCGGATCCATCGAAAAATCCCCGAGGAGACCATCCAAAGGCGTTCCACATGGTTTTTTAAAAGAAGGCGGGAACGCTCTCCGTGAACCAGCCCGAAGAGCGCCGACTCGAAGGCGCGGGCCTGATCGTTGCAAAACGCGACCAGCTCTGTCTCCTTTTTCCATTGGAGCATCCGGAAGTGGTCCTTTTCGGAAAGACCGTCCGGATTCGCGGAAAAGAGATTGAACAAAGCGGAAAAGACGAACAGCCTGGGATCCGGCTGCATCACGGCCACGTCTTTTTGGATTTTATCCACCACTTCCATGAGATTCGTAAGGGAGTCGTGCTCGCTGAGGTCGCAATTGACGACAAAGAGGGTGTTGTCGAGAATCCCCATCTTTTTGATCATGGACAGGAACTTGATGTCCGCCTGGCGGATCCCGGTGCGGCTGCTGATGACGTAGACAATGAGATGGGTGGAGGCAAGATAATCCTGGATCATGGCCAGATGGAGCGGGTTCGGCGCATCGCTCCCCTGACAATCCGCGATCTCCATGCGGGGCGAAAAGCGATCCGTGGGGATCTCCAAAGAGACATCCTTCAGATACACGGCAAGGGATTCGTCTCCGACGAAGCGCCGATGTTCTCCAAAATCGGGTTCGGCGAATTCCCATACGTTCGAGGGAGAGGACACCTTTTCATATACGCGTTCGTACCCCCTCAGGTACGATCCCAAGACCACGCTGTGTATACTGCGGGTATCCGTGGTGACAAGATGCTCCCCGTCCAGGGAATCCAGGGCCTTTTTCAATTCGTTCCGAATCTCTTTTTCCCGGATATCGAATCCCTCCCGATCCGAAAAACGAACCGGGTGGGGAAAAAGGATCAACGATTGTTTTACATCCTCGTTGACTTCTTCCCAGGTCTTGAAGAACAGCCGGGCGCGCAGATCTTTCCCCGATCGGATGCGCGTGACGATGGACGTGACCACCCCGGCCCCCCGTTTGAGGTAATCCCCCTTGAAAAGGGCGTTGACAAGGGTGCTTTTTCCAGACTTGATGGCCCCCACCACGGCCACACGGACGATTTCTTCGGAAAGCTGCTTTTGAACCGTGGTGCACGTGGCCTCCCAATCGGCGAAGGCGCCTGCATCCACGTGGGGAATGGTCTTTAAACGCTCCAGCAACCGAACGAGCGCTTCATCGATCCGTGAAAGCGCATTGCGCATTTCGGTATGGGCCGGTCTCATGATGCATCCTTATAGCCCTGTTGTCGATTATTGGAGAAACATCGCGGCCCACCGCCGGGAAACGGTTTCGCAGCGTGCGTCACGGGGGGTTGCAACCCAAAAGAATTCATGGTAATATACGTTTCCAAAATCTCCTCAACCCGGGATACCGGTACCCGAGGGGACCAACGAGCGAAGGAAAGTCTGATCCATGTCTGAAAAACATCCCGAGTGCCCGTTATATAATCCGCTGAACTGCAAAGAATATTACAATCCCAAACTTTGCGCGTTCGTCAGGAAAGACAAGGCATGTCTGAAAAAAAGAAAGCCGAAACAAAAACCGAAACCCCGCGCCCAACCGGCCACCGGCGGTTCATAACCCTTCAGGCATGACCGGCCGTGTCGGCCAACAGTGACGGATCGATTCCAATCCCTTTCATCGCTTCTTCCCATCGTTTTTCCACCGGTGTTTCGAAAAGAATGGTTTCATTGACGGGCCCCGTCATCCATGCGTTGGCTTTGATTTCCGCTTCCAGCTGTCCGGGGCCCCATCCTGCGCATCCCAGGGCGATCAAGAAAGCAATGGGCCCCTGCTCCATGGCAATGGCATGGAGCACGTCGAGGGTGTTACTCATGGAAAGCGTTTCAGAGACGCGTACGGATCCTTCCCATTGAAGGGGTGGGCCGTGAAGGATGAAAACCTCCCGTTCATGAACCGGACCGCCCCAAAAGACGGGAATGGATCCGAGGGGTTCGCGATACCGGAGGTTGAATTCGTCGAAAATCGCTTTGGCCGTCAGAAACGGATGCAGGCGGTTGACAACGAGTCCGAAGGCCCCCATGGAGGAATGTTCACAGATACAGTTGACGGTTTGCGAAAAATTGGGGTCCTTCAAGCCGGGCATGGCCATCAGGAATTGCTGTTTTAAAAATGCCGGTCCGTGTTCGCTCAGAAAAGCCTCCTGGGGCGCCGCCGGGGCGGCCGGTTGAAATGGATTCGGCCATGACGGTGGATCCCAAAGGGCGTCAAGAAGCCTCCAAGACCCGGATCGTTTTTCGAACATGGCGCCATCGAACGGGCATCATATCGGGTAAAGAAGTAATGTCAAGTCCAATGGCGCTGAAGACCTCCGAACGTGTCGTCTGTTTGGGGAATTGCGCCTTGACATGTATCCCCCTTGAAGGATAGAAAAAGCATACACTCCATGCATACCGCGCTCCCCATCCATACCCGGGCACGGCAGGATGCCCGCCGGATCTTCACGAAGACCCTGGAGGCCGTGGAAGCCGGAAACGCCGTCCGCAGGCATCTTCGCATGGACGGGGATCGTCTTTTTTTCAAAGACCATGTCCTTTCCATTTCGCAATTTCAACGATGCATCGCCATCGGCGCAGGGAAGGCCTCCGCCGCGATGGGACAGGCGGTGGAAGGCATTTTAAAAAAAACCCTTTCCGATGGATACATCACCGTCAAATACGGGCACGGACATCCCCTGGATCGGATTCATCTGAACGAGGCGGGGCATCCCATTCCCGACGCCCGGGGCGTTGCCGGGGCCGCTGCCATCCTCGACACGGTCCGAAAAGCCGGATCCGAAGATCTGATCATCGCCCTTTTTTCCGGCGGGGGATCGGCCCTGCTTCCCCTTCCCATGGAGGGGATCTCCCTCGAGGATAAACAGGAAACGGTTTCCGTGTTGCTCCAGTGCGGGGCGTCCATCCATGAAATCAATACGATTCGAAAGCATCTGTCCAAAATTAAAGGCGGCCGGCTGGCCAAAGCCGCCCACCCGGCACGGTTGGTGGCGCTGATTCTTTCCGATGTCGTGGGCGACGATTTGGACGTCATCGCTTCGGGGCCCACTGTTCCGGATCCCAGTACGTTTTCAGACTGTATGGAGATCCTCTCCAAGTATCATCTGGAAGACCGCCTTCCCTCCTCCGTGACGACGCTTCTGAAAAAAGGGCATTCCCGGCAGGTTCCGGAGACGCCGAAACCCGGTGACCCGGCGTTTGAAAAAACGACGAATATCATTATCGGAAATAATTCAAATGCGCTTTTGGCCGCAAAGACCGCCGCCGAGGACATGGGGTATCATACCCTCATCCTCTCATCCGGTATACAAGGGGATACACGGGAGGCGGCGCGTTTTCACGCCGCCATTGCCCGGGAAATCCGTTCGAGTCAACATCCGATCCCCCCTCCCGCGTGTATCCTTAGCGGGGGAGAAACCACGGTACAGGTGACCGGAACCGGGAAAGGCGGCAGAAACCAGGAGTTCGTTCTCCAGGCCGCCCTCGACATCGCCGGGGCCGGCCCCATCGTCGTCCTTTCCGCAGGCACCGACGGCACCGATGGCCCCACCGATGCCGCCGGCGCCGTGGCCGACGACGCCACCCTTTCCCGTGCCCGGGCGGCAGGGATGGATCCCGTCCGGTTTCTTGAAAACAACGACGCCTACGCTTTCTTCGAGGCCATAGACGACCTGGTGATCACCGGCCCCACGGATACCAACGTCATGGACCTGAGGATCATGCTGGCGCCGTGATCCTTCTTGCGCGCCGGAACACGGTAATGGAGACGCATACTGCACAACACGGCAGATGGATTTTTTCAAAGCCGTTAAAACAGAAGGAATCGTAAAAAGGCTGATTTTGTTCGCGCCGCAACCCTTTTCGGAAGATTCAAAGGGTTTCGCTAAATCTCAAGAACTCGGCACCAGTGCCTCAAACAGCTTGAGATTTTTAACGCTCAACCCTTTGTCTCTCTTTTTCCGAAAAGGCTTGAATGACGCACACAAAAGCCTTTTTACGATCTGGCCAAAAAAGGAGAACCATGACTTCCCGGCTGTCATTCGAACCCGTATCCCTTGAAAAGGTCCGGGCCTATGGGCGCCGCTTTTTCGAAACCCCCCAAAAGGCCTCCGATTACAGCCTCGTCAATCTATGGGGCTGGCAGCCGATGTACGATCTTCACTGGGCATGGGACGATCCCCTGGTCTGGATCCGGCAGCATCACCCCGAAGCGCTCCTGTGGGCCCCCGTGGGTCCCTGGGAGACCGTCGATTGGCCGCGGCATTTCCGAAACCTGAATCTGGCCGGGGCCGTGTTCACCCGGATCCCGGAATCCCTTGCGACGACCTGGAAGACCGCGCTGCCCGGAGCCATCGAGATGGAACCGGAACGGGGGAACTGGGATTATCTGTACCTTTCGGAAGAACTGGTGACCCTGAAAGGCAACCGGTTTCATAAAAAGAAAAACCTGGTGCGCCAGTTCATGAAAAAATACGCCCATGAGTACGTGCCTCTCGATGCGGATCGAATCCCGGATGCCCTTGCCCTGCAGGAAGCCTGGTGCACCTGGCGGGACTGTGAATCTTCGGAGGTCCTCGATGCCGAAAACACCGTCATCAAGCGGGTTTTCGGCGCGTTTTCCCGCTTTCCGGGCCTGTTGGGCGGCGGGATCCTTTGTGACGGCAAAATGATCGCCTATACCGTGGGCGAACGGATGGACCCGGAGACGCTGTTGATCCATTTTGAAAAAGGGGATCCGGAATATACCGGGGTCTATCAGGCCATCAATCAACTGTTTCTTTCTCATCACGCCGACGAATTCCGTTTCGTCAATCGGGAACAGGATCTCGATCATCCGGGTTTGAGGAAAGCCAAGCTTTCTTATCACCCCGTCGATTTCGTTCGGAAATTCCGGGTTGTTGTCCATACTCACGGATAGGATCGTAACAGCCATCCTCCCTGAAAGGAAAAAACCGTGCATCAAACGGCCTCAGGATATCATCGATTAACCGAGTACGACAGGGACCGCACGCCGGCCGGCGGTCTCAATTGGTCGGCATTGCCGAAAAGCTATAAGTTCTATGAAGGACGGCCACCCCTTTTGCTCCCCCGGGATTTTCACTTTCCCGATATCCCCCTTTACACGCTCTATGCAGGACAATCGAAAGGCACTCCCGGCGAAAAACCGCCGGACGCTACAATTCTTTCCGATCTTTCCGAGTTTCTTTTTCTGAGTTACGGGCTCACCGCGCGGCGGCGGGCCGTGGGAGAAGATTTCTTTTTTCGAAGTGTTCCTTCCGCGGGGGCCCTCTATCCGTCGGAAATATACGTGGGGGCATGGAATGTGGAGGGGCTTTCTTCCGGCCTTTACCATTTCGATACGACCCGTCACGCACTCGTTTTGCTTCGGAAAGGAGACTTTCAGAATGTCCTTGATGTCGAGGAAGTATCTCGGCCGCCGGTTTCGGGAAAAGGGGTCTCCTTTTATGTCTCCGGTATCTTTTTCCGGAGCAGTTGGAAGTATCGAAAGCGGGCCTACCGGTATGTATTAATGGATGCGGGCCACCTGATTGAAAACCTGGTCCTGGCCTTTAAGGCATATGAAATCACCCCTTTGGTTTCCCTGGATTTTAAAGATGAACAGGCATCGGTGTTGATGGGTGTGGACCCCATGAAAGAGGTGTGTCTCGCCCACGTCCATCTTCCGGGCCGGGAAACGCCCCGGAAAAAAAAACCCGCATCCCTTTCTCCCCTCTCCTCGGATATTGTCAATGCCAGCACGGTGTCGGCAAAGGAAACCGTGTTCCCCGAAATTCTCGATATCCATCGATCCGGAAACACCCTCAAACGGGATGTTCCCCCCCACGGGGCCATGAAGGACCTTCTCGGCATCCGGGTGCACCAATGGGAAGGACTTCCCCGGGTGCCCGCCGAAACCCCGGGAACTTCCTTCGCCCGGACGGTTTTGCATCGACGCTCGCATCGCAATTTCATAGAAAAACCTCTGGCACCGGAAGTCTTTGCTTGCCTCATGGACCTCGTGGCCTCTGCAGCGGCGACACAACAGGAAGATCCGCCCTTTGAAAATCTGCTCTCCCTGGGATTTTTGGCCCATGCGGTTGAAGGTCTCCCGGCCGGGTTTTATCTGGTGGATGCCGGCCGCCGATCCTTCGGCCGGGTCCGGATCGGTTCCTTCGCCGACCCAATGGCGTCCATCTGCCTGAATCAGGAGTGGCTCAAGAACGCCGCCATTCATTTTCTTTTCATGACCCGCCCGGCTGCCCTGGATCGGACATGGGGACCCAGGGGGTACCGGTACGCCATGATCGCCGCGGGCCGCCTGGGGCAAGCCGTCTACCTGGCGTGTACGGCACTGGAACTGGGATGCTGCGGTATCGGCGCCTTTTACGACGGGGAAGCCCGAAACGTTTTATCCCTTGACCCGGAAGCCGCCCTTTTGTATCTGGTGGCCGGCGGGTATATCCGGCACCCCATCACATCCTGATTCCCATAAGGTTTCCGATTCCCCCGGCATCCGGCGGGAATTCGGCTTTTGTTGAAAATTGATGAAATCGTAAACATCAATTTGGGATGGCAAAGTAAAAAGCGCCAGATGCAAGGCGCGCAAATTCTGAGGAATGAGGCGTACTTTTAGGTACGCCGCAATGACGAAGAATGCCGCGCAACGCCGCAGGTGGCCTTTTTACGAAGCCATCAAAATTGAGAGGCGGTTCATGAGGGCGGTGGTTCAGCGGGTCAAGGAATGCACGGTGGCCGTGAAGGGCGAATCCGTGGGATCGATTGGGAAGGGCCTTTTGGTCTTTCTAGGCGTGCACCGGGAGGACACGCCCGCCGGTGCCGAATACCTGGCGCAAAAAATCGCCTCGCTGCGGATTTTCGAAGACGACACCGGTAAGATGAACCGCGCCCTGGTGGAAGTCGCCGGGAGTATTCTGGTAGTGTCCCAATTTACGTTGTATGGGGATTGCCGGAAAGGAAGACGCCCGTCTTTCATCGACGCCGCACCCCCGGATCTCGCGGAGACCCTTTACGGCCATTTCGTCGAATTGCTCCGAAGAATCGGTGTCCCGGTGGAAACCGGACGGTTCCAGGCCATGATGGAGGTCACCCTGGTGAACGACGGCCCCGTGACCCTGATTCTCGAAAGCCCCCAATGACCCCGGCATATTTTTTCTTCGCTTTGATTTTCTTTTTCTCCGGATTCCCGTCGGCGTGTTTTGCGGCCGCTTCATCGCGTCTTGATCCCTTGACCTTAATCGGGGAAAAAGATGCAATCCGGGTGGCGGGGCATGAGGGAAAGATCCTCTTTTCAAAAAACGAGACCCGGCCGATGGTTCCGGCATCGGTGCTGAAAATTTTCACCGCCCATCTGGCCCTCACCCGTTTGGGGCCCGACCATCGATTTGCCACTGATTTTTACCTGGATAATCAAAATCGGCTGAAAGTCAAAGGGTTCGGAGATCCTTTTCTCGTCTCCGAATCCCTTGCCGCCATCGCCCAAACCCTGTCCCGCCGGATCCATACCCTTGACGGCATCGTGCTGGACGACACCCATTTCGCCGACCCCCTGACGATCCCCGGCATCTCCGATTCTTTTGAGCCTTACGACGCCCCCAACGGGGCCTTGTGTGTCAATTTCAACACGGTGAATTTCCGGCGCGCGGGATCCAAATTCGTCACGGCCGAACCCCAAACCCCCCTGTTGCCCATGGTGATGCCCCGGATTCTCAAATCGGGCCTGGACAAGGGACGGATCGTCCTTTCCCGTCAACGGGCCGAAACGGTCCTTTATGCAGGGCGCCTGCTGGGACATTTCCTGGAAAAGGCGGGGATCACGGTCACGGGAGAGATCCGCCGGGGCCGGGTGAACCCGGCCGCGGATTCCCTCGTCCTGCATCATGTCTCTGAATACCGCCTTACGGATATCGTTTCGCAATTGCTGGAACACTCCAACAATTTTATTGCAAACCAGTTGCTCATCAGCGTGGGCGCTGCGGTATTCGGCCCGCCGGGGACCCTGGACAAGGGCGTCCGGGCGGCCCGGAATCATGCCGCACACGTCCTGAACATCGACGGCATCCATCTGGTGGAAGGATCCGGCATTTCAAGAAAAAATCGCGTCACGGCCCGGGCCATGCATCGCGTCCTGGAAGCCTTTCGCCCCTACCGGCAACTCATGCCGAACCGGGAAAACGTTTATTTCAAGACCGGAACCCTTAAAGGGGTTCGGACCCTGGCAGGATATATCGAAAAAACGCCGGAACAGGCCTACCCGTTCGTGATTCTCGTCAACACCCCGGGAAAATCCGCTGAAAAAATCCTCGAAGCGATGCGGACCCGAATACCTTAAAGGGATTCCATTTTATCCCGGGTGATATGGGCGTAGGCGCTGTGGTTGTGGATGGATTCGAAGTTTTCGGCGCTAACGGAAAACCAGGTGATGTTGTTATCGGAAAGGAGTTTCTTGGCGATGTCCCGGACCACGTCCTCCACGAACTTGGCATTGGTGAATCCCCGCTCCGTGACTTCCTTTTCATCCACCCGTTTCAACACCGAGTAGACATCGCACGATGAGGCGGCCTCCACGAGCTCGATCATATCTTCCAGCCAGATGAATTTCTTGAAGCGGGTTTTGAGGCGCACCTCCCCCCGCTGGTTGTGGGCCCCCGCATCACTGATCTCTTTGGAGCAGGGGCACACGGAACTGATGGGAACGATGACTTCCGAAATGAGATCCACCTTTCCGTTGGAATCGCTCGATCCGATGATCCGGCACGTGTAGTCCATGAGCCCCGGAGAACGGCTCACCGGGGCTTTTTTTTCAATGAAATAGGGAAAGGTCATCTCCACATGCGCCGATGCGGCATTGAGATGGTCTTTCATCTTCTCCAGGGTTTTCGAGAAGGTGCGCAGCGAGACTTCCGGACTCAAGGAATGCAGAATTTCCACGAAACGGCTCATATGGGTCCCGCGGATCCGATGGGGAAGGTCCACGTACATATTGATGGTCGCCACCGTATGCTGGAACCCGTCTCTGCGATCCCGTACCGTCACCGGATATCGTAGGTTTTTGATCCCCACATTGTCGATGGAGATGTTTCGGTCATCCCGCTGATTTTGAATGTCGATCATGGTTTCCCGCCCATAGGTAATCCCGCCGCACCCGGTGGAGCGCATGGAAGAGGTTCCCTTTGATTTTCCGGTTTCGGCGGCTCATGTCGTCCAACATGGACTTGATCTCGCTGCGCTTGGAAGCACCGGCGGTGGGACAGGGATTCCGAAAAGCCGGGAAAGACGCTTCTTTGGCGTACCGTCGAATCAAGTGTTCATCCACATACACCAGGGGTCGGATCAGGGTGAACTTTCCGTTGAAAAGGGTTTGAACCGGGAGCATGGTGCTGATTTCGCCGGCATAAAACATGTTCATCAGGAGGGTGGCGATCACGTCGTCTTTGGTGTGTCCCAGTGCCAGCTTATTGCATCCCAGGGCATCGGCCAATTCAAAGAGCCGCTTCCGGCGGAGCCGGGCGCATAAAAAACACGGGTTTTCCCGGTTCTCCGGGCTGTGCCCCCGGATACCGTGGTCCGATCCCTCCAGGTGAAACGGGTATCCTTGCTTCTCGCAATAGGCCTTCAGCGCGTTTGAAAATCCGCCTTCGAATCCGGGGTCCACGTAAATGCCGATGAATTCGTAGTGCACCGGAACCCGGGCTTGCCGTTCGTGTAAAATCCGTATCAGACAAAGGCTGTCTTTGCCCCCCGAAACCCCCACGGCGATCCGATCCCCCTCTTCAATCATCCGGTACCGGTGCAGGGCCTTACCGACGAAACGATTGACGGCCTTATGGGTGTAGGTTTGATTGGATCGGTTCACGATTCCCTGAGTCCGGAAAAGGGGCTATTTCTGGCCCTTTTTACCGTCTTCCCTGACGACGACTTTCCCGGCGGCAATCTCCCGGAGAGCCACCACGATGTCTTCGTTCTTTGGAGAACTGACCAAATATTCGGATCCTTCACGAATCTGCCGGACCCGCTTGGCTGCCATGTGAACCAGCAGGAATCGGTTCTTGACCCGCTTCAAACAGTCTTCAATGGTGATTCTTGCCAAAGGCCACCTCCGTTTCTTTATAAGATTTCGATCAATTCATAGCAGCGTCGACCACCGGGTGTTTGGACCTCCACGTCGCTTCCCGGGGTCTTCCCCACGAGGGCTTTTCCCAGGGGGGAAAGGATCGAGATTTTACCGTCTTCCACATTCGATTCATCGGGGCCCACCAGTTGATAGGAGACCTCTTCGCCGGTGTCAATATTTTCCAGAACCACCGTGGCCCCGAAGACCGCCCGATCCTTCGGAAGTTTTTCAGGATCGATGATGTCCATATGGGACAGCTTATATTGCAATTCGCTGATGCGGCCTTCAAGGAAGCCTTGTCGGTCCTTGGCGGCATCATACTCGGCGTTTTCGGATAAATCTCCGTGGCCCCGGGCGTCTTCAATGGCCTGAATATTTTTCGGGCGCTCCACGGAAAGGAGACGTTCCAGTTCTTTTTTCAGGGTCACGTACCCATTATACGTGATGGGAATTCTTTCCAAAGCCGTCCTCCTCACAGATATTTTTCGGCTAAAATTTCAGCAATCTGGACCGCATTGGTGGCGGCCCCCTTCCGGATGTTGTCCGCCACCACCCACAAGTTGATGCCGTTGGGGATGGATTCGTCCTTCCGGATGCGCCCCACCAGGGTCCAATCCTGCCCGGCGGCATCGATGGGCATGGGATATCGATTCGTTGAAGGATCATCCACCACTTTCACCCCCGGCGCCTTCTCCAGGACCGCTTTCACTTCTTCGGGGGTGATGGGTTTATCCGTTTCCACATTGATGGATTCACTGTGGCCGAAAAAGACCGGAACCCGAATGGTGGTGGCGGTCACGCCGATATCCGTGTCTTCCAGGATCTTGCGCGTCTCATGGACCATCTTCATTTCTTCTTTCGTGTAGCCGTTTTCCAGAAACGCATCGATATGGGGCAGGCAGTTGAAAGCGATCCGATGCGGATAGACGTCCTTTTTGATATCCAAAAAATGGATCATGTCCCGGGTTTGGTCGAAAAGTTCATGGATGGCCTTCTTGCCGGTACCCGACACGGCCTGATACGTGGAGACCACGATCCGCTTGATTCCGAAACGCCGGTGAATCGGATTCAAGGCCACCACCATCTGGATGGTGGAACAGTTCGGATTGGCGATAATTCCTTTCCGGGTATAATCCGCCACGGCATGGGGGTTTACCTCGGGGACCACCAGGGGCACCTCCGGATCCATCCGCCATGCACTGGAATTATCGATCACGATACAACCGTCCCTTGCCGCATGAGGGGCAAAACGGGTGCTGGTGCTTCCTCCGGCCGAAAACAGGGCCAAATCGATGCCTTTAAAGGAATCTTCGGTGAGCTCTTCCACAAGGACGGCCTCCCCCTTGTATCGAACCTGCTTCCCCGCGGAGCGCTTGGAGGCCAGGGCTTTCAGGGATTTCACCGGAAATTGTCTTTCTTCCAGGCATCGGATCATCTGGTCTCCCACGGCCCCGGTGGCCCCCGCCACCGCCACGCTGAATGCTTTTTCCGTCATTTCATTCCACCTTTGTTCATTTTGTTCAAAGGATCATCGAAAACCCCGCCGCCGGCGATCACCGGTGGGTCGGGGGATTGAACCGCTTCGCTGCATGGATTTACGCTGCAAGGCAATCCAAGGTCTTGGATTGCCGGTGTTATTTTTGATGAACCGGCAGCGCCTCTTCGTCTTCTTCCGCCGATACGTTCGAATGATCCGGTTTCGGCTTCGTCTGCGTGCGCAGGGCGCTGATGAGACCCGATAAGATATATGCGGCCCCTATGGTGAACAGGGCGATGGAAGGCAATGCAGCGATGAACATCATCATCAGTATCGCCGCCACGAGGACATTAAACTTCATCCTTCGAAACAGTTCCACTTGCTTGAAGCTTTTGAACGGAATGGTGCTCACCATCAAAAACGCCAGAAAGTACAGCAACAATAGCATGGCCACCGGATAGGGAGGCACCCCGAGCCGATGAAACAGCAACACGGTGGATGCGCTCATGGCGGCGGCGGCCGGAATGGGAAGACCGGTAAAGTGTGAAGCGCCGCTTTGGCTCTGGGCGTTGAAACGGGCCAATCTCAGGGCGCCGCAGGCCAAAAATAAAAATGCCGCCAGCCATCCGATTCTCCCTAAAGGCTGCAGGGCCCAGAGGTAGATCATGAGTCCCGGTGCGAGGCCGAAGGTCATCAGGTCCGCCAGGGAATCGTATTCCAGGCCGAATTTACTCGTAGTGCGCGTGGCCCGGGCGACTTTTCCGTCCAGGATATCGAAGACCACTCCCAACAGAATGGCCCCCGCCGCCACCGTAAACTTTTGATTGACCGCGGCGACCGTGGCGTAAAATCCGAAAAACAGATTAAAGGACGTCAACAGGTTCGGCAGCACGTAGATCCCTTTTCCGCGTTTGGACCGGTCTTTCTTGACGCGTTTTCTTCTTTTCATTTTACATATCCTATGATCGAAGCCCCTGCTTTGACCCGCTGTCCGACCTTCACGTGAACCGACACGGCATCCGGAAGATATACGTCCACACGGGATCCGAAACGGATCAACCCGAAACGTTCCCCCCGGGCCACCGGTTCGTTTTCCCGGATCGCGCAGACAATCCGCCGCGCAATCAATCCCGCCACCTGGACCACGGTAACCTTTTCCCCCTTTTCGGTGTTCACTAAAATTGCGTTTCTTTCGTTCAGTTCCGGCGCTCGATCCCGGTTCGCGGCCATGAAGGATCCCGGGCGGTACTCAACGGCCCCGATGCGTCCCTCATACGGGACCCGGTTGACGTGCACGTCGAAAACCGTCATGAAAATGCTGATCCGCCGGCACGGTTCGGAAAAAAAAGGGGCCTTGGAAACCGCCTCAACGGAAATCACCCGGCCGTCCGCCGGAGATACCACGGCGCCGGGCGCTTTCGGAACCCGTCGTTCCGGATCCCGAAAAAAAAAGACGATAAAAAGCGTCGCCGCCGCGGCCAGGATCGCGATCGTTTCAAATCCGATAAGGGCAAACCCCGCCGCGGCCAGCGCCGAGACCAGAATAAACGGGTATCCGGAGCGGGCAATGGGGATGGGATTATTTCGGACTCGATTTCCGATTCTGTGTTGTTCCATCTATTCGCTGAGCGGATTGCTCCCCCCCAAACACTATTGAAAAATGATTATATTAGAAACACGTTGAGAATTCAATCCTTTTTTGATTTTTTAGATATTGTTAAAGACCCTCGACCGGCTCCTTGAAACCGGATTTTTTCACTGGAACGCGAAACAAAGGAATGCACGTCTTGCATGCGTCACGGCAAAGACGGCTTCCGGACATCCGCGCCCCGGATGTAAACCGGAACAAGGGACGCCGGGTCGGCCCGGGGATTTTGCCGGATCCGTTCCAGACCGAGGAATCCCACCACCGAGGCCCGGACCGCATGATCCCGGGAATCCGGGAATCGGGCCCGTTCTCCCAGGGTCCGGCGGATCGTTTCGGCGTAGCGCACGGCCCCTTCTCCGATGAAAAGACACGGCTCCCGGATGCCGGCCGCCGCATCCTCCGGAGAACCCGCCGATTCCGCCGTTTCAAAAATTAACTCTTTCCCCGAGAACCGGCAGCGCGTAAAGTAGACTTCCCCTTTCCGCGCATCAAGCATGGGGCTGATCAAGATACCGGCACCGGCCACCTGGAACGCCAGAACGCGGAGGGTGGACACGGAGACAACCGGCTTTCCAATGGCCAGGGCCAGTCCCTTTGCCGTGCTTAACGCAATCCTCAGGCCGGTGAAGCTTCCGGGCCCATGGGTCACCGCCAATCCGTCTATTTCCGACAAGGCCAACCCGCAACGGGAAAGCACCTCGCGGATGTGTTCCATGAGCCGCCGGGAATGGGATTCCGCGGCCGCTTCGATGACTTCCGCGAGGACGCCCTCCGGTGTGACGACAGCGGCGCTGCAATGTCCCGCCGCCGTATCAAAGGCCAGGATCCGCATGATTTAAGGCTTTTTTTTGGACCGGGCCGGACTTGTCTTTCCAAATGCCGCGGAAAGGACTTCGTCCATGTGTCTCACGGGGACAAAGCGGATCCGGCGCTTGACGCTTGGCGGCATTTCCTTGAGTTCTTTTTGATTTTTATCCGGAATAACGATGGTGCGGATCCCGGTGCGCAGGGCGCCCAGGGCTTTTTCCTTGAGCCCGCCCACAGGAAGCACCCGGCCCAGCAAGGTGATCTCCCCGGTCATGGCGATGGTGGTGTCCACGGGTATCTTCCGGATGGCCGAGATCAACGCCGCCGCCATGGCAATCCCGGCGGAAGGTCCGTCCTTTGGGGTGGCGCCGGCCGGCACATGGATATGGATGTCTAGGTTGTCCAGGTACCCTTCATCCACCCCGGCGGCGTTGAGGTTTTTCCGGGCGTAGCTCACCGCCGCCCGGGCCGATTCCTGCATGACCTCCCCCAGTTGTCCCGTCAGGATGAGTTCGCCCTTGCCGGGGATCAGGGTGGCTTCCACATACATCACCTCCCCGCCCACCTGGGTCCATGCCAGGCCCGTGGCCAGACCCACCTGTTCCGGCTCATCCTCCATTTCGGGGATGAATTTGGGAATCCCCAAAAATTTGACAAGGCTTCCTTTGGTGATGCGAAAGGGTGGCGCCTGGCCTTCGGCGATCCGCCGGGCCACTTTTCTGCAAATGGTCTGTATTTCCCTTTCCAGGTTCCGCAGTCCGGCTTCCGCCGTATACTCCCGGATCATGAGGGACAGGGCGGTGGGACTGATGTGCAGCGCATCCGGGCGCAATCCGGTTTCCTTCAACTGCCGCGGGATCAAGTGTTTATAGGCGATGATCCGTTTTTCCTCCTCGGAATACCCGGAGAGGAGGATGATCTCCATCCGGTCCAAAAGGGCGGGCGGAATGGAATCGGTCATGTTGGCGGTAAGGATGAACATCACATTGGAAAGGTTAAAGGGAATATTTAGATAATGATCACTAAATGCAAAATTTTGTTCGGGATCCAACGCTTCTAAAAGCGCCGAGGCGGGGTCCCCCCGGAAGTCGACGCCGAGCTTGTCGATTTCGTCCATCATAAAGACGGGATTGTTGGTGCCGCACTGCTTCAATCCCTGCAAAATCCTGCCGGGGAGGGCTCCGATGTACGTGCGCCGATGCCCCCGGATCTCGGCTTCATCCCGGAGCCCTCCCAGGGAAACGCGGACGAACTTCCGGTTCAAGGACCGCGCGATGGCCTGGCCCAAGGATGTCTTCCCGACACCCGGAGGGCCTACGAAGCACAAAATGGGGCCTTTCATCTTCGGGTTCAGTTTCCGTACGCTCAGATACTCCAGGACCCGGTCCTTCACGGCTTTTAAACCGTAATGCTCTGTATCCAGGATCTTCTTGGCGGCCTGGATGTCGATGACGTCCTTGGTGGCCTTTTTCCAGGGAAGCTCCGTGAGCCAATCCAAGTAGGTGCGTACAATGGTGGCTTCGGCGGAATCGGGATACATCTGTTCGAGGCGTTTGAGCTGTTTTTTCGCTTCCTTATCCGCTTCCCGGGGCATGCGGGCCCGCCGGATTTTCTTCCGGTACTCCGCGATTTCCATGCTGCGGTCGTCAAAGTCCCCCAATTCCCGGTGAATGGCCCGGACCTGCTCCCGCAGAAAATAATCCCGCTGGGATTTGGAGATTTCGTCCCGGACATCCGACTGGATCTTGGCCTGCATGGCGGAAAGCTCCACCTCCCGGGACAATAGATCGTTGATCTTTTTTAAACGATCGATGGGATCGATGAGTTCCAGGAGCAACTGGGATTCATTGATTTTCAGCTTTAGGTTGGATGCCGCAATATCGGCCAGTCTTCCGGGTTCTTCAATGCTCCCCAGGATGGCCTTGACATCCGCGGTCAATTCCCCCCGGAGCGCCAATACCTTTTCGGACTGTTCCCGCACGTTCCGCATGAGGGCCTCGATCTCAAGGCCCATCTTCTCCACGGGTTGTTCGGGGAGAGTTTCGATCCTGACCTGGAATAACGGAGAGGTCTTTTCATAGTTGAGGATCCTCCCCCGAACCATTCCCTGGGCCAATATTTTGACGCTTCCGTCCGGGAGTTTGAGTACGCGGAGGATTCGGCCCACCGTTCCCACCGAAAAAATATCCGTCGGTTTGGGATTTTCGATGCCGGGGTCCTTCTGAGTGGCCAAGAACAAGAATCCTTCGCCGGATACGGCCTCCTCCACCGCCTGTACCGATTTCTCCCTGCTGACAAACAGGGGAAGGACCATGTCGATGAAAATCACCGCATCCCTTACCGGAAGGAGCGGCAGGGCGTTGGGAACGTCCGTTTCCCTTTCGTGTTCTTCCAAAATACTGATCAGATCGTCTTTATCTGTTTCGGCCATGGGTTCTCCGGTCTTGATCCGTTAAAAGGATATCGGATCCGACTGAATGAATTTGTCGCGCCCCCGCCGTTCAATTCGGGGCGTACGGGAAGCATTCCGCTTAAACAATTTAAAATAAGACCCGTTTTGGATTTGACAACATGCATGTTGATTTTTCAGGCCAACCCACCTATGGTCTGCCACCGGGGATGTGCCATACCCCGCAAGGACGCCTTTTCCGGGATATTTGAGTCCATTTACTTCGGAAAGACGGGATACCGGGGAGGCGTTGCGGATAAACACCCTTTCATAAAACAGGAAGTGTATGCCGGATCGGATCCTCTTCGACGTCATTGTTTTCATTTTCGGTGCCTGTGTCGGGAGCTTTTTGAATGTATGCATCCACCGGATTCCCGCAAACCGTTCCGTGCTCCGCCCCCGATCCATGTGCCCGGCATGCAACCATTTCATTCCTTTTTACGACAATATTCCCCTTGCGAGTTATTTCCTGCTGAAAGGCCGATGCCGCTCTTGCGCCGCTTCCATTCCTGTCCGCTATCCACTGGTGGAACTCCTTACCGGGCTCCTGGCCCTTTCCATCAGTATCCGTTATGGATTCTCTTTTCAAGGGGGGGTCTTTTTCATTTTTGTTTCCGCTCTGTTGACCGTCGCCTTCATCGATATCGATCATCAGATCATCCCGGATGTCATCACCCTGCCGGGCATCCTCCTGGGATTGGGGGCCGGCGCCTTTCTCCCGGAGATGAAAATCGTGGACTCCTTGTTGGGAATCCTTTCCGGCGGCGGGGTCCTCCTGGCCGTGGCGGTCTTGTATCACGCCCTGGCCAAACGGGAAGGCATGGGCGGGGGAGATATCAAGTTGCTGGCCATGATCGGTGCCATGATCGGATGGAAAGGCGTCCTTTTCACCCTTTTTACCGCATCCTTGGTGGGGGCCCTTTCAGGCGTTCTCGTGATGCTCCGATCGCGGAAAGGGTTGAAAACCGCCCTTCCCTTCGGCCCTTTCCTGTCTCTGGGCGCCATGGCCTACGTGCACCTTGGGCCTGAGATGATTGATTGGTATTTTCACCTGGGAAGATCCAGCGGATAAGGCGGGACCCGAACTTTTATGAAATACGCGGTGCTGTCCGACATCCATGCCAACCTCGATGCCCTGGAACGCGTCCTTTCCGACATCCAGGCCGCAAAGGTGGATCGGATCATCAATTTGGGGGATATGATCGGTTACGGGGCCCAACCTGAAGAAGTCATCGGGGAAATCCGCCGGCATGACATAAAAACCCTTTTGGGGAATCATGAACTGGCGGTGGTGGATCCGGATTACCTGGACTGGTTCAATCCCGCCGCCCGGAAATCGCTTCTTTATACCGCGGATATGATCCGCCACCCTTCGGTGCGTTTCCTCCGCAGCCTCAACCCCTTTCTTTGTATTGGCGACTGCCGCTTCGTCCACGGGTACCCGCCCGATTCCCCCCTCATCTACCTTTTTCAGGCGGATGAAAAGATGTTGAGAAAAACCTTTTGGGGCCTGGATTTCCGGGTCTGCTTTGTGGGACACACCCACCATCTGGAAATCATTTCCTCCAGCCCCACGGGGCTGCACCGGGCTCCCCTCAAAAAAGGGAAAACACAACTTCACCGGACCCACCGGTATATTCTGAATATCGGGAGCGTGGGGCAGCCCCGGGACGGAAACAAGGATGCAAAATATATCCTCTGGGATGACGATGAAAACAGCGTGGATCTGAAGTTCATCCCCTATGATTTCAAGTCTGCGGCGGAAAAGATCCGCGCCGCCGGCCTTCCCGAAGCCCATGCCCGAAGGCTTTTGCCCGGATGAAGCGCATCGGCCGTTACCGGGTTTTGGGGTTGCTGGGAAAAGGCGGGATGAGCAAGGTGTACATTGCGGCGCTTCCGGTCATCGATCGGGTCGTCGCGCTCAAACGCCTGGATCCCCATCCCCACCTGCTGGATCTGATGGGAGAAAAGGCGCTGCATGCCATTTTTGTCACGGAGGCCCGGACCCTGGCCGGGCTGAGGCATCCCAACATCGTGGACATCCTCGATTTCGACCGCATGGAGAACACGCCTTTCTATGTCATGGAATATTACGCCAACAGCCTGGGCGTGATGATGGGAGAAACGTACCGGAGCGAAAGACCCACCCGGATCCTCCGGATCGACCGCGCCGTTCAGTACGGCCGCCAAATCCTGGAGGGCCTCCGCCGGCTTCATCATGCCGGCATCATCCATCGGGACATCAAACCCTTCAACATCCTCCTCACTGAAGACGACGAAGTCAAAATCAGCGACTTCGGCCTGTCAAAAGTCCGGGGGGAAACCTTTACGGGCCCGCCCAACCTCAAAGTGGGATCCCCGTATTACGCCGCCCCTGAACAGGTCTCTCATCCCGACGCGGTGGATTTTTCCGCGGATCTGTATTCGCTGGGGGTCATCCTCTACCGGATGCTGACGGGAGGCCTCCCCAACGACCCTGAAGACGCGTCCTCCCGGTGGATCCCGCCGAGTGACGTAAACCCGGATCTCGATGCCGGCTGGGATGCCTTTCTCCTGCGCGCCCTGGCGGAAACGCCGAAGCACCGGTATCCCGATGCGGCTTCCATGCGCGAGGCGCTGGACCGCCTGGCGTCGGAATGGGAGATCCGCCGGGACCGCACGTGTCTTTTGTCGCCTCCGTCTCCGCCCAAAACCGCCCCTCCCCCGAAGCATCCGCTGCGACGCGACCCCCGCAAGGTTTCCGTCCAAGAGGCCCCCCGGAGATTCGGCCTGGATTCCCTGTGGCGGCCGAAGTCTTACATTGAAAACGATTTTGTCGTCGAGGGGGGCGGCCTTGTCCGGGATCGCGCCACGGATTTGATATGGGAAAACGCCGGATCCGAATATCCCGTTGTCTGGAAGCAGGCCGAAGCCCACGTGTCCTCCTTGAACCGGGTGCGTTTCGGCGGATACGATCGGTGGCGGGTCCCGACCATCGATGAACTCATGTCCCTGCTCACTCCCATGCCCCACGGCACGGATTTCTGCATGGCGCCCGTCTTTGATCCCCGATGCCGATGGCTGTGGAGCATCGACCGCTGTACCTTCACCGCGTCCTGGTACGTCTCCGTAGACTTGGGTTTTGTGTTCCGCCAGGAAATCCACGCCCGCTTCCATGTCAAGGCGGTGTGCTCGGTACCCCCGGACGCCCGGCGATAGCGCATCTTTCCGGCGATCAATTTCGGGAGAGAGCCGTCATTGACGAAGAACGCCGCAACGCCGCAGGTGGACTTTTTACGAAGCCATCATCATTGGTGGAATCGTAAAAAGGCCGATTTTGTGGAGCCCCCCCGCTCTGAAGAGCGGGGCTCCCCGGTAAGGAAAGTGTTTATTTTAAGATAGCTTCCCTCGACCCCGCCTTAAAAGGCGGGGCTTGCGGGAAGCGTTCCGGTCATTGTTATTAATGCGTTTTCGACGTATCCTATTTCGGGGAAGAAACAGGATCGGCCCGAACATCGTATCCGGCCCTCCGGAGGTGATGCAGAATGTTTTTGACATGATCCTCGCCGCGGGTTTCCAGTTCGACGGCCACCCGGCTCATATTGATGGGCAGGTCCCCCACGTTACGGTCGTGCCGGATGTGCAGGACATTGGCCTTGAGGGCGGCGACCTGAGAAAGGAGCGCGGCCAGGGTGCCCGGAACATCTTCCAAAACCGCGGTCATCCGCATCACCCGGGCGTTTTGGATCAATTGCTGGCTGATGATCCGACCGATGAGGGAGCTGTCCATATTCCCCCCGCTGATCACCAGCACCACCTTATCCCCCTGTTTGATGGGAATGCTTTTTTCCAGGAGGGCGGCCAAGGGGACCGCCCCGGCCCCTTCGGCGAGAATCTTCTTTTTTTCCAAAAGCATGAAAATCGCCGCGGCGATGGACGATTCCTTCACCGTGACCAGATCGTCCAGATGGGAGGCGAGAATACGATAATTCCGTTTGCCGGTTTGTCTCACCGCAATGCCGTCGGCCAGGGAGGGGGCGGCATCCACCATCACCCGGCGCTGAAGGCGAAAGGATTCCCGGGCGGACGGGCACGCGATGGACTGGACACCGATCACCCGGGTCCGGGGGCTTTGGGCCTTCACGGCGATACCGATGCCCGCGGCAAGCCCTCCCCCGCCCACCGGCACGAGGATTTTATCGGGATTTTGAAGATCCTCGAGGATCTCCAGGCCGATGGTGCCCTGTCCGGTGATGATCAAGGGATCGTCGAAGGGATGGATGAACAAGCGGCCTTCCCCGGCCAGTTTTCGGGCTTCCTTGAGGCTTTCATCCACGGTTTTACCGGAAATCACGACCTTCCCGCCGTAGGCTCGGGTGGCTTCCTGCTTGCTGATGGACGCCCATTCCGGCATGACCACGATGGCGTTCATCCGGGCCTGCCGGGCGGCCAGGGCGACCCCCTGGGCATGGTTCCCCGCCGACGCCGCCACCACGCCCTGCAACCGTCTTTTCTGACTCTCGGAAAAGAGCTTGAAGACCGCCCCCCGGACTTTGAAGGATCCCGTATTCTGGAGGTTTTCGAGTTTCAGATAAATTCGGGCGCCGAAATGGCGGGATAGATACGGGGAGTGCACCAAGGGCGTGCGCAGCACCCGGTCCTTGAGGATCTCCGCCGCTTCCTGGATGTGTCGTAAGGTTGTCATGGGCCCTTTCGCCTTGACTTGACCGCGAAAACCATTAAGGTTTTTTGCACGACGCAAAGAAGATCGGCTGGTGACGATTCCGTCGCATTTGAGATTTACCCCAAAAAGGATGCGGTTTCAATCGCGGTTTTTCCATGAGACCCCAAAAACCCCTCTGCCGGGTTCCCCGGCTGCCCAGGCCGCGGCTCCTTGAAGCGCTGGGCTTCACGGTGCTTTTCGGACTCGGCCTCTATCTGCTCACAAGGGGCGCCGTCCACGGCGGCTATCACTGGCAATGGTACCGAATCCCCCGGTTTTTCGGGACATTCCAGGAATCCGGATTCGCCCCCGGACCCATTCTTACCGGGCTTTCGGTCACCCTTCAAATTACCGTTGTCAGTCTTGCGGCCGCCATGGCGGTGGGGCTTTTAACGGCCCTGTTGCGGCTCTCCGGATCCTTCAGCGGCAGGACCGTGGCCCGGGTATACCTTGAAGTCATCCGCAACACCCCCCTTTTGGTTCAGCTTTTTTTCATATACTTCGTCCTTGCCCCGATTCTGGATTTGGAACGGTTCGTTTCCGCGGTCCTGGCGCTGAGTCTCTTCGAGGGGGCGTATGCCTCGGAGATTTTCCGCGCCGCCATTTTATCCATCCATAAGGGGCAATGGGAAGCCGCGTCGAGCCTTGGGTTGAACCGATCCCAAAGTTACCGGCATATCATCCTTCCCCAGGGGGTCCGAAAAATGCTCCCCCCCCTGACCGGACAGGCCGTATCCCTCATCAAGGATTCGGCCCTGGTCAGCACCATCGCCGTGTATGACTTGACGATGCAGGCCCAGGCCATCATTGCGGAAACCTTTCTGGCCTTTGAAATCTGGTTCACCGTGGCCGCGGTCTATCTGACCCTCACGCTGAGCCTTTCCGCCGCTGTTTTTTTAATGGAAAAACGATTCCAGCGCTTTGTTTCATAAACCGAACACGACAAAGGAGGCAACACGATGGATGCAAAAAGGCTGAAAACACGCCTGGGAATTGTATTACTGATTACCGTACTGGCGGCGCCGGTGTGCGCCGGTGAACTCCAGCAGAAACTGGTTCAGGAAAGCACCGTGGAGCAGGTTCTCAAGCGGGGGGTCCTGCGGGTGGGGATGTCCACCTTTGTCCCCTGGGCCATGAAGGACAAGACCGGAAAACTGGTGGGGTTTGAAATCGATGTGGCCACACGATTGGCCCGGGACATGAGGGTCGAGGTGGAATTCATCCCGACCAAATGGGCCGGAATCATCCCGGCATTGATCACCGGGAAATTCGATGTGATCATCGGGGGGATGGGGATTTTGCCCCAGCGGAACCTGAAGGTGAATTTCACCATTCCTTACGATTACACGGGAATGTCCATGGCGGCGCACAAAGAACTGGCCAAGGGGTTTTCGGAAATTGCGGCCTTTGACCGCCCCGAAGTGACCCTGGCGGTGCGCTTGGGGTCCACCGCCGTCACCGCCGCACAAAAATATATGCCCCGGGCAACCCTGCGGATGTTCGACGATGAAGCCCAGGCCTACCAGGAGCTGGTCAACGGAAGGGTCCATGCCGTGGTGGGGTCGGCGCCCACGCCGGCGTTTTATGCCTTGAAATATCCGGAAAGGCTTTTTTTGCCGCTTTCCGATACCTTCACCAAGGAGCCCATCGGGTTCGCGGTGCGCAAGGGGGATTTCGACACGCTGAACTTCTTCAACAACTGGATCACCTTTGTCACCGCGGAAGGGTGGCTGAAAGAACGAAAGCACTATTGGTTTGAAACCAAAGAATGGGAGCCGTTGGTCCAGTAACCCCGGCGGTGACGGAAAAAGAAGGCGGGTCCCTCCCCGAAACCTTTTTCGGGGCGCGCTAAAGCCTTTTTACGATCCTGCGGCGCCCTTTTGCTTTAAAGACCGCTTCCCCTGACCCCGCCTCAAAAGGCGGGAATTACGGAACGCGTGCCGCTCAAACCAAAGAAGGAGTCGTTTATCCCTGTGCATCCCCGCCCCAAGATCACGCTTCTGGATGTGCTTATCGGGACGTTGATCCTTGCGCTCGGGGTGTACCTTGTCTACCGCATGCATTTTAAAATCCATTACGAGTGGAACTGGGCGGCGGTCCCCCAGTATCTCTTCCGATACGACCCGGAAACCCGCCGGTGGATCCCCAACATCCTGATCCAGGGGCTTTTCACCACGCTCAAACTCAGCCTATGGGCGACGGTTCTGGCCGCACTCATCGGGGGGATCATGGGGCTTTTTCGGGTGAGCGGCAGTTTTTTCAAGCGAATGACGGGAACGGTCTACGTGCAATCGGTTCGAAACCTGCCCCCCTTGGTTCTGATCTTTATCTTCTACTATTTTGCTTCCGATCAGATCCTTCCGGCGCTGGGTGTTCAGGCCCTCATCGACAACGCCGGGGAGGATACCCTCTCGCGCCTGGCCTTTTTCTTTGCGCCGCCTTCCCTGATTTTTCCTTTTCTTTCCGGAATGATGGCACTGGCCGTCTTTGAGGGGTCCTATATCACGGAAATCGTCCGGGCAGGGATTCAATCCATCGATCACGGGCAATGGGAAGCCTCCTGTGCCCTGGGCCTCAACCGCCGGCAACAGCTATGGCACGTGGTCCTCCCCCAGGCCGTACCCCGAATCCTGCCGCCTCTGGCCGGGCAGTTCATCTCCACCATCAAGGATTCGGCCATCGTCTCCGTAGTCTCCATCCAGGAGCTCACCTTCCAGGGCCTGGAACTCATGGCCGCCACCTACATGACCTTCGAGATCTGGGTCACCATCACGGGAATGTATCTTTTGTTGACGCTCTCCTTGAGCATGGCGGTTTCTTATGTCGAAAACCGCATGGCCGCCCGCACCGCCGGCTGACGGTAAAGGGATCGAAACGGGATCAGTTTCCCGGGCCGGCGCCCCATTCAGAAATACACCTTCTGGCCCGGCGGCCGCTTCGCGTTGCAACCACGCGATAGCATCGATGGTGTTTTTCCGGTTCCACATATTTTTGGTCGCAGGCGGAAAGCCCTTCCATCAGCCGGTCGTATTCCGCGGAGCAACATTTTTTCGCGTTTTCTAAATATTGGGTTTTCATGGCACAAACCTCCTTAACATGCAGTCAAAAGCGTAAATCCCGATGTTGATGCGCCGGGAAAACGCCTTTGTCCCGCGATCTTACGCTACGCACGGTTTCCATAGCCCGATTTACGTCGGCGATCAGCAGCAGCAATCCACCGGTTGAACGCATGGGTCGGAATATTCATTGTCGGATCCAATCACGTAGCAGCAGCACAGGTCGGACTCCTGGTGATCGTCGGTTTCCTGGAGAACACATTCCTCGTCGCGGATCTTTTCTTCTGATGTTTCCATGACATCACCTCATGACCACCCCGACAAAGGGGGGTGGAGGTTTCGCCGCGTCACGCGGTCCGGGCCCTCCCGCCTTGAAGGGCAGGCCAGCCCCGTAAGGAAAAACAACCGTTTCAAGGCCGCCCCCTCGAGTCCGCCTTCAAAGCGGCCTCTTCGGAAGCGTTTCAGGATGAAAAATATTGATGCATTGAAGGCTTGTCAAGGCGCCCGCTTCCAGGAGACGGACCGGAAAAAAGGCCCATTGACTTGGGCGAAGCCGTCTTTAAAATACTACACAGTAGTATTATTACACAAGAAAGGAGGTGATGGAAATGACGCGTATCTTTCAAGTCGTTCCAAACTCAGGCGACGGCCCGGGGCGTCAGCGTCTTTTTCCGGATCCTGATTCAGCGGCCGATTTCACAAAAGGTTCTTTCCGGTCCCCCCGCGATCCATGAAGGAATACAGCACCGTTTCCAGGGTGGGGGTTCCGTGATCCTCGTATTCGTAGCGGATGCGCAACGCCTCTTTGTTGAGTGTCAAGATTTTGGTCAGTTGGATAGGGGTGGCAAAAAGCACCAGGTCGCACGGCGTGCGGTTGATGGTTTCCTGGAGGTCCTGGATTTGTTGAAGACTGTATCCCATGGCCGGCAGGACGCGTCCCATGTGCGGATACTCCCGGAAGGCTTTTTCGATGGTGCCCGCCGCATAAGGCCGCGGATCCACGATGGACGCGGCATGGTGCAGGACGGCGGCAAGATAGCCTGCACCGTGGACCATGCCGCCATGGGTCAATGTGGGACCGTCTTCCACCACCAGGACCCGTTTTCCGGTGATCCGCTGCGGCTGGTTGATGAGGAAGGGGGACCGGGCCGTCACGATCGCCGCATTGGGCGCAAGGCGTTCAATGTTGGCTTTCACCTGAAGCACTTTTTCGGGCTCGGCCGTATCCACCTTGTTGATGACCGCCACGTCCGCCATGATCAGGTTGGTCTCGCCGGGATAATAACGCAGCTCATGGCCGGCCCGGTGCGGATCGAGTAAAACGATGTGAACGTCGGGTTTGAAAAAGGGCGTGTCGTTGTTCCCGCCGTCCCAAACCAGGATATCGGCTTCTTTTTCCGAGGCGGCGAGGATGGCCCGGTAATCCACGCCGGCGTATACCACCACGCCCATGTCCACCAGGGGTTCGTATTCCTCGCGCTCTTCCAGGGTGCACCGGTGGGTTTCGAAATCCGCATACGCGGAAAACCGCTGGACCACCTGTTTTAAAAGGTCCCCGTAGGGCATGGGATGACGGACCACCACCACCCGGTTCCCCCATTTTTGAAGGATCTGGGCCACCTTCCGGGTGGTCTGGGATTTGCCGCACCCGGTGCGTACGGCGCACACGGAAACCACCGGCTTTTTGGAGGACAACATGGTATAAGTGGCGCCGATGAGGATGAAGTCGGCGCCGGCGGCCATGACGGCGGACGCCTTGTGCATCACTGCTTCGTGGGACACGTCGCTGTAAGAAAACGCTACCAGGTCGATTTTGTGTTCCCGGATCAGGGCGGTGAGGCGTTCTTCCGGATAAATGGGAATCCCTTCGGGATAACCGGGTCCGGCCAAGGCCGAGGGGTAGCGGCGGTTCTCGATATGGGGGATTTGGGCGGCGGTAAACGCAAGGACCCGATAGCGGGGGTTTTCCTTGAAATAGATGTTGAAGTTATGGAAATCCCGCCCCGCAGCCCCCATGATGATCACTTTTTCCCCCATTGCCCGTCTCCTTTGATATCGGCTGCGTCCTTGCATCTATTTTCACTCTGCAGTATCTATCATATTGAATACATCAGATCAAAACATCGGATGCGGTCATGCCTCTTTTCGTCAATGAAATTTTTTTCAGCATCCAGGGAGAATCCACTTATGCAGGGCTCCCCTGCGCCTTCATCCGGCTTGCCGGATGCAACTTGAGATGCACCTATTGCGATACCGCCTATGCTTATGGCCCGGGCAATGCCGTGACGATTCCGGAAATACTTTCTAAAATCAAGACGTTCAACGCCCTATGGGTGGAAGTCACGGGCGGAGAGCCCTTGATCCAGGAGGGGACCCCGGAGTTGATCCGGTCCCTTTTGGAAAACGGATACCGGGTTCTTTTGGAGACCAACGGCAGCCTCGACATCGCGGGCGTGGATCCGGCATGCACCCGGATCGTGGACCTCAAGTGTCCGTCAAGCGGGGAAAACAAACGCATATTTTGGCCGAACATGGACCGAATAACGCCCAACGATCAGATCAAATTCGTCATTCAGGACCGAGAAGATTATGCCTTTGCTAAAAAGACGCTTCCAAAGATCCCGTCCTGCATCCCTTCCGAACACATCCTTTTTTCTCCGGTTTCCAGCGTCCTGCCGCCCCGCGACCTGGCGGAGTGGATCCTTGCGGACGGGCTGCGGGTTCGGTTACACCTTCAACTCCACAGGATTGTCTGGCCGGATATTCATAGAGGAAAATAACATATATATTAATAGGTTGAAGCTTTAACTATCGAATTGACATGAGGAAATATGAAGAAACCGAAAGCCGTTGTCCTGTTGAGCGGAGGTCTTGATTCCGCGGTGACCCTGGCCGTTGCCAAGGCCGAAGGGTTTTTGCCGCATGCGCTGAGTTTTTCCTATGGGCAGCGGCATGCCGCGGAGCTTCAATCCGCCCAGAAGGTGGCCCGAACCCTCGGTGCAGAAAAACATCTGGTCTTGGCCGTCGCACTGGATAAAATCGGCGGGAGCGCCCTGACGGATGCCCTTGCGGTCCCCAAAGACCGGCCGGCGCGTTTCCTTTCTGAAAAAATCCCGGTGACCTACGTTCCGGCCCGAAACACCATTTTTCTGTCCATCGCCCTGGGGTGGGCGGAAGTGCTGGGGGCGGAAGTCATCTACCTGGGCGCCAATGCTGTGGACTTTTCGGGTTATCCCGACTGTCGTCCCGAATATATCGCGGCTTTCGAACGGATGGCCAACCTGGCGGTCAAGGCGGCGGTGGAAAAAAAGATGCACATCCGAATCCGCGCCCCCCTGATCCACCTTTCCAAGGCCCGGATCATCCAAAAGGGGATGGCCCTGGGCGTCGATTTTTCCCTTACGCACAGCTGTTATGATCCAACCCCGGCCGGTCTTTCCTGCGGAAGATGCGACAGTTGCCGCTTGCGACGAAAAGGTTTCCAGGAGGCCGGCCTCACCGACCCCCTTCATTATGCCCCGTAGCCTGAAAATCGCTTTCCTCCATTATCACCTCAAACCCGGGGGGGTGACCACGGTGATCCGCCGCCAGGCGGAGGTCATCCGGAACACCTGTGACACCCTGGTCTTTTGCGGGGAAGCCCCCGGAAAACCGTTTCCCGCCGAAACGATCCCGATCGAAGGGCTGGCGTACGATGCGCCGGGACAAAAAAAACCGAATCCCGCCGGCGTGGCCGGATCGATCCTCGAGGCCCTGCGTTCCCGCTGGCCCCAAGGGTGCGACATCTTGCACGTCCACAATCCCACCCTGGCCAAGAACCGTCAACTGCTGGACATCCTTTCGATTCTCCAGGAAAAGGGTGTCCGGCTTTTTTTGCAGGTTCACGATTTCGCCGAAGACGGGCGCCCCCATGTGTTCAGCCCGCGGCCCTACCCCGCCGGCTGTCATTGGGCGGTCATCAATTCACGGGATTACCGGGCCCTCATCCGTTCCGGGCTGCGCCCGGACGGCCTTTCACTCCTTCCCAATGCCGTGACTCCCATTCCGGCACCGGCAACGCCGATTTCCCGCCAGGGGTTTGCACTGTATCCCGTCCGGGCCATCCGGCGAAAAAACACGGGTGAGGCGTTTTTGCTCACCTTGCTTTCAGAAAAAGCAAAACCGATCCGCATCACGCTCCCCCCCAACAGCCCGGAAGACCGGCACAGCCATGAAACCTGGAGGCGTTTTGTGACCACCCATGAACTGAGGGTCCGGCTGGATACCGGGCTGCACGAGAGGTTCGCCCATCAAGCCGCCGGGGCCGATTTTTTTATCACCACCAGTATCACGGAAGGGTTTGGATTTTCCTTTTTGGAGCCCTGGACCATTGGAAAGCCCCTTTCCGGCCGAAGGCTTCCGGAGATCTGCAGCGATTTCGAAAAAAAGGGGCTTGTCTTCGATTCTCTTTACGACAGGATCCGAATCCCCTTGTCATGGATCGACGCCGCACGGTTTTTCGAGCGATTCAAACAAAGCGTTGCCGCGGCGGCGTCCGCCTTTTCACACCCCATCCCGGAGACGAAAATCGACGATGCCTTCTGGAACATGACACAGGGCGCGGTGGTGGACTTCGGCCTCCTCGATGAAGGCTTCCAGGAACAGATTCTTCTCACGGTCCTTTCCGACCCTGAAAAGGCCCGGTTTCTGCTTGCGTCGAATCCGGATCTTGAAACCTGTATCCGCCCAAATCCGACTCGGCAGGTGATCCGATCCAATCAGGACGCCGTAATCATCCATTACAACAAAGACCGTTATCGTAAACGACTCCTGGACGCCTATGCCCGGGTCATGGAAACGCCCGTATCCCATCACGTCAACAAGACGTCGCTGCTGGAAGACTATTTTGACTTAAACGCCTTCAGCCTTTTAAAGTGGGGCCATGATCCGAGATAAAAAACCGCCCGGGTCTGCAAGACCCGTTCTTTTCCCGATATCCACCGGGTGGAAGCCCTCGGGAAGCCTGGATCATCCTGTTTCCTGTCTGCTTTTGGATGTTTACGGCACGCTTTTCATCAGCGGTTCGGGGGACATCCATTCTTTTGCAAAAGGCGCCGCCCGGCAGGAACCGTTGAACGCACTCCTGCATCGATACGGAATTTCGGATTCGGCGGATACGCTTGTGCAGCGACTTTCGGAGGCCGTGGAAAGGGCCCATGTCCGGCTCAAAGATAACGGCGTCGATTTCCCCGAGATTCAAATTGAAACCCTCTGGAGACGATTGCTTCCGGAGATGGACGATCATCGCCTGAAGACATTTGCCGCTGCGTTCGAAAGGATCACAAACCCGGTTTTTCCCATGCCGCATCTCGGGGAAATGCTCCACGGAATGAAGCAAAAAGAGGTTCTCCTGGGAATTATTTCCAATGCCCAGTTCTATACGCCCCGGCTCTTCGAGGAGTTCCTGGGCGCGTCTTTGAAGGATCTGGGATTTACGGAGGAACTGATCTTTTTTTCTTACGTCTTCGGCCGGGCCAAACCGTCTTTCTTTTTATTTGAAAAGGCCAAATCCCTCCTGGAAAAAAGGAATGTCCGGCAAGAAAACATCCTTTACGTGGGAAACGATATGTTAAACGACGTCTTTCCCGCCAAGGCGGTCGGGTTTCAGGCCGCCCTTTTCGCCGGAGACGCCCGGTCCCTGAGGCTTCGAAAAGACGATGCCCGGTGTCGAAACCTCCGCCCGGACCTCATCATCACGGATCTCATCCAGCTTCTCGATCATGTATAAGAGCGCAACGCCGCAGGTGGCCTTTTTACGAAGCCATCATTTTTGATGAAATCGTAAAAAGGCCGATTTTGTTCGCGCCTCAACCCTTTTCGGGTGATCCAAAGGGTTTCGCTAAATCTCAAGAACTCGACACAAGTGTCTCAAACAGCTTGAGATTTTTAACGCTCAACCCTTTGTCTCTCTT
>Ga0068713_1000228_pt1 | contig 107186 bp, 103 predicted proteins | sample MTBAKSrepl2MetaG_FD_62223 | JGI IMG/M metagenome (GOLD analysis project Ga0068713, IMG submission 62223) | Enrichment culture microbial communities om Arthur Kill intertidal strait, New Jersey, USA, that are MTBE-degrading - MTBE-AKS2 (Arthur... | ecosystem: Environmental > Aquatic > Marine >... | reverse complement strand
GTGCGTAATTTTTTCGTTCGTTGGTTTTGCCTGGAATATTTTTATTCGAAGGGTGTTCCCGGGTCAAATATGCCAATGATGCAAACTTTAAATTAAATATGTTTTTAAACTGGACTCATGAATGTAAAAAACACTAAACAGGATTTATAACATTAACATTTTATAAAAACCTGAAAATCAAACAAATAAATTTAATAATTTTTCAAAATTTACCTGAAAAGGCGCTTCGCGCCCTTTTTAGACAAACCTATTTGATAATTAAAAAATTAGAAACATATGAAGAAGTATATAATTCTCGTGGCAGGGTATGAATACCACAGGGGTGGAACGAATTTTGCCCATTTCGCAGACAACAGACGGAAATATATTCTGCAACAAAATCAGTCATGGGATAATGACCCTGATGTAATATTTGTCAGATTTGACGTCAAAACAGGGCAACTGGAGAAAAATGTTTATGACGGCAGTCAAAGGAGCTGGATCCTTGAAAGATCATATGATCCGATTAATCGCAGGAATCATTATACGGGCAGTGACTTTAAGCAGCAGCAGACAAATGTAATGTCAATTACAGACGCTTACAATTATATCGTAAACATTGGAAATACAGATCCGGGGACTGTTGTTGAATTCAGCATACTTGGACATGGATGGCAAGGCGGACCAATTCTCGTAAATTCATATGAAAGAGAAGAATATGATGATGGAGGAACAAACCACCGCCTCAGGGATCCCTGGGATAAAGATGGACGCCACAAAGACTTTTTTGTAACAAATATGAGTGATGCCGACTGGACCAGCTTTAAAAACGCATATGCAAATGACGGTTATATCTGGGTATGGGGATGTGTCTTCACCAGGGCATATTATAATACCCTCTATAAAATCATGCAGACCCGGGAATTCAGGCAGAAAACATTTGGAACACATCTCGATTCAGACACTTTTACCATAACTGTGAGTCGCTCATTTGTACAAAAATATTATGATTTTGACCGCACCTTTTTCCCCACAGATGATAATGAGCGGACCTTTACAAGGACTATGGCAGATCTGAAACAGTTTTTAAAGAGAGGATTAATAGGCACTTATGCAGTAAGGACAGCGCTCGATACAGGGATTGAGTGCCGGGCAGGCTATTTGGGAACATATTCAACTTTTGAACAAAGTTCACCCAGGCATAATGTACGTCACAGAGTGATGGTCATACCCAGGAGCCAGTCTTTGTACAGTGATGATTTTACGCGAGTAGTCAATTTTTACAAGACTTACCTCAGTATTCCCGAAGATCCTGAAAACAGAGGATATGCAAGATACAGAAACTATCAGGCTCATCAGTGGTTTCAGTCGGTGTAGACAAACTCCATATTTCTGTTGCATTCAATACATTTACCAGCAACTACGCCCTCATCGAAAAATCCGGGAATGCCGTTTTCGCCTTCGAAACGTTCACATTGTCCGGCAATGAAAGTTCTGTTTCCACATTCGCATTCCGGCCTCTCTTCCCTGAGTAGCTTACGATGTTCACCGGTAAATGTAAACAATCGGCCAATGTAGCCGCAGTTAACACATTCACCCCAGATAATGCCTCTGAAATTCCAGTCCTTAGAGCCTGTATGATGCTCAATGGTAATTCTAAATTCCTGTTTATTACACGAATGACACCTGTAGACAGTAAAGACATGATCATCATCAGGGTGGTTATCTGCATCTATGTTCTGCCGGGCAAACTCCTCCAGATCGTACATAATTTGTGATTTATTCATTGGTTTATAAAAATATAGTCTTGAAAATAAAAAGAATGAAAGGCTTTTCCCCGGCAGAGTAAAGAATTATTTTCATTATTAATCTGTTGTGAAAATTTTCACAGCTCAGGGCAGACTTAAAGTCCCTTCCCTGAATACAACAGGACCCGGTGTACGCGGATCAATCAGTACCACTTTATAATTATAATCCTGATCCTCAAAATCAGTAAAAAGAAAATCCCATGTATAATAGCACATGCATTTACAGTAGCATCCGTGATTGGATTCTGAACAAGTATCTTCCAAAGTCATAATAACAGAATTATCAACTATTTCTGCTTCAGCGACAAACGGAGCGCAACATATATAGTTCATGCCTACAAAAATATCAAGAGTATCCTTGTTTAAAGTCAGCCTGACGGTATCCGGGTAATTCAATGATCTCTTAATATCTCCAAATGCCTGGCTATTGCATCCTCCGGGAATGGTCTTAACGAAAGTTATCTGACCTTCTGTAAGGTTTTCTGCATCTTTTTGACATCCGGGAAAAAGAGAGAAAACCGAAATTGCAAAAAAAAGAAAACCTGTTTTCATAGCTCTGTATACGTTTTTCAGTAACTATAGATGCAATATCTTATGAATAAGTTGCTCCCTGTATATCAGTTTTTTATAAAAAAATATCCTCCTTTCAATACTTCGTTAAAAATGTTGATAACTATTTGAAAATGAGCAAAATAAGTGTTTAAAATATTTGATTAAGTTCCTGATAATCAGTATCTTAATGGATTTTATCATAAATCTGTTCAGGTATGACCTTTTAAAAGCTCTGAATATTTAAAAAAATTACACCGGCAAAAGAACAATTCAGAAAAGTATAAATGAGTTCGAATTTATTATTATTCAACAACTTTATTAAGTTTAAGTGCAACTTTTGCCAGAGGTGATCCCAGATCCACAGACTCTACCAGTTCGGCATCCGGAAAATTGGCAATTCCCTTATGCTCTTTAAAAGAGGCCGGAATAACAGGTGAAACATTACTCTTAATAAAAGTACCATCTTTTAATCTGGCAAAAAGAAAAGTATGCGCAATTCCAAATCGCCGGTTATCCGGATTGTCAAATGTAACTTCATTATCTAAGGAAACAGATTCGAAAGCTGCATCTTTTATATCAATCTCTACCTTATTCCAGAATGGAGAGTATGCCATGACAGATTTATTTAACAACAGATCACCGGCCTCTGTTCCATTAATAAAGATAGTTGACCTCACTGAATCCTCATCAGTCCATATTGCAGTATATAACCAGGCCTCCTCAATCTCATCCGGGTTTATATTAGTTAAAGATGGTAAATCCTCTTTTTCCGGTACTTTTAAATCCGTAATATGTCCGGGTTCACTCCATTTGTAAGACCTCACAACTCCTTTGCCCAGAGTATGCCAGTCAACCTGCACCTCATCACCCTTAACAGTAACAACATTATAGCTTGTTGTACTACCTTCCTGGTAACCCCAGTAATAGAGCAATTCAGACTCAGGAATAAATATCTGGTGAACATCTTCAAGTGGAAGGATACCGGGCTGATATTCATTTTCAGGTTTTCCCTTTACATGGTTTAAAAATGGCGCAAGGTTAAACAAACGACCTTCTTCCACAACGGCAGCATCCATTATCTGCGTGACAGGCCGGCCGTCAATTAATCTGGCTGTTGCAGTTTTATTATGCGTATGACCGCAGAAATAAGCATCAACCTTATATTCTGCCAAAAGTGAAGCAATTCGGTTCATTAGATCAGCCCTTGTAAAACCAGCGCGGGCAATAATCCACAACGGATAATGTCCAAAAACAAAAATATGTTCTGTCCGTGGATTTGCAGAGGCAGTTTTCAAATCATTTTCCAGCCATAAAAGCTGATCAGAGTAATTTTCTTCAGTGCAATCAAGCAATATAAAATGACAATTTGCCTTGTCAAATGAAAAATAGGATTTTGTTATATCTTTTTCCAGCTCACCCGAGAAAAGAGGTAAAGCTTCTTTTTCATAATATTCCCGTGAATCATGATTTCCTTTAGATATAAAAAAAGGCATCTTAAAATTTTCAGCGAAATTTTCAAATGCAAAAGAAGCTTCGGAATTAAGATCAGTTCCTCTGCCCGCATGAAAAAAATCTCCTGTCTGGACAATAAACTCCGGTTTGATCCTTAATGTGTCTAATTCCCGTGCTACCATGGGAACAAGATATTCAGCAGTTTTAAAATCAGGCGCGGCATAATGAACATCCCCTATTACCACGAACCTGAACTCTTTCTCAGAAATATTGCTGCAGGCAAAAGACAACAGCAGGAAGAAACAGAGAATTAATTTTGGAATAAGCTGATTAGTAGTGTACTTTGTTCTCATATAATTAGAATTAAAGATTTTCAAAGGTGTCATATAGCCTGCCCAGATCGCAATCGGGGAAACTCACACATGATTTAATCATTCTCATTGGTCCCGATTTTATTCGGGATGCTCGTTTTATTTTATAAAATATTGTAATTATCGTATTTATTTCGGATCAAAATAGATATTAACTTCATTACCCGGGCGGTGTAACTCACAGTTACAAAAGATCAATTTATCTCAACAACCTTTCCCGACTCATATGTAAAAATATCAATTAATAAAGACTTCATATTGAGAGTCTGTTATTTTTTTGCGGATTTATCGAAATTAATTTTACTGCTATTTCATTTTGTTTTAACATTTATTACTTTTAAGATTTAAGTATGACAAATTCAGAAATCATATTATACAGTAAGCCGCAGGGAGAAATCAAAATTGAGGTAATCCTGCAAGACGAAACGGTTTGGCTTACTCAGCGTGCAATGGGCGAATTGTTTGGGGTTGTAAAATCAACAATCAGCGAGCATCTTTCAAACATTTACAAAAGCGGGGAACTGGAAAAAGAAGCAACTGTTCGGAAAATCCGAACAGTTCACAATGCAGTATTGATTATCAACCCAAAGCTGAAATCACGCAGGTTTTTTATAAAACAGTGCAAAACAAATTGCATTGGGCAATTACCGGACAAACTGCTGCTGAAATAATTTCGTCGAGGGCAAAAGCTGAATTGCCAAACATGGGATTAACAACCTGGAAATATTCGCCCAAAGGAAAAGTTTTAAAATCGGATGTTTCGATTGCAAAAAATTACCTGAACAAAAAAGAAATTGACGAGCTCAACCGTATTGTGAATATGTATTTAGACTATGCAGAAAATCAGGCAGCCCGGCAAATTCCGATGACTATGAAAGACTGGGTGGAAAAACTGGATGCTTTTTTACAGTTTAACGAATATCCGGTTTTAAAAAATGCAGGGTCGATTTCGGCTGAAATAGCGAAGGAACTGGCAACAAAAGAATTTGAAAAATTCAGAGTAATTCAGGATGAAGACTACGAATCAGACTTTGACAAGGAAGTAAAACGGATAAAAGGAGAATGATGATAGTCCAAACACACTCCACCGCTTCGTTTTCAGGCACATTGGTAAAATACACAAATAATCATAACTTTGGATAGAAATTACAACAGAGTGACAGAAAACTATTATACCAAAACCCGCAACTATTGGAAATACCTTAAAGCGAAGTTGAAGAAAAAAACAGCCAGGTGGTTAGTGCTACTACCCGGTTGAAATTCATGGTACCAGACGGTAAAAAGTGTTTAACCGATATGTTGAATTACAACGGCATTATTGCACTTGATAAAGAGTTTCCGGGCACAAAGGCAATCCGGTTTATTAAATGGTTTACTTACAGTGATGAAAGCAAACGGCTTTTAAAGTTGATAGGCAGATGACTCGAAATGCCATACGTTTCTTATTGCCAGCCGTTAGTTGATCTTGTTTCATAGATGAATGATCAACTAAATCAATAGAAAATTTCTGTAATCAGTAATTCGATAGCAACTGATTTTTAAGTTAAAAAACTGCAAAAATAGTTGCAATATTGAAAAATCAGTTATACATTTGTTGAATAAAGTATTTTTTTACTAACTCAGATATATGTCAGGGAATGCATTTAAATATTACAAAAAAAATTTTAAGTGATATTCAACAAAAAACAGATAACCATGAAAAAACTTACCCGGAAAGAAGAGGAAGTAATGAAGATCCTCTGGCGGTTAAAAAGGGCCTTCGTGAAAGATATAATCGAAGAGTATCCTGATCCTAAACCTCATTATAATACAATATCATCGTTGGTGCGTTTGCTCCAGGATAAAGGCATTATTGGATACAAACAGTACGGAAACACATACGAATACTATCCCCTTCTTTCAAAAGAGGAGTACCGTAGTTCTTTTATGAAACAAATAGTTAAAGACTATTTTGACAATTCACATAAAAATGTAGTGGCATTTTTTGTCAAAGAAAAAGGGCTGTCGGCTAATGAGCTTGAGGAGCTGTTGAAAATGATCAAAGACCAGGAATGATGGAAAACTTTATATTTTACATAGGAAAATCTGCACTGGCAGCAAGTGGATTTTATCTTTGCTACTTAGCGTTGTTTCAAAACCGGAAACATTTCACATTCAACCGTGTTTATCTGCCGGTATCGCTGGTTTTGAGTTTGCTGATCCCCCTGATCTCCTTCACCCGGATACGTTACATAGAAGCTGCCCCGGTTGCAGCAAATTCATTGGCATTTTTACCGGAGAACTTATCGTCGCCCACAAATACCGGATTCCGGCCGGAATGGTTTCATTATCTCTTTGGAATATATATCCTGGGCTTGTCCGGATTCATTTTTCACTTGATTTCAGGCTGTTACAGAGCAGTTTCTATCATCAAAAAAAGCAAATTGAAATTTGTGTATGGGTTGAAAGTGCAAATCACTAAAAAAGATGTTCATCCATTCTCATTTTTCAATAAGATTGTGATCCCTGAGAAAGCGCTTGATCATCCAAATTTAAAAATGATACTGGATCACGAAAAGATCCATGTGAAAGAGAAACATTCATTTGATATCATTTTTTCTGAAGTGCTGTTTATACTTCAGTGGTTCAATCCGTTTGCCTGGTTAATCAAAGATGCATTAAAAAATAATCTGGAATACAAAACAGATCATCAGGTAATAAAAATCCACAATCCGAAAGAATACCAGCTAACCATGGTTGGTATGGCAGATAAAAAAGGAATTGCTCCCTTTCTCACAGCTTTTGACGGTTCACAACTTAAAAATCGTATCATTATGATGAAAAAGAAAACCCAAAACAAATATGTTGTGCTCAGACAACTGGTGATTCTTCCCCTGCTGGCTGTATTGGTAATGGGTTTGTCAAACAGAGAGGTAAAAACTGAAATTGTCTACTCTGCAAAAGAATTTAACATTTCAAATTCTAAAAAATCAATTAACAACCAATCGGCTAATAAATCAATGAATGCATCTGTTGTCAAGAAGGAGTTTTCTCAAGTACCTGAAAATCCGGATAATCTAAAAAGAGATCCGGGATTAAGGGACAGAAATGAAGAACTCATCATCACTCAGGATTTAGTGACGCAGAATATCAGTTCAAATTCAATTACAGCAAATAACACAACACCCGGCAAACAATCCGGGGCAATGAAACAACCTGACAAAATTCAGTCAGGAGGCGCCCAAAGTCCTCTTATCGTGGTAGATGAAAATATATTTGAAGGTGAAAGGAAAGATATTAACCCTGAAAATATCAGAAGTGTCAGGATTATTAAAGACTCCTCGGCAACTTCAATTTATGGAGAAAAAGGCAAAGACGGGGTAATCCTTGTCCGGACAAAATCAGCAAATAATTCAGATAGAGATTATAAACTCAAGAGCATACAGGAGCTTATAGATCAACGAAAACCTGTCGATCCGGAATTAGTAATAATGCCAGAATTCCCGGGTGGTGTAAATGCGTTGAATGAATTTATTTCCGGGAGTATTCAATATCCTTCCTCTGCTTCTGAAAAGGGTATATACGGACGGGTGATGGTGAACTTTATCATTTCAAAGACAGGAAAGGTTACTGACGTAAAACTCAGCAGAGGTGTAGATCCTGCCCTGGATGAGGAAGCGTTAAGGGTAGTTAACTCGTTGCCTGACTGGAATCCAGGTATGCAAAACGGAGAACCGGTAGAAGTGGCGTACACTGTACCGGTTAATTTTGTTTTGCCAAAATCAGCAGTTGCCAGAAAGCAACTAAACGATAAGCCGTCTTTAACAGGTTATACATACATTGTTGATGGCAGGGAGACAGATAATATTGACAATATTCGATCCGAAGATATCCTGGATATTGTAATACTTAAGGGAAAAGATGCCACTTCCAAATATGGCAAAAAAGGCAGCAACGGAGTGATTGTTATCACTACAAAAGATAATTCTGAAAAAGTAAAAATCAATACTGACAATAAGTTACGTAAGTTCATTGCTGACAAAATAAGGTATCCTGTTGCAGCTCAAAAGGGTAAGGAAGAGGGAACTGTTCAGTTTTTTATCAGAACAGATTCAAAAGGCAATATTATCCAGCTCTCTGAGAAAGCATACGGAAATGAGACTTTTCTTGGAGAAGTTGTTGTGGTTGGTTACAGTACTGAAAGAAAAAGCAGAAATATGCCAAATAAAAAAGAGGTAATTACAAGTGATGAATCAATTGCCGATTTAAAAGAGGCCTTAAAAGAAGAGGTCAGACGGGTAATACATCAGCTTCCTCAAATTGAAATGCCTGAATATAAAGATAAAGCAGTTGGGATAAAAGTAAAGTTTATCCTGCAGTAGGTGCAAGGTGAGATTCTTTTGAAATAAATAAATTCATCATTAATTACTTCTAAAATGAATAAAATAATAGTTGCTCTAATCCTGTTAACAGTGTGTAATCCCCTTCTTGCGCAAAAAAGTAATGTCCGTAAAGCTTTTAATTATAAGGAAGCCGGCAAATTGCAGGAAGCTGTTGAAGCAATTCAGAAAGCTATAGATCCATCAAATGACAAATCTGAAAAAAGTATTGACTGGCCGCACACATATGAGGTAAAAGGAGAGATTTATCAGGCAGTTTTCAGGACAGAAGATGAAAAGATAAAAGAACTTTCCGAAGATCCGCTTACCGAAGCCCTTAATTCATATAAAAAGGCACTGGAACTCGATAGTAAAGGAAGTTTTAAGAACAGTCTTAAAGTAAAACTCACTCTACTCTCCAATGATCTTATTAATCAGTCGGTTAATGAATTTAAAAAAGGGGATTATGACAAAGCACTGAAACATTTTGAACAGATACTTGATATACAATCCATTGACATAATTAACGAAGATAATCCTGAGGCAGTAGATACAGCTATCATATTCAATGCCGGTCTGGCTGCCTTGAACTCTGAAAATTATGATAAAGCTATAAAATATTACTCTCAGGCAGCAAAATATGATTATAACGGTGGAATAACCTATACTTATCTGGCAAACGCTTACCAATTGAAAAAAGATACACTGGGTGCATTGAAAATTCTGCAGGAAGGATTTGGAAAGTATCCGCAAGATAAAGATGTGCTTAACAGTTTAATCCAGATTTATCTGGACCAGGATCAAACCGGCGAAGCAATGAAATATCTGGATATGGCTATGAAAAAAGACCCGGATAATGCAACATATTATTTTATTCAGGGCACATTATATGAAAAGACGGACCAATATGATAAAGCAATTGCTTCATATCAAAAGTCTATTGATGTGGATAACAAGTATTTTAATTCCTGTTACAATATGGGTGTTCTATATTATAGCAAGGGTGTAAAACAAGTTGATGTGGCAAATTCAGTTCCACAGGCAGACAACGAACGTTTCAAAAAAGAAGTTGCTATTGCTGACGAATGGTTCAGAAAAGCATTGCCATATATAGAGAAATGTCATGAAATAAAACCAGATGATCCAGGCACTAAAGAATTGCTTAAAACTGTATACTATCGCTTAAATATGATGGATAAATATGAGTTGATCAGGGATTCATAAATAGTTCGATCAATATGAACTTATAAAGAGAGAATGAGATATGATTGGCTGGATATCAAAATCCTTCATACAAGATACTTTTTATATCTTCGCACCATAACCAGTAAGCGAAGACAATGCCAAATTTCCCAAAATATCCGGGTATATATCTGCAGGAAGATCCCTCGCCCGGGAAGATTATAGTTGGTGTTGAAACATCAATTGCTCTTTTTATTGGTCGTGCCAAAGAGGGACCAATTTATACCCCGGTATTTTGCAGCAGCTATTCAGATTTTGAAAGAATATTTATAGACGATAGTTCTCAGGGGGAAATGTCCCTGGCAGTGAAGCTGTTTTATGAAAATGGAGGAAAACAATGTTACATTATCAGAATTGAATTCCCTGAAAACAATGCATCTGTCTTTGCCTCCAATTATGAAAAAGCATTTGAAAAAGCAGAAAAAGAGATCGATCTGTTTAATCTTATGATCCTTCCTAAAGATAAAAACATAGCTTACGAAACAATGATGCCCCTGTTTCAAAAAGCCGGAATAACATGTAAAAAGAGACGCGCTTTCCTGATAATTGATCTGCCGGTAATTAATTCACAAAATTATGAACAGGAACTGTATGCCGCTTTCAACACCATCAAGGCAGGCATAGAAAAGAGTTATTGTGCTATTTATTATCCCAACCTCATTGTACGCGAAGATAATGAAAATTTCAATGTTGGTTCGGCAGGTGCAATAGCTGGAATATTTGCCCGCACGGATGCTGAACGCGGTGTCTGGAAAGCACCTGCTGGTTTTTCTGCAGATATCCGTGGTATCGTGGGTCTTGAAAGGATTCTATCTGACACTGAGGCAAACTCACTAAATATAAGAGGTATTAATAACATACGAAAATCCAGTGACAGAGCTTATGTCTGGGGAGTGAGAACCCTGGAAGGAACAAATGACATTCAAGGCGAATTCAAATATGTCTCCATCCGCCGAACTGCACTATTTATCGAGGAAAGTATATCCGGAGGTTTGCAATGGGTAATTTATGAGTCTAATAATGAAGCGTTATGGTCTAAGATAAGACTAAGTTTAGAAAACTTCATGTATAATCTTTTCAGACAAGGAGTTTTCAGCGGAACAACTCCTGATAAAGCATATTTTATAAAATGTGACAGGGAAACTACAACTCAAAATGATATTAACCAGGGACAGGTGAATATCCTTATAGGATTTGCTCCTTTAAAACCTGCAGAGTTTATTATAATTCACATACAGCAAAAAACCGGAATTTAAACATAGATAAAATTTGATCGTGAAATATATCTGAAGCCTGTAATCCGGATTATAAATTCCGCAAGTATGATTATTCGTTGTAAAATCCTTATGGTATTTTTATATGATTTAGATAATTTTTTTTAAATACATCCTATAATTTATCCCGACCTCAGTATGAAGAACTCCCATATAATTAATCATATTCTTAAGTGATTTACAATTATGCACCATTCATTTATAGAGAGATAAAATAACGTAGGTATAGATAAAACAACCGGCACAAATACCAAATGCAAATTCAAGAGTGGCAAAGAGTACAAGAATTCCCGCCACTATCATTGATGCCGTATAAAGCTTCATGAAAAAAAGAATGGCAATTGCCAGGGTCATAACAAATCCCAGTCGGGCAGCAAAAATTTTTGGTGCTTTGTCAATAGGTTTCTTCCCCAAATGCAGGAAACGCACTAATGAGGAACTTATATAACTTACCGGACTCAATTTTGACCGGGTAAATGCACGGATATAAAAATCTGTCAGCAAAATCACCGGAAAGATTACCGAGTTAAAATAAAATCCTGAAGCTACCAGCAATATTGTAAAAAATGCATTCAACCGAGTTAGATATTCATTGATCCGTTCATTGGAAACAGGACATATCAGTTCTTTCATCTTTAATTTTTTTGACTAAGATACGATTATTATTTACAAAATAAATACAAAAAAGTATTTAATCCGAATTATAAGATAAAAAAATGAATATTCATTTAAAAATCTTAATAAACAAACATCAGATTGGTCAGGTACCCTGCTAATGAATCCGGTAATATCATCTCAACCAGGGGAATTGTAAAATTTTTGAAATCACGGTTATTGCAACTCTGCTATTCTCCTTTTTATCCTCCATATTTCGGAAAAATGATTTATACAGGCGATCTTTCCCTTAATACATTTTTTTTGCATGTCGCAAATCAATAATACCGGTAATGATGTAACAAATAAAATGAATCATAAAAAACAAAAGACTGAATTTCAGGTAATAAATCAGAATATTTCGTTTTTACGTTTTGGCCTTTAATAATTCATTTATCACTTTTCTTACCATAAATTGTAAAGCTTTTCCTCTGTAAGAAAAATCATTAAATGAACCAATTATATACGATTGGGTTCCGGGATGATAAAACATAAAAGCACCGGTAACCCCTACGCATCCCCAACAAATATATTTTTCAGGCATTATTAAGGGAATTGTTTTCAATTTCCAGATTGAGTAACTATAATTGAATCCAACAGTCGGAAATCCCATATAAATATCATCTTCAATCATTCTGCTCAAGGTTTCTTTTTTTATTATCTTGTTATTAACCAGGGCTTTCATAAAAATTAAATATTCAGATAGTGGAGCAATTACACTTCCTCCTGCGTAATCTATCTGATGAATACCTTTAACAGAAAGCAGATCATGGTCCTTTATGTATAATTTTGCAGTAGGAGAATCAGATTCAATCTTTGGTTTTGAAAAGCCAAATAAATATGCATTTTGCATACTCAGTGGATTAAAAATGAATTCATGCATAACCTCATGAAATGATTTTCCGGTTATACTTTCAATTATTAATCCCAACAGGTAATAGTTTGTGTCTGTATAAAAATGTTTTTTACCGGGCACAGCAATAGGTGTTAAGTTTTTCTTACCCCAGATAACAGCCTCTCTTGGAGTTATTTTGAATTCCTGATCATCAATCATTTTCTGCCATAATTGATAAAAAACATCATTTAATCCGGATGTTTGCATCAACAGGTGCCTGATCGTTATTTGATCTGAATAATCTTTTCCATTGTATACATGTAAGCTATTCATTAAATCACTCTCAAGGTATTTACTTGCAGGATCATTATAATCCAGGTATCCTCTCTCATACAGAATGCTGATGATAGTTGCTGTAAACAGCTTTCCGACACTGGCTAAATGATTCGGCTGATTAATGTCAGCGTGGTAATTTCCGGTTTTTCCTTCAGCGATATTTAAGTGGATATTAAGCTTTTCTGAATGGACAAGCAAATAGGCATTTTTCACTTTTTTGTCCTTTTGAACCTTTTCCCGGAATGAGAATTCAATTTTCTCTTTAATATCTGTTTTTTTCATAGTCTTTTTTTTATTCGGAATTTTAAAAATAATTATTTACATATATAAAAGATTTATAATACAATCATTATTTTGCACTATGGAATAGTGCTGGTTTTAGATATCAAAGTTACAGTTCTTTAAAATGGGACCCGAAATATTCACCATATTCGAAAAAATATAGTAGTTAAAATAATTATGAATTTGACTAATAAAAATAATTTCGCGGATTGACAATGAGCAAATTTCAGGGTGGGGACCGGCGGTGTCATTCCTGATTTTCCTTATCCTTCGAACTGGGTATCGAACACAACTCACGTCTGAAACCTGCACTGAACTAAGGCCATTTACATGACGAAAAAACATCAGGTATGGATAGAATTAATGATCTAAATAAATAAATTAATGAATTATATAAATAAATATGAGTTGATTAAAGCTATATCAACAAAAGAAGGAGAGTATCTTGATCATAAGCAATTGATATCAACGGTTGATAGGAATCAGATTATAAAGAAAATTAATAAAACAAATCCGGAATTAGTAAAATTTGATAAGTTCTATATTACCGAAGAACCTGTTGAAGAAAAAAATTGGTCATTACTTAAAAAAAATGAGAAGAAAAAAATAATAAGACTCGCCGAAAAACTAAAAAAATCATTGAACCTTGATAAAGTGATTAATAAATTGATTGAGTATAAGTCACTTTATCCTAATATCCCGGCAATTTATAATTATTTAGGAATAGCATATGAGAGAACAAATCAAACAAAAAAGTACTACGATACTTTGATTGAAACTATCGAAAAATTTCCAGACTATCTGTTTGGCAAAATATCACTTTCAGAGTATTATCTGAATACTGGCAAATACAAGAAAATTTCTAAGGTATTTGATAATAAATTTGAAATAACTCAACATTTTCCAATGAATACAAATGTTTTTCACATTTCAGCAGTCAGGGGATTTTATTATGTCACAGGCAGATATTTCGTACATACAGGAAAAATAGAACGGGCTTATAAATCATATTTTTTACTAAGCGACCTTGATCCTGATCATCAAACTACGGAAATATTAGGGAAAGAAATAATGGCTTATGAATTGCATGAACTAAAAAAAACTTTTAACAGACAAAAGAAATGATGATAAATTGAATTAAAAAAGCATCTATAAAAATTTGGTAACAAAGCGTTTATCCGTTTTGAAATTTAATATCAAAACCCTGCATTTAGATAGTCAGGCAACTCTGTGCTCACTAAAGTTTCAGACCACAAAACCATATCAAATGCAAAAAATAAAATCGCTGATGGAAAAAACAACATTTGAAATACCAAAAATGGACTGCCCTTCGGAAGAGAATTTAATCCGCCTGAAACTGGATGGTATTTCAGGTATAAAAAATTTGGACTTTGATATTCCAAACAGAAAACTGACTGTTTTTCACACCGGACAGATTGATCAAATCGAAAAATCAATTCTCGATCTGAATTTAGGCGGACAAAAACTAACTACTGAACAAACAGACCGAACAGAATTTACAGAAAACTCAAACCAAAAAAAATTACTCTGGACAGTTCTTGCTATCAACTTTGCTTTTTTCATAATCGAAATGACAACTGGCCTGATTTCCAATTCAATGGGACTGGTGGCGGACAGTCTGGATATGTTAACCGATTCATTCGTTTATGGAATTAGTCTTTTTGCAGTTGGCGGAACACTCACAAGGAAAAAACGAATTGCCAAACTTGCAGGATATTTTCAGATAACACTTGCGATTATCGGATTTGCAGAAGTGCTGAGAAGATTTTTAGGAGCAGAAAAACTTCCTGACTTTACAACAATGATTTTTGTCTCGGTTTTGGCATTGATCGCAAACGGGATATGTCTGTATTTACTTCAAAAATCAAAAAGTAAGAAAGAAGCCCATATGAAAGCAAGTTTGATTTTTACTTCAAATGACGTGATAATAAATTTAGGTGTAATTACGGCAGGACTTCTAGTCAATTGGCTGAACTCCAATAAACCTGATTTAATTGTTGGTACAATTGTTTTTGTTTTAGTAATTCAGGGGGCAATTAGAATATTAAAAACGGGAAAATAAACCGTCAGCATATTTGCCTTACCCTCAGTTTTGATCACGATATAGTAGATGGCGCCCCGGCTACCCGGTTTATACGGCAGTTAAAAAGACAAATTGAAAGCAATGAAATGTAATACAAAATCATTATAATATGCATATAGAGTCAATAGGAAAAATCAATGTCGCAGAAAACGGATTCTCAATTCAGTTAAATAAAAAAATCATTCCGGGAATAAAAGGTCTTGAAGGATTTAGTCACCTGCAAATTATATGGTGGGCACACCTGACAGACAAACCTGAGATACGTAATAATTTGGTTGTTAATAAGCTCTTTAAAAGAGGACCGGAGCAAACCGGTGTTTTTGCCACCCGCTCCCCTTCCAGACCAAATCCGATTATGATTAGTACCATTAAAGTGAAAAATATTGATTTTGAAAAAGGGATTATTACCACTCCATTTATTGATGCTGAATCCGGTTCCCCGCTTTTAGATATTAAACCTTATCATCCAATGGACCGGGTAAAAGATTGTCAGGTACCGCATCATCGCCAACACTGGCCACAATGGTTTGAAGAAGCAGCAACTTTCGACTGGAAAAATGAGATCAACGGTATTTAATCTGAATAACTAATAAATACTAAAAAAATAAATGCAAAAATCCAATCATGAATCGTAATTTCCACTATCGAATAATTAAAGCCCGGGTGGCCGAAACCATTATTAAAATTCTATAAAAAGGTGATTTTCAAATTCTGCCAAGGTGAATTATTTCATCTTTCTATCATTTTTATACTCCAAATAATTGAAATAATGCCAACAGGTAATAATACAATTCCGCTGAGTATGGTTAATGAATTCAGAAGGTGATTATTGAGGACTAATCCTAAGAAAGCAAGGATAGATAAAAAGGCCGAGAATATATAAATGATGCTTATAACCTTTAATTTGCCTTTCCCGGAAATAAATTTTGAAAACAACACCATAGTCCCGGCTGCCCAAAATAAGTAACCCGTCTGATTCAGAAAATAGGTAAAAGAACCTGTTGAATTGAAGTAAAATAATTTAGCCAGATCTGTTGAATTATCTTTTATCAGATAAGGAACATAAGAAAACTGAGCTCCGTATGAGATACTACTTAATATAAAGTACCCGCCCAAAAATATAATAGCCAATATTGAAAAATCCTTTCCCGGAATGCCATAAGCCTTCAGTTGGCTTATCATCAAATATATTATTGCCGGGCTTATCAGAAAAGCAAAAAAGAACTGCAATTGAAATAAAGTAAGATTTTGCAAAATCCATTCAAGTTTTTCTGTATCGCTGCCGGATGGTTGTGAAACAGCCATAAAAAGAGGCCATATAATGAGAAATGAGGTGAACAGAATACTGCTTATCAATAGATTTTTATCTTGTTTCATGTCTGGTAATTTAAACAATAATATTGAATTTATTGGTTGTTTTCATTTTCGGATCAAAAATATTGATTCTTCATTTAATTTATCGAAAAAAAATATCCATGTTTAAAATATTGATATTAATTTTAGCATCGCTTTAATAAAATAATCAACCGAAATGAAAACACCTTTTACAACAGAACAATTCTTTTCTGTATTCGAAACTTATAATTCAAATGTTTTTCCGGCTCAAATTATTATTCTGTTACTGGGATTATTTATCCTGTATATTACATTATTTTCACGATTTGAAAAGAATACATTAATTGGAAGTATGTTGGGGCTGTTCTGGATTTGGATGGGGGCAGTTTACCATATAATCTTCTTTTCGTCAATCAATCCACCGGCATTTGTTTTTGGTACTCTATTTATTTTACAGGGTATTTTCTTCTTAGTGGAAACCTTGATACGAAAAAAATTAGTATTCAGTTATTTGAGGGGCACCAGAGGATACTTAGCTGTTATTTTAATTTTATTTGGATTGATTGTCTATCCGCTCATAAGTTATTTTCTCGGAGGAGCAATTTCAAAAACAATATCTTTTGGATTACCCTGTCCTACAACTATTGCAACCTTTGGATTTTTAATGCTTGCTTCTAAAAAAATCTCCAAATACTTACTTATAATTCCATCTCTTTGGGCTATTATTGGAACAACGGCAGCTTTACAATTTGGAGTTTACCAGGATTTTCTTCTTATTATTTCAGCAATAATTGCTAACATTTATATTCTTCAAAATCAAAAATAATCCTGATTGAGGAATATTGTTACAAAAAATATAACTGAATTAAAAAATGTGCGATCCTTAAATAACGGTTCTTCCAGTATAGTTTAAATCCTTCTCCAGCTGGATTGCATTGTTGGTTTAACTGGGTCATCCAGTTTAATCTTTGCATTCCAAACATAACTCTTTGGCCATTCTTTAAATATCTTGACAACAAAGAATAAAAATTTCAGTATCCATCTGTCCTCATTGGGTTCCCATCCTCTATTGGGCTGAATTTCAAAATCAATTTCGTTTTCCTGTCTTTTCAAATGATAATTTCCCCGGATTGCGCCGGCTGCATTATCAGTTGTGATTGAAAAATTTCCATCAATATCTATGTCTGGTTTGAGGCAGATTAAATCAGGAACTGCAGGAAAAAAATCAATGCTAATTTTATGTTTTTTATTAAAAGTACTTATCCGCAATATTTCGTAATGGCCTTTGTTTAGATCTAACTCGCAGGTAATCCCCATGTCTTCAATTTTATTATTTATGTCAGGGATCAATGGAAATAATTGACCATTGAAATTCTTATTCCAATCAACATTGAATGTGTCTGCAGAATAACGGGTGAAAAAGTTCTTCGAGCAGTCTATTGGCATTGGAAAAGTATCCGGTTTGTGTTTTACTTTATCAATTTCAATTTCAATATTGGTAAATTTCTGCTTTGTAAATGACATTTCATAGAGTGAATAAACTGGTAAGGAATTTGGCTTACCTGAATTGGCTCCAACAGGTGCAAGCAAATAGAAAGGATTCTTTCTCTGTCTGTTACTTTCATTTACCATTACTTTTATTTCACGTCCTGTCTTATCTTCAAAGACGAAATAAACATACAAGGAATCAGCATTTATTTCAAATTTTGCATTCTCCATAGGTCTTTCAAAGAAGCTTACATCATTTAGAACACTGCCTTGAGAAGCAAAAGGATAATCTGCCTGATGGTATATGTCCGCTGCACCATCGTTTCTATAAGCTATTGCCAATAAATACTTTTTCCCGGTTTTATCACTTGCTTTCTGAAATTCAAAGTTATTATAAAGCTCATCCGGATCCTTTTCAAGACTAACCAGAATCAGATGTTCCATGGGATCTACAGAAAAACTAAATGGAGAAAAAAAAGTACCGTTTGATGGTTTTGAATAAATATCACTATTTATTAATTCGTTCCCTTTCCGAAATATTTTTTTTGTTGAGTTCATAAAATTGGGTTTATAAATTCTGTTCTTCACCAAAGTTATTGATAGTTTTCTTCGATTTTATTCATCATTGAAATTTTTTAAAAAATTATTATTCCTTTCATTCATCTGTCATCCAGTTTACTTTAGTTGCGAACATACACACGGCAAAGCACGTGGTTACAGCTAAAGGAAATGGTAAACGAACATGCAAATGTTAAAGTAACGCTCAACTGCCAGAAGGCACAACATGAGCTGGAAAAACTTCAGGGTGAAATGAAACGGCTTTTCTTTTTCTCATATATCCTTCTGTTATAACAAGGCTTGTATGTCCATTTTGCGCCTGGGTTTCTTCGCGTGGAATACCTGCATCATCAGCTCGTATATTACCGGTATGTTTCCAGGAATAAAACTTATACATTTCAGGCATATTTAACTTGCGCCGGAAACTGACAAACCGGTTGCTTAAATTATTAATAGAAAGATGGGTTGGTACCGGTTTGCCATTTGGTCCAATTACGTAATAATCACGCGGGTAGGTATGCAATTGATAAGTTTCACGTATCAGTCTGAGAAATACCAGGGGAATATTTACTATTCTGCTATCTGTTTTTGCAATTTCATATCTTACCTTTATCGCACCCCTGCCAAAATCAATATCAGATATTTTCAAAAGTCTTAATTCTTTCCTGGGACGAAGGAAACAGTAATGCTCAAAGCATATAGCGAGCCATAATTGAGGATCAGATTTGGAGATTGCTTCCTTAAAAATACTGATATCCTCTTCATGAATAGGTTCAGCCGCAGAATCATTTACCCTTTTAGTTCCGGGAAGATCAATACATGGATTAGGGAAAAGCTTGCGTTTTTTCCTGACAAATTTAAAAACAGCATCCAGCAAAATTCTGTAATTATCGACAGTTGATTTGGAACGCTTTAGATCATTAATGATGAACAGCATAAATTTTTCCACTAACGGTTGGTTAATAACAGATATGTCAGCATCACTTATTTGATGATCTTCCAGCCATGCATCGAACATTCGTAATTTGCTCCGGTATGTTGAAATTGTATTATCCTCCACCTCACTTTGGATTGTATCAAGATATTGTGAAGCAAAATACCGGAAAGTACCGTTTTTAGATTTTGACGTTCGGTATTTTTTTATGAAAGTCTGGTATTCGAGGTTGTCATCATAGATAATTAATTCGTCAGTAAAAGGGGTCCAGCCTGCCTTGAGTTTATCTGACCAGTGCTGCCGAATTTTTTCTGCAGCAGCCTGTCTGTCTTTCAATTTATGAAATTTGTTTATCCCTTTGGATTTACGCTGACGTTCCATAAATCCCGTACGAGGATTACGAACGTAGAATTCAACGAACCATTTTTTGGTAAGATCGCCACCGGCATCATAAATAACCGGCAGTCTGATAAGCACAGTTTGTTTCATATCCCTGAAAAAAATAATCACTTTGTTACTGTCAACTTTTGTCAACTTTTATTATAAAACAAGTCAACTTAAGCTATAACAAACTGGTTACCAGTAATATGTAACATCTTGCGGGGAGAGCAGAATTACCTTGTGATCCTGAAGGGGGGGCATTCAACCAAAAGCTCCTTTCTCGCTATGCTCAAAAGGCTGGCTTTTAATATTTATTTCAGAATTTGAAGCGAGCTTCAATTCTTCCATAAATATTAAAAGCCCCTCACCTGTCGGTGAGGAGCTTTTGGTTGTGGGGAGAGCAGGATTCGAACCTACGAAGGCGTTGCCAACAGATTTACAGTCTGCCCCGTTTGACCGCTTCGGTATCTCCCCGTGATTTTGCAGGTTATAATTCAGACTTTAATAATCTAAATCTAAACTGCTCTTGTCCCGGTATCTTTTGTAACCCGGTTTTCATATTCCAAAATACCGGATTCATTATTTACCAGATCGGTTTTTAAGAGCCGGATGTCAGATTCGAACTGACGACCCCGAGATTACAAATCACGTGCTCTGGCCAACTGAGCTAATCCGGCCTTCTGTTTATAAAAATTTCCAAGAACTATTCTGATTCCTGAATCAGCGGCGCAAAGTAAAGAATTAATTTTTTATTCTGCAAAACTTTTATACCATTCTTAAAACAAATATTAAAGTTTTAATCTTCCTTATCAGCGCATATTCTTATAGTTTATTAATCTGTAAAAGATTACATATAACAGCTACAAAACAACAGTGAAAACTTCTGATTTGATTGTTAAATTTCGAATAAATTCCTGAATAAATGAGCTATTCACCAATAAACTATAACTCTATAAAAAAAAGTGGGTAAGCTACCTGTGTCGCATCGCTACAACCGCCTACCCTTGCTGCCTTCCGACCCTGGGGGAATTCAGCAGGAGCTGACCGCACAGGACTTACCCGGGTGCAAAATTATAAAATTTTGACATCCCGGCAAATTTAATGGCAAATAACATATATTTGCATGGAACTTCATGCTAATATATTAATTGGCATGATAGCCAGAATGATTTATATATTTGAAATACTGAGTGGTGCAGGAATATAATTTTAGAATTAAATTTACCATAAGTGATGTGAGAAACGATAATTCAGTTTATAACTTATAAGATCCTGAAATTTTAAAACCAAATTATTATGGATATTTCCGTAGTTGTGCCTTTGTATAATGAAGAAGAGTCGTTGAAAGAACTGGTTTCCTGGATTAAAAAAGTGATGGATGAAAACCGGTTTTCATACGAAATAATAATGATAGACGACGGAAGCAAGGACAACTCATGGCAAATTATTGAAGATCTTCATAAAGATATCCCAAATATCAAAGGAATTAAATTCAGACGCAATTACGGAAAGGCTGCAGCTCTCCACTGTGGCTTCGATGTAGTGGATGGCGACGTAGTTATAACGATGGATGCTGACCTCCAGGATAGTCCTGACGAGATACCTGAATTATACAGAATGATCACTGAAGATGGATTCGATCTGGTTTCGGGCTGGAAGAAAAAAAGGCATGATCCCATCCTCACAAAAAATTTACCGAGCAAGTTATATAACTGGACAGTCAGGCATATGTCAGGTATTAAATTACACGACATGAATTGCGGATTGAAAGCATACCGGAAAAATGTAGTGAAAAGTATTGAACTATATGGAGAAATGCACCGCTACATTCCTGTCCTGGCCAAATGGGCAGGCTACAATAATATCGGAGAAAAAGTCGTAAAACATTACGAACGTAAATACGGAATAACAAAATTTGGTATAGAACGCTTCATTAGAGGACCCCTCGATCTGTTGTCGGTAATGTTCATATCACGATTTGTCAAGAGACCAATGCACTTCTTCGGAGTCCTGGGAATATTAATGATCATTGTCGGCCTGGCTGCTGCTATCTGGCTGGGAATACAGAAAATTATCGAATTACAGCAGGGAATTACCGGTCACCTGATTACGAACAGTCCCTATTTCTATATCTCATTAACTTCAATGATCATTGGGGCACAATTCTTCCTCGCCGGATTTCTGGGTGAGCTTGTCTCAAGAAGCTCAAGCGACAGGAATAAATATCATATCGATCAAAAAACCTTTTAACCGTGATGGCTCTCATTTAACAGTTCAATGAGTCTTTCCCGTGTTAACCTTCGTTCCAAATCCCCGTCACGGGCAAAAGAGACAAGTCCCCTCTCCTCTGAAACAACAATGGTTACAGCATCTGTTGTCTCTGTAATGCCAATCGCTGCCCTGTGCCGCAATCCGAGAACCTGATCGATATCTCTCTGCGTTAATGGTAAAATACATCCGGCGGCAACAATTTTGTTTTGTTTGACAATAATGGCACCGTCATGCAGAGGGGTGTTTTTAAAAAAAATGGTACGAATCAGTGCTGAGGATATCTCTGAATTGATAATCTCACCGGTATTGATCTGTTCAGCCAGCTCAGACTCCCCGGCGATAACGATAATTGCACCGGTTTTGGATTTTGCGAGTGAAAAGCTGACATCAGCAAGAAGTTCGATCTGATCATCATTGACATTTTTTTCTTTGCTCCCTCCAAAAAGTTTATCAAGCGATAACACCTTGTTGACATTATAATTCCTTCCGATAAATACAAGAAATTTTCTTATCTCCGGATGGAATACTATAATTAGTGCCAGCACGCCAACACCAATAACCTGGCCCATGATGGATCCCAGCAATTGCATGTTAAGAGCTTTTACAATAAGCCATAACAGGTATAACGAAAACAGACCTATTACAATATTGAATGCGACAGTCCCTTTAATCAGCCTGTAAATCTGATAAAGAAGCAGGCTGACTAAAAATATATCAAGAATATCTAAAAAGCGTATCGTTATAAATGATATCATTATTTAGCGGTTGACTTCAATGCTTCAATGAGGGTAATTGCTTCTGCGGCTTCCCTGACATCATGCACGCGCAATATGTCTGCCCCGCCCAGCAATGCCAGTGTATTTAATACCGTTGAGCCGTTAAGAGCTTCTTCGGGACTGGTATCAAGCAACTTCCAGACCATCGACTTCCGGCTTAAACCAACCATAACAGGTAATTGAAATACTTTGAAGGAATCAAGGCGGTTGAGTAAATCATAGTTGTGCTGCATGTTCTTGCCAAATCCAAAACCGGGATCGATTATTATGTCTTTGACACCCATTTTAGTCAACAGTTTTACCCTGTCGCTGAAAAAACCGGAAATGTCTTTCACTACATCATCATAATGCGGATCGTCCTGCATATCTGCCGGTGTCCCCTGGATATGAGAAAGAATATATGGAACATTTATTTTCGCAATATTCTCAAACATAGCAGGATCAAGTGTCCCGCCGGAAATGTCATTTACTATTACCGGCCCTGTCTCCTCTATGACCTTCAGAGCCACCCATGAGCGATAGGTGTCGACCGACAGGGGAATATCAGGAAAATTTTTCCTGATGGCTGTGACTGCCGGCAAAAGCCTTTCCAGCTCTGTCTTTGTTGAAACTACAGGAGCTCCGGGACGTGTCGAAACCCCCCCGACATCAATTATGTCAACTCCTTCTATTATCATCTTTTCCACAGCGGAAAGCATGACTTTCTTTTTTTCCATCTTGCCGCCGTTATAAAACGAATCGGGTGTAATATTAACAATCCCCATTACTGCAGGAACTGAAAAATCAATCAACTTTCCGTTCAGGTTGATCGAATTTTTCCTCTTGAGGAACCTACCCGCCGACTGGGTAATCAGCATAATACATATGTTTTATCATTAAACAAAATAGTTATACAAATGTATAATAAAACACCCCAAATTCCTCAAATTTTAATATTTTTATGCCTCGTTAAATGTTATTATGGAGAAAACAAATAAACAATACGACCAGGTGATAGCAAATTGTCGTGAAATATTTTTATCAAAAATGGACGATTACGGTACTGCCTGGCGAATTTTACGACCTGTATCAATAACCGATCAGATTTATATTAAGGCAAGTCGCATTAGGAGCATCGAAGAGAAAGGAACCTCGTTAATAGATGAAGGTATCAGACCGGAATTCATCGGTATCATTAATTATGCAATCATGGGACTCATCCAGTTACAACTGGGTCCGTCAGAATCTGAGATGGATAAAAACAGCACGCTTACCCTGTATGATCAATATTTTGACCAGGCAAAATCTCTGATGCAGGCAAAAAATCATGATTACAGCGAAGCCTGGAGAAATATGCGGATAAGCTCATATACAGACTTGATTCTTATGAAACTTAAGAGAATCAAACAGATTGAAGATAATGAGGGCAAAACCCAGGTATCCGAAGGCATCGATGCAAATTATCTTGATATAATCAATTATGCTGTCTTCGCTCTGATCAAGATCGACTTTATAGAAAATAACCAAAATTAATACCATGAGGGTAATAAAACATATCGCCCGTTTAATAGTGGGTGCAACATTTATTTTTTCCGGATTTGTAAAAGGAATTGATCCATGGGGGTCAGCATATAAATTCACTGATTATTTTAACGCCATGGGTCTCCAGTGGCTGGTCTGGGCTGCATTTCCGCTGGGAGTACTTCTGGCTTTCGCAGAATTTGCCATTGGTGTCGGCCTCTTTTTTAACGTATTTATCAGGCTATGCTCCTGGCTGGCCCTCTTGTTTATGATATTCTTCACAGGATTAACCCTGTGGATCGCTCTGTATAATCCGGTAACCGATTGCGGATGCTTCGGTGATGCCCTGATCCTGACCAACTGGGAAACTTTTTACAAAAATGTGGTATTGATAATACTCACTCTGATAATATTCAGGTACAGGAATAAAATGGATGATATCGGATTTAAAAAATTATCATATATACTTAGCGGTATTGTGGTGATAATATATATAGCTCTGTCAGTATATTCATATAACCATTTGCCAATATTTGATTTCAGACCTTATAAAGTAGGTGCAAATATTCCGGAAGCCATGTCCATTCCCGAAAATGCCCCGCAGCCTGAATATGAGAATGTCTTTTTTTACACCAATAAAAATACCGGTAAGACAGAAAAATTCACTGAAGAGAATTATCCCTGGCAAGATACTCTCAACTGGGAATTTTATGATATGGAATCGATACTCATCAAAGAGGGATATGTTCCGCCTATACACGATTTCAGAATTGAAACACCGGAAGGTGATAATATAATCGATTTCTTCATTTATGATGAGAACTACGTTTTTATGCTGATTGCATATGACCTGAAAAAATCAAACACTTCGTCACAGGAGAAGATAAACGAACTGGCCGACTGGGTAATTGGTCAGGACCTCTCTTTCATATGCCTGACATCATCACTCCAGGACGAATCGGAAGAGTTTGCTAGTCAGCATAATATTGCATATCCTTTTTTCTCCTGCGATGAGATAACATTAAAGACTATTATCCGTTCAAATCCGGGACTTGTAGTAATTAAAAACGGAATAATAGTGGCAAAATATCACTACAATGACATTCCGTCACCGGAAGAGTTCCGGGAAAAATTTGAAACTAATAGTTAAATTTTATAGTCAGAATCAGGAAATTCATTTTCAGAAAAGAGATTCTGTAATTAAATAGATAGTATTACAAAAAATATAAAATAAAATTATTAATGATGAGAAAAAAAATAGTTGCAGGTAACTGGAAGTGCAATACGGTTTTACAGGAAGGAGTAGCACTTGCTGATGAAGTTAACAGTCTGGTAAAAAAGGAGGGTGCAGATGATGTCGTGGTGGTTTTGGGAGTTCCCTTTACTCACCTCTCAAAGGTGGTTGAAACAGTAGATAATAAAAAAATCGGTGTGGCAGCTCAAAACTGTGCCGCAGAACCCAAAGGGGCATTTACAGGGGAAGTTTCCGCTGCAATGGTAAAATCTACCGGTGCAGGATATGTAATCCTGGGACATTCTGAAAGGCGTGAGTACTATGGAGATACCAGCGAAACACTGAATAAAAAGCTTGCTATGGCTTTTGAAAACAACCTGATTCCCATCTATTGCTGTGGAGAGCCTCTTGTAATACGTGAGGCAGGTACACAAAATGAATATGTAAAAAAACAACTGGAAGAGACTATCTTTAAACTTTCAGAAGAGGATTTCAAAAAGATCATCGTAGCTTATGAGCCAATCTGGGCTATCGGAACCGGAAAAACAGCAACCTCTGAACAGGCTCAGGAGGTGCATGCTTTCATACGGTCAATAATTGCCGAACAGTACGGAGAGGATATTGCCGACGAGACATCAATTCTATACGGAGGCAGTTGTAATCCGAAAAATGCAAAAGAGTTGTTTACCAATAAAGATGTCGACGGCGGACTCATAGGCGGAGCATCACTTAAGGCTAATGATTTTCTTTCAATTATAAACAGTTTCTGATTTAAGTGGATTACCTCAGGATAAGTATTGATATAAAACCTTTTGAAGAGTGGATACGTGATTTGATCATTGCCCGTTTAGCCGATTCCGGATTTGAAAGCTTCCTGGAATCGGAATCGGGATTTGAGGCCTTTGCAGATATCAATATCTTTGATGAAGATGAATTAAATAATATACTCAAAGAGCTCGGAGGGGATTTTACTTATACCGTAATAAAAGAGTTAATTCCGGGTGAAAACTGGAACCGGGAGTGGGAAGAAAACTATTTTAAGCCTCTTCTTATTGGAGGGGAATGCCTGGTCAGAGGACCTTCCCACTCCGGTTATCCGGCAGCAAAATTCGAAATCATAATTGAACCAAACATGGCGTTTGGGACAGGTACACATGAAACTACGGCAATGATGATCGAAGCACTGCTCAAAGAGAATCTCGAGAATAAATCGGTTGCTGACCTGGGTTGCGGAACAGGTATACTGGGTATACTGGCTGCCAAAATGGAAGCAAAAAGCATAATATCAGTTGATATTGATGAAAGAGCTGTTAATTCCACAATTAACAATGCAAAAATCAACAAGATCAATAATATTGATGCCCTTACCGGAGATCTGTCTATAGTAAAAAATAAAAAATTTGATATAGTTGTTGCAAATATCTATAAAAACATATTGATTAAGAATTTTCCGGTTTTTACTGAAATCCTGAATGATAAAGGAAAGCTTTTGATCAGTGGTTTTATGACTCAGGATACTCCCCGGATAAAACCGGAGGCAGAAAAGGCAGGACTTAAGGAGATTCACTCAATTACAAAAAACCAATGGGAAGTTCTGGTTTATTCAAAAATTTAAAGCCCGTGCATCTTTTTATACTCACTGATCCCCGCCATAACATTATCTTTTCGCACAGAAGTATGCTCCTGATCATTCCCCTCATAAATATAAAAGATATTATCCAGGTATCTATCCGAAAGTAAAATTAATCCGGCCGGAGTAAGGATATCCGACACTCTCACCTCACATTTATCCATTATTCTGCTATCAAGCCAATTGTTGAATTCTTCCTTGCCTCTGAAATCACTTCTGTGAGTTATAACGTCATCGCATCCTCTTTCGGTAAGATGAATACAGTTTTCACAAACAGCATCGGGACAGGTGACCATTTCAAGCATTAAATCAGGATTATCAATTATCTTTCTGGCAACCAGGTGGTAAGAGTGCATATAAGGATTCCGGGTAAACTCTTTTTTATTTCCCAGATCACGAATAATATCAAAAAAATGGTGTATCCTGAGTCTCATAAATTCATTTTTAGCAAACTGTTTTTATCTGTTTCCCATATTTCAAGATCTTTAATATCTGATCCGTCAATTTTAAACCTCATAGCGGTACATGCTTTATGAAAGCCCTGCAAGCCGGCAGAACCCGGATTGAGATGAAGTAAATTCAGCTTTTTATCGTATATCACTTTTAAAATATGTGAATGTCCGCTGATAAAAAGTGCAGGCGGATTTTTATAAATTTCAGAACGTATGTTTCTGTCATATGCTCCCGGATACCCCCCGATATGGATTATCAGGGTATCTACATCTTCACAAAAAAAACGATGTTGTTTCGGATAGACACATCGTACATCCTGACCGTCAATATTCCCGTATACAGCCCTGAGTGGTCTGAATTCTGCCAGCTTGCCGGCCACATCAATATTTCCAATATCTCCGGCATGCCAGATTTCATCAACATTCTCAAAAAATGAAAATAATCTTGCGTTTATGTATCCATGAGTATCAGATAACAGTCCGATTTTCTTCATTAAAACAGATGTTAAAAATTACCTGAACCTTTTTAGATATAATTCATGCTTAATCCATGCAAAAAAAAGACATTTAGAATAAAATGGAAACAATTATTTTGCAACAATGCTCTAAATTAAATTAAATTTGTTTTAAATATAAAATAAATATTCATGAAACGAATAGTGATTGTCCGACATGCAAAGGCCGTTCCCTACGGATATCATGATGATTTTTTCAGAGAGCTTCAGGATCGGGGAAAAAATGATGCAGACATTGTCAGTAAAGAGCTTGCCAAAACAGGCATTAAACCCGATGCAATGATTACAAGTCCGGCAAAAAGAGCATTGAAAACAGCAAAGATCTTCGCTAAAAACCTGGGATTCGAAAAAGATAAAATTGAGCAGAACAGTGATATTTATGAAGGTATTAATTCTTCAGAATTTATAGATCTTATTAAGAAATTACCGGACGACCTTAATACAGTATTCTTTTTCGGTCACAATCCCGGATTTCATTTCTTCGTAAGCACTCTCCTTCCGTATTACAACGATGATATGCCTACCTGTGCAACTATTGGTATCAGCTTTAACTGTAAACGGTGGGAAGAGATAAAAGCCCATGCTGGTGTTCAGGAATTTCGTCTGATACCGAGAATGTTCAGGGCCTGATAAAATAACAATAAACTTCACTATATATGCATCTGTTTTACATTCCTGAAATCACCGGTACTGAGATAACTCTTAGTCAGGCTGAATCCAAACATGCTGTCAGAGTATTGCGATTGGTGAAAGATGATATTGTGAGGATTATTGACGGGAGAGGCGGACTCTACAAAGCACGGATAATTGATCAGGATTTTAAAAAATGCACTATCGAAATTATTGAAACTCAGAAGGAGTTCGGGAAAAGGGATTTTCATCTGCATATTGCCATAGCACCTACAAAAAATATTGACAGGTTTGAATGGTTTATTGAAAAGGCAACTGAAATAGGCATCGATGAGATTACACCTTTACTGACAGAACATTCAGAAAGGAAAATTGTTAAACCGGAAAGACAGGAAAAGATAATCATCTCGGCAATAAAACAGTCAATTAAGGCTTATAAACCAAAGCTGAATGAAATGATAACATTCAGTAAGCTGATTTCAACAAATTTTGACGGAGAAAAATATATTGCGCATTGTTATGAAGAGGAGAGGCCAAATCTTATTAACAGGGTGACAAAAGGTAATGATGTACTGATCCTGATAGGGCCTGAAGGTGATTTTAGTCCTGATGAGGTGAGGCAGGCATGGGAAGCCGGCTTTACAGGAGTTTCACTGGGTGAGAGCCGGCTGAGAACTGAAACGGCAGGAGTAGTGGCATGCCATATTGTTAATTTGGTAAACGAATGAATATATTGTAATTTTCGCAAAATTTCAATGATGAGAAAATTTCTAATATTTTTCTTTATTTTAACAGGATCAGTAGTTTACAGTCAAACAGCAGGGGTAAGAATAGCCTTGCTGAAATATAATGGAGGCGGCGACTGGTATTCTGATCCGACGGCTCTGCCAAATCTTATAGATTACTGCAACAAAAATTTAAATACAAATATTTATAGTGAACCCTCAACCATTGATACAGGTAGTGCAGAAATTTTCAATTTCCCTTTCGTTCATCTGACAGGGCACGGGAATATTGTACTTTCAGAGAGTGAAGCCCTGAACCTGAGAACATACCTCGAAGCAGGAGGTTTTCTGCATGTGGATGACAACTACGGACTGGATTCGTATTTCAGAAGGGAAATAAAAAAGGTTTTCCCTGAAAAAGAGCTGGTAGAACTTCCTCCCTCCCACCCTGTTTTTAATCAAAAGTACCAGTTTGCCAATGGTTTACCCAAGATTCATGAGCATGATAACAAGCCTCCGCAGGCTTTTGGAATTTTTATTGAAGACAGGATGGTTTGTCTGTATACCTATGAATCAGATTTAGGTGACGGATGGGAAGATGAGGCTGTCCATAATAATCCGCCTGAACTGAGGGAAGTTGCACTGAAAATGGGAGCAAATATTATATCTTTTGTCTTTAACCAGTAAACATTAAACGGAACAAAAGTGCCACTTAATCGTTTAATATAATAATTTACATTTGTAAAAATGAAAATGAACTTTATCTGATTTAACTAATTCCCTGATTCTATGAAATTTTAAGTATAAACTTTAATTTTAACAAAAATGAAAAGAGTATTATTTGGATTAGCAATTATCATTGCAACGACTTTAGCGACAAATGCCCAGGATTACAATACCGGTATAGGTGTAAGAGGGGGATTATCTAACGGAATAACCGTAAAACACTTTATCAGCGGTAATAGTGCAATAGAAGGATTACTGTCCACGAGGTGGCATGGATTTCACATTACCGGTCTTTATGAAATACATGCAACCGCATTTAACACTCCCCGCCTTAACTGGTATTACGGATTTGGCGGACATATAGGTTTCTGGGACGGATACGACAATCATCCCTGGTTTGATGATGATCAAAATTATACTGTACTTGGAATTGACGGAATAATTGGTATAGAATATAATATTGAACCGATTCCTTTCAACATCAGCCTCGACTGGAAGCCGGGATTCAACATATTGGGGCATACCGGATTCTGGGGTGACGAATTAGCCCTCTCGATAAGGTATATCTTTTAATCAGCCCAAAAAAACAACCCCGGAATTTTAAATTTCCGGGGTCGTTTTTTTAATTCTTCTCCAGTTTCAATGTTTCTGTAGGTTCATCACAAACTTCTGCCGGACCAAAATACTGGATCGGACCGGGATAAACATACTCTGTATTTAATGCCCACTCTTCACGTTTAGAGAGAAAATACCTGAAAGGAGCTCCCTGAATATCCACAAGCGCTTTTTGTATTACCGGTTTAAAATAACCATGCCTCTTTTCAAGGTTCATCATCATGGTCACCGGTATTCCACCGGCTATCCATTTCTCTGCCGGGGCAGTCAGGTTCCTTACAGAGGCCATATATCCGGTTTTACCTTCGGAAATCAGTAATGATGCTGTGTATCCCAGTGAATAACAATAATCAGCATCAAAATTAGAAGGTGCAGCACAGCGTCCTTCATAACCAAAGAAGTGATATTGTGTGCTGAATTTCCCTTTATATTCTCCTCTCTTCTTCATTTCAGACAGTCTCTCCTTTACCATCTCACCCAGCAGTTTTTCGGTTTCGATAAGTGAAAATTGCACGTTACCATGCGGATCACGGTCTAAAGTCAACTGGATGGCAATACCTTCAGGCAATGAGCTGTATAACTTGCCTGCATCGGCCGACAAATGAGACGCTATCCATTCTCTCCTCTTACCCTTTTCTGCCTCTTTAAATGCATTGCCTGTTGATGTCCCCTCAGCAAGGAGGTCATTAAGCTCTGCAATAAGCTTCCTCATCTGCGGTATAAACTCAACCAGTCCCTCAGGTATCAGAACAACACCGAAATTTTCACCATTTTCAGCTCTTTTTGCAACGACACCTGCAATATACCCGATAATATCCCCCAGAGTTTGTCTCTTTTCTGCTACCTCTTCAGAGATCAAAGTAATATTCGGATGTGTTTTTAATGCACATTCCAGTCCGATATGTGATGCCGACCTGCCCATAAGTTTTATAAAATGCCAGTATTTTTTTGCAGAATTGGCATCTCTCTGAATATTACCTATCAGTTCGGAATAAACCTTTGTTGCAGTATCAAAACCAAAAGAGGTTTCAATAAAATCATTTTTCAGGTCACCGTCAATAGTTTTAGGACAACCGATAACCTGAATATCTTCACCTATTGATTTATAATACTCTGCCAAAACACAGGCATTGGTATTAGAATCATCACCGCCGATTATTACCAGTGCATTAAGATTTAAATCTTTTGCAATTTCCAGACCTTCATCAAACTGCAGCTGTTCTTCAAGCTTTGTACGTCCGGAACCGATAATATCGAAGCCGCCGGTATTACGATATTTACCAACTAAATCTTCAGTTATTTCTATAAACTTATGCTCAATTAGTCCGGAAGGACCACCTAAAAATCCGTATAATTTACTATCCTGGTGAATCTTTTTAATTCCGTCAAAAATTCCTGAAATCACATTATGACCACCCGGTGCCTGTCCTCCCGACAGAATTACCCCGGCATTCACAGGCTTCCTCTCGGCAGATCCGGAGCTTTTTTCAAAAGTAACAACGGGCATGCCGTATGTATTTGGGAATAGCTCCTTAATCTGATCCTGATCGGCTACTGATTCGGTTTTTTCTCCTTCAACCAGTTTCACCTCACCTCTTATGGATGCAGGAAGTTTGGGCTGATACTTTGCTCTCTCTTTCTGTAATGGACTAATATTCATATTTATTGATTTAAAATTCGTTTGTAACCATTTCAAAAATAATTAAAATTCAATGCAGTACACACTTAAGGATTTTTTTAGAGGATTATTTAAAAATAATTTAAAAAGATATGACCGGTTCAAAAGGAAAAACCTTTACTCAGGTTTCAGGTGATGTTTGCTTGTCCTTTTTTTCCATTTCTCAAGCGCAAATTTCTGAAGATCTTCAATCTTATCGGATTCGTCAACGATTTCAAAACCCAGAAGTGTTTCAAAAAGATCTTCCATGGTAACCAGACCCACAACACTGCCAAAACCATCTGCCACCATTGCAAGATGCTCCCTGTTCAGTATGAGAGAATCCATTAATTTTGCAACAGAAATATTATCTTCAATGAATAGGATATCCCGCTTTATTTCGTGAGCTTTGACATTATGCCTGTCTTGTGCAAGGTTCTCAAGAATATGGTCTTTTAGAATCAGTCCTGTTATATTATCGGGATTCTCATGAAAAACAGGTATTCTCGAAAAAACCAACGGCTTTAACTCATCATAAAGTTCAGACACTGACAGTTCATCGTCGGCCATCATTATTACCGAGCGCGGAGTCATGATATCCCTTACTTTAATATTTTCAAGTCGAAGAAGATTCTGAATAATAGACTTTTCCTCTCTGTCAAGTGCACCGCTTTTAAGTCCGGCGTCGGCCATGGCTGCAAGGTCAGCCCGACTAAAAACGCTTCTTCCCTGCTCTTTGATAAACAATCTTGTAATCCACTTAGCAAGCCACACAAACGGAGCCAGAATCAACATAAGAACCTGCAGGGAACGAACTGTAAAAGGAGTTAATTGTTTCCAGAAATTTGCTCCTATAGTCTTCGGGATGATCTCGGAAAGAACAAGAATCGCCAGGGTCATAGCGCCCGCTATCATCGATTCATAAGATACTTCAAAACTAAACAGCTGTATATAATTGGAGCCGAATAACTTACCTGCCTGGACTCCAACTCCGACAGCACCAATTGTATGTGCAAAAGTATTAAGTGTAAGAATGGCAGAAAGAGGTTTGTCAATATCCTCCTGCATTTTGTTCATTAGATTGCCAATATGCGGCTTTTCAACTTCCATTCTGCTTATAAATGAAGGAGTTGTACTCAAAACAACCGCTTCCCATAAGGAGCATACAAATGAAACTGCAATAGAAATAATAAAAAATAAAAATAAAGTTACCATAATTTACAGAATAAAGGCCACCATGTCTATATTTCCCTTTTTTATCCTCAAAACACAGCACCTTCATATTTTTTACTAAAATATAGAATTATCGGTTCTTTATAAATGTAATACGATTTTTTTTTAAAAAGTTTACTAACAAATAATTTTGCATATAAGCTTTTCTGAAGTTAAATATCAGAATAAATAACTACGTAAATCAGAATACTAGAATTTTTAGTTATAAAAATTTCTATTACTTTTGACGATACAAACCCTTATTAAAAACCAAATAGTCGCTTTTAAAGATTATTGCGTAATCCCGGCTTAGCCCGCCGGGATTATTTTTTTGACTGTTTCTTTAACAGCTCTACTGCCTCAACAACCTTAGTCACAGGCAACAAACAACTTCCCTAATAACTATCTTATCATTTGCTGAAACCGGAAATCCTGAGTCCTTCAATAATGACTCCTGCTGAACACCATTATGAACTTTCACTTAATATTCAACAGCCTATTTCCTGTGGTTGATGTAAAATTCATATACTGAGGAGATATTTCTCATCCAGGCAACTTTAGGAAAATATGTGCCACCCCGCAGAGGTTTGCCGTCGGGAAGTGCTATTACATTCAACGGCCACCCTCCCTGTATTCCCATTAATTGTATTGATGTCATATAATAATGATCAATATCAGGTCTTTCTTCCCTGTCTGCTTTTATGCAGATGAAATATTGATTCATAATGCCGGCAACTTCAATATCTTCAAAACATTCCTGTTCCATTACATGACACCAGTGGCATGCAGAGTATCCGATACTTATCAACAGCAGCTTATTCTCTCTTTCTGCCTGCTCCTTCAGGCTATTATCCCACTCCTGCCAGTTTACGGGATTATGAGCGTGTTGAAGGAGATAGGGAGATGAAGCGTTGATTATGTCATTTGTATATTTATGTGTCATTTAAATATTAAAATTTTTAACTGAACTATATTTATCAATTTATTTAACAACGAATTAGTTTGAAAGTTTGATTAACAAATAGTCAGGTTTTATAAAAATTCGATTGTCGTATAACGCGAAATTTGTAATTTTCCACTCGATAAGAAACTCGTCCGGACAAAACCGGTAAAAAAATATGGAATTAAATTAATTAAGCGGAAAAGAGATGAACTTTATAAAAAGTGCGGTATTAATTACACTGGCTTCATTACTTTTGGCAGTATCCTGTGAGGATGATGATAATAATGGTTCACGAACATTTGAACAGGATTTAGAGGAGCTTAACAATTTTTTGCTGAAAAAGGAATCGGATGGATTCAACATAGATACTACTGATCTGGGAGTCTATTATATCCTCAGGGAAGAGGGCGAGGGACCATATCCCGAGTCGGTTGACACATGTTACATCGAATATGTAAGTTACTTTTTGGACGGTTCTCTGATAGATATGACTAAAGATTATTTTCCGAACGGGATCTGGAGATTTGTACTTAAAGAGGCCGACATGACAGCCGGATTGAAAGATGGTATTAAACGCATGAATAAAGGGTGCAAAATGGACTTGATAATTCCCTCGCATCTCGCTTTCGGATCAGAAGGAACGGGTAAAGTTCCACCTCACAATTCACTGATCTATGTTGTAACTATGCATAATATTGTACCACCCGAAGAAGACTAACAATGAAAATGACAGTTCAGATTTCAATTTTTAAAACAGAATAATGCTTAAATTGTTATTTTTGTTACTATTGAACAATTAAATTTATTATCTGATTAAAATGACGACAATAAAAATTCTTTTAAAGTTTATATTTATTACTTCTGTTCTTTTTGCGACATCTTGTATTGATGAGATGGGAGAAGAGGTAGAATACACACCGGAAAGAGAAGCAGCAATTATATCAGAATATCTCGATTCTCTGAACAGCAATGGTTATGATGTTGACACTACCGAAATAGGTGTTTATTATGCAATAATTAAGCAGGGTGACGGAGAATATCCTGTGCCCGGTGATTCGATTGGATTAATTTATGTTGGATTCTTTCCTGAAAGCAGTTATGTATTTGATGCCTCCTCCCGCTGGAATACAGACGGGATTTGGAAATTCAACTACATGTCGACCGATTTGATACAGGGATTTGAAAATGCAATAAGTTACCTTAATGAAGGAACGGAAGGAATCTTTATAGTTCCTTCAGCTAATGCTTACGGACCGGAAGGTTCTGATGATGGTTCCATTCCTCCTTATTCACCGCTGGCATTTGATATCAAGTTGGTTGAAATTTACGAATAACTTTATTTTAAAAAAATCAAAATCGTATTCCAATATTAAAATAATGTTTACAGCATACTGAATTTGCAAAAAACTTAATATTCAGAGCTGATAATAGATCAAAATCTATGGTTAGTGTTAAAAACTTGTTATATAACATTCATATAATTGAGTATTTTAAAACATATATCGTTCAAGTAAAGTAATTTGGTTGTAATTTCGGGAATAATAAGTAAAAGTATCAAAAAAAGATTATGGAAAGATTTTTTAACAATTATATGAAGAACCTCAACTCCTGTGATCTTGAAACAGGGTATTTTCCCGGACCGCTGATCACTATTTCTCGTCAGTCGGGATGTTCTGCCAGGGGTATAGCCATAAAACTGTCTAAAATATTGACAGGTTACAGCTATATGTCAGACACAAAAACCGCTGCCAAATGGAAGTGGGTCGACAAAAATATTTTTGATGAAGTAGTTGATGATATGATTAAAGAGGTCAGGGAGGGAAAATTTGAAGATGCAGATGAGGCAGAAAAAAGATTGAAAGAGGTAGCTCATTCCTTTTCCGATGAAACGCTATACGATATTTCCGAAAAATCATTAATTGAAACCTTCAAAGGTATAATTTGCCGTTTGGCATGTCAGGGCAGGACCATTATAGTAGGCCGCTCAGCCGGAGTAATACTGAAAAATATTCCCAATAAACTTAATGTAAGACTGGAAGCTCCGCTCGAATGGAGAATTAACAGGATTATGCAGCTCAAGGATATGACACAGGCTGAGGCAGTCGCTTACGTAAACGAAATAGACAAGAAGAGGGATTCTTTTATTGAGAAAACAGCAGGCAGGAAAGCTCAGAATGACGACTTTGATGTTATTTTTAATTATGCCTCCCTTCAGGATGATGAGATTATTGATGCAATAATCACTATCTTAAAGAGCAAAAAGATTATATCCTATCATGAAATAATTTGATTTACTATTGTTAAATCCACAGCGGAGAAGGTTTAAAAAATATTTTTTTCTGCATTCAGAATAGTTTTTAAAAAAATAATCACATAATCCAGGTTTATAAATTAACAAAACATAAAACAATGACCAATCGCCGCAATTTTATTAAAACCAGCGCTGCTTTTGCAGCAGTAAGTATGATAAATCCACTGTTTTCCTGTAGTTCTTCAAAAGAAAAAATAATAGGACTACAGTTATACACAGTGAGGGATAAAATTAAGAATGATCTTGACGGAACCCTTAACCGTCTTGCCGAGATTGGATATAACTCCATGGAAGCTGCAAATTATGTAATGGCCGACAGTACATTTTACGGCATGAAGCCTAAAGATTTTGCTGCTAAGTTAATTGGACTGGGTATGCCTCTCCACAGCAGTCATAGTGTGGTGGAACCGGCTGATGCAGAGAAAGTATTTACCGATGCAGCAGAAGCTGAGTGTAAATACGTTATATATCCTTATCTGGCAGAAGAGTACCGTCAGAATATCGACGGTTATAAAGCTACAGCAGAAAAATTCAACAGGATTGGTGAAGTGGCAAAAAAATTCGGGATCAAATTCGGATATCACAACCATGCTTTTGAGTTTGAAAATATCAACGGACAGAAAGGTATGGATGTATTGATCGCAGAGACCGATCCCGACCTTGTAACCTTTGAAATTGATGTTTACTGGGTAACAAGAGGTGGATATGACCCGGTTGAATATATCAAACAGTTCCCCGGACGATTTGAGATATACCATCTGAAGGATATGGTAAAGACTGACGACATGTTCTTCGCTCCGGTTGGTTTTGGAAGAATTGACTTTGAAGGAATTTTCAAAGTAAAAGACATAGCCGGCATGAAAATGCACTTCGTAGAACAGGACCGGTTCAGAGATTTAGATGCATTTGAAAGTGTGGAAATGAGTTATAACTACCTTAAGAATGCACCATTTGTTTAATTAACATTTATTTTTCTCTCATCTTACAGGGGGCTGTCTTAATATAAAGGCAGCCTCTTTTATTCCTGAGAAAAATCCTGAACTGTCTTGCGGTATTTTGAAAAGGCCACGGCCCTGGAGATAAAGCCCAGGTATTTGCCTTCCTCAATGACTGCAAGATTATATCTGCCGCAAGATTCAAATTTTTCGGCTACTGCCTCCATACTGTCATTGGGAGATATATAAAACTCAGGCATGTACATCAAATCTTTCACAAAAATCTTATCATACAGATCATGCTCGAAAATAAGATCTTTAACATCAGCCAGCTTAACCATTCCTTTTATTTTTCCATCAGCATCAACAACAGGAAACAGGTTTCTGTGAGATCTTGAGATAGCTTTTACGAGGTCGCGCAGAGTTGCATCCGGGGTAAGGACTTCAAAATCTGTTTCAATCAGATTACGGACATTCATCATACGAAGAGCTGTCTTATCCTTGTGGTGGGTAAGAAGGTCCCCTGCCAGAGCAAGTTGCTTTGTATAAACACTGTGAGGTTCGAAATACATAATGGTAACATATGCCACGGTAGATGAAAGGATCAAAGGTATAAAGAGTTCATAACCCCTTGTTATTTCAGCGGCAAGAAATATACCTGTCAGGGGAGCATGCATAACAGCAGCCATCATTCCGGCCATGCCGGCAAGCGCAAAATTATCGTTGGGGAGTTGAACAGCAAAAATACTGTTAACAAACAGTGAGAAAAAGTATCCGGCTATGGCTCCCATAAAAAGTGTAGGAGCAAACACACCTCCGACCCCGCCTGATCCTGTAGTGGCTACCATTGCCACAACCTTAAAGACCAAAAGCGCTGCTAAAAAGATCAATATCAGATATTCATTTTCCTTCCAGGGAAAAAATACAGTATTATTTAAAAGATCAACACCTCTGCCGGCAAAAATCGTTCCTATCTCCCTGTATCCTTCACCCCAGAGAGGAGGAAAAAGGAATACCAGAACACCCATTGCAATTCCACCGGCAAACAACCTTACAATCCATGAATTTATAGTTTTGAACTTAGCCTCAAGATACATTGTCATTCTCGTAAAATAGATTCCAATAAGACCGGTGAATACGCCCAGCAGGACATAAAACCACCAGGTATCGACCGAAAACGACTGTACCTGCGAAAACTTCAGAAGAACACCCTCTCCCATAAAGAAATAAGACAGCATGGTAGCTGTAACAGATGAAATCAGGAGTGGTATCAGGTAGGACATGGTAAGGTCGATCATCAATACTTCAAGAGTAAAAACAATTCCGGCAATAGGTGCGTTAAAAATGCCGGCAATTGCTCCTGCAACACCACAACTAACCATCAGTGTAACGTATTTGTAATTAAGCTTAAACAGTCGGGCCAGATTAGAACCAATGGATGCACCTGTTAAAACAATAGGGGCCTCAGCTCCTACAGATCCTCCAAATCCGATAGTCAGGGAGCTGGCAACCATCGAAGACCAGACATTGTGCTTTTTAAAACGGCTTCCCTGCCGGGATATTGAATACAAAATTTTGGAAACCCCGTGCCCGAGGTTATCCTTAATAATGAACCTGACAAAGATTACAGTCAGGAATATACCGGTAAGTGGATAAATAAGATAGAAATATCTTGTCGAGCCAGCACTAAACCAGTTAGTAAGCCAATGAGCAAGTATATGGATAATATTCTTAAGTGCCAGTGCCGCCAGTCCACTGCAAATACCCACTATAAAACTTAACAAATACAAAAACTGACGTTCCGGAATCCGGGCAAGTCGCCAGATAATTAATCTATTAAGCAAATAAACGATCTTTCTTCTATACAATATCTTAAACATGCGAAACATCAATAATCTGTTTACGGTACCTGGTAAATACCCTGGCTCTTGAGATAAATCCGTAATATTTCCCGTCTTTGCCTATCACAGCCAGATTATATCTCCCCGACGATTCAAACTTATTCGCGACAATTTCCATGCTGTCGTCAGGATGGATATAATACTCAGGCATATACATCAGATCTTTTATTTTCACCTTATCATACAATTCCTGTTTAAAGATAAGCTCTCTTACATCATCCATTTTAACCATTCCCTTCATTTTCCCCTCCTTATCGACCACCGGAAAAAGATTACGGTGGTTGCGTGAAATTGCGACAGTGAGATCTCTGAGAGTGGCTTCAGGTGAAAGCTTTTCAAAATCATTCTCAATCAGTTTTTTCACATCAAGCATTTGTAAAACATTAGCATCTTTATCGTGTGTCAACAGCTCCCTCCGGCGTGCCAGCTGAAAATGATAAACCGAATAAGGAGTAAATGTTCTTACAACTATATATGCAAAGGTCGCCGTAATCATTAACGGTACAAACAATTTATAACCCCCCGAAATATCGGCAATCAAAAAGATCCCTGTCAACGGAGCATGCAACACTCCGGCAATAAGTCCGGCCATACCGATAAGTGCAAAATTATTAATACTTATTTTATGGATACCTATAAGATTATTCAACTGGGCAAAAAGTAACCCAGTGTTAACTCCCATAAAAAGCGTAGGTGCAAATATTCCTCCTACTCCTCCGCTTCCGAAAGTAAAAGAGGCTGCTACTATTTTAAAAAGGACCACCATAGCAAGCAATATCAATGCAACCCAGATCTCATTCCTGAAACCATAAAACAAACTATTATTGAAAAGATACTCCATATTGCCCTCCAGGGCTTCGTTTATTGCCTCATAACCTTCTCCAAAAAGAGATGGAAAAAGAAAGATAAGCAGGCCAAGACCAGCACCTCCGATAATTAATCTTGACAGATCATTTTTACGTTTATCAAAAAAATCACTGAAAAACATAAAAACTTTTGTAAAATAGACTGAAATAAGTCCGGCTACTATACCCAGAAAAATATAATAAGGGACATCCTGCATGGCAAAAGCCTGTTTTACTTCAAAAGGATATAGGACATCCTGTCCGAGAAACAGATACGACACAACGACACCCGTTGCAGACGAAAGCAGCAGCGGAACAAGCGAAAAAACAGTCAGATCAATCATTATAACCTCAACTGCAAAAACAATAGCGGCAATAGGAGCTTTGAAGATCGCCGCCATACCTCCGGCACATGCACAGGCCAGTATCAGGATTGTATTTTTATAATTAAGTCTGAAAGTCTTTGCCAGCCATGAACCCCAGGCAGTGCCTGTTGCAACAGTAGGTCCTTCCAGTCCAACTGAGCCGCCAAATCCAACGGTTAGAGAGCTGGTGATTATTGAAGAATAGAGGTTATGAGAACTTATCCGCCCCTCCCGCTTGGAAATACCATAAAGTACATTTGGTATTCCGTGGATCACCTTGCGGCGGACAACAAATTTGATAATTAACACAGTAATTGTAACACCAATAATGGGAAGTGCAAAATATATATAGTTGTGTACATCCCTGGAAACAATGGAATTTACAACATTTTGCGTCATACGGACAGTATTTTTAAGGATAACGGCAGCTATTCCTGAAAACAATCCTGCCAGAATGCTAATGACTGCAAGGAATGTCCGTTCACTCATGTTCCTCTTCCGCCATAGGTGGAAACGTGACATTAACTTATTAGATGTTCTCATTGTCAGACGCAAAATTAACGAAACAAAATGCTAAGAGATAAAAATTATCCTTTTCTCAGGTCAAATTAATTTATTATCCTAAAAATAGGCTATAAAAACGGAACTTTTACCAATATAAAGATATATTTTCAGAATGCAGAAAGATTACAGATAACCGGATAATTTCAGAAGTTTTAAACTGTTCCGGAATTACAATCAGAAAATTTTCTCCGCAAAATAATTTACTGATTAAGAAAATTCTGATAATTTTATTTTTTTAATAACGAGTTATTGATTGATATTGAAAAGGGAATTTATCAGAATACAACTAATATCACAAGGATGCAAGTAAAGATAACAGGGATTTCAGGATATCTGGGAAAAATTATTTCTTCACATTTAAGAGAAAAAGGCATTATTGTCTCACGAACAGACCGGAACCTGCTTTACGCACCGACAGAAATACTTGCAGGGGAGATCAGAAATGCAGATGCTTTAATAAACCTGGCCGGGGCACCCATTTTACAACGCTGGACAACAAAGAACAGGGAAATAATTTATAACAGCAGGATCCAAACTGGTGAAAAACTGGTGAAAGCAATTCAATATCTTCCACAGGAAGAAAGACCCAAAAAAATAATATCTGCATCAGCCATAGGAATTTACCGTACAGGAGAAGTACATGATGAATCAAGTACAAATTACGATACAGGTTTTTTGGGAAATCTTGTCAAAGATTGGGAATCAGCCTGGGATAACCTTCCTCATGAAGTCAGCCTGACAATTTTCAGGATTGCCGTGGTTCTGGGAAGTGAATCCGCAACTATTTCAAAAATGTTACTCCCGTTTAAGCTTGGGCTCGGGGGAAAGATCGGGAACGGAAAACAACCCTTTCCATTTGTTCATGAAGCAGATTTAGTCAGGGCTTTTGCCCGGGCTCTGGAAGATGATTCATTCCAAGGAACTTTTAATCTGGCAGCTCCGCAGCAAATCACAAATGAAGAATTTACCGGAGCACTTGCCGGAGCACTTCATCGCCCGGCATTCATGACTGTACCGATATTTACCCTCAGACTGTTATATGGAAATGCTGCAAGCCTTCTGACTGAGAGTCCGGCAGTAATTCCCAAAGCCCTGACAGAAAAAGGATTTAAATTTAAATTTTCAAATATCAGGAACGCCATCGATGAGATTATTAAGCAACAATAAATGTTATTTCGTAATTTTAAATCTTTTCTGATTAATAATATAAAATTTAAACCAATGAAACTCCGAAATTTATTTTTATTTTCCTTTTTATTCGTCATAACTGTATCATGCAAACAACAAGAAGGAAATTCTCGTATTTTCCCTTCCGATGACTTTGTAAAAATTACGATTGATTCTCTTTTAGAGGACAGCGATATCCCTGCATTAGTAGCAATTGCAATTAATAAACAAGGAGAGAAAAATACATATACTTATGGAGAGGCTGTATGGGGTAAAGGCATCCCCGTTAAAGAGAATAATATTTTCAGAATTGCATCAATGACAAAGTTGATTACAAGTATTGCTGCCTTGCAACTTGTAGAAAAAGATCTGTTGGAGCTGGATCAGGACCTGTCGGTTATTATGCCTGAAATGTCAGCTATTCCTATCCTGACAGATGACAAAAAACTGGTTAAAGGAATCAATCCGGTTACTTTAAGACATCTCCTGACTCACACTTCCGGTTTTGGGTATTATTTTACCGACTCTCTGCTGGCAAGGCACGACAAGTCTGACTGGAAATATGAAGACCTTCCACGCAGATTTGAAAGTGGAACCAGATTTTTATATGGAACCAGTATAGACTGGGTAGGAAAACTGATTGAAAAAATATCCGGGTTAACACTTGAAGAGTATTTCCGGAAGAATATTACCGGGCCGTTAGAAATGAACCGAACGTGGTATAATGTTCCGGATTCACTTCAAAATGAGATAGTCTCTTATGGACACCGGTCTGATGATGGCACGGGTAAAATTACTGAATTCCCCGATCGTATTCCCGAAAACGAAGCTCAGATATACATTGGAGGAGGCAGAATATTTTCTTCTCCTGAAGACTACACAAAGTTATTGTCATGTATTCTCCATGATGGTATATATTCAAACGGCAGGATTCTTGGGAAGGAACTTATAGATGAAATGTTCAGAGCCCAAATTTCAGGTATTTCAATGGATATTAAAGATAATTATTTTCTTAAAGGCCACTGCTGTGATTTTCGCGGACTTATCAAACCAACCTCAAATTGGGGTTTAGGGGGAATGATTGATACTGATAAGACTTCATACGGTCGTTATAATGGCACATTGCTTTGGGGCGGACTTTATAATACATACTGGTACGTCGACAGGAAATCGGGAATTGCTGCAAGTATCTATACTCAGTACCTGCCATTTAATCACCCGGCAACAACATCTGTGTTCGATAAATTTTCTGAATTGATATACAAAAATTATAATTAGAAAGAAAAAAAGATAAACGATGTAATTATTATCTGATATAAAAAAATTGAGATGAACTGGATATTATTGATTATAGCAGGTCTTTTTGAAGTGGGTTTTGCTTTTTGCCTTGGTAAAGCTAAAGAATCGACAGGCCTGGCAGCAACATATTGGTACATTGGCTTCATTATGAGCCTGGCAATCAGTATGCTTCTGTTAATCAAAGTGACCAGGGTACTTCCAATAGGCACTGCTTATGCTGTCTGGACAGGTGTAGGTGCTGCAGGAACTGCCCTGGTTGGTATCATTGTCTTTAAAGAACCGGCTGATTTCCTTAGACTCTTTTTCATAATAACTCTTATTTCTTCAATTATCGGACTCAAAGCTGTAACGCATTAAAATATACCTTGCTGGTTTTTCACCAAAATTAACTTATGCCGGATAAAATTGTACAGGCTGGTATACCCGACATATCCGCTTATAAATTGTTCTCAATGGTCAGGTTCTACTGAATTAATTGCCGGTAGTTTGTTCTATAGTAAAATGAAACATTCATATCATGAATTAATCATTTGTTTGCAATACGTTACTTTTAGTAGAATCGTAAAAAATCATTTATGAAATATTCATACTTCTAAAACACTAAAACATAAAGATTTTTATGGTCGCATTTCTTAGAGAATAAAAGAATAATACAACAATTATAATAGAAATACTAACTTTGCTCTCTTTGTAGTCTGAAAAGACTGAAATTTTAAACTTAAACACAAAATGATGAGCATAAAAATGCAAAAAATTATAATCGTTCTGACATTAGTTTTTATTTCATTTGCTGTTTACGGTCAGGTTGACCCAGTTGAAAAAGAGATCCTTGATTTCGATGAATCCAAATCTTCCATAATCTCAAAAGGAAGAAACTTATTGCTGGAAAGATTTCTGGAGAATGATCTCACCAAAGTAAAGGAAATAAAGAACTATTTAACGGGAAAGGCTGAAGATGAAAACCATATTGCTCTTTTCCCTCCTGAATACTGGCTGATCCTTTACTGGACCAATGAATATGATGAAATAACAAAGAGTATTACTGAGTTTGATTCTGCAAAGGTCGAAAGTTACAATACCCGAATCAGACCACCTTATGATCTTCTGTATGAAAAGCTGAGAACCAAGACGGTTGAAAACTTTGAAACACTTAAAGATCAAATAGAAAAAAGTAATCAGGGTAATGAATCAAAAAATTTCCTTCTCTTAAATTTAAAGTACCTGACCTCTGACACTCAGAAAGATGAGTTTATTCAGGATACATTGAATACTGACGCTGACAATTTCATTAAGACATTTCCTGAAAGTGATTATGAGGACTTTACAAGAAACTATATCAGATACAAGCTGGTTCCGAAAAAATGGGGAATGGCATTTGAATTTTTTAGCGGATATGGTATCTATACAGGTCAGTTAAGTGAAAGCTACACAAATAACATTCCCTTCGGTGTGGCTTTTGATATATGCTATAAAAAATTTGAGTTATACCTGAGAGACTATATAGGCTTTAATAAAACTAAAAAAGACTTTGACTACTCACTGGGAACCTGGGAAAAAGGTTCACGTACAATGGTTTTCCTGCCAGAGGCCTCTATAGGTTATGTCACTCTCGATAACGACAGATTAAAGGTGTCTCCGTTTGCAGGTATCGGAGTCATGGATATAAGTCCGCCTACTGATAAAACCGAGGAGATCCCTGAATTAGAAGAGGTATCGCTGGAATTTACCACAACCTATATGCTTGGTGTTAATCTGGATATAAAATTCGGAAAGAATAACATACCTGCATTCAGACCCAAAACAAGTTACGGCTTTATGAGGATAAGATATGCATTTAATATCCCTCAATTTGAAAATAAATATACCGGGGCCGCAGGAAAAATGCATTATATTACAATTGGCTTTGGTGGATTTGCAAGGGGAGCGGAACGCGAATATTAATATCTTTACCATGGTTGCCATTTAAAAAAATAAATTCCCGATAAAGTATTAAAGACAATTGGTGGCCAGATAGGAGTATACCCGGTGACTGTCTTTAAAAAAACAACGTTAACATGACTGAAACAGAAATTTTTCTGATTGTACTGATAGTATTAGTGATAATAAACATAGCTGTCGGACTTTTAAAGAAATTCAATATCAAACCTCAACTTAAAGAGATCGAAAATTCTTTGCTAAAGTTTGACCTTACTCTTGAAAAAACGGAGAAAAATGTTAGGGAGGAGTTTCGCTTGAACAGAACAGAAACCAATGATATGGCAAGGATCAACCGGGAAGAACTTGCTCACAATCTCAAGTCTTTTGAATCTAAATTCACGGATAACACTAAAGAGCTTAATGAACTCTTAAGACAGAAATTCAGTGATTTTTCCAATCAGCAAAATGAGATAAACAGACAAACCACTGAAAATGTAAAAGAGGTTAAAGAGTCAGTGGAAAACAGGCTGAAAGAGATACGTGAAGATAATTCAAAGCAGCTTGAGGAGATGCGCAAAACTGTAGATGAGAAATTACAGAAAACGTTGAACGAAAGGTTAAGCCAGTCATTTGAGACGGTTGGCAAACAGCTGCAGGCTGTACAGGAGGGACTGGGAGAGATGAAAAATCTTGCTTCAGATGTGGGTGGACTTAAAAAGGTGCTGAGTAACGTAAAAATGCGCGGAGGCATTGGAGAGATCCAGCTCTCACTGCTTCTTGAACAGATATTAGCACCCGACCAGTATGAAGCAAATGTAAATACAAAGAAAAGCGGGTCCGACCAGGTTGAGTTTGCAATCAAACTGCCGGGAAGGGATGATTCAGGCAATGAAGTCTGGCTTCCGGTCGATGCAAAATTCCCTAAGGATGTATATGAAGTGCTTCAGGAAGCTTATGACGAGGGAGACCAGAATAAAATATTAAATGCGCAGAAAAATCTTGAAAATACCATAAAGAAGATGGCTAAAGATATTTGTGAAAAATATCTAGATCCGCCTTATACAACCGATTTCGGCATTATGTTCCTTCCCTTTGAAGGTATATATGCAGAGGTGGTAAGAAAAGCTGCTCTGCTCGAAGATCTTCAGAGAAACTACAAAATAATTGTAACGGGGCCCACAACACTTGCGGCAATACTGAACAGTCTGCAGATGGGATTTAAAACCCTCGCTATACAAAAACGAAGCAGCGAGGTATGGCAGGTATTGGGTGCAGTTAAAAAAGAGTTTGAAAATTTTGGAGGAATGATGGAAAAAGCCCAGAAAAATATCCAGACCGGTCTTAATCAGTTAGATGATGTTATGGGCAAAAGAACCAGGGCAATCCAGCGCAGACTTAAAGGCGTGGAAGCCTTAAGTGAAGCGGAAACAAAAAAAATCCTCCCTGATCCGGACGAATTTCCACCTATCATAGATGATGAAGAGGATGAGTAATATATTATCTTTATATTCTTAAACACTATCAAAATGATTATGAAAAAACTACGGCTTTTAGCAGGCGTCTTATCAATTCTTGCAGTATTTCACATTATTATTTCCTGTGAAGCTGTGTCAAAAAAAAATCCGCGCTATGATATTATAATTGATACCGATTTAGGTGGCGACCCTGATGATATTCAATCACTTTTCAGGGCTGTCCACTACAGCGATATATTGAAAATCAAGGGAATTGTGGCTACTCCCTGTAACCAGATCAGAAATCACCCCTGGGATACTGTACCCAGAATAAAACTTATAAAAGAGTGGATACAGAGAATAGATGTTGAGCACCTCAGAAACAAAGGATATACAGATCTTATGGAGGAGGAGACATTATTAAGTATGGTTAAGTTGGGAACTGAATTACCCGGAGCACCGGCACCGGGAAAATCTACTGAAGGATCAAAGTGGATAGTGAAGACAGCGCAAAAATATTCAGCTAAAAAACCATTATGGATACTGGTTTGGGGCAGCATCACTACCACAGCACAGGCTTTGCATGATGCTCCGCAAATTGCAGACAAAATAAGGATCTACTATATTGGTTCATCAAACACACTGCATGACAAAGCCAGCAGGGATTTTGTTTTCGACTTTATGGCAAATAAATATAACGAACTTTGGTGGATAGAAAACGGTATATTGCCCAGAGGCAGTCATGAAACTTTCAGGGGAGTTTACCAGTCGGGAAACCAGGAAGGTGAATGGGCTTATACAAATTTTATTGATGTAAATATCAGAAACCATGGATCTACTCATAACGGCATGTTCAAAGAGAAATGCGGTGATGCTTTTCCAAAGGCTAATTCTCCGAAAAACAGTCTGAAAGAGGGTGATTCTCCAAGTATGCTTTTTCTCCTGTCCCCTGTTCCGGGCAAAACCGGAAATGTTGATGATCCGACACAGGAAAGCTGGGGAGGACAATTCAGGCATTTCGACAAGCTGCGGTACCCTAATTACTATGTTGATCCGGATAAATCTCCTGAAGAGTGCCAGTATACAATTGGCAAATGGCGGCAGGATTTTCTGAAAGACTGGAAAGAGAGATGGGACAGATATTGATATTTTATCAGTAAAGACGATAATTTCAAAAAGAAAAGCATAATATTTTACAGGATTTTAAAGTTATCATTATTGAAAAAAATGTTCTTGTTGTTATTAACACATAAGATAATATACGCAACCTGTTTGAAGTTTAATGCATCAAATTAAAAAGTCACTACCATGAAAACTATAAATATCACTTTAACCATTGGATTGATAACAGTCCTCTTCATCTCTTCCTGTGAAAATATAAATGATATCACAAACAATGATACATTCAGGATAGAGTTCAGTGATGGCACATTTATAACTGAAAATCATATCTCTTTTTATGACAGCTCAACGCACCTTCTGTTTATGAAGGTGAATATGGCATTAAATGAATCTGTAACTGACTTTGATCTTCTTGTCAATGGTAGCAGAATATTTGAAGGTGTAATTCATCGCTGCGAGTTATCTACTCCACCACCTTCTCCGCACTATATTTCAAATTGTTTCCTATATGCCGATGACATCATAGAACTGGGATTTTACGGTGAGTCCGGAGACATGCGAAACAATAAAGAAATAATTGATGCATTTAAAAACAACGGATTGCTGCGGAATGGAATAAGTATAAAAATTGATAATGCAGAAATTATCACCCGGGGAAATCATTCTGAAATTACCTGCACCATATCCCTGAAAAATAATGATAATATCAATTACTATGTCCCCGATCCTGATAAAATGGGTGATCTTGATTTCAACTATTATACAGGAGGTTTGCTGTTAAAAAATAAAGAGACAAGTGTAACCTATCCTATGCGATGGACTGCTTCAAATCCTGACTGGGAAAATATTACGATTAATGATCTCTCTGTTCTTGAAGCAGGCTCAGAAATATCTTTTTCTTTCGAATGTTCAGATTATAACAAGATGGAACCGGGAAACTATTCGGCAAGATTAAGATATTCAGGAGTTATTCCGCGTACTCATAATTTAGATACTGAACAGAGTAACGGGCGCATTTGGGTAGGTAATATTTATGCAACATTTGAGAATATTATAGTAGAATAAAATTATATATATTAAGCAAACGTTTAAACCTATTTAAGGGTATTTTGTAATCAATCCACACAGCTGAAGAAATAAATTATCAAGGACCGGAAATAAAAGAACATTAAACGATAAAGTATTAATTTTTATATATATAAGAATCTTCCAACTGTGAGTTCTTTCTCATACCTTTTTAATTAACACTTTTAATAAAAAAAAACGAGCAAGACTGATAAACTTTTTAAAAATATTATAATGAAATAAGCCGGTTAAATCTCATACCTCTAAAACTAACTTAATAACAGGCCTAAAAAGACACTTTGAAATATTAAAGCAACATCTTAATGACGCACCTAAAAAAATGCGTTTGGAAAATCATGCAATGAAAAAACTAAAAGACTTATTACTATTGGGCAATCCGTTGCTTTATGAGGTCAGCCAGCCTGTATTTAAGTCTGAATTGCCTATGGTTAAAGGGTGGACCAATGACCTTCATAATGTGATGGAAGAGATAAGAGCTGAATATAAATTCGGAAGAGCTATAGCAGCCCCGCAACTGGGAATAATGAAAAGACTCATATATATAAATATCGACAGACCGGTTGTATTAATAAATCCGGTACTGGAAAATCTGAGCGAAGAGATGATGGAGTTGTGGGACGACTGCATGAGTTTTCCGAATCTTCTGGTAAGGCTAAAAAGACACAGGAGTATTACAGTTAAATATTTAGATGAAAACCGGACTCAGCAGGTGTGGGATGTCCAAAATGACCTTTCTGAATTACTGCAACATGAGTATGACCATCTGAACGGTATCCTCGCCACTATGAGGGCAATTGATGAAAAATCTTTCAGATGGAGGCAGTTGAATAATACATAATAAATGATAATATTAATCTCTATTGTAAAAAAGTGTTTGAATTTATTTTAAATCAACAAAATAAATTTTTAATATTTGCCTGATAAGCGCATAGCGCTAAAATTGTTCAGACTCAACATTAAATAATTAATATGTATCTTTTTTTCGACACTGAAACAACAGGACTGCCCAAAAACTGGAGAGCACCTCTATCTGATCTGAATAATTGGCCCAGGATGATCCAGGTTGCCTGGATTCTTTGCGACAGCAATGGCTCCCGCATTGAATCAAACAGTTATATTATAAAACCTGAGAATTTCATTATACCTCTCCAGGCAGCAAAAGTGCATGGTATCACCACAGAAAGAGCGATTAACGAGGGAAGCGATCTCAAAACCGTGCTTATGGAGTTTAACCAGCTTATTGATGAGTCAGATTATATTGTTGCTCATAATATCAGCTTTGATGAGAAGATCGTTGGTGCAGAATTTTTAAGAAAAAGTATAATCAGTAATCTGAACCGGAAAAGAAAGTTGTGCACAATGCAGGCTTCTACAAATTTATGCAGACTGCCGGGTCCTTACGGATTCAAATGGCCAAAATTGTCTGAGCTTCATAATAAGCTGTTCGGATTTGATTTTGAAGAGGCTCATGATGCTTCGGTTGATATAAATGCAACTGAAAAGTGCTTTTGGGAGATGAGAAAAACAGGATGGATATGATCTCCGTTTGCATTCCGATATATAACCGAAACGTCAACAACCTTGCACGTGATCTGTCTTCTCAGTTGAAATCACTGAACAAAGGTGGTGAGATCTTATTAATAGACGACTGCTCGGATATAATATATAAGAAAGCTAATAAATTTAATGCGGAGAATATTTTATATCATGCGTTAGATAAAAATGTCGGAAGGGCTAAAATCAGAAACCTCTTTTTGAATTATGCCCGCTACGACTATCTGCTTTTTATCGACTGTGATTCAACGATTAATTCGGAAGACTTCATCCCTCAATATTTTAAAGTTATTGAAACGGATCCTGATGTGGTTTGCGGAGGCAGTGTATATGAAAAGACAAAACCTCCAAAGGAAAAACTACTTCACTGGAAGTATGGAACTTTCAGGGAGAGCCAGACTGCTGACATCAGAAACAGATTCCCGAATAAATCATTTAAAACCAATAACTTTCTTATTAAAAAGAAAATATTTGAAAAGGTCAGATTTGATGAGCGGATCACTGAATACGGTCATGAAGACACTCTCTTTGGTCATTTATTAAAAAAGAACGGCATTGCTATTCTTCATATTAATAATCCGGTAGTCAACGGCATCCCGGAGACCAACAAAGAATTTCTGGAAAAGACAGAAAAAGCTGTCACCGGTCTGATAAGAATTATGCATTTCCCTGACTTTGACAGTGAATTGATGAATGACATCAGAATTTTAAGGGTGTACAACAAAATAAAATATATTGCATTACCGGTCAGGCTGTCTTTCCTTCTTACTAAACCCTTGATAATTTATTTGTTATCAAATGGTTATGCAAATCTCCGGTTATTGGAATTTTTTAAATTAGGTACTTTGCTGATAAACCTGAAAAAAGAAAGGCAAAAAATTAATCCGCGTGCTGTTAAATATCCGGCATAAATTCTTACTTAAAAATATCAGTCAAGCTGCGGTCCGGCTGCCATGAGCGATTTACCTTCCTCGTTATCGGTATACTTCTCAAAATTTTTAATAAACCGCGATGCAAGATCTTTTGCTTTTTCATACCACTCTTCAGGATTTGCATATGTATCTCTCGGATCAAGTATTCCAGGATCTACATCATGGAGATATGTCGGCACTTCCAGATTGAAGACAGGTATTAATTTAGTCTCTGATTTTTCTATCGATCCGTCCAGAATGGCATCGATTATGGCACGTGTGTCTTTGATAGAAATACGTTTCCCTGTTCCATTCCAGCCTGTATTAACCAGATATGCCTCAGCTCCGTATTTCTCCATTTTACGCACCAGCTCCTCTCCATATTTAGTCGGATGAAGCGAAAGAAAAGCTGCGCCAAAACATGCTGAAAATGTTGGCCTCGGAGTAGTTATTCCAAGTTCTGTTCCTGCAAGTTTAGCTGTAAATCCTGACAGAAAATGGTACTTTGTCTGGTCAGGAGTGAGTTTTGAAACCGGAGGTATTACGCCAAATGCATCGGCAGTTAGAAATATAACCTTATTGGCATGCCCGGCTTTTGATACAGGTTTCACAATATTCTCAATATGGTATATGGGATAAGAGACCCTCGTGTTCTCAGTAACCGAGCTGTCGCTGAAATCAATTTTCCCGTTTTCGTCTACGGTGACATTTTCCAAAAGGGCATCTCGCTTAATGGCATGATATATGTCCGGTTCAGCTTCAGGATCAAGATTGATCGTTTTTGCATAGCATCCTCCTTCAAAGTTGAAGATACCGTCATCATCCCATCCATGTTCATCATCTCCGATCAGTTTCCGTTTCGGGTCGGTCGACAATGTGGTTTTCCCTGTACCGGAAAGCCCGAAAAATATAGCCACATCTCCATTTTCTCCGACGTTGGCAGAACAGTGCATTGCTGCTATTCCTTTTAAAGGAAGATAATAATTCATCATGGCAAAAAGCCCTTTTTTCATCTCACCTCCATACCATGAACCTCCAACAACGTGCATTTTTTCAGTCAGATTAAATACCGTATACACTTCAGAGTTCAGCCCGTGCTCTTTCCATCTGGGATTGACGGTCTTTGATGCATTCAGAGAAACAAAGTCCGGTTCGCCATAATTTTCCAGTTCCTCTTCAGTTGGCCTGATAAACATATTCTTAACAAAATGAGCCTGCCAGGCAACTTCCGTAATAAACCGTACTTTTAGTCTTGAGTCGGGATTTGCTCCGCAAAAGGTATCCATAACAAAAAGCCTTTTCCCCGATAACTGCTTAACAGTGTTCTCTTTGAGCTCATTCCACACTTCAGTTGTTACAGGTTTATTATCATTGGGTGCTTCAGGAGTATTCCACCAGATAGTATCTCTGGTAGTATCATCTTTCACAATATATTTATCTTTCGGAGAACGTCCGGTAAAAATGCCTGTCATAACATTTACCGCATCCAGTTCTGTTAACTGTGCCTTCTCAAACCCATTCAATTCAGGTCTCATCTCCTCTTCAAATAACTTCTCATAAGATGGATTATAAATAATCTCTTTTACATCCTGAATACCGTACTTTGCTAAGTCTGTTTTTTCCATAAATCATTAATAATTTTCTTAAATAATATTTTTATATCCGGCCAACCTGTTTACAAAAATAAATTTTCTTCAAAAATAGCGTTATAAATATAAGATGTTTTCTACATTGTGACTAAAGATTAAACAATATTTTAACAATTTGTCAAAATAATTCATCTTTGCATCTATAAAAGTAAATAAATGCACATCTGTAATTACTTTACTAAACACATAAATTTTGATGTACGGAAAAAAATCCTGTGAATTTCTCAATCCACAGGATTATATTGTATTATGATCTTGGATGAAACTGATTAATCGTAGTTTTAAGATAATCACGATCCAGATGTGTATAAATTTCAGTTGTAAGTATTGATTCATGCCCGAGCATTTCCTGGACAGCTCTCAAATCGGCACCTCCGTTAATCAGGTGTGTTGCAAAAGAGTGGCGGAAGGTATGCGGACTGATTTTCTTTTTGAGATTGATCTTATCCGCTAAATTTTTTATAATAGTGAATACCATTACCCTGCTAAGATTTTGTCCTCTTCGGTTCAGAAACAGTATATTTTCACTACCCTTCTGAATTTTCAGTTTGTCACGGTAATTCCCTAAATACTTATTAATTTCTTCAATAGCTCTGTTGCTTACCGGAACAAGCCGCTCTTTACCGGCTTTACCTTCAACCTTAATAAAGCCCTGATCGAAAAACAGATTAGTAATCTTCAGGTTAACAAGTTCAGAAACTCTTAGTCCGCAACTGTATAAAGTCTCGAGCATTGCTTTATTCCTTTGACCTTCGGGTTTCCCCACATCCACTGCATCTATTAATTTATCTATCTCTTCCATCGACAGAATATCCGGAAGCTTCCTCCCGATTTTAGGAGATTCCAATAAGGCAGTCGGATCACTGGTTATTTTCTCCTCAATAAGCAAATACTTAAAGAATGATTTAATTCCCGAAATTGTCCTTGCCTGGGTCCTGGGACTCACTCCCTTGTTATTCAACCATTCCACAAAACTTTTTAAATGCTCAAGTTTAACCTTGGAGGGTGGAATTTTCTTATAATTATCATCGAGGAAGTCTATAAGCTTGTTTATATCATTAATATATGCTGCCACAGAATTCTGAGACAACGATTTTTCAAGCTTCAGATAATTTTCATATCCCTTTTTGCTACTCTCCCATTTCATGTTAAATATTTTTAAATTAATTTCTGTGATTCCCGTATTTAATATAATAATTCAATTTAAATTAAAATCAAATTCAAAAATATCATGCTGCTCCTATTCGTCATTTGCTTAATTTACACCTGGTTAAAAAACAATTCATATAAATAAGAAATAACTTTTATTTTATAAAATTAACTTAAAGTTTGATTATTCAAAATAATATCTGTTTTTTATCACTATTTATGCCTGAATTCCGTTATAAAAAGATGAATAAAATTGTTAACTAAAAATTCAACTGGCAATTGTCATTTTTCAAACTTCATCCTGAGTCCGGTATTTAGCCGGCATAATTTTTAAACAATCTCAAACAGCCCAAAAACAAATTGTTTTATAAATTAACATTCTGATTATTGCTATATAAATAACTATAATTATCTTAGTTCTTAATACGTTAAAATTACATTAAAGTTACTATTAAATTAATTAAAAGAGTAATATGATAAAGATACTGATTATCAACGGCCCAAATCTGAATCTGCTTGGTAAAAGAGAGAAAAGTATTTATGGTTCCGGGACTTTCGAAACATATTATAATAAGTTAGTATCAGATTATCCGGAAATTAAATTTGAATATTATCAGTCAAATGTTGAAGGTGAACTTATAAACAAAATTCACGAATGTGGATTTAGCTATAATGGTATAATAATAAATGCCGGGGCTTATACTCACACATCAGTGGCAATCCGCGATGCAATAGCAGCCATACCGGTCAGGGTTATTGAAGTTCATATCTCCAACACTCTGACGCGCGAGGATTTCAGACATAAATCAATTATAGGCCCCGTGTGCAAAGGATGCATAATGGGATTTGGTCTGGATTCCTATAAACTGGCAGTGGAGAGTTTTCTGATCAGCGAAAATCAATAATCTCTACATCCCCGTACTCACTCTTATTAAAGACGAAGTAGGAATCCGGAAGATATGTATCAGTATCAAACTTTTCTACCTCAATACCGTATAAATTTCCGTCATTGCCATACAAAACAGCAGAATTAATCATCTTGCTGTTTTTATCGATAAACACGTCGACTTTTGAAACATCATATTCATCTTTATCAGGGTAGAGTTCTATTTGATGCAAAGTATTGTTCCCCTTAACTGTTTCTCCGATATAGACCGACTTAAATCCTTTTTCATAAATATTAAAAATCGCAGAGGGATCCATCAGATCACTCCCCTGTCCGTCAATTTTTGAAATGGTTACCTGATTACCCTCCTTCATATAGTGCCACATGGTCTCTCCGTCGGAATACACTTTTATACCGATATCGGGAAGATCAACCACATATTTTTCCCCGTTTATCTTAATGGAACCCCTGTTTTTCTCATTTATCTCCATCTCCCTGTTTTCCAATGAAAAAATAAATTCAGCGGATATATTTTTATAAGATTTGGCTTTTTTGCCAACCTCTTCTAATATCTCCGAAGCTTTATTATTGCTTTGAGAAAATACCGGAATAACCGGTATAAGTAAAATCAGTATCACTATTAATCTTCGCATATTCCAAATTTAATTTAAGCTTTTCAATAATTGTTCCAAACTATATTCGTCATGAATAAGAACCTGCCGTGCTTTACTACCTTCACTTGGTCCTACAACTCCTGCAACCTCCAGCTGATCCATAATGCGCCCTGCCCTGTTGTAACCAATTGAAAACTTTCTTTGTATCATAGATGTTGAACCCATTTGATTGAGAACAATCACCCTTGCTGCATCATCAAATAGTTCATCACGCGAATTCAGATCAACCTCACCCGGTCCGGCCTCCTGATCCTCTTCATATTCCGGAAGCATAAAGGCTGTCGGATAACCCTTCTGCTCAGCAATAAATGAACAGACATGTTCCACCTCAGGCGTATCTATAAAACCGCACTGAACCCTGGTTAAGTCGCCTCCTGATGCAATGAGCATGTCACCTTTGCCAACAAGCTGATTTGCGCCGGGGGTATCAAGGATCGTGCGTGAATCGATCATTGAGGCTACTTTAAAGGCAATACGTGTGGGGAAATTGGCTTTTATAACCCCTGTAATAATATTTGTAGAGGGCCTTTGTGTCGCAATGATCATATGAATTCCAACTGCCCTCGCTAACTGCGCTATACGTGCTATCGGAAGCTCTATCTCCTTTCCTGCAGTCATTATCAGATCAGCAAATTCATCAATAACAATAACAATGTAAGGCATGTAACGGTGTCCCTTTTCGGGATTTAATCTGCGATTTATAAATTTCTTATTGTACTCTTTTACATTCCGGGCATGAGCTCTTTTTAAAAGTTCATAACGCTGATCCATTTCTACGTTAATGGAATTCAGCGTATATTTAACCTTCTGAATATCAGTAATTACACACTCATCTTCATTTGGAAGCTTTGCAATGTAATGCTTCTCCAGTACAGAATAGAGGGTTAGTTCAACTTTTTTGGGATCAACAAATACAAACTTTAGTTGCGAAGGGTGTTTCTTATACAGCAGCGATGTAATAATAACATTGATCCCCACCGACTTTCCCTGTCCGGTTGCTCCTGCCACCAGTATATGGGGCATCTTCGCAAGATCGAAAATGTAGGTCTCGTTGGAAATGGTTTTACCTAAGGCAACAGGCAGGTCAGCAGTGCTCTCCTGAAATTTCCTTGATCCCAGTATTGAACGCATCGAAACAATCTCCGGATTCTGGTTAGGAACCTCAATACCTATAGTTCCCCTTCCGGGAATCGGAGCAATTATTCTTATTCCAAGGGCAGCAAGACTCAGGGCAATGTCGTCTTCCAGATTCTTGATCTTTGCAATGCGGATGCCCGGAGCCGGCACTATCTCATAAAGGGTAATGGTCGGACCGATTGTTGCCCTGATCTTGGTAATCTCAATTTTATAGTGCCTCAGAGTTTCAACAATCTTATTCTTGTTGGCAATAAGCTCCTCATTGCTGACCTCAGCATTATCCGAACTATGATCCTCTAAAAGGTCGAGGGTGGGAAACTTAAACTTCGATAATTCCAGAGTCGGATCGTACTCTTCCCATTCATTATCATTAATCTCCCCGTCAGCCTCTTCCTCGGTAATCTGATGAACTGTAAGTTTCAGATCATCTGTCTCCTCATCTTCTTCTTCAGTCAGTTCCTCTTTATTCTCAACTATAATTTTTTTATCTTCTTCATTTTCAAAATCGGGATCGAAAACTGCCTTAACAACATCATCATCTCCGCCTATCATTTTGGAAAACGAGTCTTCTGCTGCAATAATATCTGTCTCATCCTCCGGCATACCGGTCTCTTCAGATTCTGATTTTTTCCGGAATAATCCGGTCATCAATCCATATGCCTTCTCAAAGCGAACTATCACTATTATCAAACCGGTAATCAGCAAAAGAATAACCAGTCCGGGCTTACCGGCCAGTGAACTAAACCAGTTGCTTAAAATAAAACCGTATAGTCCGCCGGGATAAATAAAAGATGCCGCATTGGTTTTCGGAAAAACAAAACCCAGAAACATTGATAACCATAGCAATACAACTATACTGAATACCAAACTCTGCCTGTATTTCCTGACATTACGGCCCAGAATTTTTAATCCTGTGATTACCAGAATATAAATGAAGATAAAAGAGGGAATACCGAATCCCTGGTTGATAATCAGTTCCGATAACAGGGCCCCTGACTTACCGGCTTTGTTTGCAACCCTGATCTCTGAATTCCATAACAGCTCCCTTTTGGAAATATCCAGACTGCTTTGATCTTCTGCGCCGTAAAAAAGAAACGATATGAATGCTATTAATAAATATGCAGCAATCAGCAGGATGAAAATTCCCAATATGAATCTGAATTTTTCATTAGAAAAAAAAGTATTCCCCGAAGTATTCTTTTTCCGCTTTTTATTACCGGTCTTCTTGCTTTGAAATGCCATACACGTGCTGCATATTAATCAACTGCAAATTTAACTAAAAAAATTAAGCCTGCATTGTAAATTCATAATCATAAAACTCTCAAATTCGTTCTTTGGTATTCAAATGATTTTATATGTTTGCTTTAACAAAAAAATGGCAGATGACACTTAAAAACAGAAATCTTCTCAAACTTCTTGATTTTTCAGCCGAAGAGATCATTTATCTTCTCGACCTTTCAGAATCGCTCAAGAAAGCTAAACAATCAAAAACTGAAGAGCAGTTTTTAAAAAACAAAAATATAGCTCTGATTTTTGAAAAAACTTCCACAAGAACCAGATGCGCCTTTGAGGTAGCCTGTTACGACCAGGGAGCTCATGTTACCTTTCTGGGTCCGGGAGAGACACAGATCGGGCAAAAGGAAACGATGAAAGATACGGCCAGGGTACTCGGAAGAATGTATGACGGCATACAGTACAGGGGATTCAGTCAGGATACTGTTGAAGAGCTTGGAAGATATGCCGGAGTTCCGGTATGGAACGGGCTCACTGATCAGTTTCATCCCACACAGGTGTTGGCAGACTTACTGACAATGAGAGAATTTTCAAAAAAAGCCCTGTCTCAGATCAGGTTCTGTTATCTGGGTGATGCCAGGAATAATATGGCTAATTCCCTGCTGTCCGGAGCTGCCATAATGGGAATGGATTTCAGGATTGCGGCACCTCATGAGTACACTCCGTCTGATCAGCTAAGGGAACAGTGTGAACAGATAAGTCATAAAAGAGGCGCAAAGATCCTGATTACATCAAATATTGAAAAGGCTGTTGAAAGCTGTGATTTTCTTTATACGGATGTTTGGGTTTCAATGGGAGAACCCAAAGAGTTATGGGCTGAAAGAATAAGTAAGCTTATGCCATACAGCGTAACTGAAAAGGTAATGGAAATGACAAATAACCCGAATGTTAAATTTTTGCACTGCCTTCCTGCTTTCCATAACCGGTTTACACAAGTTGGTGAAGAGATCTTCCGGAGTTTTGGAATTGAATCAATGGAGGTTACCGATAATGTATTTGAAAGCGACGCATCAGTGGTATTTGAACAGGCAGAGAACAGACTGCATACAATTAAGGCAGTTATGGTGGCCACCATGACTTAAAATATGCTAAAAAAAAAGAAACATTCATTCCATAGCAGACCCAATAGTGGATAAATACAAATATTTACCTTAAATTTGAAATGTACTAAAAAATTATTAAATGAAACGAGCATGGTAAAAATTATCACCCAAGGGTATGATTAAAATCCCTGCGTGTTACATATGATACCTTTGAAAATAATTAATTTTAATCATATGAGAAGATATTTTCTGCACTTTATTTTAGTTACGTTTTTAATACCGGGCTTTTCATCATGCCATAATATTTTTGATGATGACGATGATGAACCGGCAAATGAATATCTGATAGATTATGAAATGGTTAAATCATATCTTCCGTCCTTTGTAGAGACAGGATTCGATTTAATGGTTCAGGAGTATCCGGAAATGGCCGTAATCCGGGAAAGAGTACAGTATGGTATCATGGTATACAAAATCAATTATAAAACTACTTTTAAAGGCGAACAGATCAATGCATCAGGACTTGTTTCTGTTCCGATCAGCGGGGGTACTTTCCCCTTACTGAGTTATCAGAACGGCACAAATACTCTTCACAGTAATGCTCCGAGTGTTAATCCCAATTATGAATTGTATATGCTTCTGGAGTTTGTTGCTTCAACCGGATTCGTAATTTCAATGCCTGATTATCTTGGGTTCGGAACATCAGATGATATGTTTCATCCATACCTTCATGCTGAGTCAACTGTTCAAAGTGTCACCGACATGCTGAGAGCTGTTAAAGAATTTTCGAAATATGTGAATCTTACCCTGAATAACGATCTCTATATTACGGGATACTCACAAGGCGGATGGTCAACCATGCAGTTACAAAAAGCAATTGAAGAAAAGTATTCAAATGAATTTAACCTGAGAGCAAGCGTTCCGGCAGCAGGACCTTATGACCTCACCTATATTAATGATTATATAACCGGATCAACAACATATCCAATGCCATACTTTTTGGGGTATATATTCAACAGCTACTATGAACTTGAAGTAACAACAGTCTCTTTCAGTGATATTTTCAAAGAACCGTATGCATCCAAAATACCTGATCTGTATGACGGATCCAAATCGGGCGAAGAGATAAATGCAGAATTGACAACGTCAATCGACGAGCTGCTGACTCAGAATTACATAAATAATTACAAGACAGATGAAAAATTCTCATCACTGACAGATGCACTGGAGGAAAACAGTATCGGAGCATGGAAAACTACCATTCCTACGCGGATTGTGCACGGAACAGATGATGAATTTGTACCGTTCCGGGTTTCTCAGAATATTTATGATGATTTCAAAGCAAAAGGCGCGGGCAATGTCACTTTGGTATCTGTTCCCGGAGCCGGACATACTGATGGCATAATTCCTGCCGGACTGATTTCAATTGGGTGGTTTCTTGAACTTACCGAATAAAGGGTTTATAAAAGATTATTTTCCCTGAAATCATCAACCCTCTTGCTTATTCTTTTATTTTTTAATGCCTTGGGATATATATCAAAAAGATAGCTGATCCGGATGAACTCCTGATGCATAGCCTGGTCAAGCATATCGAATGCTTCTTTATCTTTTTTACTCTCAAGCAAAAGGCTTACCATACGATATTTAAGTAGCACGTCATCGTTTGCCTTAAGAGCTGTTTTCAAAATTTTTACAGCTTTATCCAGCTTGTTTGTCTGCTCATAAAAATCAGCCCAGAATAACCATATATCACTGTTTTCAGGATCCAGTTCAACAGCCTTCAATAAAGCCTTCTCAGCAGGTACAGGCTTGCTCTTATCCAGATATACCTTTGCCAGGGTAAGCCAGTACTCAGAATTTGAATTATCAATTTTCAGTGCTTTTTTGATAAAAACAATGCTTTCATCCCATTTTTGCTCCACCCACATAATAAGGCCTACTCCAAACCAGGCAGTATCATTTTCAGGGTTTAACTCAATAGCTTTATTGTAGTGGTACTCTGAATTCCTGTAATCCTCCATGTTAAGGTAACATTCGCCTATATAACACCAGGCATCATCATTTTTCGGATCGTGCTCAATGTACTCCTTATATTTTGTTATCGCTTCAGCAAATTTCCCCATATTTGCATAGGCATTACCGATATTGAAAAGAGTCTGGATGAACTTTTCATTCAGAACCTGTGCAAATTCATATGCCTCGATGGCCTTTTCAAAACTTCCGCTCTTATTATAACTTATTCCGAGATTGAACCAGACTGAATGGTTAAAAGGATCTATATCCAGATAACGGTCATAATATTCAATACTTTTATCAAAATTCCCCTTCTGGTCGTTGAAAAATCCCAACTCATAGAGCGCCATCTCATTTTCAGGATTTATCATCAACGCCTTCTCGAAATAGCTGACGGCCTTTTCTGTGACTCCGGCCTCAACATAGGCAGAGCCGATGCTGCAAAGAATATCCTCTTTATCGTAACCGGATTTATGAAGTGCTGTTTGAAATGCCTTCTCTGCCTTTTTATCTTCGCCGAGTACCAGACATGCCGAACCTTTAATTATATAGACATCAGGATTTGCGGACTCAAGATTTTCAGCCAGCTCAATATATTCAAGTGCATTTGCATACTGACCCTTGGCTAGTAACACCTGGGCATACTTCAGATGGAGTTGTACAGCTCCCGGATGAATCTGAATACCCTGTCTGGCGGCAATTTCAGAAGAGTTGATGTCTCCTTCATCCAGAAAATAATCTACTATCCTCTCAAAATCAGAAACATCAAAATAGTCTTTTCTCCCCGTCACCAGAGAACTCTTAAAACGATCGAGTACCCCGCTGATACTATCTTCATCAAAATAATTTCTGTCTTCCTGATCCATGATCCCTCCAAAAATGAATCTGCGAAATTAACAAATCGTTCCGAATTAAAAAATCTAATACTCTTTAAAGATGCTGATCTCTTAAAAGATCCATTACTATCTTAACAGGATTGAATGTTGCAACGGGAACTTCAACAAAAAGCGTATTCCAGTCGCTCATCGCTCCATTCCATAATCCCGGCAACTCCTGTGCTTTCAATGCTTTACCATTTTTGAATTTTTTTGATATAAATCCTGTCTCCGGATCGGTATACTCCCTGAGGTCATACTTATCCCCTTTATAGTTTTTTACTGAGCAGACAATATCCACCGGATTAAAATGGGTGGCATTTTTTAATATATTCTGCTGCTGTACACTCTCAGTATCTATTTGTGAACTTTCAACAATCTGAAGAGAGGTGGTGCCGTCAGGATTCTTAGCCCAGAAAGGTCCTCCTCCGGGTTCAGCCTCATTTTTCACCATTCCGCATACACGGAAAGGCCTGTTATACTTTTCTTTCAAATAGTGATAAAGATTTTCCTTTTCAGTATAATATTGATTTTCAGCCGGTTTAGTATTTAAAATATTTTCAAGGAAATTAGCTGCTTCAGCTAAAAATGCACTCTCAAGCGCAACATGATGTTTCTCGTTTAACTGTTTCTGATAGAAGAAGAGTTTCTCCCTGTACTTCAGCAAAATTCCTGCTAACATCTTTTTATACAGAATAGTGACCTGCTTTATCCTGTCCGGAACAACATTATCAATATTCTTTATAAAAATGAGATCAGCATTAATGTCGTTAAGGTTTTCAATAAGTGCACCATGACCTCCGGGTCTGAACAACAAACTGCCGTCTTCATTACGGAAAGGTTCGTTATGCAGGTCGACCGCGATAATATCAGTAGATGATGTCTGCAAACTGAATGAGACATCAAAAGTGATCCCAGTTTTTTTCTCGTATTTTGCTTTTATGTCAGAGAAATGCAGTTTAAACAGGTCCAGATGATCAGGTGAAACAGTAAAATGCAGTCTGGCGATCTTTTTGTTATCAGTTGAAAAACCGGCACTTTCAACCAGATGTTCTTCAAAGGCAGTACGGGCTCCTCCCGGATATTTGTGAAATTTTAACAATCCCTTGGGCAGAAAACCATAGTTGAGTCCGCGGCTGCTCAGTAGAAAATCAATCCAGTTTATACAACTCCTTCTGACATTATGCGATTCTATCAAATCTTTCAAGTCATCATAGAAAGCAAATTTCTCTTTATTGATGAGAAAATTTCTTACAGCCGGATTCCTGGCCAGGGCTTCATCCTGATTTTCCGCTTCCCGGCACTCCTCCAATGCTTCAAACAGGTCCCTGAACATACGGCTGGCGGCACCTGATGCCGGCACGAATTTTACAGGCCTCAACCCTTCTGCCACCTTTTTGTCATATCGGTCAATGCACTCTTCTATAGCCTGATTATCAGGAATAAGAATTCCATTACCGGCAGTAGCAGCTTCTTCGATTTCCAGAAATGGAAATCCCTTTTTATAATTATCAATCTGATGCTGCACTGCAGCAAGACTGGTGCCATGATCTAAAATCTGTTTTTCGTCGTTAGGTGAAAACATAGTATCATTTTAATACACCACTAAAAATAAGAATAAGATTCTTCTTATTAAAATAAAAATAGTGCAGATCAATTAAAGTTATCAATTATTTTTTAACAGTGTTCAGATATAACCACAACCTTAACAATGATTACCAATATGTTATCTGTTTTGAATTAATGGCTGACCGTCAACCGGACTTAATTACTCCTCATCCTTTAAAATTGTTTACTTTTGCACACAAAATCTTAATTTTTTGTGCCGGATTAAAAACAATGACTGAGAATAAGTATCCGCGGAGACATACAAAGCGATATAACGACTTTCCTCTTTATTTCAGGTCGCTATTTTCAGAGAGAGTACAAAAAGTCTCTGTTGATGCAGGCTTTACATGTCCAAATCGTGATGGAACAAAGGGTTTCGGGGGGTGCACTTATTGTAATAATAACAGCTTTAAACCTGATTATTGCAAAATCGAAAACAGTATTGGAGATCAGCTTCGACAGGGAATCGGATTTTTCGAAAAAAAATATAAATCGATGCGGTTCCTGGCATATTTCCAGGCATATTCAAACACTTATGCTCCTCTGCATACATTAAAAAAACTTTATGAAGAGGCTCTTCGGGTACCTAAAGTTGTTGGTGTTGTGATTTCCACAAGACCGGATGTGATAGATGAAAAGGTGCTTGATTACCTTGCAGAGCTCAGTCGTAAAGTATATGTAATGGTAGAATTCGGTCTGGAATCCCATCTTGATGACACTCTCAGTAATCTGAACAGATGCCATACTTTCGCAGATTCTGTAAATGCACTAAAGCAAACCTCAATACGGGGTATTAACAATTGTGCTCATATGATCCTGGGTCTGCCGGGAGAAAACAGAACCGACTGGCTGCAGCAGGCAGAGGTAATATCAGAGCTGCCGGTAAAAAACCTGAAGCTGCACCAGCTACAGATACATAAAGGTACCCTGCTGGCAAAGCAGTACAGGAGTAATCCGGATATGTTCCACATTTTCTCTGCCGAAGAATATGTCAATCTGGTTGTTGACTATCTCGAACTCCTCAATCCAAAAATAATTATTGAACGGTTTGTCAGTCAGGCCCCTCCTCAAATGCTGATTGCACCAAAATGGGGATTGAAAAATTTTGAGTTTGTTGCCAAAGTGGAAAAAAGGTTAAGAGAGAGAGACACCTGGCAGGGTAAAAAATTTAAGTCCGCTGACTCATAACATTATGGTTTTGGAAGTTGGTTTTGGGACTTTAACAACCAGTATCCTGGCAACAGAACCTGAGTTATTCGAAAGGTTATGAACAATATCCTTCGGACTCTCGACCAGACTGTCTGCCTCAACTGAAACAGTCTCCTCACCTACCAGCACATCAACTGTTCCTTCCAGGATGAAAAAGAAAACATCAACAGGTGTTATATGCGGCTTCAGGGATTCTCCTGCCTGTAGAGTGATATGCATAACCTGAGCATGCTCTGTATCATATAACTTCTGTGCATTCACTTTTTGCGGCGTATCAACTTTCGGCATCTCTTTTATCTTTTTAACGATCATTACTTTAATTTTTAATTGGAGTTATTATTCAAAATTATTTCCGGCTGCAATATATAAGAAATTATATGAATCGAATCATATAATTCATGCATCAAGGGAACCGAAGACTCTCTTTAAAATATCGGTAACTCTTGCAACAGGATCTTCTCGAATACGTTTTTCCTGAGCAGCGATTTTCAGAAATAATCCGTCAAGTGCCTTTTGGGTGAGGTATTCATCGAGATTGGTCTGAACAGTTTTGAACCCAGCAAGTTGACCCACCATGGAACCGGCAATTTCATTCCACTTTCCAGTAAGCGTATTCCAGCTTTGCGCAGTAGATATATTTCCCACCAGCTTTTTATCAAGCGACACTTTTATTTTTGGCTGATATAACAGAATAAGATCATCATAAGTAGTACGGTGAAGATAACTGGTGGCAGCATCATCCTCTCCTTTTAAAATTCCCAAAGCATCGTTAATAGTCATGCTGCGAATACTATTTACAAAAATCGGCTTTGCCTCGGAGACAGCATCTTCAGCAGCACGGTTGATTCTGAGTAAAACATCTTCGAGCAACTGACTGCCTCCGGGAATACGTCCAATATTATCCACGATAATATCTGCTTCGGGAGGAAGTAGTATTTTTACCATCTCATCTTTGTAATATCCGTCTGCAACACCCAGAATGTCAACTGAATTATTAGTTCCGACTATCAATGCCTCTTTCAGTCCGGAAATTATTTCAGTCTGCGTAAGCGGCCTGTTTTCGTCCAGTGTCTGTTGTGCTATCTGCATAAGTTCTGCACACGACGATAATAAAATGCTCAGTACAACAATAATGTAATAATTTGGTCTCATAATTTTTTCTCCTTTTTAATTTTTGTCCCCGGCTTAAAAGTCGCATGCCAACTACTCATCTGAATTATCAAAAACTAATCAATTCTCCATATCTTTGTAAAGATAATCATTTGAATAATTGATCTGCCAGATCTTTTCTTCCTCTTGCATACAACTCCTGCAAAATAGATTTTCTGTACTCTTTTTTATACCAGAAGAAAAACTTTCTCTGCTCCCGTTTGGCCTTCTGCGTGCGCGCAGCATATACCTTTTCCATTGTGTAAGGATGATAACCTGAATAGTACATAACTGTTGCAAGTGTCATGGGAGTGGGTGTAAAATCCTGAATTTGCTCTGGTCTGAAATTCAGTTTTTTGGTTTCAATGGCCAGTTGCGCCATATCCAAATCGGAACAGCCCGGGTGACTTGATATAAAATAGGGAATAAGTAACTGGTTCATTCCCAGCTCCTGATTAACTTTTTTAAATTCACTGTTCAATTTCTCAAAAAGACTGAATGAAGGTTTCCGCATAAGTTTCAAAACCTCATCAGATGTATGCTCGGGTGCCACCTTGAGTTTTCCGGAAATATGGTATTTAATTAATTCACGAAAATAGTTTTTATTAAGTATATCTGTCCCGTTGCTGCCAGATTCATGAAGTATCAGGTCATATCTTATGCCGCTGCTGATAAATGCTTTTTTAATGCCGGGATGACTTCTTACTTTTTCATATAACTCAGTCATTGGCAGGGGATTTGTGTTCAGGTTACTGCAAACTGACGGAAAGATGCAGGAGGGCCGCCTGCATTTGCGGCAGATTGAAAGATCATATCCCTTCATTTGATACATGTTTGCCGAAGGGCCTCCCAAATCGGATATATACCCTTTAAAATCCGGCATTTGAGCTACTGCATCCACCTCTTTCATAATTGATTTTTCAGAGCGGCTGGCAATAAACTTTCCCTGGTGAGCAGAAATAGTGCAAAATGAACAGCCGCCAAAACAGCCACGGTGAATATTTATTGAGTGCCTGATCATTTCATATGCAGGAACAGGTTCCTTATCTGAGTAACGGGGATGAGGAAGCCGGGTATAAGGAAGATCATAAATCCGGTCTGCCTCATTCTCCTGCAGGGGTGGCCGGGGAGGATTGACAACAACAATTTTATCCCCAATGGACTGAATTAACTTTTTCGCCTCCATCTTGTTCGACTCCTCCTCTATATGCCTGAAATTAAGGGCAAAACTCTTTTTATCTTTAAGGCACTCTTCATGAGAGGCCAGTTCGAGGCTCTCCCATCCTTTCTGAGTCGCATAGCCTGCATCCTTATCTGCCAGAAAAGCTGTCTGCCTGATGTTTGTAAGACTTTTCAAAGGAACTCCTCTCTGCATAAGCCTTGCAAACTCTGCTACAGACTTTTCAGCCATCCCGTAAAAAAGAAGATCGGCCCCCGAGTCAACCAAAACAGAGGGCATCAGGCGGTCCGACCAGTAATCATAATGTGTTAACCTGCGCATGGAGGCTTCGATACCTCCGATGACCAAAGGAACATCCCTGTATAACTGTTTTAAAATCCGGGAGTATACAATGGTCGCATAGTCAGGCCTGTGACCATGCCTCCCGCCGGGAGTATATGCATCATTTGAACGGAGGCGCTTATTTGCAGTATAGTGGTTAACCATCGAATCCATATTACCGGCAGTTACGGCAAAAAAAAGATTCGGAATACCCAGCTTCTTAAAGTCGCGCAGATCGTCCTGCCAGTTTGGTTGCGGAACAACGGCCACTTTAACACCTTCAGCTTCCAGGACTCTTCCGATAACTGCTGCCCCGAACGAGGGATGGTCAATATAGGCATCTCCTGTAAAAAGAATAACATCCGGACTATCCCAACCGGCCTCTTTTACCTCTCTCCCGGATGTCGGAAGCCACAAACGGGAATCTTTCATATTTATATCTCTGCTATTCTTATTCAATCCGGTAATATAGTATGATATTTTAACTTTTATTCTTTTTAAAAATAATTATAAATAAACGTAAAAAGTTTTAACAATCTGATAAAAACGGTTAAGAGAAGACTCAATAATAATAATTTTCTGCATAACCACACAGACCGTGATTTATTTATGGAAGTGAATATCCTTTAAATAGGTGATAATTCAAAAAACATGCTATTTTTGTGCAAGTGATGACAAAATTATCCACGTAAAAATAATTCATCTGTTAATGGAATTATTAAAGGTGACCGACATTGTTAAAGCTCCTGCAGCACTTGCTATTTTCGGGGGTGAATATTTCGCAAGGTTTCTGATGCATATTCTCAGGTTTAACAAACTTAACAAGATATATGAACAGATTGCATCAAAAGAGGGAGTTGAATTCATTGATGAGATTATCAAAACGATGGAATTCAAAATAGAATTTGATACAAATGAGCTTAAACGAATACCTTCTGAAGGTCCTTTGATAATCGTGGCTAACCATCCTTTTGGCGGATTCGACAGTCTTCTGCTCATAAAATATATTTCTGCTATACGACCCGATGTAAAAGTATTGGGAAATTTTATGCTTCAGAAAGTTGATCCCGTTGCCGACTATTTTATCAGTCACAATCCTTTCAGCAGGAGACAGGCTGCTGACAAATCATACAGTCAGGGATTGACAGAAGCTATTCAGCATCTTAATAATAAAGGGGTTTTGTGCCTGTTCCCGGCCGGAAATCTTAGCAGTTACGGGAAATTCGACAATATCACCGATCAGGTTTGGCAATTCCCTGTGATCAAGTTCATAAAAAAAGCAAGAGTCCCGGTAGTACCTGTCCTTTTTCAGGGTACTAACAGCCGGTTATTTCATCTTTTCGCAAAGATCCATCCATCTTTAAGACAGGTAAGATTACCCTCAGAGCTGTTAAGCAAGAGGCATAAAAATATAAAAATAAGGATTGGCTGCGCAATTACACCAGAGGAACAGGACAAGTTCAACGATATATACCAGTTCAGCAGGTTTATCCGGGCAAAGACATACTCAATGGAGTCAAAGCTGGAGATAAAACGGTTTTTCAATTATAACCTGAAGCAGCACTCAAAACCGCAGGAAATAATTAATGCTGTCCCCAAAGAATTTATCTTAAAAGAGATACAGGAAATTAAAAAGGAGTATACTCTCCTGAATATAAGAAATTATACAGTATTTTGTGTGCCTTCAAAAGAGATTCCGAATATACTTACCGAATTGGGAAGACTTCGTGAGATTACCTTCAGAGAGGTTGGTGAAGGCTCCAACAGAAGTATTGACATAGATGAGTTCGATCTCTATTATCATCAGATGTTTATCTGGGATGAAGAGAATGCAACTATTGTCGGTGCCTACAGAATAGGCAAAGGGAAAGATATCATGTCAGAATATGGCAAACGCGGATTTTATATACATTCACTGTTCCGCATCAGCGACGAATTCATTCCGGTTCTGAACGAAAGCCTGGAGCTGGGACGTTCATTTGTAATAAAAGAGTATCAACGTAAACCTATGCCTCTGTTCCTTCTGTGGAAGGGCATATTGTATTTCCTTTTAAAACATCCTGAATACCGCTATCTTATCGGTCCTGTAAGCATCAGCAACAACTACTCTAAAATTTCCAAAGATTTAATTATCCGTTTTATAATGCAAAACCATCTAAACCGGGAACTGGCACAGTGTGTCAGACCCCGCAAAAGCTATAAATTCAGAAGCGACAATCCTGATTTCAATATCCTTATGGAAAATATGGACAGGGATATTAACCGGCTGGATAAAACTATTGGCGACCTTGACGAACTCAATTCAGGATTACCCGTACTTCTTAAAAAATATATTAAACTGAATTCCAGAATAATCGGTTTCAATGTAGATCCCAAATTCAACAACTGCCTCGACGGACTAATAATCCTGGATGTCTTTGATGTTCCGAAAAATACTATAGAATCTCTTTCAAAAGAGGTAAACGACGGTTCCATACTGGAAAGATTCTATTCGAGCAGAGAGTAAAAACTGATTTGAAAATGAAGAATTGATTACTACTTTTGCAAAACTATTTAAAAGAGTAAAATTAGTTTTTTAATCTGCCTGATAAGGAGCGATATGCTCTCATCATACCAGACTCATAAAATAAATTTTTATATATGAAACGAAGCACATCAGATTATATTACACTGGTTATCAAAGGTATCGGCATGGGAGCAGCTGATGTTATCCCGGGAGTGTCGGGAGGCACAATTGCATTCATAACAGGGATTTATGAAGAACTTGTAAATTCTGTTAAATCGATCAATCCAAGAGCTCTCAAACTTTTGTTTTCAGGAAAATTCCGGGAATTTTGGGAAAGCATCAACGGCACATTTCTCCTGAGCATAGTCGTTGGTATAGGAATAAGCATCTTCTCGCTTGCCAAAGGTCTTAAATTTTTGCTGGATAATTATCCCGTTGCGGTGTGGTCTTTCTTTTTCGGCCTGATTTTGGCATCAGCTATCTACATAGCACGCAGCATCAAAAAGTGGGATGCAGGTATAATAATTGCCGGTATTGCCGGAATTATTTCTGCATTCTTCATAACCGTTATTTCTCCTGCATCAGGAAATCCCGCATGGTGGTTTATATTTATTTCAGGGGCCATAGCCATTTGTGCAATGATATTACCGGGAATTTCAGGAAGCTTTATACTTGTACTGCTGGGAATGTATAAATTTATACTTGAGGCAGTAAGCAGCCTGAATATAGGTGTTTTGCTTATATTCATAACTGGTGCTGCAATAGGCATTGTGCTATTTTCCAATCTCTTATCCTGGCTGCTGAAAAAATATCATAACATTACCATTGCTGTTCTTGCCGGATTTATGGTTGGTTCTCTTAATAAAGTCTGGCCGTGGAAACAGATTACGGAGACCTTCACAGACAGTCATGGTAATGTGCAGCCATTAGTTGAGAAAAACATTTTACCGGGAAGTTATGAACAACTTACCGGCCAGGATTCATGGATTATCCCGGCAATTATTCTTGCACTAGCCGGTTTTATAACTATATTCGTAATTGAAGGATTAACAAAACCGAAAAAAGATGAATAGATACGGATTGACAGGGTATCCCCTCACCCACTCATTTTCAAAGCGTTTTTTTACAGAAAAATTTGAACGTGAAAATATTGACGCTACTTATGAAAATTTTGAAATACCGGAAATTTCTCTTTTCCCTGAAGTTTTAAAGAATAATCCTGATCTGAAAGGGCTTAATGTTACCATTCCATATAAAGAGCAGGTAATCCCGTATCTGAATGAACTGGACAGTGCCGCAAAGGAGGTGGGGGCTGTCAATACTGTCAAAATAATCCGCACCGGCAATGAAGTTTATCTGAAAGGGTACAATACTGATATCCGGGGTTTTGAAATCTCTCTGAAGCCTTTGCTTAAAGAGCATCACAAAAAAGCCCTGATATTAGGCACAGGCGGGGCTTCCAAAGCCATTAAATACGTTTTGAAAAAACTGCAGATAGACTACATATCAGCATCAATAGAAGAGCTTAAGGAAAATGAGATTAGTTATGGGGAGATTAATAAACAAATGATGGCTGAGCGTCTTCTTATTATAAATGCCACCCCACTTGGAACATACCCAAATACTGAAAACTGTCCGGATATACCTTATGAGTATATAACTAAAGATCATCTTCTTTTCGATCTGGTGTACAATCCAGAATTTACGAAATTCATGAGAAAGGGCAAAGAGAGAGGCGCTGAAGTGAAAAATGGATTGGAAATGCTGTTGCAGCAGGCCCTTGAATCTTATAAAATATGGAACACCAAATAAATATGTCCTTATAAAATGGAAAAAATTAAAATCTTATTTGTATGCCTGGGAAATATTTGCCGTTCGCCTTCCGCTGAGGCAGTTTTTAACGGACTGATCAGCAGGAAGGAAATCTCTGACCGGTTTATTGTTGACTCAGCCGGTATAAGCGACTGGCACATTGGCGAGTCTGCCGACAAAAGAATGCAGAAGCATGCAATAAAACGTGGTTATAAACTGGATAGCATTGCAAGGCAATTTAATCCTGAAACTGATTTTGATGATTTCGATATGATAATCGGCATGGATTACGAAAATGTGAAATCCCTGAAAAGTATGGTGAGAAACAGTTCTGATTTAGCCAAAATACATAAAATGACGCAGTTCAGCAAGGAGTTTGACTATGATGAAATTCCGGATCCCTATTATGGAGGATATGAAGGATTTGAACTGGTACTGGATCTTCTGGAAGATTCCTGCAGCGGACTGCTGGAGTCAGTTTACTCAAAGTGATACAGAAATGTCACCAGGGCATCATATGCCGGCTTTTTTCTGCCCTCAATCTCTACAATGATTTTTACCTGAACTTTGGCAATGCCCCTGAGATTTTTTATATCATTGAGCCATACATGTGCCCTGATTCTGTCGTCAGCAAGAACAGGCTGCTGAAAGCGTAATTTATCTATACCATAATTTACAATCATCTTTACATTGCGGACATCCACAATGGAGTACCATAAATATGTCAGCATGGAAAGTGTAAGATAACCATGTGCAATAGTACTTTTAAAGGGTGATTCCTTTGCTGCCCTTTCAGGATCTGTATGTATCCACTGATAATCATATGTAGCATCAGCAAACTGGTTAATCTGGTTTTGGGTTATCCTGACAAATTCTGAAACTCCTATCTGTTTCCCGAGGAAAGCTTCAAACTCCTTATAGCTGTTAATGATTGTCTTCGCCATCACAAAAAATTTAAGGGGTGTAAAATAAATAATAATCCATAGTTTTATCTGTTCAACGAAAACTATATAACAAATAATATACAAATGATCATTTTTAAATGAACTTTTCTAATTAATAATTCCAAAATTACAATACAAAAGGGAGTTTCTCAACAATATTTACAACCTTTGCCACCGCTTTTCCAATAATAAGATGAGAAATATTTTAAAGAGCACTACTTTCCTGGCTATAGCAGCATGCTGGTTATGGTCTACTGCATTTGCAGGAATTAAAATCGGACTGGAATATCATACGCCATTCCAGTTTGCCGGCATCCGTTTTTTTATTTCAGGAGTGCTTATCTTTTTCTATTTCAATAAACCATCCCGCTATATTGCAGAGGTAAGAGAAAACTTCAGATTTGTACTATTTATTTCTGTCATTCAGATATTCGCCCAGTATGCTCTGTTCTATAGTGGATTAAACCTTCTCCCTGGTGCACTCGGAGCAATGATCATAGGCTCGTCGCCATTTTTTGTGGCTATTGTTGCACATTTCTCTTTTCACAATGATAAAATGACATTGATGAAAACTGCCAGTATTCTTATCGGCGTTGCAGGAATAGCAATCATCACAATAGGACGATCAGGGGTTGTAGTAAAAAATGATCTTGAACTGTTGGGAATAGCTCTTCTTCTTTTTAACAATTTAGTTGCCGGATATGCCAATGTATTAGTATCAAAAAGTCCTGCCGGAATTTCACCCCTTGTACTGAGCTCATCCACTCTGATGTTTGGCGGAGTGATGCTAATGCTTATGTCCCTGCCTGTTGAGGGAATCCCCGACAACTCATTTCCCCCGGAATATTTCCTTGCACTGGCATGGCTGAGCTTTTTGTCGGCCGCTGCTATATCTATTTGGTTTTCACTGCTGAGAAGACCGGGAGTAAAGGTATCTGTTCTGAATGTCTGGAAATTCCTGATCCCTGTTTCCGGAGCAATACTTAGCTGGATCTTAATTAAGGAGGAAAAACCTGACATTGTCTCTGTTGCGGGAATGTCAGTGATAGCTGTATCACTGATCGTTCTCAATATTTCCAACAGAAGAGAAGTTCAGTCAAAAAGAGTAGGTTAACCATTTCCTGCCTATTCATCAAGAACCAGTAATTCAATTTTTCTGAAGTCAGTCGGATGACTCTCTGCCTGAAGGGAAATAGTACCTTTGGATAAAATTATATTGCCATCCGGAGGCAATAATTTTTGATAATAGGGATCACGGGGATCCAGTTGTGGATTTTCATATTTCATTACCTCAACACCGTCAACAAAATGCCTTATCATTTCACCCCCATGTACCTCAACCTCAATACTTACCCACTGATCTCCATGGTAAGTTTTTGAATTTGAGCTGGTACAATGCTGTTCAATCAACTGTCCGTCCATTACAACATTTGTTCCCGGTGTGCAGAGATTCATGGTAGACCTCTCGTCAGTTCCGTTGCCGCCCAGTAACTGCACCTCAACGGAAACAGGAAAATCCTGATCAATCTCCATCGACTCTGCACTTTGTCCGTGCAACATTAATCCGTTATTCCTGAAGGCCCAGCCGGGAGCCCCCTTTACCTGGTCTTTAACAAACCTGTATTCAACCCTCAGCCGGTAGTGAGAAAACTCCCCTTTATAGAAAATATGCCCGAATTCACCATCCCACTTATCCCACTCGTCGTAGCATACCCGTAACATACCGTCCTCAACCCGGAAGGTATTTCTGTAGTTATCTCCAAGCTCAAAACCTGAAAATTTTATCTGCCAGTCGTTAAGGTCTTTTCCGTTAAATAACTGAATCCATTTTTCCTCAGATGACTTTTGAACCGGTTGTTTATCAGACTGCCCGGAGCCGGACTTAGATTTGCATCCCGCAGGCAATAGTGTTAAAAGCAAGAAAATGCCTGTCAAAAGATAAATTGATTTTTTCATTATTATTGGTTTAAACATGGTAAAATCCCGCTCAATTTAGTTAAAAAAACATGAACACATCATTGAAGCAGCCAACTATTTTACATTTTTATCCGGATTACATCCGTTCAGGAGTCAGTACAGATCTGCTATCCGGAAAAAATATAACCTTTTTGATTTAACCATTTATTATTGTCACCAGTTCTTTATCTTTGCAAAACAATGATTAAAGAGAGCGAATTTGATCTCATTTGAAAATAAATACTGGTTTATATTTATCCCTGTTCTTTTATTGATAACATTAGGGATTGTCTCTGTCTTATATTTCAGGAACAGGGAGAACGATGATCTGACAAAGCCGCAACTTCTGACATTAAGAATCTTAAGATATTTGTCATTTTTCCTGATTGCGTTTTTATTGTTGTCCCCTTTTATAAAAATTATCAAAAAGTCGATACAGGATCCCTTAATAATAGTTGCCTGGGATAATTCAGAATCTTTGGTTTTAACGGCCGATTCACTTGAAGTAAAAGAGAATACAGGCCGGCTCAGGGAGCAACTGATCCAAAGCCTGGAAGGTTCCTTTTCAGTAGTGGAATACTCATTTGGCCAGGAATCCGGGATTTTAAGGGAGTTGAATTTCAAAGATAAAAGCTCTGACTACAGCCAGTTGTTAACAGCTGTTATTAATAATCACTATAATGAAAATATAGGTGCCCTTATAGTAGCAGGAGACGGAACATATAACAGAGGAAAGAATCCGGTTAACATGCTGCAGGACATCACCTTTCCGGTATATACAATAGGACTTGGAGACACCACTGAAATGGCTGATGCCCTGATACAGGATATACGCGTTAACCGTACCTCATTTACGGGTAACAGTTTTCCTGTTGAGATTGACACCAGGTTTATAAAACTAAAGGATCAGTCACTTAGACTTGTGATAGAACATGAAAACGAAATCGTTGCGGAGACAGTGACAGATCCGTCCAATAATGACTATTTTTCTACTGTTCAGTTCATTGTGGAAGCCGGTCCTCCCGGATTAAAACACTATACCGCAAAAATTGAGGTTGCGGGCAATGAGGTGAACAGATTAAACAACAGGGCGGAATTCGTAGTTAACGTATTGGAAAACAAGCAAAAGATTATCATACTTTCCGATGGTTCCCACCCTGACATAGGGGCAATAAAAAATACACTGGAACAGCAGCAGTCATTTGAAGTATCACTATTCACAGAAGATCCGTATCCGGCCGACTTAAACGAATATAATCTTGTTATTTTATATCAATTGCCAACGACCGGCATATCCCTGGCAGATATTACCGGAGGTCAGGACAGGGACAGGGTTCCCCTGCTGTTTATTGTGGGATCAAAGACATTTATTCCACAGCTTAATGCCCTGTCGACGGGAATAGAGATTGAAACTCTTGCCGGCAGTCAGGAAGAAGCCCAGGCTTCACTTAATCCGCTTTTTGCGACATTTGAATTAAGCGAAAATTTAACAGATATTTTACCCCTGCTTCCTCCCCTGCAGGTTCCGTTTGCCAACTATAATCCTGATCATGGATTTGATATCTTTCTTTACCAGAAAATAAATAATATCCAGACAACGAAGCCGCTGATTGCCACAGGCTTTTTTAATGGAAGAAAAACAGGTTTTATTTTCGGGGAAGGTATTTGGAGATGGAGGTTGTATGACTATTACCTGAATAATACCCACAGCGAATTCAACGAATTAATTTATAAATTGGTTCAGTTCCTCGCTCTGAGAGAGAATGAAGACAATTTTATGGTAAGTTACAAATCTGTTTACGATGAAACAGAAGATGTGATACTTACTGCAGAGGTGTACAACGACGCTTTTGAAAAAATTACCCATGCAGAGGTAATAATTACTATTAAAAATGATCAGGGAGATGAATTAAATTTTACTTTTGATGCCGGAGCGGGATACTATATACTGAATGCCGGTAACTTACCGGTAGGTAATTATTCATTCAACGCTGAAGTCGTTATTGGAAATGACATGTATACCGAGACCGGCAAATTTACTGTAACAGCAGTCAATATTGAAAAAATGACAAACCGTGCCAATCACCGGATGCTTTACCAGTTAGCAGGAAAGAGCGGAGGGGAATTTATTCTGCCCGGAGAAACAGACCGGCTTGCCCAAAAATTAAAAGACGATAACAAGCTGCAGCCGTTAACTTATACCAGGGAATACGCAGAGGAGTTACTAAACATTAGATGGTTATTTTTTGTTTTTTTAGTAATGTTGGATTCAGAATGGTTCTTAAGAAAATACTGGGGCCTCTATTAAAAAGATATACAGATGTATTTAAACAAAATAAAACGAATAAGCTTTGCAATACTGATTTTAACTGCAAATTCAATGCTTTCATGTGTCTCCACAAGAAGTGTTCTGATAGACATACCGCATCCTTCGCCCAAAGAATTGCCTGAATCAGTGCAAAGCCTGACTCTCATATCCCGCGTGCCGGATGCAGATGCTGAAGACATTCATGCTGATACATTGCAAAAAATATTTTATAAGAGCCGCTTCAATCTCGATACGGTTATTTTTGATAAACAGATGGCCGACACAACCATGAAAGCGCTGGGAGAACTGTTATATGAATCGGGTCGTTACGATTTTGTTATTCCCGTTCAGCGATTTGTCAGCACCGGACAGGGCAGTTCGCCTTCCTCCCGGTTATCATGGGATTTAGTACATGATCTGACTGTAAGTCTGAATACAGATGCTGTACTTTCTCTGGATTACCTGAAAACAAGAATTATTACGCAATATGTCAACGAGGCCTATTACGATCCGTATCTGAACGGCTTTTATTCGGCAGCAAAAGCTGAAATGAAGATTGCATATGATGCCGTTTTCAGAGTTTATTATCCTGCCGGACAAAAAATAATTTTAGAAGAAACTTTAAGCGACACTCTTTTCTGGGAAGATGCGGATGTCTCTGCCAGGGATCTTTTTGACAGATTTACACCTGTAAAACAAGCTCTTACCGAGGCAGGAATCAATATTGCACTTGACCTGACAGATAAGATAGCTGTCCGCTGGTACACTGTTTCAAGACGGTATTTCACCAAAGGCAATGAAGTTATCCGGCAATCCAACCAGTTAATAAACAACGGAAGGGTTGAGGATGCCCTCATAATGTTAAGTGAGGCAGAACAAAAGACAGGATCAAAATCACTGAAAAGTAAGATTCAGTTCAATATGGCAGTTTGTTATGAAATTCTCGGGAATATTGACCATGCAATTTATCTTGCCCTTGAATCATATAATAACCAATTCAGGACTCTCACATACGAATATCTGGAAATATTAAAAAGCAGAAAAGAAAAACTGAAAAATCAACAGTGATGAATCGTCTTTTACCGATTTTACTTTTACCGGTTCTTCTTATAGCATCCTGTACAGTTTACAGGGATTATCCTATAGAGGTGTACAGACCGGGTGAAGTCAGGGTACCTGATGAAATTGAAGATGTTACGATATTATACCGCAACTTTAAATACACAGGCGACACCCTGCAACATTTCTATAAAGATAATTACAGGCTGTTAAAAGCATCAAACGATCCGGAAAACCTTGACAGTATTCTGGTCAGTGCCTGCATTTCACGGTTAGCCGGGAGCCTTGAACGAAACAAAATTTTTAAAAGTGTAAAAATTCTTCCATATAACACTTTTGAACCTCATACTGCAGAAGAGATTCCTGAACTGTCACCAGTATTGATTCAGAAGATAGGCAATATATCCTCAGCCGGCTGGATTATTTCACTTGAAACACTGTCATGGTTCTTCTCCGCTTATCCCGGGAATTATGAATATCCCAAAACAAATGAAGTTATTACAGTTGCTGTATGGTCTGTTTATGATGCAAATCGAAGCAGAATGATCGACAGGATAAATAAAATTGATACGGTAATCCGGAACGGCTATGATAATGAGGGAAATTACAACAGTACATACAGGTTGCCCTCAAGACTCGATGCGTTGAAAAGTGCCTGTGCAAAGGCTGGTGATGACTATGCAAAAAGATTCAGTGAATCATGGGAAACTGTTAACAGGATCTACTCCGTACCTCCCCTTCCCGATTTTTCTGATGCCGCCTTCTGTTTTGAAGAAGGAAAGTTGGATATGGCCATAGAAATATGGACTAAATATGCTCCTGAGAAAAACGGCAAACTGGCAATTAATGCCATGTACAATCTTGCTCTTGCCTATGAGATGAAAGACGAAATACCTGTCGCACAGAACTGGCTCAGAGAAGCCCTGGAGCTGGCGGTAAGTTATCGCAGTAAGAATGACATCATTATGATTCAGGACTATATGGAGATACTGAACAGACGTCAGGAGGAGCTTGGAAAACTATTTGAACAGGTATTTTAAGTAAGGGAATTCTAAGAATAAATCTTTCACAGAATCGATCTATTTTGGTTCAGCAACACTTTGCAACACCTCAATTAATTCCTCAGGGCCGGTTACTCCGGAAAACGACCAGACAGGCTCACCATCCTTAAAGATCGTTATTGCAGGAACGGTACGAACATTATACCTTGTTGCAATGAATGGATTTTTATCGACATCCACCTTCACTATCCTCACGTTATCCTTCATCTTATCTTTTACCATTTGCAGCACCGGAACCATATCTTTACACGGACCGCACCAGTTGGTATAGAAATCAACAACAACAGGCTTCGCCGAACTTATCAAATGTATAAAACGATCCCTCATCCCTCTGCGTTAGAATTTTTCTTGCGCTTTTTAATAATATCTTTGATGATATCACCTCCCAGATATCCCAATGCAGCACCCCAAAGAGTGCTCCAGTACCATACAGATTGTATAGGACAGGTTCCGCTGTTGCAACCTACAAATCTCCAATATAAAAATCCGCCGATTGCCCCTGCTGTCGTGAATATTATTTTTAGTTTTTCTCTTCTGATAAAATCTTTCATATTAATTGTATAACTTTCCTTTAAAAGCAAAAATTAATGTTACCTATAAGTTACTTTATTGTCTAAATAAATGTAAATCAAATAAATAAATTGTAAAACCTGCATAACAGGAAACCTTGAATCTATTTTCGATTAATTAACCTGTCAAATATTAAACAAAGTAACATAAATTTAGTTCGAACAAGCCGGAACGAGCTTATAACAATAATTTCGTATTGGATGAAATTTTTAAATCATTAACTTTGCACTAATTATGAAGTTACTTAGAAAATATGCATACAAGACTCTGAAGAAAAAAAGTGCAGAGGTAAAGCGAAGGATTATATTACCAGATCCTGACAAAATAAGCAAAGTCGGGATTTTGTGGAGACCCTCCGAAAAGGATGCATATCTGTATCTTCAGTCATATTTTTCACAAAAACAGGTAATTTTCAGAAATTTGTGTATAGATATTGAAAATAAAAATGTTGCAGGTCAGTCTAATATAATTAGCCAGAAGGACTTAAACTGGCTTGGTTTTCCCAAAAGCGGAATATTTGATGATTTTATCAGGATGGAGTTCGACCTGCTAATGAACATTGCTCTGGAACAAAATCTGGTACTTGATTATATAACCAGTTTAAGCAAAGCAAAATTCAAAACTGGCTGGTCGCCCGATGAATATAACTTCTTTGATCTTAACATTAAAATTAACGAGAAACAGGATGCCTTATTTCTTGCCAAACAACAAATTTTTTATCTTGGCCAATTAAATATAAAAGAATAAATATGGATACACTCTTTAGAGGGACTGGTGTGGCACTTGTAACCCCCTTCAAAAAAAACGGTGAAATAGATTATGATGCATTGGAACAAATTATTGACAACCAGATAAAAGGAGGAACTGATTATTTGGTGGCACTGGGTACAACTGCTGAGACTCCCACATTATCGGGAAAGGAGAAAAAAGAGATTGTAAATTTCATAAAAGAACGGTCGGCCGGATTACCGGTAGTTGTTGGAATGGGAGGCAATGACACCCGAAAAGTTATAAATAATATAAATAAATTTGATCCGGAAGGAATCAGCGGATTGCTGATTGTGACACCATATTACAATAAACCTTCCCAGGAGGGAATGTTCAGACACTACTCAGCTATTGCCCGGGAATGTCCGGTTCCTGTTATTCTGTATAATGTCCCCTCAAGAACTGGTATCAATCTGGAGGCTGAAACTGTCGGAAGACTTGCAGAAAAATATGAAAATATTGTAGCGGTAAAAGAGGCCTCAGGGATTTTTTCTCAAATGACCAAAATAGTTAAATACACGCCTGATCACTTTTCACTGATTTCGGGAGATGATGTTCTTTGTCTGCCAATAATCTCTATCGGCGGACAAGGTGTAATATCTGTTATTGCCAATGCACTACCCCGAAAAATTGGCAATCTGGTTAACCTGGCCCTGGATAACCAATATGAAAGTGCCCGAAAAATACAGATTGAATTAATAGAACTTTTTAAATTACTTTTTAAAGAGGGAAATCCGGGCGGAATAAAAGCTTTGTTAAATGTGATGGATTTGTCACAAAATGAACTACGCTCACCATTATACCCCGTTAGCAATGAATTATATAAAGAGATAGGTGACGCATATGCTAAGCTGAGGTAATTTCTTTTTATCATACCGTTTGCCACCTTGTAGTCGAATTGTAATTTTTCAAATACTCTTCAGCTTCATTTTCAAGGATATCCTCCCGGGTTATTCCGGGAATGTTTATCGTTATTTTATAATCCTGACAAATATCAGTTTTTGGTTCATTAAATAATTTTTTCTTTATTGATACTTTAAGACAGTCAAAAAAAATTTTCATAATTTCCATGGTATATGTTTTTGTGGATTATCTTGATAAATCCTTCAGCCGGCGCAACAGAACTGCTGAATCAGCGCTCAGTGAAGTATTTTGAATTATTATCTCGTCAGGCAGTCTGAGAGTTGCCGAAGTAAAATTCCATATAGCTTTAATACCGCAGTTGACCAAATCTTCAGCTACATCCTGGGCGGCTGAATTAGGCGTTGTAAGTATTCCTATCTGAACATTCAGCCTGTCGAAAAGACTGAACAGTTTATTGTACTCCAGCACATGTATTCCTCCTATATTCTTACCAATCTTAACCGGATCAATATCAAATGCCGCAAGTATTTTCAGACCCAGCATCTGATGTTCCTGATAGGCCATTAAGGCAGAACCAAGATTACCGGCTCCGACAAGAAAAGCCTCGTTTACCTTGTCAAAGCCCAGATAGCTCTCCAGGGCATGTATTAATTCATATGTATTGTATCCGACCTTCGGCTTTCCCTTAATCCCCGTAACCGCAAGGTCTTTCACAACCTGGGATGGTTCGCATTTCAAATCTCTCCCGATAGTGGGAGCAGAAATGTTTATAATCCCCTCTTCCCTGGCATTTCCGAGGTAATACAAATATCCCGGTAACCTTTTCAGAGTTGGCTCAGGTACCTGTTTCATATTTTTGTATTTTACCTCTTTATTCACTGCGTATGAAATTTTATAACTCTTTTATCACGACAAATATAATGACTGTTTTTAATATAAAGAAATATTTCCTTATATATAATTATTATTTGTTAACTGAAAATTAAAATTGAAGGTCGTTAATAAAATCATAAACGGATGCTTATTTTAATAAATCATTCCGGAATTACCGCGTAAAATCAAAAAAGCTCAGGAATCATGTTTTACCCATATCAATTTACTTGTGCCATATCCTCTTCTTTCAGCTTTTTTCAAAATTTCTGAAATGGTCTCTTCATTCAGTAAGGGAGTCCGGCTAAGGATCCACAGATATTTATCTGATGAACTTCCAATAAGGGCCCATCTGTAATTTTTTTCGAGCTCAAGTATAAAATAGTCGGCATAGAAAAAGAGAAAGAAAGCAACCTCCAGCTTTCCGGGATCATCAGGATCCGGCTGACGGGCTTTACCTTTTGCCACCTGCAGTTTTCCATCAGTGCCATTTTTATATCCCTGGTTAATAACTGTTATTTTTCCGTCAGGTCGAAGGGAATATGTAGCTGTAACTCCTTCAAGTCCTCTCTCAAATGAGTGATCAAACCTGGCAATTTCATACCATGTTCCCATATAACTGTTAAGGTCAAGTTCTTCAATTGTTGTCATATCCATATTTTCAGGTTTTTCAGACCGGCAGCTCCGAAAAGATAAAACTGTTATCATAAACAGAATAATTATTTGCTTTAAATAAAATTTAGTCATATCGATCAGTTTAGTAATGATCCGGTTTTTAATTAATTTTTATCGTCTTTTTAACAATATTTTACAGGGTTGGTTCGCAGTTCATCAATTAATTCCGTCTACAGTCTGCATAAGCTCCGCTAATGTAAGCGGTTTTGCAACTATTTTTCTGTTCCGGTCGATCAGAAACATTGTGGGCGTGGCATAAACGTTGTACTCTTCAGTTACCCTGCCATTCCACCCTTTCATATCCGAAAGGTTATAAAACTGTTCAAATCCGGCGTCATAAGTTGCTTTTTGCCACTCAGCTCCGGAGGAATCAAGTGAGATCGCTATTATCTGCAGTTCCGGTTTTTTATTACTGTTGTACCATATTTTTATTGCCGGAAGCATCTCATTACAATGGGGACACCAGCCTGCCCAGAAGATGATAAGGTTCAGCTCTTTTAAAATATGCGAAAGAGTGACGGGATCACCGTTGATATCCTCCATGGTAAAATCGGATACAGTCGTACCCTTAACCATCTTTTGTGACTCCAGCTTCCGTATCAGGGTAGTTTTCTCATTGGTGCGACACAGCATCCCCGTATAGTTCTCTGAAATATGAGATAATACCTTATCCATTCCCAATACCTCGAAACCGTGTACAAGGTAGTTCAGTACAAATTCATATACAGGCTGGTTATTAAGTATTTCACTCCCCTTCAGGTCTCCCCTGTTATCGTCAGCGGAGTAAGTGGTGCTCTCTTCTCTCCCGCTGCCAATAACTTGTGACATGAGATTATCAACAGCTTCAGTATAGGCCTGTTCTCGTTGGGCATGATCATATTCACGCCTGTTGCAGGTTACCAGGTATTTGAAAATTTTGTCAGATAAGATTGAAGAATTTATAAGATTCTTATCTGAAAAATCTATATATTTTAAAAACTCCTTCTGAAATGATTTCTGACGGTCTTCACTTGTCAGATAGCCGTCACGAAAAGGCTCCCTGTACTGGTAAATAAATTTTGACGCTAACAGATGTTCGTTCTCTTTAACAATTTGCTTGATAAACAGATCCCTCTCAAGCTGGATCTGGTTAAACCTGTTTGCACTTTCAGAAAGTTGCAAATTAATATCTTCCAATCGTTCATGCGGCTTCCCGGCGCCGGCTGAATCCTTCCCGTCCCTTTTTTCAGCATCCGCTTCAGACAATGACATTTGAACCGACCGGTAATAATTGACCTCGTCTTCAAGCTCTTTAATGCGACTCTGATACTCCTTCTCTTCAGATAAAAATCCAAACCACACTTTATTCTCTTCCGATTCAATCACCCTTACACTGTCAGAGGGATATTTAAAGTCGGTTTTCAGGATTATATTCTCCTCATTGAAAATGAAATCAAGTTGCTGAGGCCCCTCACCCATCACTCTCGCGTATGTAGTATGACCGAAAACCAACCTGTACACAGAGGGTACTGCATCATCAGGAAATGTAAATGTCACACTTTTAACTGACTGCCCGGCAGGGAGCTGATTACCGGCAACTGACTTTTCATTGTTTCCAAACGGGTTGAAATTAGCAGGAACAGCCTCAAGCGTATCTGCAGAAATAAACTTGTCTCCCATTACTTTCCCAAATACAACGGGATTGTCAGGCTGCCCGGCAATGCTTATATTTATTTTGTAATTCTGTGCCGCCAGAGTGAATCCTGACATCACGAAAAGAGTAATGAATTTAATATTCAAAAGATTCATAATGATTTTTCTTCAACAGCACTATTCATGTGCATGATGATGACCCGAAGTTAACTAATCAAACTGAAATTTCATAGAGGCTGAATATATTTCACTCAATTCATTTTGATTAAAAGATAAAAAAAACCATTTTTACAGTACTTAAAAAGATAATTTATTAAAATGTGTCCGGGGAAAATGAATCTGGCGGTTTTGAAATAATAAATTACACTAACTTAAATAAATTTTCAATATAAATGCTTTTAAAAACAGATAGTTACAACCAGTTGAGAACATTAACATTATTTTTGACCATACTTTTTCTGGTATCCTGTACAGGGAAACCGGTACAAAAAGAGCCAGACGATAAATCTGCTGCCAGGGAACAAAACAAAACGGAAATAACAATTCCGCAAGAGAATTCGGCACAAAAAGAAAATAAGGATATTGTCCTCCCGGAAATGGAGATGATCTTTTTTAAAGGAGGAAAATTCAGCATGGGCTCTGAAACGGGACTTCCGAATGAAAGTCCTGTTCACGAAGTCACTATAAAACCTTTCTATATTGATAAGACTCCGGTTACAGTTGCACAATTCCGGTTATTCATTCAGGCAACAGGGCATAAAACCGAGGCAGAAAAGTTCGGTGACTCAGGTGTTTTCAATCTTGATCAAAGCAGATGGGAGCTTTTACCGGGAGCAACCTGGCAAAAACCATTCGGTCCTTCTGGTCCGGATGCTGAAGACGACCATCCTGTAACTCATGTAAGCTTGAATGATGCAACAGCATATGCCTCATGGGCAGGAAAGCGGCTTCCCACAGAAGCAGAATGGGAATATGCGGCAAAAAGTGGTAAAAATATGAATTACAGGTTCAGTTGGGGAAATGAAGTAACGGCAGACGGAAAATATTTTGCCAACACATGGCAGGGAACCATTAGTGCACCGGAGGTTAAAGACGGCTACCTTTTTACCTCTCCCGTGGGGGCATTCGGGGAAAACGACGCCGGACTTACAGATATGGGAGGCAATGTATGGCAGTGGTGCTCTGATACATATAAGCTTTATCCGGGATCACGTGAAAGCTGGCCCGAAGATCCGAATGTAAAGGTGATCCGAAGCGGATCGTTTTTCTTCGATCAAAACGGGGAGTATAGCTTCTCTGCTACCGGTCGTGCCATGAATTCACATGAAACATCACTTTTCAATACAGGATTCAGATGCGCGAAAAATGGTAATTAATTCAGGATCAGCCTGAATGAATGGGGGAGGATCCGAAACAGTTATTGATTAAAATTTTAATATCCAATATATTTTAAACTATACAATATGGACAAAATTAACCGCAGAAATTTCATTGGTAAAGCAGTTGCAGGTGCTGCTGCTGTTACCATTATTCCTCGTCATGTAATTGGCGGACAAGGTTTTATCGGTGCCAATGACCGTATAAACCTGGGCTTTATAGGCACAGGAAAACAGGTTTACACACTTCTCAACAATATAGGGAAGTGTAAGGAGACAGTTGTGCTGGCCGCATGTGATGTCTATAAAAAGAAACTTGATATGTTTCTTGAAGCTGCATCTTCAAATAATTCGAATAAAGGTATTAACCTGAATCCGGATGGGTATCACTACTACCGGGAACTGCTTGAAAGACAAGACATAGATGCAGTTGTTATTGATACTCCCGACCACTGGCATGCCCAGATGGCTGTCGATGCCGCAAAGGCAGGCAAAGATATCTACTGCGAAAAACCAATGGCTCTTACCGTAGCTGAGGGAAGGGCGATGGTGAATGCCACACGCAAATACGACCGTGTATTCCAGACAGGCAATATGCAGAGATCCTGGCGTGACTTCAGACATGCCGTTGAACTTGTTCGCAATGGCTATATTGGTGAGATAAAAGAGATCAATGTAAGTGTGGGTGAGCCTGTTAAACAGTGTGATCTGCCAACACAGGAAGTACCCGAAGGTCTGGACTGGAACGAATGGATAGGACCCTCACTCTACAGGGGATTTCATGAGGACCTGGCTCCTTCCGATGTCAAGGGACCATGGGCATGGTGGCGGGGATACCGTGACTTTGGGGGAGGACTGATAACTGACTGGGGTGCTCATATGTTCGATATTTCACAATGGGGACTCGATATGGATGAGTCAGGACCAACGCAGTTTCTTCCGCCTTCTGAACCTGCTCAGCAATATGGGTTGACAATGATCTATGAAAATGGCGTCAGGGTTAATCATAAATTGTGGGGAACAGAAAAAGATGAAAATGCAGTGCAGTTCATTGGCACTGAAGGAAAAATAGAGGTAAGTCGAAGTTTTCTACGAACCTTTCCAAATGAAAAACTGGCAAAATCTGATCTGAAAAAATCAGATAAAAGAGTTTATGTAAGTGATAATCACTATCAGGACTGGATAGATGCGATAAAAAAACGCACAAAACCGATTTCAGATGTAGAGACCGGCCACAGAACCGCATCAGTCTGCAATATAGTCAATATTGCCTACGAGTTGCAGAGACCTCTGTTATGGGATCCCCGGCAGGAAAAATTCAACGGGGATGACTATGCAAACTTAATGTTATCAAGGCCCATCCGCGGAAAATGGGATTATACTGATTTTTAATCATTTAATCCTGTCCCGGGGATTTAATAACCCTGCGGACAGGTTTTTTTACTAATTATAAAATTTTAAACGGATGAAACGAAATAACATTTTGCCGCTAACCATTATTTTCCTTGCACTCTTCGGTTTATTTGGTCCGGTTACAACCAGCGCAAAAACACCTGAAGTCACACAGGATGATCTGCCTTCACTGAAAGGCAAAAAAGTTGTTATGGTATGGGGAGGATGGGATGGACACTACCCAAAAGAGCTTACGGAAAAAGTTCTTGCTTATCTGAAACAAGAAGGTGCTGAAGTAAAGGTTTATAACACTCTCGATGTTTACACAGATAAACAGGTTATGGACGAGGCAGACCTGGTTTTCCAGTCGTGGACTATGGGAAAGATAACCCGGGAGCAGGAAAAAGGATTGCTTGAGGCAGTTAAAAGAGGCGTTGGTCTGGCAGGCACTCATGGCGGACTCGGAGATTCATTCCGTGAAAATACAGAGTACCAGTTTATGGTCGGCGGACAATGGGTTGCTCATCCGGGCGGAGTTATCGATTATACAATTGAGATAGTCGATAAGAAGGATCCGGTTACCAGGGGCGTAAGTGATTTCAAAATAAAATCCGAACAGTATTATATGCATGTCGATCCGAATGTAAAGGTACTGGCAACGACTACATTCAATGCCGATCATGCCGAATGGATCGATAGAGCCGTAATTCCCGTTGCATGGAAAAAAACATTTGGCAAAGGTCGGGTTTTCTATATTTCGGCAGGACACACACCGGCAGATTTTGATATACCGCAGGCATGGGAAATATTAACCCGGGGAATAAAATGGGCCTCCGGAAGTAAATATTTACCAAAAGAGGAGTGGATGAGCCCCGTATATCCGGGAAAATAGACATCTGAAAAGGCTCTTGATTTCTGCTCAGTTAAGTTTCGGCAAACTTTTTGTTGGAAAATAAAACTAAAAAAGATTTTATCTGTTTATTTTGCAGTAATCAGATTTGAAAGTTATTATGCTTTATCATAAAATATTTACACACAAAACATCCGGTAAATGGGTCGTGTTTGTTCACGGAGCGGGAGGCAGTAATGTTGTTTGGTTCAGACAGCTAAGGGACTTCAGAAAACATTTTAATGTACTTCTTATTGATCTCAGGGGACATGGCAGATCAAAAGCCAGTTATTCTGAGGAAGAGAGATACAGGTTCGATGAAATTGCCCTTGACGTTGTCCGGATCATGAACCACCTGAAAATTGAGAAGGCACATTTTGTTGGCATATCTCTTGGCTGTATAATAATAAGGACCATTGACAAGCTTGCTCCCGGACGGGCTGAGTCAATCATACTCGGAGGTGCAATTGTCAGGTTCAATAAAAAAATCAATGTGCTGGTAACCCTGGCACGTCTGCTAAGCTCAATACTGCCGTATATGTGGCTTTACAAGTTAAATGCCTGGATACTCATCCCCTCCAAAAAACACGCAGAATCGAGAAAATTATTCATCAGGGAGGCTATTCAGCTTGGGGAGAGAGAATTCAGGAAGTGGCTGAATATGTCTCACGAGATAAAAAACAGCCTCAGTGAATTCATTATCAGGGAAGCATCAGCTCCTGTTCTCTATTTGATGGGTGAGCGCGATCATATGTTTCTCCCTATGGTTGCTGATATTGTGAAGAAACATATAAACTCAAAACTGGAGATCATTAAAAACAGCGGTCACGTTTGTAACCTGGATCAGCCGGATGCTTTTAATGAAAAATCAATTCAGTTTATAAAAAGCATTTCAGGGTAATAAGTTTTTCTAACTTTACCGGTCATTCTATTTATATTAACATGATTCCGCAAATAGAAAAACTAAAATATCAGGATAGCGGCAATTTCTTTCTGATAGCCGGTCCCTGTGCAATTGAGGGGGAAGAGATGGCCCTGCAGATTGCAGAAAAAATTACTACTATATGCGACCGTCTTAATATCCCTTATATATTCAAAGGTTCATACAGAAAGGCTAACCGTTCCCGGTTAGATTCATTTACAGGAATCGGAGATAAAAAAGCTCTTGCAATCCTGAAAAAAACCGGCTCTGAATTTGACATTCCTGTTATCACGGATATTCATTCTGCAGAGGAGGCAGCTATTGCGGCAGATTATGTGGATATTCTGCAGATACCGGCATTTTTGTGCAGGCAGACAGACATTCTTGTTGCAGCAGCCAAAACCGGGAAATCAGTAAATATTAAAAAAGGCCAGTTTTTATCTCCCGGGGCTATGCGGTTTGCTGTTGATAAGGTAAGGGAGAGCGGTAATGATAATATTTTCCTTACCGAAAGAGGAACGACTTTCGGATATGGTGATCTCGTTGTCGACTATCGGGGAATACCCGAAATGCAAAAGCTGGGAGTACCTGTTGTACTAGACATTACTCATTCTCTTCAGCAACCTAACCAGTCTGAAGGAGTAACCGGGGGAAAACCGGAGCTGATTGAGACTATCGCAAGGGCAGGTATTGCCGTGGGGGCTGACGGTTTATTTCTGGAGACTCACTTCAATCCGGCAGTTGCAAAATCAGATGGTGCAAATATGCTTAAACTTGATCTCCTTGAACCTCTTCTTAAAAAGCTTGTCCTGCTCAGGCATGCAGTAAACGATCTTTGAAAGAATATTTTCTGTTCAAAAATATTTTCATTAACCAGTTAATAATCAATTTATTATCTTAAGTATCTTCTTATTCCAATTTATTTGGGGTTGAAAAATTAGCAAATAAATGATGCGCCTAAGAAAAAATGTGTATAGAAAATTATGCAATGAAGCGTTAAAAAATCAAATCTGTTTGACGAGCACAAGGCATGAGGAACGAATGCCTGGAGTGAGGAGTTTTTTGATTTTAGCGGAATGGAATAATTTTTAGCAATTTTTTCTTCAGCGGTGAATTTATTTGCTGATTTATAATTCAAAATAACAAATCAGTGGAAGAAAAGATAAGCCATAAGGATTGATGCGGTAATTCCCACAAAATCAGCGATCAGTCCGCATACCACAGCATACCGTGTATTTTTAATGCCCACTGAGCCAAAATAGACAGCAAGTATATAAAAAGTAGTATCTGTGGCACCCTGTACTGTACTGGCCACCCGGCCAACAAAGGAATCGGCTCCATAAGTGTTCATTGCATCTACCATCATACCTCTTGCACCGCTGCCGCTCAAAGGTTTCATAAGTGCTGTAGGCAGGGCGGGCGTAAAATCAGTATTTATGCCTGTCTGCTCAAACACCCATGTAAATCCGGATATCATCCAGTCCATTGCCCCCGAAGCCCTGAAGACTCCTATGGCAACCAGGATGGCAATCAGGTAAGGAATGATCTTCACGGCTGTTTTAAAACCATCTTTTGCCCCGTCGATAAATGCTTCGTACACATTAACCTTTCTCAGGATACCCATCAAAATAAAGATTACTATTATTGAAAAAAGTATCACATTACTGGCAATACCCGACACACGTGTAACAGCCTCCTGGTCGAGCGAGGAAAAATACCATATTATACCGGCAATAATTGCCGTCAATCCCCCGAGATAGGCAACAATAACTTTATCAAGCAGATTGATCTTCTGATATACTGCAACTGAAATGAGTCCGGCCAGAGTTGAAAAATATGTTGCCAGAAGGATAGGAATGAATATATCCGAAGGATTTACGGCTCCCATTTGTGCCCTGTATACCATTATACTCACAGGGAGCAGGGTAAGTCCCGAGGTATTAAGCACCAAAAACATAATCTGTGAATCAGATGCAACCTTTTTATCCGGATTGCTCTCCTGCATCTCTTTCATAGCCTGAAGTCCGGTGGGCGTAGCGGCATTATCAAGGTTAAGCATGTTGGCAGCAAAGTTCATCATGATAGAGCCGTATGCGGGATGCGACTTTCCCAGGCCGGGGAACAATTTATTAAAAAATGGCCCTATCAAACGTGAAAAGACATCCACTATACCACCCTTCTCCCCTATTTTCATTATTCCCATCCAAAGAGTAAGAACACCTGTCAGTCCCAATGAAATCTCAAAACCCGTTTTCGCCATTTCAAAAGTTGAATTAACTATATTGGAAAAGACTTCAGCATCACCAAAAAAGACCAGTCTGACCAATCCGGTCACAAATGCAACAAGAAAAAAGAATATCCAGATATAGTTCAGAGCCATATTTAGTTACAGTATCTTTTAATTATATTATAAGCCCCGTATATTCCAAGTTCTCCTGCCTTGCTAAGATCGAGGGCACCTCCTTCAATATCGTCAAGGAAAATCTTTGTAAGTCCCCTGTTAAAATAACCCTCTGCAAATTCCGGTTCCAGTTCAATAGCTTGGTTAAGATCTTCAATGGCACTTTTATATTCTCTCAGCCGTAATTTAATATAGGCACGATTATAGTATCCAAAAAAGAAATTTGGCTTTTGGTAGAGCAGCATCTGATAATCATCAAGAATTTTCTGGTACTCCGGCATGGCAGGCAACTCATTAAGTTGTGCACTCTGCTGCTGTGTCCTGACAGAAATAGTGGTTTCCTCAAATGGATTTTCCACCATCTCAATCTGCTCCAGCATTTTATAACGAATATTAGCTCTGACAAAATATGCCAAAGCCTCCTCATTATTCATGGAAATTGACTTTTCCACATCTGCCATAGCTTCAGGATACCTGTTAGTAAGACTGTAAAAAATTGCACGGTTAAGGAAATTATGACTGCTTTCATTTATCTCAAGCCGGGCATTGAAATAGAGCACAAAATTCTCAAACACCTCACTGTAATTATCAACCGGCTTATTGGTTATTGTAAGCAAGGGGTTATAATTATTCTTTGCATTGAGCTCATCTATTGACAGGTTATAGTACTGAAACCTGTCATAGTCGACAGAATTTTTTTCAAATGCTGAAACCACAAATATCGGCTGCAGGTCAATTGTGATATTTCTGTTTTGGACTCTCCCGTCATCTGCCTCCTCTTCCTCTGAGGGCAGATCACGGGTATCCTCAACAACAAGACTGATACGGCTCCTGCTTCTTCGACGCTCCGATTCCCGATTATCAGGAGGAATACTATCCTGCCTGGTATTATTTTGAGCAGTTACATTTTGATTCGCAGTACCCTGATTAGCAGAATTCTGCTGTGATGTACCCTGTCCCTGAACAGCTGAAGAGCCGGCACCCTGCTGTGTAGAATTTTGACCAGTTGCATTTTGATTCGTAGTATCCTGTCTTGCAACATTCTGCTGTGATGTACCCTGACTTTGACCGGATGAAGAACCTGCGCCCTGCTGTGACTGGTTTTGTGCAAGTTGTTCGGCATCCAGCCGGCGGGTTGAAAGATCGAACTGGGGGTTTAGCCGGGCTGCAATTTTATAGTCTGACTCATATCCGCTGCGTCCCAGTATCTCACGGGCCATGGCCCTGTTGAACCACGCGCTTGCCATTTCAGGATTCAGCTTTATTGCCATATCATAATCCATGATGGCACCTTCATAATCTTCCAGTCTGTGCTTTACAATACCCCTGTTATTAAAAGCAAGGGCATTTTCAGGATCTAGTTTGATGCACTGATCATAATCACGGAGGGCTGAAGCATAATCATCCATCTCAAAACGGGCAAGTCCGCGATTAAGGTAAGCAGCTGCAAAATGAGGACGAATAATGATAACCTGGTTAAGATCACGAATAGCATCTTCAATTTTCCCCTGCACTATGCGGGCATTGCTGCGGTTCATCAAAGCGTTTGTCGATTTTGGATTTATTTCCAGAGCTCTGTTATAGTCTTCAATGGCTCCGTCAACATCCCGTTTTGCAAGTCTGGCAATACCTCGGTTATTATATATACCCTCATTGTCAGGATCAAATTCCAATCCTTTATTATAATCTGCAATTGCTTTATCGTATAGTTCAAGATTATGATATGCCATTCCGCGATTCATATATGCCTGTGGATAAAATGGTTTGATCTCAATGGCTTTATCGTAATCTATTATGGCACCCCTGAAATCTTCCAGCTCATGTTTGGCTACTCCCCTGTAAAAATAGGCTTCAGGAAGATAGGGCCTGAACTTGATAACTATATTAAAGTACTCGATCGCTCCGGTAAAATTACCAATTGAAATCCTGGTTCGCCCCACCCTTATATAGTGATTGATATTTAACTGGGCTTCGGCAACCAGGAACGATGCAAGTAATATTGTTATTATAACTACAAATCTCTTCATCTTCATTTCCCTGAATCAACAAAAATAATATTAAAAAAATGATGAGGCATTAATAGTTTCTATAATTTGAATTTTTATCGGGGAAAAATGAGCAACCGGATGAAATTAATTTTCGCTGAAAAATTATAATTACTATTTTTGAACTGTGTACAAATAAATCGAATAGTAATGAGCAGAATAATTATTTCAACTATTTTTCTAACAATATTATCAATTTCAATAACCTCATTTGCAGGTCAGGTAGAAGACAGTGATAAAGAGACGGGTTATAATTTCAAAGATGTGTTGGTTTTACCGAATACCCCGGTTAAAGACCAGCACCGTTCAGGAACCTGCTGGTCATTTTCAGGATTATCACTGCTCGAATCAGAAATGCTCCGTCTTGGTAAACCACAGGTTGATCTTTCCGAAATGTTTATCGTCTGGCATACTTACTCGGAAAAAGCCAGGAAACACGTAAGGACACACGGTAACCTCAATTTCTCTGCCGGCGGTGCCTTTCACGACGTTACCAATATAATTTCCAGGTATGGCATTGTACCTGAGTCTGTTTACGACGGACTCGAATATGGGGAAGATAAGCATGTGCATGGTGAGATGGACAGGGTGCTCAGTGAATTTGTAGATGCAGTGGTAGAGAACAAAAACAATAAACTTACAAGTTCCTGGCATGAGGCATTCACCTTAACGCTTGACTCATACCTGGGAGAAATACCGCAGAAATTTACCTACGAAGGATTGGAATATTCACCCTTAAGCTTTGCCGACAGTTACCTCGGACTGGATATGGATGATTATGTAGAAATTACATCATATACACACCACCCCTTCTATACCAGTTTCATCCTTGAAATACCGGATAACTGGTCGTGGGATGAAATGTATAATGTACCGATGAATGAACTGGAAGAGATAATCGACTATTCACTCAATAACGGATTTACCGTTGCCTGGGCTGCTGATGTAAGTGAAAAGGGATTCGTCTCAAGCAACAAAGGATTTGCTGTAATTCCTGCCTTCCCGGAAGAGGATATGTCTAATGCAGAGATTGCCCGCTGGGAGTCCCTTCCTGAAAGGGAAAAAGAGAATGAACTATACAGGCTCGAAAAACCAGTTCCCGAAATGGCGATAACCCAGGAGATGAGACAGGAAGCTTTCGACAATTTCCAGACAACCGACGACCATGGCATGCATATTATTGGATATGCAAAAGATCAGGATAACCGGATTTTTTATAAAGTAAAGAACTCATGGGGCGATTATAATAAATATGACGGATATCTTTATGTTTCAAAACCATATATGCAATATAAAACCATGTGCATAATGGTTCATAAAGACGGGATTCCTCCCCATATAAGGCAAAAACTGCAGCTGTAATGCAAAACCGGATTATACTCCTGGTGCTTCTTGTTATCCCGCTATTCTCCTTTAGTCAGGACCCGGATGAAGACTATACCTGGTGGAATGAACTACATGGCTGGGAAGAGGGCGATCCGGGATGGCGTAACTGGATAAAAATGTCTCCCGCCTACCTGGGACCAAATGCTCTTCCCGTGCCACCTGTAAAAAGAGGCATGATTTCAGGATCTGCAGAGATAGAACTTTCTGCTTCTAACCATTTTCATAAGGGTGACCCAACACAGGATATTTCAGGCCGCCTGTTTTTTCCGTTTGCAAAAAACAAAATAGCAGTTGAGCTGTATGGTGTGATGTTCGAGCACTACGCATTCACTGAAGAGATAAGAAACGAGAGGTTTGCCCGCGATAAAGATGGCAGTGGTACAGCACACGGAGACCTCTATTTCAGTACTTTAATACAGATATTAAAAAATCGCAGGTTTCCTGACACCATGTTGCGGTTTGCCACAAAAACAGCATCGGGAGACAATCTTGCCGCGGCACGCTACAGCGATACTCCAGGTTATTTCTGCGATCTGAGTTTTTCAAAAAAGCTTTCAGGTAACAGTTCACTGCTCATCCTTCCTTTCTGGGGTTTTGGATTCTATTCGTGGCACACAAATGACGAACTCAGACTCCAAAATGATGCCTGTATGTATTCGCTGGGGACAGATATCGAAAAAGGTGACTGGTCTTTTTCTTCTGCTCTGTCGGGTTATTCAGGATACAAAAATGAAGGAGACCGTCCCTTACAACTTAATTTCAGATTATTAAAAAATTTCGGGAATCAATCTGTAAAAGTTGAGTATCTGCACGGACTGAGAGACTGGAACTATAAAACAGCCCGCGTTGCTTTTATCTGGAATCTTAACAACCGGGAGCAGACTCTCGTATTTTAATCTGTAAATGTTTAAATTTGCCGGCGATAACTAAAAATATTATCAAATGAAGAAGCTCTCCCTGGTTATTTGCGTATTTAATGAAGCACCTAATATTAAACCTCTTGCGGAACAAATTATCAAGTCTCTGGATGGACTCGATTTTGAGGCAATATTTGTCAATGACGGTTCAACAGACGACACACAATCAGAGATTTTAAAGATCAGGGACAACCGCTTTATTCTTGTCGAGCTGAAACGCAATTATGGCCAGAGTTCAGCCCTTCAGGCGGGAATTGATCAGGCAGAAGGTGAGTATGTTGCTTTGATAGATGGTGACCTTCAGAATGATCCCGCAGATATACCGGGAATGCTCAGAATGATCGAAGCAGGAGAATGGGACATGGTTGCCGGGGTAAGGGCAAATAGGAAAGATGGCATGTTCCTTCGAAAAATACCTTCAAAAATTGCAAATTACATTATCAGGAAATCCACAGGAACAAAAATGAAAGACCTGGGATGTACTCTCAAAATATTCACCAGGGAGACGATTAAAAGCATCCACATTTACGGGGAGCTGCACCGTTTTATCCCGGTTCTGATAGCTCTCGAGGGAGCAACCCGCTTCACACAGGTTGATGTAAATCACAGACCCCGAAAATACGGCAGTTCCAAGTATAATCTCAGTCGTACCACTAAAGTGCTGAGCGATCTCTTTCTGATGTTCTTCTTCAAACAGTATATGCAAAGGCCAATGCACTTCTTTAGCGGAATAGGCATAATCACACTTCTTCTGGGAATTATCATAAACATCTACCTGCTTCTGCTCAAAATTCTGGGCCACGACATCTGGGGAAAACCACTTTTATTACTCGGAATTCTATTGGTGTTGGGAGGCATACAGTTTATTACAACTGGAATTATCGCAGAACTGCTGATGCGAACCTATTTTGAATCACAAAGAAAAAAACCTTACCGGATCAAACAGGTTGTTGTGACAAATAAAAATTGATAATCAGTTTATTATCGGCATACTTTTTGCTGTTCCAACTTAATTAAGGTTAATCTTCTATGATACAGCCATGATTGTTATACGTACCGAAAATCAGGACAGAGATGTTGAAATGCGCCGAATAATTAAATAATGCAGAAGGTTTGCACTCAAACTTTTCCGACCTTCCGGATGAAAGCCAGCTAAATCACTTTTTTATAAAGTGTTAAATATTTTTCAGATTGTATCATATTGGGTTTTTTAGAGTAAATTTGTAAAGAGATGAAACGAATTTTTAATTAATTTATTTACAAATAATTATAAAATTTTAAACGGATGACATAGCACAAAGGAGACAGGAAACGGGAACAAATTACAAATCCTGTTAAATATATAAAAGATTGATATACAGATGAAAACAATTAAATTGTAAAAAAATGAAAAACAGATTATTAATAACGTTATTTATACTTCCTGCCATGGTTATTTCCCTGGCATCCTACAGTCAGGAAAGGGTTATACATGGCATAGTTACTACATTCGACAGTATTCCGGTTCTTGAGGCTTCAATAAAAGTAAAAAGTACGAAACAGACAGTTTATTCAGATTCTGTAGGAAGGTTTTCTGTAGCAGTTGATCCTGAAGACATGCTTATTGTCAATGCCCATGGATTTTTCCGGCAAAAAGTTGAGCTCAACCCAAAAACCAAATTTGCCGCTGTGAATATAAATCTGAAACCGGGAATAAAAAGTCGTGAATATGCAGTAGGTTACGGACATGTTACCGATGAAGATAAACTCAACTCGGTGGCAAGTCTGAATAAAGATGATATGGATTTCTCCCAGTACACCAATATTTATGAGATGATAAGGGGACGATTTGCCGGAGTTGCCGTTGTCAACAATGAGATAATAATAAGAGGCATTAACTCAATTAATACAAGCAGCGCGGCATTGATAGTTGTCGACGGTGTACCTGTGGACGGCAATTATCTTGCTACCATCCCTCCTATTCAGGTAAAGAGCATCAACGTACTTAAAGACGGAGGCTCGGCTATATACGGCTCCCGCGGGGCCAATGGCGTGGTAATTATTGAGACACGACGCGGGGGTGATTGATAACGGATAAATATCTATTGAATCCTGCACAAGATCCTCAAAACCGTATGATTAATATATACAGATAATTTTCGTATATTGACATTTCAAATTCTTTATTTATAAGATAAAATGCATATACGAAATTATCCATTTGCTCAGCTATTACTCCGGTTGAGTTATTCCATCATTGCCCTTACAATTATTTTCCACTCCTGTATCAATCCTGAAGAGCCCACTCAGTCTTTAACACTTTGGTACCAGGAGCCTGCAGAGAATTGGACTGAAGCGCTTCCTCTCGGGAACGGGCGACTGGGAGCTATGGTGTTCGGGGGTATTGACACAGAACGAATTCAGCTGAACGAAGAGTCGTTATGGTCCGGCGGTCCAATAGAAAGAGGAAATCCGGAAGCACGTGAAAATCTTGAAGCAGTCAGGAAACTACTTTTTGAGAGCAAGTACTCAGAAGGCGAACAGCTTGCCCAGGAAAAGATAATGGGCAAGCGGCTGGAAGTCGGGCAACACACTTACCAGACATTAGGCGATCTGTATATTCAGTCCGAAGGAATTAATGATGTTACCGGTTATAAACGGGAACTTGACCTTCAGAATGCAATAGCTGCCACATCTTTTGAAGCAGACGGAGTTACATATACCAGGGAGCTCTTTTCATCACACCCCGACAATGTTATTGTCATCAGATTATCCGCGTCAAAAAAAGGACATATCAGTTTCTCAGCATGGTTTGATCGTCCGGGAACGGCAGAAACGGTAAAAGCTGAAGGCAATGAATTACGCATGAACGGATTTGCAGATTTTGAAGGACAGGGAACGCACTTCTCTGCTGTTGCACGGTTTATAAATAAAGGCGGTAAAATTTCGCAGGCTAACCAAAAATTATCTGTCAGGAGTGCCGATGAGGTTTTAATACTTATTGCGGGCAGGACTGACTATTGGGGAGAAGATGAGAGAAAGACAGCGAAAAGCGATATCGACAGGGCTTCAGAATTTAGTTTCGAAGATATAAGATCAAATCATGTTGCCAACTATAAGAAGCTGTTCAACAGGGTATCTTTTGAATTAACAGGCAATGATACATTGAGTCTGACGACAAACGAAAGACTGGAGCTGGCAAAAAAGGGGATTGCCGATCCGCACCTGACAGAGTTATACTTTCAGTATGGCAGATACTTACTTATCAGTTCATCCCGTCCGGGTGGTCTGCCTGCCAATTTGCAGGGCATCTGGGAGAGTACCTTGTCTCCTCCCTGGAATGCCGATTACCACATTAATATTAACCTCCAGATGAACTACTGGCCTGCTTTGGTTACCAATCTTTCCGAATGCCAGGAGCCATTTTTCAACTTCATTGATGAACTTCGCCTTTCCGGACACAAAACAGCCCGTGAAACATATGGCTGCAGGGGATTTGTTGCACACCACACGACTGATGCCTGGAAGTTTACCGATCCTATCGGTCAGACCCGTTACGCCATGTGGCCAATGGGTGCTGCCTGGTGCTCCGACCATTTCTGGGAGCATTATGAGTACACCGGAAATGAGAGATTCCTGAGAGACAGGGCATATCCCGTGTTAAAAGATGCATCGCTTTTCTTTGTCGACTACCTTGTTGAAAATCCTGAAACGGGAATGCTTGTATCCGGTCCGGGAATGTCGCCTGAGAATTCATTCATTACTCCGGAAGGCAAAGTTGCCTCAGTTTGTATGGGTCCGGCTATGGATCACCAGATCATAAGGGAATTATTCAACAACTGCATCAAAGCATCTGAAATTCTGGATATCGACAAAGAATTTTCCGATACCCTTAAAACACTTCTCGCACGACTGACACCCTCTCAGATTGGATCTGACGGACGAATACTGGAGTGGTCTGAAGAGTTGCCTGAGGCAGAACCCGGTCACCGGCATATGTCACATCTCTATGCACTTTACCCGGGCGATGAATTTATGAATCCGGCTGAACCCAAATGGCTGGAAGCTGCTACTAAATCGATAGAGTACCGTCTGGCCCACGGAGGAGGCCACACAGGATGGAGCCGTGCCTGGATCATCAACTTCTTTGCCCGGCTTCAGGATGGTGACAAAGCGCATGAAAATTTACAGGCGCTGTATGTAAAATCAACACATCCCAATCTCTTTGATAATCATCCGCCATTCCAGATCGACGGTAATTTCGGGGCAACGGCAGGCATTGCAGAGATGCTCCTTCAAAGTCACAACGGAATATTACATATTTTACCCGCTCTCCCGGAGGAGTGGCCTGACGGCAAGGTGAAAGGATTAATGGCCAGAGGAGGTTTTATTACAGATATTGCATGGGAAAACGGCATATTAACGGAACTGACAATTGAATCGTTGAATGGCAATAAATGCAAAATCAGATATGCTGATTTTGAAGCAGATTATGATATACGGGCAGGTGAAAAAGTGATTTTGGACAAGGAGTTGAAGAAAGGTTCTGAGCGGTGACGACGAGACTCGAACTCGCGACCTCCGGCGTGACAGGCCGGCATTCTAACCAAACTGAACTACGCCACCGTTTTTCCATTATTTCTTTGAACCTTCCTTTTCAGTTTATCTCTGAAAAAGTGATGCAAATATATACTTTCTTTTAATTCCTGCAATACAAAAAAAAATATTGTTGGAGAAAATTTAAACTATTTTTCAAAAAAATTTTAAGCTGCAGTGTTAAAATATTTACTTAATGAATGCACAATACTTTAAATCATAGTTAAAAAAGGTTCTTTTAGAGTAAACCTGTTTTAAAGAATTTATGGGATATTGTTACCTGCTTTAATAATATTGTTTTCCTTAAGAACTTCTTCCCCATCCCAGCGATATGCTGTTAAAGTCTTGCTGCCCGCAACACATGAATCGACACAGCACAAATTACCAGCTATAACATGAGGTCCCATGAAACGGCAATAATGACCGAAAAAGAGAACAGGATCTTTCTCGGAGTATGGATAAAACCCGGGGATTATCTCATGAGGCACAGTATATTCAGGCAGTTTAAATTTACTTTCGAAAGAGATATCCTCAAAAGTTTTTCCAGTAGGATCTTCCCACCACCTGATCCTGAAAGTGCGCGGGGAAACCCCTTTATTATTGATGATCTTCAGATCGCCAGGCATCCTGAATAAGGGACCTTTGACTGCAAGCGCAATGCTTTTTGCCATATCCGACTCAGGATTTTTATAAATATATCTAAAAACCTTCTTTTTGATTTTTCCTTCAGTCAGATTATTTTGCAGGTATTGCACTGCTGAGTCTGACCAGCATGCGTGTATTACCCTTATCCCGTCGAGTTCCAGAAAAAAAGGAATTGTACGAAGCCACTGCAGGTAACTGATCCACTCCTCTTCATGATCTGCAAACTCTTTTAGAGTTTTTAACCCGGCCATAAAATTTTTTACGGGAGGCTTAATGATCATCGTACCGTCTTTTCCCCTGAAAGCGTTAATAAGAAAATTAAGTTCGTGGTTACCCAGAATAGCCAGGGCATTCCCGTTCTCAACCATCGCCCTGATTATCCTCAGAGTTTTCCTGATATTAGGACCGCGATTGACGAAATCACCCACAAAAATGGCTTTACGGCCCGGATTGACATATCCATTTTCTGTCTTCTGATATCCCAGTCTGACCAACAACTGTTTCAGCAGTTGAGCATGACCATGAACATCTCCAATTATATCATACATGAGTTGAGTTAAAAAAATAAATTATTGTCAAATTACCAGAAATAGATATAAAAAGCTATTATAAAGATAATTATCACAGCCGAATTAATAATATCCCAGTGATTATAAGATGAGCGGGTCTCGGCATACTGATCTTTTGAGACTGTTGCCAGAGTGAGACCTGAGATGGCTTCGTGATCTTTCTGTTTTGTAAAGTAGCTTATGACGATCATCAAAGCAATCACAACTATAAAAAGGTATATCTCATAGTGCAGCCAGTTATGCACCAAAAATATCTTATAGATAACTGAGGATTCTGCAATAGATCCTGAGAAAATATTGAGCACGAGCCGGGTCATACCAAGAGTAAAACCAACCAGGAGTCCCCAGAGTCCGGCAGCCGGAGTCGTCCGCTTCGACAAAATACCCAACAGGAAAACGGCAGCAATACCCGGAGCCAGGAGTGACTGGACATCCTGGAGATATTCATATAAAACCTTACCCAGACCTTTCATGACAGGAATCCAGGCAATACCCAGCATAACAATTACAATAGTGGCAACTCGTCCGACAATAACATAATGCCTCTCATTCATACCCGGCTTATACTTCTTGTAAAAATCAACAGTAAAGAGCATTGCCGATGAGTTGAACAGTGAAGCAAGAGAGCTCATAAGAGCAGCCAGTATGCCACCTATAACAACTCCGGTGAAGCCCATGGGAAGCAACTCTTTTACCATGGTGGAAAAGGCGGCATCATTAGATGCCAGTGTAATCAATCCCTTCTCTTGCAGCGCATATGCAATCATACCCGGAATCAAAAAAATAAAAACCGGTGTCAGCTTCAGGTATGCACCGAATATAGTTCCCCGTCGCGATTGTTTCATATCCCTTCCTGACAGTACACGCTGAACTATGAACTGGTCGGTGCACCAGTACCAGAAACCGATGATTGCAGAACCCAGGATAACTCCCGTCCACGGGAAGTCAGGATCTTCCGGCGAACGCATAAGGCTTGTCATCGGATCGCCATGTGCAGTAATATTAGCGCTGCAAATCTCCATCATCTCACTCCAGCCACCCACCTTCACAAGTCCGATTATAAGGATAGCTATTGAGCCGATAAGCAAAATAGGAGTTTGCAAAACAGAAGTATAGAGAACAGCTTTCATGCCACCGAATGTAGTATACAGACCGGTAAGCAGTACCAGTCCGATGGCACTGACCCAGAAGAAATCGACATCGTATCCAAAAAATGTTATATATTCGATATCGAAGACATCCTTGAAAACAACACCACCTGCATAGACAGTCACAGCAACCTTTGTAAGAACATAACTGACGAGTGAGATTATTGAGAGGAAAGATCTTGCCTGCGGATTATATCTTCTCTCAAGAAACTCAGGCATTGTAAACACCTTGCTTCTCGAATAGAATGGAACGAAAAGCCAACCCAGGATAAGAACCATCCAGCCATGCATCTCCCAGTGAGCCATTGCCATACCACTCTCCGCTCCTGCCCCTGCCAGTCCCACGAGATGTTCCGATCCGATATTTGAAGCAAAAATTGAAGCCCCGATAGCAATCCACGTAGCATCGCGCCCTGCAAGAAAATAGTCGGTAGTATCTTTATCTCTCTTTTTGAGTACCCAGAGGACAATACCCATGAGTCCTGCCACAAAAAGTCCAAGAACAATCCAGTCAAGTGTAGTCATCGTTTTAGCTTTACGGTTTTATAATAATTTTAAGATATTACAAATTTATATTATTACAATTATCAGATCACTAAAGTATCAATTATGCAGCCCCTGCATCTGCCGGGACAGCCCGATGTTATTCATCATACACTCATTTTCATCCGGGCAGTGAGTGCCATAATTATTACCTATGGTTTACTATCCGGACTGTAAAGCTAAATAAGTGATTTTTTATGTTTCCCGTTTTTCTGTGTTTTTTCAAAAAAAATGTTATAAAACAGTTTTAAGAAAAAACATACCGGAAACGTAATCAGATAACGATACAGCTTCCCGGGTAATTTGTTTTCAACCTTTCTTTTCAGATCCTTTTGCCGTGAGGTCTTCCATCGTTGCCGAGAGTGTCATCAAACGTTAGTTACCTTTGGTGAGTTGGTAACCGGAATTGCTTTCCCGCCGTTTTTGCCAACCAGGCAGACATGGAATTGTAAAAACCGTATTTTTTATATTCTCTAACACCAATTGAATTTAATATTAGCACGTCATCAGTAAAGCAGTCTTTTGAAATATTTCAGAAATATCACAAGTGTCCACTATAAATTATTTAGAATATTATGACATTTTTTATAAATTAATTAATTCCTAATAATCAGACATTTACAAAACTATCAAATCTTAAATTATGCGTTTTTTATTAATTTTTTATTTCAAATCGAAACATAGATGTTACTTAATCCATTGCAAATCAATAAATTGGAAATAATTTTTTTTATTTTAAGTGGACACTATTGCAGAATTACTATGATATAAGATTACAATTGGAAAAAAGGAACTTATAATTACTGAAAAAGATTCTGAACTTTTTCAGGAATAATATCCTTTGTTTTAAAGATTGATTTACATTTGACTATAAAAAAATAAAATGAAAGATTTCAAACGTTACTTTTCGATACCGGCCGCACCTGAAGATATTTACAATGCACTGACGAACAAAAAAATGATTGAAATATGGACAGGCGAAGATGTCGTCATGGAGTCTGTACCCGGAACAGAATTCTCTTTGTGGGGAGGCGATATTTCCGGTATAAACCTGGAATTTGAAGAGAACAAAAAGATAGTACAGCAATGGTTTTTCGGTGAGCAGGATGAACCTTCGGTAGTTACTATCATTCTACATCCAGATAAAAAAGGGACCAGTGTTGAGTTACGTCATACCAATATCCCTGATGACGCCTTTCAAAATATTAAAGAAGGTTGGGAAGAAGACTATTTCGGATCATTAAAAGAACTATTTATTTAAAAATTGGCACAGTTTTAGTAATTTTGCAATGGCGTTCTTTGGCAAAATGCCAAATTTACCGGGGCTGACTGGTTTTGACAGCGGGTAGAAGAGGCAGGTAAGCATGCAGGGTTTTGATTGTTGACCCTTAAAAAATAATGATCAAAATATAATTGGCGAAAATAACTACGCTCTTGCTGCGTAACCGAATTACAGTAGGTTAAACGCTTAATCCCGATACAAGGTGTCGGGACAGGACATCGCCCGGGTGCCGTTGTTTCGGGGCGGCCCGGTCAGGCGGTGCAGAATAAACCGGAACTAGCTGAGATGTTGCTCTGGCATCCCGGTGAAATTAACAAGAGCTAAGGTGCCGGTCGGTGGCTCTGATCCAGCCGGTGCACGAAAAACAAGTCGGGGATAAGCATGTAGAAAGCCTGTGGCTTCCTCGTTTGGACGCGGGTTCGACTCCCGCCAGCTCCACCACTTTTTTGCTATTCCCTGGTTATTAGTTATTTAACCACTAAAATTTGTCACCTGAGAGCACTATTTTTTGACAGGTGACAAAAAGGTGACAAAAACTGAAAAATGGCCAGGCAAAAAATTTGTATCCTTCCGAAACTTTACGACGGAAACGGTGACCTCAAAAAGAAGTGGTTCATCTATTTTACCTATCGAAATCCCAGTAATAATAGAATGACACGATTCCGGGTCTTTGAAGGATTCGGAACACTTTATACCAAAAAAGACCGGTATGCTTATGCCGAAAAAATAATCCGTGAATACACTGAAAAATTAAATGACGGATGGAATCCCTTTGAAGAAGACAGAAAGGGGGCTGTTTATGAAGATAATCTTCGATATTCCGCAGTAGCCAGAGGATTTAAAACAATGCGCAGAGGAAATAAAACTTTCAATTATTACAGCAATTTATTTCTTCCGGAGGTACAGGGAATGGCTGATAAAACATACAAAAATTATATCTCTAAATACCGAGCCTTTGAATCATGGTTAGAGAGAAATGGATATGGAGGTAACGATATTTCAACTGTCTCGCCGGAAATAATGAGACAATTTTTTTTATACCTGATCAATGATGAAAAACTGGCACGGATAACAGTCATGAAATACCGTCACATGCTTGAACGGTTATTCAACTGGTGCGTTAAAAGGAAATATCTGTTTATTTCTCCCATGCAGGATCTTCCGGACACAACACGCGAAAACGATCAGGCACCAAGACCGATTCATGAAGCAGATATTGAAAAACTAGTAAAAAAAATCAGGAATACAGACCGGCAGCTTTGGCTTACTATCCAGTTGGAATATTATTGTTTTCTTCGGCCGGGACTTGAAATCAGGTTTTCCCGGATTAACTGGTTCGATATGGCCAGATCAACCATTACAGTGCCAAAGGATTTAATAAAAACCAGAAAAGATAAAACCGTTATTATTCCCAAACCATTTCGTGAAGAGTTAATGGAAAAATGGAAACTCCATCTGTTTCCCGGGGATTATTATCTGATCGGGCAAAATGGAATACCCGGGCCTAAACCATTGGGTAGTAATAATCTTAGAAACCGGTTTAACATTATCAGGGATGAACTTGGTTTGCCCCGGTCCTACAAATTATATAGTTGGAAGCATACAGGCAATGCAAGAGCAGCTGA